>Ga0210402_10004289_pt1 | contig 13026 bp, 13 predicted proteins | sample IncBWC7MmetaG_FD_161055 | JGI IMG/M metagenome (GOLD analysis project Ga0210402, IMG submission 161055) | Forest soil microbial communities from Barre Woods Harvard Forest LTER site, Petersham, Massachusetts, United States - Inc-BW-C-7-M | ecosystem: Environmental > Terrestrial > Soil >...
TTGAGACGAGGATGACTTCGTCGTGGCCAGCGATTGCAGGGCGTCCAACACCGACGACGCGGCACCGAGAGCGAACAGCATGAGCGGAACTCCGAACAAACGCCGCAGCGGGGCGGCCTGATACTCTGCCGGATGCTTCAGCAAAGGCTGTGCCACGAAGAGCAAAGGCCGTGCTACGAAGAAAAATACTGAGGGAACAACGGTCGGCCGTGTTCGGGTCGTCCTCCGCGCCCGGCAATTCCTGCCGCAGCCGGCAGATTTTTCCGTGGCGATTGCCCCCGCCACCGCTGCATGTTAGGCGAACAAGCTTCGCACCCGCCGAAGGCGATCATTCGGAGAGCGCCATGTCGCAGCCATTCACCTCGCGCCCCCTCGTCATCGCACCGTCGATCCTGGCGTCGGATTTCGCCAAGCTCGGAGACGAGGTCCGCGCGGTCGATCAGGCCGGCGCCGACTGGATTCATCTCGACGTGATGGATGGACATTTCGTGCCCAACATCTCCTACGGCGCGGATGTCATCAAGGCGCTGCGTCCGCATACGAAGAAGATCTTCGACGCGCATCTGATGATCGCGCCCTGCGACCCCTATCTCGAAGCCTTCGCCAAGGCCGGCTGCGATCACATCACCGTCCATGTCGAAGCCGGCCCGCATCTGCACCGCTCCCTGCAGGCGATCCGCGCGCTTGGCAAGAAGGCCGGCGTCTCGCTCAATCCCGCCACGCCAGCCAGCGCGATCGAATATGTGCTGGACATGATCGATGTGGTGCTGGTCATGTCCGTCAATCCCGGTTTCGGCGGCCAGGCCTTCATCCCCTCCGCGCTCGGCAAGATCAGCGACCTGCGCGCGATGACCGCCGGCCGGGCGATCGACATCGAGGTCGATGGCGGCGTCGGTCCCGATGTCGCGGGCCAATTGGCCGCCGCCGGCGCCAATGCATTCGTGGCCGGATCCGCCGTTTTCAAGGGCGGCACGATGGAAAGCTACAAGACGAATATTTCCGCGATCCGCAACGCGGCAGCGCTGGCGCGGGGCGAGGCGATTTAACCTCGCACGCGGTCCGCAGCCTCAGAACAATGGAAAGACGGCAGGCGCGGAATCTTCTCCGCTTGGGTCCGCGGCCGAAGCGGCTGGTCGCGGCGGCCGCACCACGGTCACGGTACACGGCGCTTCGGACGTCACCCTGGCGGAGACGCTGCCGAGCAGCGTTCGCATCAGCGAACTCGTCCGCGCGCCGATGATGATGTGATCGATGTGATTGACTTCGGCGAATTCCAGGATCGCGGACGCTGGGTCGACCGCCGCGAGCACATGCACCGTGAGCCGGCTCTCATCCAGCTTCAAGGGCGAGGCCCAGTGACGGAGCGTCACCATGCGGTCGATATGCTTGTTGCGGCCCTGCTCGTCGAGCGTCCGGTCGATCGTGATCAGTCCGAGCTTGAGGACATTGACGCAGGCCAGCCTCGCGGATGGCAGTGTCGCGAGAATCCGCTGCGCGCTCACGCGCAGCGCCGTGTTCAGCTCTTCCGATCCCTCCTCGGTATCGAGCGCGACTGCCACGATCGGGCTCGACGCCAATTGCGCCGCGATGTTGGACTTCGGCTTCGGCAGCGTCAGCTCGCGGTTGAAACGCCGGCGCCAGACCGTGGTCAGCGGATCGCGGGTCAGCCGCTCGCTGCGCGCGGTCAGCTTGACCTGTTCGGGATTGCCGAGATCGAACGCGAGCTGGAACGCGGTCGGGTAGCGCCAGACCGGCTCGATCTCCAGGCAGCGCAGCACGATTTCCTGAAGCCAGGGCGGATAGTCTGCCTTCAGCTTGCGCGGCGGCTGCGGATCGCGCCACAGCCGGCGCTTCATGCCGCGCAGCGACTCGGTCTCGCCGAACGGCCGCACGCCTGTCGTGAAGAAATAGAGCAGCACGCCGAGCGAGAAGATGTCGCTGCGCGGATCGTCGCGCACGCCGAGCAGCCGCTCCGGCGCCATGTAGGGCGCGGTGCCGTAAGGCAGGCGAAACTCTTCCTGCAGTAGATCGGGCAATTGATTGTGGTGCGACAGCCCATAGTCGATCAGCACCGCCTCGCCGCTGTCGCGAAACATGATGCTCGACGGCTTGATGTCGTGATGAATGACATTCTGCCGGTGCAGGTCGGCCAGCGCGACCGCGATCTTCCCGACCAGCGCTCTCGCCTCCTCATAGGGTAGCGGCAGATCCGGAAGGCGTTTGTAGAGCGTCGCGCCGCCGATCCGCTCCATCACAACATAGGCCTGACGGGCGAAATCGCCGGTCGCAAAGCAAGCCGGCACGTGCGGCCCCGACAGCCGCGGCAGGATCATCTGCTCCATCTCGAAACTGACGATCGCGGCCGGGTCTTCGCCCTCCGACACGCGCGGAATTTTCATCAGCAGCGGCCCCTTGATACCGGGATGGGTGACGCTCCACAGCGTCGCCATGCCGCCGCTATGGACGCGTTCGCCGATCGTGAAGCCGTCGATCTCCGCGCCTGAGGTGATGATGGATCTGGCCATCGCTCATCGTCCAACCGCGAGCCGATCGGCAAGCCAGAGCGGCAGGCCGTTGTCGCGGATGCGCTTGGCCGCGGCTTCGACATCGTAAGGGACGCGGCAATAGGTGATCTTCCTGCTCTCCGTAGCATAGGTGACGAACGAGGCCGCCGGATCACCGTCGCGCGGCTGGCCGACCGAACCGACCACTGCGAGCCACTGCCTGCCCCGCAACAAGTGCACCGGGACATGCGAGACCGGCACGAAGCTCGTCATCTTCGCGGTGACCGACATCGAATAAAGCGCGGGCTGATGGATGTGGCCGCAGAACGTGACCTGCGCGGGGGTGGCGATCATGCTGCGCGCCGCGTCTGCGGCCGATTGCACATAGCGCCAGCGCGGCGGGCTGGAGGCTTCGGAGTGGACATAGAGGCGATCCTCCTCGGACAGCGTCATCGGCAGCTCGGCGAGAAAGCGCCGCTGCGGCCCGCTCAGCCGGCCGCGCGTCCATTCGATCGCGGCCTGCGCCTCGGCGTTCATGTTATGGTTCGTGACGGCAACGGCGTCGTCGTGATTGCCGCGCACCACGACCGCGCCCTTCGCCACGAGATCCATCATCGTTTCCACCGTCCATTCGGGATCGGCGCCGTAACCGACGAGGTCGCCAAGGCAGATCAGCCGCTCGACGCCGCGCCCGCGCACGGCTTCCAGACATGCGGCGAAGGCCTGACGGTTGGCGTGGATATCGGTCAAAATGCCCAAGAGCACGCTGTCCTCCACCCCTCGAAGCTAGCGCCCGCACTGGTCTCGGGCTTGAGGGACGTCAACAACATGCGCCAGCGCAAGCCGGTTTTCCATCTCCCTGGCCGAGAAGGAACGTCTATTGCTCGTCCTTGGGCGGCATTCGCGGCGGCAGCAGCGGGGTGAACGACACCCCGTCCCCCGCCCGCAGCGCGGCCTTGAACTCGCCCGTCGACGGATCGCCGCCTGAAGTTTCGATGATCGTCTTCGGAAGAATGTATTCCCGCACGGACTCGATCAGGCCGCCATCGCCGGTGCCGAAATCGGCCGCGCGTCCGCCTTGCGGGTGGCCGGCGGCGATCTCGTTCTCGGCCGTATGGGTCTTTTCGGCCAGCGTGTCGCTGTACGGCAGGCGGTAGGCTCTCGGCACGCCGCTCGGCCGATTGTCCTCATCCAATGCCTCGACCCACAGATAGACCGAGCCCGGATCGCCCTCGACCGTATGCGGGTCCACGATCCGCGTCTTCAGCAATTTGAAGCTGGGAGGCAGCTTGTCCACACTGGCCCAGCCGAGCAGTCCGCGCATGCCGACGAAGCTGACGACATAGAACGCGCTGGTCACCACGACGGCAACCGCCTTGGCCGACCATGGCAGGCGGGCATAGACCAGCACGAGCAAGAGCAGCGCGCCGATCAGCGCATAGCCGACGGACAGCGTGACAATGACCGACTGCAGGCTGTTCACGGGCGCAACATCCTCACTCCGGTCTTCGGGTCCAGATCGGCGCCGTTGCGCCATCCCATCCGGAAGGTTTCCAGCAGCGATTTCGGCCGCCGGTGCACGTCGATCACCTTGCCTTCGGCGTCGAGCTTGAACCGCAGCGCGGTCTTCTCGTCGCCGGAGTGATCGACGATCACCTTGTCGTCGAACACGACCTGGGCGCTCGGATTGAGCTTCTGCACCTTCACCGTCGCCGCCACGGGCTGGCCGGTGGTCGCCTGAAAATGCGAGACGTTGACGGTATATTCGCCGGGCACGACACCGCGCACGGTGACGATCTCCTCGCGGATCGGCGACGGAATCTTGGTGCCATTGACGAGGATGAAATCATTGGCGCCGCCGCGGTCGTCGCGGTCGAGCGTCAGGAAGCCGGCCTCGCGATGGCGATACCAGGCGACGTTGCCGACCGGGTCCTGCACAAAGAGATCGAGGTCGTCGGGGTGATTGTCCGGCCAGTCCATCGTGATGATGAATTCGGCCTTGGCGTCGATCTTGCCCTCCTTGGCGTCCGGCGAAATCGCAAGCAGCGCGATGAAGAAGAAGAAGGCGACGATCTGCAGCGCCTTGAACAGCATCACGCTGAACGGATCGAACGGTTCCTCGCGCGGATAGAGGGAAAAATCATCCATCATGCCGGCGCTCCAGAACCGGAGTGACGCGCGTCTCGGTCAGCGTCACCGTGTCGGAAAACACCCGCTGGGTCGCGGCATCGAGCATGTAATATTGAATGCGGACCAGGATCGAGCCGACCAGGCCCGCGAGCGTCGTGTACATGGCGACCGCCATGCCGTCGCTCATCAGCCCCATCGAGGATTTCATGGCGACCTTGTCGGCGGCATCCAACCCCGCGATCGGCGCCAGCATGATGATGAAGCCGATGATGGTTCCGAGCAGGCCGAGCTTCATCAGCGTGTCCGACACGAAGGCGCCGAAGCCGTTGGAACCGCGCAAACGATCGGCCAGCGACCGCAACAGCAGCGTCTGATCGATACGGCCCTCGCCTTGCGTTGCGGCCTTGGTCACGAGGCTGCGGATGTGATCCGTCACCAGCCCGCCGGGCAGCGCGCGTGCGCCGGCATCGAGCGCCTTCACAGCCTCCGGCGACGACAGGATCGCGCGGCAGCGCCGTGCCATCTCGGCCTCGCGCGCAATCGCCCGCGTCCGCCAGAAGCAGTGAAAGCAGGTGACGATGTAGAGCACCGCGATGAGGCTCGAAATATAGGTGCGGTCGGACGCGACCATCAGGCGGATGAAGCCATATCGCCACAGCAGCACGGCGGCAAAGATCGACAGCCCGGTGAAGATCATCCAGAGCAGCAACGGCCCCCGCTCCGGCGCTTCCGTGCCCGGTAACGCAATCTCCGCGCTGCTCATTGTGCTCATGCTGTTCAAGCTCCGCAAGCCAAGAAGGGCCAGTTAAGCAGAGGCGCAAGGTGCAGTCCAAAGAGATATGCCCACGACCGGCTGGGAAATTTTCCCGACGAGCCTCTCCCACACAGCTTGCCATTGGCCGGGAACCAGGGCGCTGCTACGCTGATCCGAAGGTCGTGGAGTGGAGATGATCGCATGCGCCTCGTGCTTCAGCTCATCGCCCGCTTGCTGCTGGTTGTCGTCCTATGCCTGGGAGCGGTCACCATTTGGGCGACCGTTGACGCGTATCGGAGCGTCGATCGGGCGACGGCCGCGTCGGTGCAACGCGTCTCCCAGGCGCTGGAAGCGCTGTACTGGCAGGACCTGTTGTTGCGCAGCAGCAGGACCGCCGAGCATCTGCTGCCGGTACCTGAATGGCGCAGCCTGGAGACGATGAAACTCATCTCGCCGGGCGTCTGCATCACGTTCGAGCCTCAAGCCGCGCTTGAGAAGCCGCTCTGCGGCCTGAGCAAGGGCGTTGGCGAGTCCCCGCCGGGCTGGTTCGCCGCGACAGTGCAGATGATGCTTGGCAGCCACGCGGCGGTCACCCGATCGATCAGCGCGCGCACGACGGCCGCGGGGACAGTATCGGCGGTCGCCGATCCCGATGCCGCGATCCGGCTGGCCTGGCAACACATCCTGGACCACATCGATGTCGCGCTGCTGATGGCGATCGCCATCGGCCTGCTCGCGTCGTTCACGATCGCCCACACGCTGGCGCCCGCCCGGTCGATTGTTGTTGCGCTGCAACGCATGGCCGATGGTGAGTATCGCACCACGCTGCCGCGCTTCCGCTCCATGGAACTTGCGATGATCGGACAGGCCGTGACCGATCTCGGCGAGCGGCTGGCGCAGGCGACCGAGCAACGCGCCGTGCTGACCCAGCGGCTGCTCGACATCCGTGACGACGAGCGGCGCGCGCTGGCCCGCGAGCTGCACGACGAGTTCGGGCAGAATCTGACCGCGATCCTTGCCTTCGCCAGCACGATCGAAGCGGCCGGCGCACCGGAAGCGGACAGAAACGGCGTCGCGCAAGATGCGCGCATGATCTCGCAAGCCACCCTGCGCATCATGGCCTGCCTGCGCGACACGCTGAGCCGCCTGCGCCATCCGCCCGCGGAGGAATTGGGGCTTGAGGCGAGCCTTGTCAGCCTGGTCGCGAACTGGCGGTCGCAGAACGCCGCGCGGCCGATGGTTCAGCTCGACCTGCAGGGCGACCTGACGGACGTGCACGGCACCGTTGCCGTCACGGCCTATCGGGTCGCGCAGGAATGCCTGACCAATGCGTTGCGCCACAGCGCGGCGCGCGAGATCTCGCTCCGGATCGAACGGCGCACCGGCGAGGAGGATGCACTGCTGATCCGCGTCGAGGACGATGGCGGGGGCGACGTGGCGAGCGTCGCGCAGTCGACGGGCTTGGGGCTGACCGGACTGCGCGAGAGGATCGCCGCGGTCGGCGGGTCGCTGTCGATCGCGCGCGCCACGCGCGGCCTCAGCATCGCCGCCACCATACCGATCGCCGCATGACTGAGGTCACCGCATGAGGACCTCCGAGACACCAACCATTTCGATCCTGCTGGTGGACGACCATCCCGTCGTTCGCCTGGGTTACCGGCGTGTCCTGGAGAACCAGCGCGATTTCCGCGTCGTCGCCGAGGCGGACAACGCGACGCGCGCCTATGCCGCCTTCAAGACGCATGCCCCCGATGTCGTGGTGATGGATATTTCGATGAAGGGGGCAAGCGGCCTCGAGGCGATCAGGAATATCCGGTCGCGAGACAGAAACGCCCGCATTCTCGTCTTCAGCATGCACAGCGATGCGCCGCTGGTGAAGGCCGCCTTCGCCGCCGGCGCCGGCGGCTATGTCACGAAGAGCAGCGAGCCGGCGACGCTGATCCGTGCCATCCGCGCGGTCGCCCATGGCGAACGCGCGATGAGCGACGACATCGCCCACGTCCTGGCAGCGGCGAGCCTCGACCCGTCGCAATCCGCGCTTGATCGGCTGGGAGATCGGGAAGTCGAAATTCTGCGACAGCTCGCGGCGGGCCTGACCACCGAGCAGATCGCCGCAAATCTCAATCTCAGCACCAAGACGGTTCAGAACTATCACTATCTGGTCAAGGCCAAGACCGGCCTGCAGACGGATGCCCAGCTCGTCCGCCTGGCGGTCGCCTGCGGATTGACCAATCTGTAGCCGTCGCCCGTTCCCGAGGCCGCGCCGTTATCCACGCCGCGCGCCCTTGCGGGTGGTTTCCCAAGGAATCATCTGCTAGAGCGTCGGTTCTAAGAACCGGCGCTCTAGCCTTATGTTTTGACGCGTTTGGCCGGGAGGAGTCCGTGCCCCTGCCCGTCTCACTCGGAGACCCCTGATGATCCCCCGCTACACCCGCCCTGAGATGGCCGTGATCTGGGAGCCGCAGACGCGCTTCAAGATCTGGTTCGAGATCGAGGCGCATGCGGCGGACGCGCTGGCCGAGCTTGGCGTGATCCCCAAGGACGCCGCCAAGACGATCTGGGCCAAGGCGAAGGATGCCAATTTCGACGTCGCACGCATCGACGAGATCGAGCGCGAGACCAAGCACGACGTGATCGCCTTCCTCACCCATCTCGCGGAGATCGTCGGGCCCGAGGCGCGCTTTGTGCACCAGGGCATGACATCCTCCGACGTGCTCGACACCTGCCTCAATGTGCAGCTTGTCCGGGCCGCCGACATTCTGATCGACGACATCGACAAGGTTCTGGCGGCGCTGAAGAAGCGCGCCTTCGAGCACAAGATGACGCCGACCATCGGCCGCTCGCACGGCATCCATGCCGAGCCGGTCACGTTCGGGCTGAAGCTCGCTTATGCCTATGCGGAATTTTCCCGCGCCCGCGAGCGGCTGCTGGCCGCGCGCAAGGAGGTTGCGACCTGCGCGATCTCGGGCGCGGTGGGCACGTTCGCGCAGATCGATCCGCGGGTCGAGGAGCATGTCGCGAAAGCCATGGGGCTTTCGCCCGAGCCGATCTCGACCCAGGTGATCCCGCGCGACCGCCATGCGATGTATTTCGCCACCCTCGGCGTGATCGCGTCCTCCGTCGAGCGCCTGGCGACCGAAATCCGCCACCTGCAGCGGACCGAGGTGCTGGAAGCCGAGGAGTTCTTCTCCGAAGGGCAAAAGGGTTCCTCCGCCATGCCGCACAAGCGCAACCCGGTGCTGTCGGAAAACCTCACCGGCCTGTCGCGGATGGTGCGCGCCTATGTGACGCCGGCCATGGAGAACGTCGTGCTGTGGCACGAGCGCGATATCTCGCATTCCTCCGCCGAGCGCATGATCGGCCCCGACGCGACGGTGACGCTGGACTTCGCGCTCAACCGCCTTGCCGGCCTGATCGACAAGCTTTTGATCTATCCTGCCAACATGATGAAGAATCTCGACCGGCTCGGCGGCCTCGTCCACTCGCAGCGGCTCTTGATCGCGCTGACCCAGAAGGGCGCGAGCCGCGAGGACGCCTACAAGCTCGTGCAGCGCAACGCGATGCCGGTCTGGCGCGGCGAAGGTGATTTCAAGGCGCTCCTGAAGAAGGATGCCGACGTCAAGAAATATCTCAGCGATGCCAAGATCGATGAGCAATTCGACCTCGGCTATCATCTCAAGCATGTCGACACGATCTTCAAGCGCGTGTTCGGCGCCGCATGAGGCGCGCTAGTCGTCGCATGTGATCGCCACTCTCAGCCGGCCTCGCCATTGACCATTCGAGACAACACGCGATCGCGCTTGGCGAAGTGATGCCATGCCGCGCCCACGACATGGAGCGCGATCAGCGCAAGCAGCACATAGGCGAAAACGATGTGACGTTCCTCATAGGCCGCCGCGGCGGCCTTGTCGGGCGAGGTGATCTGGGGCACGTGAAACAGGCCGAAGAAGCTCGAATAATCCGGCGTGCGCGCGCCCGAATGCGCCGCCCAGCATCGCCACCAGGATGGTTGCGAGATAGAGCGTCCACTGATTGAGACGTGCCAGCACACGCAGCCAGGGCGGCATGTCGCCGGGCAGCGCGGGCGTCGGATTGATGCCGCGCCAGATCAGCCGGAGCACGGTCAAGAGCAGCAGGACATAGCCGATATCGGCATGGATCGACCGGTAGAAGTACCGGTCGGGGCGGGCGGGGATATGGTTCATCCACCAGCCATAGGCGAGCATGCCGATGATGGCTGTGCCCAATCCCCAGTGAAACCAGCGCGCAACGCTGCCCCAGGCCGATCGCGTATTCCCTATCATGTCCACCCTCGATCCGCCCCCTCGATCCCGCGTGTCCTGATAGCCGCCCGGCAAATCCAAGGCGATTTGAATCGTTCAAAAGCCGCGCACGCAGCAGACTTCGACCGCGCGCACCCTGTTCGGAATCATATGCATCAAGGATCGATCAGGACGCCGGGGTTCAGCAAACCCTGCGGGTCCAACTGGCGCTTGGCGGCGCGAAGGGCTGCGGCGAAAAGCTCCGGCCGCTGTTGATCATACCAGGGCCGGTGATCGCGTCCGACGGCATGATGATGGGTGATGGTGCCGCCTGCCGCGATCAGCGCATCGCCCGCCGCAGTCTTGATGGCCTGCCACTGTTCGAGAAGCGCGCCGTGCCGGCCGAGGGCGTGGAAAGAAAAATACGGCGCGGGCCCGTCCGGATAGATGTGGGTGAAGCGGCAGGTGACTTCCCCCTTCACGCCGGTTGCTTCGAGAATGGCGCGCCCGGTCGCTTCCTTGACCTTGTCGTGAAGCGTCTCAAACCGATCCCAGGTGATGGCGGTCTCGAACGTATCGTTGATGAGGCCCGCGGGCGTCAGAAATTCGCGCGCATAGGGCATGCGAATGAACGCATTGCGCCAGATGCCCGCCGCGCCCTCCAGATGCGCGTCCTTGGCAGCCGCGTCCTCCGGCGTTCCGCGATGGTCGGCGCAGCATTCAAGCGCGCGCGCAATCCAGACGTCCAAGGGATGATCACCCGACTCGAATGCCAGCACCATGATGGCAGCGCTGCCGTCGGCCGCGCCTGTGTTGAAGGCCTCCTGCGGGTCCAGGATGCGGCAGTTGGATGGATAGAGGCCGGCTTGCGCGATGGCGCGCACGGCGCGCGCGGCATCGAAGAACGAAGCGAAACGAACCGATGCGCCGGCGCGGAATTTTGGCCGCGGCTGCAATCGCATCCAGGCGCGCGAAATCACGCCCAGGATTCCTTCCGAGCCGATGAACATGCGGTCGGGACTAGGGCCCGCGCCCGATCCGGGAAGGCGGCGCGTCTCCAGAACGCCGACCGGCGTCACGACGCGCACGGATTCGACGAAATCGTCGATATGCGTGTAGAGACTGGCGAAATGGCCGCCCGACCGCGTCGCGATCCAGCCGCCAAGGGTCGAATATTCGAAGCTCTGCGGGAAATGCCGCAGCGTCAAGCCATGCGGCTTCAACTGGTTTTCCAGCGACGGACCGAAAGTGCCGGCTTCGATCGACGCGGCGCGTGAGACCGGGTCCACCTCGATGACGTGTGACAGATTGCGCAGATCGAGGCTGATCGCCGCTTTATGCTTGATGCCGTCAACACGCGCCTCGACGCCGCCGCAGACGCTCGAGCCGCCGCCAAAAGGCGTCAGCGACGCGCCGACATCTCCCGCCCAGTTCATCACGGCTGAAATCTCCGCCTCGTTGCGCGGATAGGCGAGCACGTCGGGCGCGCAATCGTAATCGCCGAGCATGGCTCTGACATAATCGGGGTAGGACTTGCCGTAGGTGTGCGCGGCACGATCGTAGCGTTCGGTCGTGCAAAACGCGGCGAGCGAGGCCGGCGGCACTACGCGCGGCTCCCGCAAGGACAGGTCATCAAGGCTCGGGACCGGAATCGTCTCGAATTCGCTGGTTGCGAATTTCGCGTGGTAGCGGCCGAGGACGATTGTCCGCTCCGCGTCACTCATGCCCTCGCCTTCGCGCCCCCAGCCGTAATGCTTCAGCCTTGCGCCAGTCATCGGCGTTCCCCGAGGCTTGTTTCTTCGAGAACGAAACAATACCCTTCCGAGAGCGAAAGAAAAGACGGCGTCGTCCGTCTCATGCTTTTTCGCGCCGGCGAACCGTGGAACACCGTTTCATCGCGGTCTCATCGCGCCACCGGAATCACGCGCTCGTCCTTCGGCTTGATCACGGAAGAGGCCATGAACGCTGCGACCGCGGTGGAATATTCCTCCAATCCCTCGCGCGTGTAATGCATGTCATATCTGTTCCAAAAGAAGTTCTCCGGATGCGGTCCGAACCGCCGCTTCAAAGTTTCGGTGGCATTGAAGAAGTAGAAATTGTTGGCGACGCACATTCTTTGTACCGTCGAGCTGACGAGGTCATTCCACACATGGCCCTCGGCATCTGGCTTCAAATGCTCAAGATGCGGGTGAAAGATGAACAGCACCCGGCTGCCGTCCTCGGTGTAATCCTTCAAGACGTCCGCCAGCTCCTGCAGATTCCGCCTGAACACCGAGAGCGCTTGCGAATATTTCTGTTCGAGATCGGCATCATGATCACGCGAATAGGAAAAGAGAGGGAGACTGTCGTCCGGCCGGTATTTCCTGATCACCTCCGGCATGTGGACAAAGGAGAGCCAAAGCTTTGCCGCAAGCCGCATCAGATACAATGGATGCTTGCGGGCCTCCATCAGGCCCACACTGCATTCGTGTCCGATTGGCGAGACCTTGACGCCGACATTCTGTCCGCGTCGATTGCGGACAATCAGCGGACGATATCGCGCAAAGTCGTCATAGAGATCGGTCTCGTCCACATCCACCACGATATAGTCGGGACGCACGATCGGCAGCAGCTTCCTGGCCTGCGGCACGAAGATCGACGGAGAATACGAGGTGTATCCGGCATTGTAGGTTTTCAGGCAGGTGCCCCGCTCCGTCTTGAAATAGTTTGCGACATGATAGGGAAGCGTGTTGTTGTCGTCATAGCCCTCCATGAATGAATCGCCAAGGAACAAGATCGAAATCGGTTTGCGGCATCCGGCCAGCAGTTCCGCATCATCGAACAGGCGGATGCCGTTCGCGTCAAAGGACCGCTTGTAGCTGTAGCCAGTCGCGTCGCCATAAATGCACAGGTTCTGGTTCTTCGGTTCCGGCTTATGGTTCAAGACATCGGATTCCCAATCCAGACCGACATTCGCCATTTCGAGATCGTAGAGCGGACCGAAATACTGCTGCACCCGCAACCCGATCTCGAAGATAATCGCCCAGCAGACGACAAGCAGCGCCGCCTGTCCGAGGAGGCGAAAGCCTCGCATCATTGAACACCTCCGAAATGAAACCCGAGCCGACCGCGAAGACAACGTCGTTCGCACGCTTTGCCCGCTCCTGTTTCAGAGCCGCAAGCTTGAAAGCGTAAGCCAGGCTTCGTGATTGGCAAATTGACTCAAATCAAGCGCGGGCGCGCGTATTGCCGGGCCCGTTGGGGGCTACCGTGTCGGGTTAGGATCGAAGATGGAACACATGTCCACCGTCGTCCCCGCGCACGCGCTAGGGCATGCACATATCTGGTGCGGCGAATTGACTCAGGTGTGGGTGTGGGGATTCCCGGATGGGGAATC
>Ga0210402_10004290_pt1 | contig 13023 bp, 8 predicted proteins | sample IncBWC7MmetaG_FD_161055 | JGI IMG/M metagenome (GOLD analysis project Ga0210402, IMG submission 161055) | Forest soil microbial communities from Barre Woods Harvard Forest LTER site, Petersham, Massachusetts, United States - Inc-BW-C-7-M | ecosystem: Environmental > Terrestrial > Soil >...
CGCCGTTTGCGCCGCCGCGAAATTCAACTTGCGAACCCGGATCATCGGAAAAAGTTTGCGCGGTCTGGAGCATGATCTGGCCACCATCACTGCCCGATGACGAATTGTCACCGTTGGCGATGATTTGGGAGTTTGCCCCCAGCGTGAGCGAATCGGAGGCAATAAGCTCGATGATGCCGTGTTGGTTGCCCACGGAATTGGCTTGAATGAGCCCGTTTTGGTTTACCACTTGAGCATCCAGTCCAATTGTGCCGCCGTCATCAATAAGTTGGGAACCAGAGCCGACAACAATGCTGTTTCCCGCCGTCAGGTTCATTGATGCCTGCGACAGTTGAATTGAACTGCCGCCATTCAGGTAGATGTTCCCCTGGCCTGGTTGAACCGCTTGGTTGATGAAATTGTATCCCGCTTCCAGCGTTACCGACCAGTTGTTCGCATCCATGATTTTGGAACCATTTCCAAACATGATGTCGACGCCGGCTTCCAGCGTCAGTTGGCCGACGCCCGCGCCCAAATCCCAAACCGTGCTTTGCGCGAGGGTAATGTCGTTGTCGGCCCGGAAAAGAATGCTGGAAAAACCAGAGAAGGGCGTAAGCGAACTGGCTGTCAGCGTGAGGTTATCTACCTGCGGATAAAAATACTCGCTGCCACCGGTGAAACCAGCCTGCGCAGACCCGTCGAGCTGTGAGTTCACGGATGATTGTGCAGCGTAGACCAGAACCCGGCCACCGTTGCCGCCGTTTGCGCCGCCGCGAAATTCAACTTGCGAACCCGGATCATCGGAAAAAGTTTGCGCGGTCTGGAGCATGATCTGGCCACCATCACTGCCCGATGACGAATTGTCACCGTTGGCGATGATTTGAGAATTTGCGCCCAGCGTGAGCGAATCGGAGGCAACCAGTTCAATGATGCCATTTTGATTTTGCACGGAATTTGCCTGAATGATTCCGTCCTGGTTCATGACTTTCGCTTGCAGCGCAATCGTCCCGGCGTCGGCGATGAGGTTGCCATGATTGTCCACCGACCCGCTGGGCAGCGTGACGGCCATGCTCATGCCGCGGCCATCGGGCCGTTCGCTCAACAACACCGTCTGGCCCGCCGCCAGCCCGATGCTTCCGCCCGGTGCCTCGATGGTTCCGTGATTCTCAATTTTGTCGGCAATCAAAAATGCCGAGCCGCTCTGCCCGACACTGATTCTTCCGTAGTTCACGATGCTCGCCAGCGGCGGCGGCCCGTTGAACTCCCAACCACCACCGCCGTTTTCCGGTGGTGCATACTGCGCGGTGGAAACGACCAGCCCGGCGGCGCTCACAAACGAGTTCGGCCCGAAATAAAATCCGGAGGAATTCAGCAACACGACGATGCCGTTGGCCTGAAGATTGCCGAATATCTGCGAGGGATTCGGGTCATTGATCCGGTTCCACACGATGGATGAAGCCGAGGGTTGTTGGAAAGTGGTCGTCTCGCCGGCGGCGATGTTGAAGCTCTTCCAGTTGAGAAAGGCGTTTTGGGAAGCGGTGATCGTCAATTGTGAACCGCTTTGATGAATACTGGCCGTGCCGGAACCGACGGTCATGCCGGTGGGATTGGCGAAAATGTTCACGGCAAAGCCAACGGCCAGAATACTGGCGATGACGCGGCAGAATACAGAACGGCGGTGCAGACGAAATGATCGCATAAAAAGTCCTGTCCCGAACTTTATGGCAAGTTCACACACCTGCTTGTTACAAATTGGTGAAATATTAAAATTCATGGCCTTTAGAATTGGGCACCGACGCCGAAATAAACCTCGGTGGTGCCAGCCGGAGTATTCAAGATCGGATCGGTCAGGAGAGCCCACGCCACTGAAACTCTTGCGTCCAGATGATTCCCAATGTTGGCGGTGACACCAAAACCTGTGCCCCAAAAATCCAAACTTCTGGCACCATTGACAAAAGAATCAATACGGTAAACTTCGCCGTAATCCATGAACACAGAAGCGCGCACCCAGACCGGCACTTCGTCACCTTCATTGCCGGCCATGCCGATGCTCACCTGTGGCGTGCGCGGCTCAATCGTAGCCCGCCAACCGTTGTCGCCATAGGCTTCACCATTGAGGTAGCCACGCACACCCGCCGTCCCACCCATGGCGTATTGTTCATTGCTGATCAACGGGGTGTCTGCCCACTGGCCGTCGGCATGAAGCCTTACCGACCACTCCTTGTAAATAGTCAGATCGCGGGTCGCCCCCGATTGGATGGTCACATAATTGGCGCGGGCATTGGTCGAGTAAGACGCCTGTGCAAATCCCTCATTGCCGGAATAAATGCCGAACGGGTTGAAATTTACGGTCGCGTTAAAAAAAGTTGTCCCCAGCTTGTCGGGAACGGAAGCATTCAAGCCGATGTTCAGCGGCAGATACTGCACAACAGTGTAGCGGGTGGGTTGTCCCGAAGGAACAGACACCGTGCGATTGGTTGGTTGACCGCTGCCTGTGGTGAAATATTGAATAAAGGTAAAATTATTTGTGTTGTAACTCACCTGACTGTAATCCTTGTAGTCGAGGCCGAGCAACAGCACGCTGCTGATTCCGGCAAACTCGGGCAACGGCACGGACAACTGACCGCCGATTCCCTCGTTTAGTGTGAGATTATCCCCTGAATTCTGCGAGAGAATCGTCAAGACGTTCGGAACATTCGTCACCACCGACGAAGGGCCATATTGCACACCGGTCTCGGAGGTCGAACGGCTGGCATAAAAATTCAAACTCGGCTGCCCCGTCGCGGGCGGCAGATTGAACTTATGGGTCACTTCGTTGTAGCCAAAACTGGCCGGGCTGCTTTCTACTTGGTGCTCCACCGAACTTACACCGGCCAGCGGTATGCGATAATAGCCGCTGTAACTGGCAATGAGCGGATCATCGAAGGGCGTGGTTGAAAAGTAGTCGTTGCCCTTGAATTGCTCCGGGCTGAAGCTGTATTGGATGCCGATCTGATGGTTGAGATTCCAAAGGTTGTCGTATTGCGCGTTGGAGTTCACCCGCAAGTCGGGCGTGCCTGGCGTGGAATCATTGTTGAGTTCAGTGCGGGCATGCAGCGGAAACGTGTCTTTCACCTTCAGCGTGAGCGCACTGGTGCGCGGTTCGGGGCCGGGGCCGATGACCGGATAAATCTGGCGGTCGCGGCTGGCGTTGGCCTGATCCAGTTCGCGCTGGAACACATGAGAATTGAGCAGCATGTTGGTGTGCAGGCTCGGCAACGCGCGCAGCACATTGGCCGTGCTGAACCAGCGGTTGCCGGTGACATTGATGGCGGCCAGCCGCGCTTCGGTGATCTGCACTTTCACTTCTGCATTCGTGAGTTTTTGCGGCGGCAACCCCACGGACACGGTCACATAACCGCGCTCGCGGTAGGCCATCTGCAAATCGCCCAATGCCGCCTGGATGCCGGCAAAAGTGACGTTGGTGCCAAAGGCATCGGGCACGTTCGTGAGAATGCCGCCGATGGTTCCCGGATTGAGAATCGTATTTCCCGCCACCAGATATTTTTCCACCTTGAACTTTGGCCCTGCGTTGGTGGAAACGGGTATCCGGTGAACCGGGCCATACTTTTCTTCATTTTCCAGACGCATTTGAGCCTCCTTTTCTTCAACATCCGCTTCAGCCATTTTCTGGAGCAATGCTGCGCGCGCATTGGCCATCGCTTTCGTGTCGCCCGTGGTCGCGTTGGTTTGGGCGGTTACAGTTGGCGAAAAAAAAACAGCCAGCAACGTCAGCATCATGCCGATTCCGGCCGTCATCCGTGAAAGGCTGCTCCTCGACGGGACGGAAGGATTTTTAATCCCGTTTTGCTGGCGCCATTCGCTGGGCGTGACCCCAAAACGCTTTTTGAACATGGCGTTGAACAGGCCGAGATGCCGGTAGCCGCTGTCATAGGCGACGTTGATGACTTTGGCGTTTGAATCTGCGAGCAGTTGCTGCGCGCGCTGCAGCCGCGATTCAATCTGACGTGCACGCAGCGGCACGCCAAATTCCTCGCGGAACAAACGGCTGAAGTGACGCTCGCTGCAATGAAGTTGCCGGGCGAGGTCGGACAGCGAGGATTCCGACAGTTCGGCTTCGGTCATTTTGCCGACCAGTTGATGGAAGCGTTCGTGAAGTTTGTTGCCGCCGTTGGCTTCAGAAGAAACCGGCGCGGCCAGGAAGCCGCCCACTGAACCCGACCAGAGTTGCAGCAGGGCACAACGCAAGGATAAACCATCGCCACGCGGTTGATCCACGATCCGCGCAAATTTCTGCGCCATGGGTTCATTGGCGGTAAAAATTGAAACCTGTGATGACGAACTGCCGGGAATTGCTTCGAGTTGATGGCATTCCGCCACGGTCAGCACACCATTGAGATATTGCGGCTGGACGGTGAAAAACTGGAGCTTGAGCGGGCCGAGCTGGCTCGAACGCAGGAGGATTCGCACATTGCTCCCCACGACAAACCCATCGCCGGCATTCAACTCGCGGGCCGTCCCATCATGCAGCCAATAGCCGCCGCCTTCAGCCATCCGCGCGACCATCCAGCCGCGAAATTGTGGCGTCCATTCCCCCGAAGGGCGCAGGGTCAATTCCTGCAGAATGAGGTGTCGTTCAACGGCCATTGAACGGGCAAGGATGAAGGAGCCAAGTGTCTACCTCGTCTCGGACATGTGACGATTGGGTGACAATAAAACCAGCGCGCAATTGAAAAGTGCGTGCTGGTCGCACCAAATTGAATACTGTCCAATTTTACCCGGCATTGCCACGCGGCTGCAACCGGGGCTTTTCCAACCCGTCCGCCTGCAAGGCACGCACGAAACACCAATGGAGCGGCGAAGCCTGTTCGCTGGCGGCGGTTTGAACTGCGGGATTTTGCATTTTATTTCTGCCCAAAAAGTTGAAAGCCGGTGCAGATAAATCTGCACCGGCTTTTGTTTTAACTGAATTCAAACTTACGGAGCGGCAGTGGGAAATATCGTGCCACCAACGCTTCCGCGGGTAGCCTGCATGTCCGAAAGGCGGATGGCCGTGGCACCCGGGCTGCCCGTCTTGCTGCTTTCAATTTCGAACTCGAGGCTGCCGCTAATCGGGGATCCGCCGTTGAATATCGTCTGGGAGTCCAACACCCCCAGAATCGTTCCCCCTGTCTGTTGGTCGCCCAACTGGAAGGCTGTCACATCACTGTTGCCACCGGTAGGATAAACCACCACCTCATAGCTCCAGAAGGGATAATTACCCATGCATACCGGCGAGAAATTATTCGTGCCAGTATTGCCATTAATTGAAGGGCCGCCCACGGTCGGCCATGAACCGTTGAAGGCAATAACCGCACCCCAGTTTGCAGACGATCCGAGCGACGCGGCGTCAGACAATGACAGGTAACCAATGGCCTGATTGTGAGGATCTGTGTATTTCAATCCCGCACGCAAGTCGCCACCAGCAATATAACCGGAACCCCACGCCAGATTTGCATTGCCATTGCCTGGGCTGCTGCCGATAACCCCGAAACCGGTCAAGCCATTTGTGTTAAACAAGCTGTTGTTCGCCAGATAGAATGCACTGGCGTTGGTGTCAAAAATGTAAATCTTCGCCGACTGTCCATAAGGATAGGAAACCTCGGACAAGGTGGTGACGCGAGTGCCGGAATCCAAAGTGCGGTTGGCCAGATATACATAGCTATTTGTGTCAGCCGGATTGCCTGTCCAGCTGGAATAGGGAATCCTGCCTTTCAAATAATCATAGCGGACTTGTTCCCAGGAGATATTAGTGATGGTCGTGACCGGTCCACTCGAAGCAAGCGACTTTACAAAGACGAACGGTTGAACAGCAACCTGTTCTTCACCTAGGCCTGAAAACAAACTGGCATCATACGATGGGGTGGCCGCAGAGGCTGTGTCAGAAAAAGCGATTGTGGGTGCATTGGTGACATAAGTCGTGGCGAGGGCGCCATTAACTCCCGGTTGCGCGAATATAAGTCCCTGTGCGTTTTCCACGGATTGAATACCCTGAATTGACCCCGTGAAGAGACCGTGGATGATGAACTGCCCGCCGGAAAGATTCGTAATCGTGGAGGCCGCATTGCCGGACATGACCCATGAAGTGTTGCCGTTGCCGATGGTTCCGTCGCCGCCATGCGCCGCGTCGCCATAGGAAATGGAAACGCTGGGCACGGTGGTGAACAGCTTCGTGCACGCAGTGTAGACTTGTTTGCGGAACGCGGTGGAGCCGGTGATATACAGGTTGACCTGGGCCGCAAGCGGCAGCGCACTGGCCAGGCCGAGTGCCAGAGTGAGGAGCAGTGTTTTTTTCATAGTGTGGTTTTTATTTGTTTAGATTGTTGGTTTATTTCGGAAATGGTCTCAAGGTTGGTTCATTGGGCGGTGATGATGTAAAATTTGTTAGCGCCAGAATCCGTGTCCATATAGGTGTGAACGGAAGTGTCGCCACTGGTCAAGGTGGTGATGGCCGGCCAATTGATCGAGGCCGTGCCCGAACTCAAGGTGTTGGTTCCGCGCAGGGTGTAGGTGCCATAGAGGCCGGCGGTGTAGTTGATGGTCGAGACGTTGCTCGAACGGCTGATGGATTTGATTACCGGAACCGCGATCGGAAGAACAAAAGCCATCGAACCATCGGGGGCAAATTCAAAATAGCCGAGATATTTTACGTTGTGCGTGCCTGAACCGGGCGGAATCTGGTAAAAGTCGGAACGTACCACCGTGCCTGACGAATCAAAACCTGCCGGGGTTGAGATTTCCGGGTCACCCGGAAAAGTTCCGCCAAAGTCAGGAAGCGGGAGGCCTCCAAAGAGGGCGTCAAAGTAACTTTGCCCGGTGCCGGCAAGATAGCCGGACGAAGCTTGTGGTTCAATCACCGAAGCCGCCGTGCTGGGACTGATGGTGGCATTATTAAAAATATAATCTGCCCCGCCCGGAATCGTGGACATGTTTTGGGCAACCCCTGATTGCAGCCCGGCGTTATTGGCCGACCATGGAGTGCTCTGGGTGTTCAGAGAAGTCCGGGCTCTGCTCACAAACAAAGTCGAATCGTTAGTATTCCAGGTAAAGGCCGACCAATCCAGGCCATCAACGCCCCCAAATGCGGTGTTAAATTGGGCAGCCGAAAATTGCGTGATGGGAATCCTCGCATTCGGAGACGCATTGGTGAGCGTGGAGATCGGACCCGCGTCCACCACCAAATTGTATGTCGCGCCATTACGGAAACAGACCAGCACATCCTCATTCGCATAACTGTTAAAATCACCGGCCACGATTTTACCGACGGCACAACCTGCTAGCAGGAACATCAGTCCTAATTTTTTGTTTATCATATGATTTGATTTGTTGTTTAAATTTTTACTTCCCAGATTCCAAATTTTTATAACCTTTCGAGTCCGCACATCCTAAAGATTCCCCCGCCCGATGACCTCCACTAACAGGCCAGCCACAGTCAGTTTACTGACGAAAAAATTATGCCGGTAAAAATGGCCAAAGCCCTTTGCCGGACGATGTTTCTTTACGCCGTTTGGAACTGTTAATTCAGATTGGCTGCGCGTGTAACCGAAATGTAACGGGCCATCTGGCCTGATTTTTAGCGCAAACTCTGCTGAAGAAAAGCGGAGCGCCGGTCAGCCAGTAATGGCTTGCAGGGTCAACGGTTCGTCGAGCGGGCGGGGATTTTCCAGGAGGGAACCAAAATGGTGGCGCGCCTGTAGCGACGCGGAATTGGGAGCACTTCAAAAAATTGCTAAACGGTTAATGCCCCACAGGCATCGAACCATCAACGAGGCCGCCTCCTATGTTCTAACAGCCGCGCTATTGCACTGGGAAAAGCTTGTGCCGGTTATTTGTTCCCACGAAGATTACGCCAAGGCTGAAGGCTTGTTCCAAGCGGGAATGATGCAAACTTTCAATGCAAAAAGAATTGCACGGAAATTCAAATTGACCGGCCAATCTCCTGAACTGCAGAGGGCGGCATGAGCTACGAAAGTGAAAATGACCGTCTCGAAAAACTAGAAGAAACCGTTGAATCATTGGCTGCATTTAACAGCAATCTCGTATCCATACTGGGAATAATGAACAAAGGCAGCCGTGAACTTGGATTGGGATTGTTTAAATTGGTTGAGATGGTCAAAAATGAAAATCTAGCCGCGTGGCGTTACATTCAATCTGCCGTGGTCTTCGTTGATCCTGCCGAGCGGAAAAGTTTTCGGGATATCTTGGCCCGCATGGAAAGCAGCATGGAACTTGCAGAGCATCGCCTAAATGCTGCCGTTGCAGAAATCCAAAAGATTGAATTGCCCCCGGCGCAGACGGGAGACGTGCCGGAAAGTTGAAATTGAATTGAGATCTTGCACACGCCGGCCGTGTTATCATGGCCCGCGTTTCTATTGAACGGTCGGGGCGGCGCGGCGTCCAATCTCTGTCTGACACGCCTGGAATTTTCTGTCGCCGGCGACGGCAATGCGGCGGAAGATTTTTCCTGATCAACGGGGCGGCGTCGCCGTCCGTCCCGACATTTTTAGGCCGGTGTCTTACAATGAGGCATTGCAAGCTCCAAAAGGTTCTCCTTTATCCTGTCACGAAAACTGCTTAGCAGTCTCCCGATAGGAATTGTTTATGAATAAGGAACGTTTTAATGAGCTGCTGATCGCGATGGTTCTGAGTGAAAGCGGCATTTCCGATTTGTTGTTTATTCCCGGACGGGCACCTCAAATGTCCTGTTATGGGCAATTGCGTTCCTACACCAGCGATCTGATTACGGACCCGGTGACGGCGGAAATGACAGCGCAACTGGCTGAAATCCTCATCGATGGAAACACGTTGTTCGCGGAAGGCTATCGCAAGAACGGCTCTTGTGATTGTAGTTATGCCGTGCCGGGAGTGGCGCGTTTTCGCGTGAATATCTACTCGCAGGCCGGGAAGCGGGCGATTGTGATGCGCAAGTTGTCCAATATAGTTCCGCAACTGCAAGACCTCAAAGTTCCACCCGTTTTTGAACAGATCATTACCGAGAATGCCGGGCTCGTTTTCATCACCGGCGCCACCGGCTGCGGCAAAACGACGACGCTGGCGGCGATCCTGAACGAAATCAATTTCACCCAGGATATTCATGTGGTCACGCTCGAAGATCCGGTCGAGTATGTGCATGAACCGATTCGCACCAGTTTCAGCCAGCGCGAGTACGGAAAGGATTACTCCGATCTTTCCTACGCGCTCAAAGCGGCTTTGCGTCAGGCGCCGCACACGATTCTGGTCGGCGAAATCCGGGATCGGGAAACCATGGAGGTGGCCATCACGGCTGGCGAGACGGGGCATCTCGTTTTCACGTCCCTGCACACGATCAACGCCGGTCAGACGATCAACCGCATTTTGGGCATGTTCGACAAGGATGAGCAGACGCTCATGCGGCAGCGCTTGGCGAACTGTATGCGCTGGGTGGTGAGTCAACGACTCGTCCCCAGACTGGATGGCGGATTGCAGTTGGTCACGGAAGTGATGGGCAACAACTTGCGCTCGCGGGAAGTCATCATCGCGGGCGAATCGGAAAAACACAACCTGCACGAGATTATCGAAAGCAGTGTGACGCCCTGGGGTTGGCACAGTTTCGAGCAATCCTTACTCAACGCCGTGCTCTCGGGCGATATTGCTCCGGAAACCGCTCTGCATTATTCAGAACACAAAAACCAGATGCAGCAGGCACTGGACAAACACAAGGCGGGCCGGATCGCCGCTCCCGTGCACAAAATGAGCGAGCCTGCCGGTCTGGACGAGCAAAAGCTGGCTTTGGCCGAAACGCCCAAGTGATTTCTGGAGGCTGTACGGGACTGGCTATTCTTCATTGACCGGATTTTTGGCGCATTAACCGTCCGTTAGCGCTGGCTTAAACGGCACTCAACGCGGTTGCCTTGGCACGGACCGGAGCCGAAAGCCGGTGTTTTGAAGGTTCCAAGTTCCACCGGTTCCACCCCCCTTTGATCTGCGGTGATTCTATCCGGTTTTGGGGTGGAACCAATCAAATCATTGGGTTTTCTGCGCGTTTTTCTTGGAACTGCCAAACCGGACACTCGAAAAAATGCCGGACATTTGCTTCCGGCTAAATAGCCCGGAATTACCATCGAAAACTCCTTATTTTCCGGCTAATTCGGGCTTTCCGGACAACATCGGCGTCGAGATTCAACCATTGTAGATAAATGGAGCGGGCGAAGGGAATCGAACCCTCGTGAGCAGTTTGGAAAACTGCCGTTCTACCATTGAACTACGCCCGCCTGCTTGTCGAGCCGTAGCCGGAGGCGAAGGCTGACGCGCATAATACTAAAACTACCGCGCTTGCCTTGTCAATCCGCCGCCGCTAAACTCACGACGTGAATTCGCTGCTCCTCACCGGCGGGCGCGTCATTGACCCCGCCAGTCATTTCGACGCCGTCGCGGATGTTTTGATTCTCAACGGAAAAATTTCCGCCGTCGGAAAAAATCTTTCCGCCAAGGCGCCCAAAGAAATCGGGCGCTTCGACGCCACCGGGAAAATTGTCTGCCCCGGCCTGATTGATCTGCACGTCCATTTTCGCGAACCCGGCCAGACCGCCAAGGAAAACATTGCCAGCGGCACGGCGGCGGCGGCGCGCGGCGGGTTCACTTCCGTTGTCTGCATGCCGAACACGTCGCCGGCGATTGACAACGCCGGGACGGTTGCGCTCATCCACGAACGCGCCGCGGAGGAAGGTATCGTGAATGTCTTTGTGACCGGCGCGATCACGAAAAACATCGCGGGCGAGGAACTGGCACCGATTGGTTCGCTGAAAAAGGCCGGGGTTGTCGCCATTACAGACGACGGCCATTGTGTCCAGAACAACGAACTCATGCGCCGCGCCTGTGAATACGCGAAGATGTTTGACCTGCCCGTGATGGATCATTGCCAGGATTATTCGCTTGTGACCGACGGCGTGATGCACGAAGGTTATTGGAGCATCGCGCTCGGCCTGCGCGGCTGGCCGTCGGCGGGCGAGGAGATGGTTGTTGCGCGGAACATTCTGCTCGCCGAACTCACCGGCACAAAAATCCATTGCCAGCACCTGAGCGCGGCAGGCAGCGTCGCGCTGATTCGTGAAGCTAAAAAGCGCGGCGTGCCGGTTTCCGGCGAGGCCTGTCCGCATCATTTCACCTTGACCGATGCCGCAATTGCCGGCAGTGAAATATTCTGGGCGGGGGACGGAAAAGCATTGGGTAAATCACAGGCTGGCGAACTTCCCAAATGGCCGAACTACGATACGAATTTCAAGATGAATCCGCCGTTGCGTTCCGCGCGCGACCGCGAGGCGATTCTCGAAGGCCTGGCCGACGGCACGATTGAAATTTTGTGCAGCGACCACGCTCCGCACTGCGATTACGAAAAAGAAGTCGAGTTCGACTACGCGCCGTTCGGCATCGCCGGCCTCGAAACCGAACTTGCGCTCTCGCTCATGCAGCTCGTCCACACAAAAAGAATTTCACTCGCGGATATGGTTGCGAAATTTACAATCAATCCCGCACGGCTACTGAATTTAAACAAAGGCACATTGAGCATCGGCGCGGACGCGGACGTGACGGCTTTTGATCCAGAAGCCGGGTGGGTTTTTCAAGCCGGCGATTCCGCCAGCAAATCCAAGAACAGTCCGTTCTTTGGCTGGAAGCTCAAGGGCAAGGCGGTGGCGACCATCGTGGCCGGAAAAATGATTTGGTCTGAACAAACGGAAGCGGTGGCGGTCTAATTCAACGCACTCAATAAACAAACCCGGACATAATTATGAAAAAACTACTCATGGCGGTGGCGATTGGCAGTGTCTGGTTGCAGATGCAGGCGGCGGATTTGAACTGGGGCACGGATCTGCCCAAGGCGCTGGCACAGGCCAAGTCGGAAAAGAAAATGGTGTTGCTGGATTTCACCGGCTCCGATTGGTGCGGCTGGTGCATCAAGTTTGACAAGGAAGCCTTGTCTACGGACAAATTTGCCGATTACGCCAAGTCGCATCTGGAACTGGTGGTCGTGGATTTCCCGAACAAAAAACCGCAGAGCGACGCCTTGAAAGCCGACAACAAGGCGCTGGGTGAGAAATATGGCGTGGACGGTTATCCGACCTTTGTCGTGCTGAACGCCGACGGCAAGGAAATCGGCCGGCAGGTCGGTTACGCGCCCGGCGGGCCGGAAGCCTTCATCGCGAAATTGGAAGGCTTCAGTAAAAAATAAAACCTCGCAATCAATCGCCGGCGCGGCGCAAATTGCCGCGCCTTTTTTTTTGCTTCATAGAAATTTATCGCCTAAACTTCCGCACATTTGATGAAAGCAATTCTCGCTCTCGAAGACGGTTCGGTGTTTCACGGTCAGGGTTTTGGCGCAAAGGCATCGGCCTGCGGCGAAGTTTGTTTTAATACTTCGATGACAGGGTATCAGGAAATTCTCACCGACCCGTCCTACAAAGGCCAGATCGTCACGATGACCTATCCGCTCATCGGCAATTACGGCGTGAATTCGCAGGATGTGGAATCGTGGCGGCCGCACGCGGCGGGCTTCGTCATCCGCGAACTCTCGCCGGTCGTCAGCAATTGGCGCGCGGATTTTTCGCTCGAAGAATATCTGGGAAAAAACGGAATTCCCGGCATCCAGGGCATTGACACGCGCTCGCTCACAAAAAAACTCCGCGTTCGCGGCGCGTTGAACGGATTCATTTCTACCGACGAAATTTCCGAAGCCGAAGCCGTGAAACGCGCGAAGGAATTTGTCTTCGTCGGCGTGGATTACGTCAAGGAAGTCACGCACAAAAAAGAATTTCGCTGGGATGAAAAGGACGAGCAGAGCGCGGCCTTCGATCTGGTGCGCGGAACAAAAAATGCCGACGCGCGCAACACCCGCAAGCCGATGCCGGTGGCGGACATTCCGATTGTCGCGTTCGACTATGGGATGAAATACAACATTCTCCGCCGGTTGCGGCAGCACGGATTCGCCACGCAGGTTCTGCCCGCGACGGCTTCGGCGGCGGACGCGCTCAA
>Ga0210402_10004293_pt1 | contig 13010 bp, 6 predicted proteins | sample IncBWC7MmetaG_FD_161055 | JGI IMG/M metagenome (GOLD analysis project Ga0210402, IMG submission 161055) | Forest soil microbial communities from Barre Woods Harvard Forest LTER site, Petersham, Massachusetts, United States - Inc-BW-C-7-M | ecosystem: Environmental > Terrestrial > Soil >...
TGGCCAGGCTCTTCGAACGGCGCGCCCCAAAACGCCATGACCGCGTCGCCGATGTATTTATCGAGCGTGCCTTGCCCGTCGAAAACGATGCGGGTCATGTCCGAAAGATAGAGATTCAAGAAATGCGCTAGATCCTGTGCGTCAAGTTTTTCGGAAATCGTGGTGAAGCCCCGAATGTCGCTGAACATGACGCTGATTTCCGTTTTGCGCGGTTCGACGAGCTGGGGATTGAGCAGCAGGCGGCGAATGACTTCGGGGCTGAGGTATTGGCCAAACGCGGAACGCACGCGGCGTTTTTCTTTTTCTTCAATCAAGGCGCGATAAAGAGAGACGAGGACGACGTTTCCAGTGAGAGTCATGGCGGGGATGGTGAAGTTGAGCCACCATCCGTGAAGAAAAGCCGCGTAATCCACCAATACGAGAGGAGGAAGCAAAGCGATACCAAACCACATCCAGCGCGGCGCGACGAGGGCCAGCGCAATTCCCAATGGAATTCCGAAGAGAACGATCAAGATGGCGTCCACAAGCTGCTGCTTTGCGCCGCGGATGAGGAAATTGTTGTGCAGAATGTTGTCAATTACGTTTGCGTGAATTTCCACGCCTGGATAATCGGTTCCCCCGTAGGGAGTGGACTTGAGATCACCAATCCCCGTCGCGCTTGCACCGATCAAAACAATTTTGTCTCTAAGGGCGGCAATGGGAATTTTTCGGTCTATCACGTCCGCCATGGAATAGTGCGGGTATGTATATGCGCCGCCGTGATAGTTGATGAGAACCTGGCCAATATCAGAGGGAATAGTTCTGCGGCCTTCGCCAAATTCAATGGCGACGATGCCATTTTCATCGTAAGAAAGAACCAAATTGTTGGCACCGAGTCCCAGAAAGGCTCGGATTGCCATCACATCCAGGGAGCCGTAAAGATCCCAATCGCGAGCATCTTTCGAACGTCCGAAGGGAAGAACCAGCGTGGATCTGCGGACCACACCATCCGTGTCCGGTGGGGCGTTAAAGAAGCCCACCCCGGAAAGCTCGCCGCCTAGCGCGCCGGTCAGGCTGTCCATGTTGGCTTCAGCACCCTGAGGCAAGAGATGGAAACGCTGATATTTGGCAACTAGATTGGCGTAATCCTGTTTGCCGTATGCCGAACGGCGCTGCACAACGCGAACCTGCGGGAAGGAAAAGAAACTCAGCTGATCCGCATATGCATCCAGGGTTGCCTGATCTACATTGTGTAAGTCTGCTTCGGTGTAAAGAAAATAATTGCCCAATACCACGGGGCCAAACTCGCGAATTCCGTCCGCGAGGTGCTTGTCTGCGTCGTACGACGTAGCGAGCTTCTTCACTTCCTCGACGAGTTTTGGATCAACCGGTTCGCCGCGTTTCTGACGTGCCTCGAGTTCGGCCCACAAGGCGCGAACCGGCGCCGCACTCTGGTCTGGTTTGCTAAAGGTGATATCGAAGGCTGCGACTTTTGCGTTGTCTTCGTGGAGAATGTGCAACAGCTCCGCAAAATGAGTGCGGGAGAAAGGCCATTTGCCCAGCACTTCCTGAGAGTGCTGGTCAATGTCCACGATCACAATGCGGGGATCGACAGGCGTAGCACTCTGAGGACGATAGCGAAAGCGTGTGTCGAGCGAATTGAATTCGAGACGCTGGAGGAAATCGAAGATCGGTGTGGCGTGCTCACCAAAGAACGTGAAGTAGTAGAGCGTAAGCGCGCCGAGGGTGATTCCTAGGCTGATTAGAAACGAAGCGCGATGGCGCCACCAGGAGACAAGCAGCGCATAAACGGCAGAGCCGCCACGCCTTGACCACCAATTTCCGGATGGAGACGCCATGAAGACCGTTTTCCCGCCGGAAGAGAGCCTCAGCGCGAAAAAAATTGTTCAGTGCGATGCGGACCGCTTTTTGAGCTCTACAAATCCTAATCCCTGAAAATGAAATTCATGCGAACCCGGCAAACTTCGATAAGGTCGCCGTCGTTCAAGCGAACGGGACCGGGAATGGGCGTACCGTTTACGGTCGGAATCTTGTCGCCCGGACCGATGTAATAGCCATCATCGCGCTGGCTGATTTGCGCCGCCATTTGCGGCTTGAACCATCCGGTCAGACGCACTGTGGCCATGGTGGACTTGCCGATGGTCGTGAGTCTGTTGGTAAGAACGTATTCCTTGCTGGCCGTGCTTCCGCTGAGTACAACGATCGTCGGAACTTTGATTCTGCCCGAAGCGAACTGTGTGCGCTCACCCATAGCAGCGGCTTGTTGAAGCATTTCGCGGCGCACCTTGGTATCGAGCACCATGGTTTCGTTGATGGCAGGCGCGGCAGCTTTGCGGCCCATGTCGTAAGGAACGGGCGCATCGTGGCTGGCATCCACCTTGACGTAGTGCTTGCCAACATGGATGGAGTCTCCGTCATGAAGCGTAGCGCGCTCGACGCGGAGATCGTTGACGAATGTACCGTTCAAGCTGTCCAGGTCTTCCACGACAAGGCGCGCGCCTTCGTAATACACGCGAGCGTGGTGATTGGAGACGGCGAGATTGTCCACGGGAAGATCGTTGTCCGGCGAGCGGCCAATTGTGATGGGACGATTGCCGATCGGGACTTCCTTGACGACCTTACCTTCGAACATGAGGCTGAGTTTGGGCATTTCAGTGTCCTCCCGCGGAGCCATTCGAGCCCGCGTGTTTGCGCCCCCCGGGGCGCAGCCAGGAAAACCAACTTTTGGATTCGTTCTCCAAACGAACAACGACTACGGAGATGTTGTCGGCGCCGCCATTTTCATTGGCGATGACGATCAGGCGCTCGCAAGCTTTTTGCGGATCGGTTTCCGCTTGCAGGGTACCGGCAATTTCCGGTTCGGTGACCATGCGGGTGAGTCCGTCGGAGCAGAGAAGCAAGACGTCGCGTGGGAAGAGCTCCTGCTCTTCGGAATCCACTTCGACTTGAGGTTGTGTGCCGAGCGCGCGTAGTAGGACGCTTTGCATGTCGCTCTGTTCGGCTTCGGTGGCGCTGATGATGCCGCGGCGGACCTGTTCGGCAACGAGAGAATGATCGCTGGTGAGCTGCTGGAGCATGCCGCTGCGCAAAAGATAGGCGCGGCTGTCGCCTACGTGCGCGACGCTGAGCGCGTTGCCATCGATCCACATTGCGGTGAGCGTGGCTCCCATGCCGCTTTGCTCAGGATGCTCTTCCGCGGATTTATAGATGTTGCGATTGGCGAGATGGACCGCGCTGATCAATCGTTTTGCGTGAGTGGAAAGTTTGTCAGGCGGATTGCCGTAGAATGGCGCCGCCGGATTGGTCTCGGCCTCCATGCAGTGCTTTACGACCGTTTCCACCGCTAGGGCGCTGGCAATTTCGCCGTGCGCTTCGCCTCCCATTCCGTCGGAAAGGACAAAAAGGTTCATCGGCTGCACTAGCCGAAAACAGTCTTCATTGTTTGAACGCACGCGACCCACATCCGTCGCGCCGCCGCCGAAAATTCGCACAAAAACTCCCCGAGTTTGGAGAGCCCAGCGCACACACCCATGCCGGGCAACCCTGATTTAACGCTAGCAGACCCATACCTGACGCGAAAGACGGTGCGCCCAACTGATTACTCACGGATTGATTACACGCTCCTGAGGATTGGCTATACTGTTGGTCCTGCGGGAGTTGCCCGGCCGCCGCCGAAAGAAAAGTGAAGCAAATTTGGCGAAAATGAACCCAAAAAGAAGAAAAGTTGCGCGGCGCAATGGCGTGAGGAAGCGGCATGGACTGAGCGCATTTCGCGCCAGTCACGAGCTGGAAGAGCTGAATCGAATCGGAATTGCCCTGTCTGAAACCCGGGACGTCGGCCAGTTGCTGGAAATGATCCTGAAAAAGGCGCGGGAGATTACGAGCGCCGACGCGGGGTCGTTGTATTTGGTGGAACGTGCAGCTGGGGAAGCGAGGTTGCGGTTCAAGTTGACACAAAATGACAGTGTGGAATTCCCGTTTACGGAACTTACGCTGCCGCTGACGGACAATTCTGTTGCCGGGTACTGCGCCTGGCATGGGAAGGTTGTGGAGCTGGCGGACGCGTATCGCGTGCCCAAGGGCATGCCATTCCATTTTAATAAGTCATTCGATGAGGAGGCGGGATACCGGACCAGATCGCTGCTCGCGCTGCCCATGAAAAACGGCAAGGGCGAAGTGCTGGGGGTATTGCAGCTGCTGAATTGCAAGCGCTCGTGGAAGGCGCGATTGCACGATGCAAAGTCGGTGATGAGGAATGTACGCGCGTTTCCGGAACATGCGGTGCGGCTGGGGCTTTCGCTCGCTTCGCAAGCGGCGGTCGCTTATGAGAATTCGCGATTGTACCGGGACATCGAAAATCTTTTTGACGGATTTGTAAACGCGGCGGTGAAAGCGATCGAGCAACGCGACCCGACGACTTCGGGGCATTCCCAGCGCGTTTGTGAAATGACGGTGGCGCTGGCCGAAGCGGTGGACCGCGAAGTCCGCGGGCCGTATGCGGATTTGCGATTTTCGCGGGAGCAGATGAAAGAGTTGCGTTATGCGGCGCTGCTGCACGATTTTGGAAAAGTTGGCGTACGGGAAGAAGTGCTGATCAAGGCGAAGAAACTCTATCCGCTGCAATTTGCTCGGCTGATGGATCGCTTTGACTACATTCGCAGAGATATTGAAGCGCGCGCGGCTGAGCAGAAAGTGGAAGCGCTGCTGAAGCTTTCGAAAAAGGAAGCGGCGGAGCGCATCAAGGTGCTGGATGCCGAAGCGGTGTCGCTTGTCGCGGAGCTGGAACGTTGCGCGGAGTTTGTGGCGAAAGCGAATGAGCCGACGATCATGCCCGCCGGCGATTTTGGATTAGTGGGAGAGCTTGCGCAGAAATCCTATCGCGATCCCCGCGGTGCGGAGCGGCCCTATTTGACGGCGGATGAGGTTCAGTTACTTTCCATTCCGCGCGGCAGTCTGGCGCCGGAAGAAAGAAAGCAGATTGAATCGCACGTGGTGCACAGTTTTCAATTTCTTGCGCAGATTCCCTGGACGCAGGAGTACAAACAGATTCCGGAAATCGCGCGGGCGCACCACGAAAAACTGAACGGGAAGGGATACCCGTACGGATTGAATTCCGCGGAAATTCCCGTGCAGGCAAAGATGATGACGATTTGCGATATTTTTGACGCACTATCGGCGACCGACCGTCCGTACAAGCGGGCGGTTCCCACGGATCGCGCTTTGGATATTTTGAAATTGTGTGTGCGGGAAGAGGAAGTGGACGCGGAGCTGTTTCGATTGTTTGCGGAATCGCAAGTTTATCGCTTGGCGGTGAAATCCTGAGGACGATGCGCATAGGCACGTGCTTTTTGGCGCTGGCGCTATGCACTGCAGCAGAGGCGCAGAAGGCGCCGGCCGCGACTGCGGCGCGGATTTTGCTGGTGCCGCGGCGCATGATTTCCGGCGAACGCGCGACGCTTGCGGTTCTGGATGTAAACGGGCGATTGACGCCGGGCGTGACGATTCAGTTTTCGAATGGCGACAAAGTGACGACTGATGCCACGGGGCGAGCCTTGTTTGTGGCACCGTTGAATCCGGGTGCGCTCTACGCGTCCATCGCGGGGCGAACGGGACGGGTTGCGACGGCCATCTTGCCGGTCCAGGAGGCTGCAACCAGCACGGTTGTGGATTTGGCGCCGCGCGTGGCTTCCGTGTCAGATCGGTTTGAAATCTCAGGGAGCGGATTTTGCGGGGACGCGGACAGGAATGAAGTCACCATTGGCGGACAAACGGCGCTAGTGCTTGCGTCTTCGCCTGGCTCGTTAGTTTTATTGCCACCGCTGGAACCTCCCACCGGACTGACGGAGGTCTCGGTCGCGTGCGGGAAGCAGGCTCCGGTGCGTTTCAGTATTCTTTTTGTAGCGATGAAGCTCGAGGCCGACACTTCGCCGTTGCAGCCGGGACAGAAGCGGACGCTGCGGGTGAGCATTGCTGGGACACAGGACAAAATTCAACTGGAGGCGCGGAATCTGGCGCCCGATATTGCAGAGCTTGTGGGAGGAAATCCGGCGCGTGCGCTCAGCTCTGGGGACGCGCAAAACAGCGCGGAATTTCAGGTGACAGGCAAGCAGCGGGGGAATTTTCTGATTTCGATCCGGCTCGTGCCGGCGATGGCGAAGCCCGCGCGTTAGGCAGATTGCCTATTTACGGCAGGCAGGTCGAGTTTCCCTTGGGTGTCCTCCTCCAGTTGAGGAGGCGAATCGGCGCCTAACATTGAGCTCAGAGTAGCGTCGGTTTTTTCCAGCTTTTTCTCCGCCTCAGCATAACTCTGCGCCGCATTTTTTAGGTGTGTGCCAATTTTTGCGAATGGATCCGCGAATTTGTTGAGTTGGTTTTGCAGGCCCGAGAGGTCTGCGCGCATGCGCTCGGCATTTTCTTCGATTTGCATGCCCCGCAGGCCCATCATGATGATTTGAAGATGGGCGTAGAGCGTATTCGGAGAGACCGCCACAACATTCTTGGTCCGGCAATACTCATCGAGTGGGACCGATTTTGCGTCGGAAGTCATCAGCAGTTCGTAATAGACACTTTCGCTGGGGACGAACATCAATGCGACGGGGAGAGTGCCCTCCTCGGGGACCACATATTTCTTGGAAATTGCGTCAGCGTGATTTTTGACAGCGGTGGCGAAGGCACGGCGAGCTTCATCTCCCTCTTCGGAAATACGGCGATAAGCGTCGAGGGGAAACTTGGAGTCGATGGAAAGAATTTTGTCGCGCAAGAAAACCACTGCGTCCGCGGTTTCGCCGCTCCGGAAACGATATTGACGATTGTAGCTGTCGCGAGGGAGACAGTCTTCTAGAAGGCGTTCCAAGGTGACTTCGCCCAGGGAACCGCGCGATTTTGCGCCGCCCAGAATATTTTGAAGAGTCTGCGTGGCTTGGGACATCTGATTGCCCGCGAGTTGCACCGCACCGAGCTGTTTCTGGATTTCGCCCAGCGTCTGCTGAGAGTTCTTCAACTCCATGGCCATTGCTGACTGTGATTGGGCAGAGATTTGCGCGGATTGGGAGACTCCGTCTTGAAGCGTTTTGGTCACGTTGTCCAGGCGCTGCGTCACGGATTGTCCGATCGAAGCGATTTGACCTGCGCTTTGCGCCTGTGCCGTAGCCATGGTTTGCAAGTCGCGGCGCAGTTCGTTCATTTGCGTTTCGACGCCTTGCGTTCTGCGCTGTGCTTGCGAACTTTGCAGTGCCACCCAGACTACGAGCGCGGCAACCAAAAGCAGGCCTGCGATAAGAACTGCCGTCATGCGGTCTCCAGAAAATCTTTACGCAATGGTTTATCTACTTTACTCGTAAGTTGTGGTTCTGAAAACAGAGCGGAAAAGAAAAGGGCTTCCGACGTAAGCCGGAAGCCCGTGAAAAGCGAACGGGTTGAACGACTACCAGCGCAGCTTCAACGCGAACTGGAACTGACGCGCGTCGTAGGATGCAGTGGGTTGACCGGCGAAGCAGGTGGCTCCTGCCGTCGGATCGCAGAGCTGGTTTACGGCCGCAACGTTTGTGCGGTTGAAAAGGTTGAAGCCGTCGGCAATCAGGTTAAGTTTGAGGCGTTCGCCAAGGGGAATCTCTTTGGCTAGCCGCAGATCCACTTGGAAGAAGCCCGGGCCGAAAAAGTGATTGCGGCCCAGGTTGCCGTTGCAGCCCGCGGGAGGAGAGACGAGCGGAACGGAGAATGTCGAGCCGTCGTTGGCCAGGCATTCATCGGCAACGCCGAAATGAACTCCCTGAATGAAAGTCGAGGTTGTGCCGCCGGAGGACACGATGGAAGGACGCGCTTCGGAGGCACCGAGGTCCAGCCGGGTGTCCGTCCCGGTGATGACGTTGAACGGCCGGCCCGAGGAGACGTCAATAATCGGAGCGAGCGTGAAGCCTCCCATGAAGTGTTTCCACATGCTGTCGCCGCTATTCGCCTGAGCGGTCTGGAAAACGGCGCTGGTCACCCAGCGATGCCGTTGGTCGTTGACGGAGTTGGAGCGTTCCAAGAACGGGAAGCGGCTGTCTTGCGGCTCGAGTGTGGACTGCAAGTCCGTGCCGTCGTCAATGGAGTGCGACCAAGTGTAACTGGAGAGCAGCTCGAAATTATGAGAGAAGCGCTTTGTCACGTTGACGGTGAGCGCGTGATACCAGGAGCTTGCGTCGGACTTCTGCGCGTCCACGCTGTTGAAGGGAACGGGGACGCCGAAGCCAGTGGGATAGCCGGCTACGTGGGCCAGCGCCACTAACGTCCCATAACCGCCAGGGACGGCTGCAGCGAACGACGGATTTGGGCCGGATGGCCGGAAGAAGTTAAAGAACGCCGGCGTGCCGACAAAGCCGACAGCAGCAGCCGGATTGCAATTGGGAGCGGCAAAGCCCTGACCCAGGGCTCCCGGGGCAATCAAGAAAATGCTGCCACTTCCCTGATTGACGCAGGAGTTCGGAGCGCCCGATGGAACGACGACCGTGACTGGATTGCTCACACTGAGTCCAGACGCGGCGGCGTTAAACGCATTTTGTGCGAGAAGTTGGGGATCGGTGGAGTTGACGTCCACGGGGCGATTGAGATGGATGCCGCGGGTGTACTGATAGCCGACACTCATCTTCCATGAGCCCGCGATTTCGCGCTCGATGGTCAGATTGCCCTGCTGTGCGTAACCGTATTTGAATTTTGCGTCCACGGGAAGAGTGAACGGCAAAATTGGCAGGGGGAAACCCGCGCTTAGATAATTCTGATTCGCGAAGAGGGAACCGGCCGCAAACGGGTCGAATCGCTGCTGATCGGGTTGGTAGCCAAGAGTTAGCGAAGTCGGAAACGCCGGATAGATTGAATTAGCGTTTAGTACGCCCTGAAATATGGAAGAGCCGTTCAAGTTGGCCGGGGTATCCAGCCCACCGCCGCAAACAGCCGGGGCAGGAGCGGGGAGCAGGCCGCAAGCGGAGGGCGTGCCGCCTGCAGACAAGAGCTGCACGGAGCGGCCACCATCCGCGGTTACGGAGTCAAAAGCCACGGCAAGCAAAGGATGATCATAGAAAAGCCCGTAGCCAAGACGCACCACAGTCTTGCCGTTGCCTGCCGGATCCCAGGCAAGCCCGAAGCGAGGCGCAACGTTGTTGTTGTCGCGAGGAATTCCTTCCACAACTCCCAGCGCTTTTTCCGCGGCCGCATTGACGGCGGTAGCCGGAGTAAAGAGAGGCGTGATTTCCACGTCGTAGCGCACGCCGAAATTCAGGGTGACTTTGCGGCTCAAGCGCCAGGAATCCTGGGCAAAAAATCCGAAGGGCAGGTTGTCAAAGGGCTGATTGGAGTTGCCGATGCCTTGAATGTAGGTCGTAGGGATGCCGAGACCGTAGGCTTGCAATCCGGTGGCTCCGGGCAGCGCATCCGGAAAACCAAAGCTAGAAGCAGAGATGCCGCCGAAGTTTACATCGCCGCCGAAATCGAGCTCAAAAATTTGCTGCTTGGCAGAACGCAACTGAACGAGATTAACATCGGCGCCAAACTTGAATGTGTGGTGGCCCCAGCTTTTTGTGAAGGTGTCCGTAAATTCGAGGCGCCGTTCAATGCGGTCCACCGTGGAATAAGGTTCACGCCCGAAGTAGGCGACGCCGGGAATATTTACGCCAATCTGATCGCCACCAGGCTCCTGCGAGAATCCGAAGTGGAGTCCGCGCCGTGCATATTGAAAGCGGAATTGATTGACCGAGGTTGGATTGACGACGGTGTCGTGCTGGAAGACAAGGTTCAGGTCGCGCGACTGGTTGTAGCCGGCGCGGGTACCAGAGTTCTGGCCGAACACCTGGTTTTGGGAAGTGGAAGGCAGGCCCGTTACCAGTGAAGGAGAAACGCCGAAACGAAGGAAAGAGTGATTGTTGCTGTCCCAGTTTTGGTCGAGGCGTAACGACCACAAGCTGGTTTTCTCCTGCACTGGATAGTTGCCGCGCAAGGAGTTTAGTCCAACGTAGGACGCGGGAAGCGGCGCCACGTAGGCCCCGATGACAGAGCAGGTCGCACCATTGTTTACAGGTTGGCCGGCGGGACACGTCACGGGAATGGGGAACTGTGCGCCCGGACCCGGATTCAGGAAACCGCCAGTAAGGCCCGGCGCTACAACTCCCAGGTCAAATTTGTTCAGCGCAACACTGGAAGCCGAACCCATAAACCCGGCGTAGGCCGCCGCTCCAGCAAAATTTCCTTGCCCCAGGAGCCCGAGCGTCGCGGCGGATTGATCCGAAGTCAGTAGGAGACCATTCAGCGGGCAACCGGTGCCGCAATTGAACGGGCTTAGTCCGAAATTGTTAATGCCGATGCTGGAAAAGCCGGTTTCTTCGCGCTGTGTGTATTCGTACGAGCCGAAGAAAAACGTTTTGTCCTTCTTGAGAGCGCCGCCCAGCGTCAGGCCGGTTTGAACGCGCGTATAAGGTTGCTTGACCGGCTCGAGAACGCCGGAGGTTGGATCCACCTGTCCGGAAAAAGCATTGCGCGCCTGAAATGATTTGTTCCGGAAATATCCGAAAGCGTCTCCGTGGAAGTCGTTGCCGCCGCCTTTGGTGACAATGTTGATCACACCGCCCGTGGCGCGTCCGTATTCCGCGTTGTAGTTACTGAGAATGAGCTGGAATTCCTGAACGGCTTCCTGCGAAACGGTGGGGCGAATTCCGTTGACGGAGTTATCCACGGCGTCCGCTCCGTCCACGCTGACCATGTTGGAGCGGGCTCGAGCGCCGCTGACATTCAAGCCGCTATTCGGCGCGGGGCCGATGGTGGGCGAGACGTCGCGGGTGGTCTGCGAGTTGGTGAGCGTAAAATTGATGTAGTTTCGGCCGTTGATGGGCAGGCCGTCGATGCGACGCTGCTCGACGGTCTGGGAAACTTCCGTCTTAGTGATTTCGACGAGGGCCGCTTCGCTGGTTACCGTAGTGGTTGTCGAAACGCTGCGCAGTTGCAGGGAAACGTCAAAGGTAGCGTCCTGACCAACGTTGAGACTCAGGCTCTCGTTGGTAAAAATGGCAAAGTTAGCTCCGGCATCTACGGTGAGCTTGTACGTGTCAGGGGCAAGGCTGACGAAGGAGTAGTGCCCGTTTTCATTGATGACGGTGCTACGTTCCGCGCCAGTGGAGCTGCTCGTTAGCGTCAGTTTTGCGCCACGCACCGCCAGCCCTTGCTGGTCCATCACTGTGCCCGAGAGCGATGCCGTATTCTGCGCTGAGGCGTTTGTGCCCCAGCCTAGTACCAGAATGACGAGCAACATCCACGCGCACACATATTGTCTGCGTCCCATAGCTGCCTCCGATTTGAACTGCCGATTTGCCGCTACCCCTAGCGACGGCGGCGGTGACCGCCCTGCGTGACAGAAGAATGAATACCCGTCTTCAACTGTAACGTCAACTGCTTTGGATATGCAGTCTGTTATTACATAAACAGATGAGCGAAAGCTAAAACGGATGACGCTCTGTATTCAAGTGGCAAATGACGCCAAACGGCGTCAAGGAACGTCAGAAGGTCGGTTGGGGGACGCCATAGTGATAGAAGGCTATCTGATTTAGAACTGCAGGTGGCGCTGGACGAGCTTGCGGAGCTTTTCGCGGTCCTCGTCCTTCATGTGGACGAATTCGACGCCATTGCCATCGGGACCGATGTTTCGCACGACCGCCGTGAAATTAATCTTGCGCAAGCCTGCCCGGACTTCCAATTTGATGGAATCGCCGACGTTCAGCTTCTTGGGGGATTCGAGATAGGCGCCGCCGAGGCTGATCGTTTTCACGCGGGCGAGTCCAGCCGCGCCCTGTTCGATTTGGGCGCGCAGCGGGGATTCGAGCGGCACGCGGGTATAACGCCGCGGGACAACAAAGTTTGCGCTCGATTGCGCCGCAGATTCGAACGCGGCGCGCACGCGGGCGGAAGAAGGACGGTTTTCGATCATGGCCAATGCATCTTCTGCCGCGGCGCGGAGTCCGGCGGGTTCAGCGTGAACGAGGCCATCGCGCTTTTCCGCGAGAGAGCGAAGCAGTTCGCCGGCTTCGGAAGCGCGCATGCGGCCCAGCGCTTCAATGGCTTTGATGCGCACATACTGGTCGCGCAGAATGTCGTGCTCGCCTGCGGCAATCTCCATCATTTGCGGAACGGCTGTGGATTCCATCGCGAGGCCGATCTGGTCAATCATCATCGGCACCACGAGGGGATGGGCATCCGCGAGAATCGCGGAGAAAATAAAGGCCGCGCTTTGCGAAGAAGCAGCGTTCGCCGGGCGGGAAAGTTCGCTAACCGCGAGGTCTTGTAAATTCCATTCCCAGCTGGCCAGGGCTCGCGGCAGGCCACGGAGCAAACGCTCCGGGTCCGCGACGGAAAGCATCTTGATTGCCGCGCTTACGCGCTGGCGGCGCGCTTCATAGAGGCGCGATTCGAGCAGATTCAGGACGGGCACGCCAATCGCGCGCAAGAGGCGGGACATGGCGGGCAGAAATTCGTAGCCGCGGGGATCCGTCAAAAGCAACGTGAGGCGATCCAGCAGGCGCTCCGGGTCGCGCTGCAAGAGGCGTGGCAAGGCCGGGTCCAAAGCGCGATTTGCGAGAGCTGCGTCAATCAGCAGTAGCCAGCGATCTTGTGCAACCAAACGCTGCGCCAGGGCTTGCATGTGCGCGAATTGTGGCTCACGCGGCGTTCTTTCGAGGCCTACAAGGATTCCTTCGAGACCCGTGAAATCGCCGCGCGTAACCGCGATGCGCCCGAGACTCTCCAGAAAAGCCGCGAGCAGAGCGGCCGCTTCCGGGACGGATTCCTTTTCCAGCGCGCTGAGGGTGCCGCGGCTCAAGTCTTCCGGAAACTGATTGGGCCACAGAGATTCGATAATCGGCGAAAGCTCGTTCAATCCGGCGGCGACTTCGCGTCGCGCGCCAGGGTCATCAACTTCAAGGCGTCGCGCGTAATTCAAAAGAATGTTTCGCGCTTCGCGGCGCGGGGCATCGACGCCTGCTTCGGCAAGTTGCGAG
>Ga0210402_10004294_pt1 | contig 13010 bp, 10 predicted proteins | sample IncBWC7MmetaG_FD_161055 | JGI IMG/M metagenome (GOLD analysis project Ga0210402, IMG submission 161055) | Forest soil microbial communities from Barre Woods Harvard Forest LTER site, Petersham, Massachusetts, United States - Inc-BW-C-7-M | ecosystem: Environmental > Terrestrial > Soil >...
CGCGCTGGAAACCAGCGGTCGGCTTGGCATCGTCGCTGCCATCGGTAACCAGATTTTCGAATTCGGTTTCGAGATAATTGACGAGACTGGTGCGGAGCTTGTCGAGATCGACGCTGCAGGCGCGCATCACGGCGGCTGCATCGGAGTCATCGATCAGCGAGAGCAAAAGATGTTCGAGCGTCGCATATTGGTGATGACGCTCGTTCGCAATCGCCAGCGCACGATGCAGGGATTGTTCTAGGCTCTGAGAAAAAGTCGGCATGCGCGTCCTCTGTTGCCCCCTGTCATCATGATCGCCGTTGCCCGATCAGGCAACAACAACCTTTGTCACATATAGTTATACCCAGGCGCGACAAAAGACCCGTTCCGCGACTCTTCGTCGACGTCCACGGCCAACTGTCTACGGCCCACTCTATGGCCACTCTCGATGCAAAACCCGTTCCGATTTGGGCGGAAACGGCGCCGTCAGGAATGATTGCCGGCCGCGCGCGGCTACTTCTTTTCCATCACGCATTGCAGGGGATGCTGGTGCTTGCGTGCGAAATCCATGACCTGCGTCACTTTGGTCTCGGCGATTTCGTAAGTGAACACGCCGCATTCGCCGATCCCGTGGTGATGCACGTGGAGCATGATCTTGGTCGCGGCCTCGACATCCTTCTGGAAGAACTTCTCGAGCACATGGACGACGAATTCCATCGGCGTGTAGTCGTCGTTCAGGATCAGGACGCGGTAGAGATTGGGCCGCTTCGTCTTCGGTTTGACCTTGGTGATGACCGAGGTCGCGGGACCGCCGGGGCCGGCGGAACGGTTCTCGTCATTGTTGGCCATTCGGGTGACAGACGCCGCGATGGCGGCCGCCGCCGACGGATCAAAGCTCATAAACAAGTGTGACATGGCACGGGCGTTTGGCACAGGCAGGCGATTGGCAGAGACGTTTCGACAAAGGCGTTCGACATTCCCACGGGAAACCGGACTGGAACCAGTCGACGCACTCCGGCCGGAGCCATCGCAGCCTCCCAGACAAGCTTTCCGGATCGCCTCCCAGCCGGCCCGATCCGGTCCGGATCGCTGGCTTGGAATATGGGTCAGTCTTCGGCTCCACGCAAGCGCGCCCGGATTTACCAAACGCAACCCACAGCAGATCCGATCCCGGCCTTCGATTCCCGGCCTGACGATCCGTCCTAGGTTAAACAATTCTGGCGGATTTGACAAAACAACGCCAGCGCCAGTTTAGCCGGGATTGACCCTTGCACCAGGCAGGGCCGCCTCTCCGTATTTTCCGGTATTTCCGGCCGCGTTTCTGCGGTCCGATTTACCACCCGTTCAACGGCCCCTCGTCAGATGACAGCATTCATCTCATTTTCGGTGAGTGCGATGCTTGCTGTCTCATTTGTTCGTCACATTGCCGAAGCCGCGCGCCGCTTCCGCGGGGCGGACGAGGGCAATCTCGCGGTGATTTTTGCCTATTCGCTCGTGCCGCTCCTCTGTTTCATGGGCGCCGCGATCGACTACAGCCGCGCCAACAAGACGCGTTCGTCGATGCAGTCGGCGCTGGATTCGACGGCGCTGATGCTTTCGAAGGATCTGTCGAACGGCACCATCCAGACCTCCGACATCCCCGCCAAGGCGCAGGCCTATTTCGCCGCGCTCTATACCGACAGGGACGCCCAGCAGGTTGCCGTCAACGCGAGCTACACGGCTGAAAGCGGCAGCAAGGGATCGACCATTCAGCTCAGCGGTTCCGGCCAGATCACCACCGACTTCATGCAGCTCGCCGGCTTCCCGACCATGGGCTTTGGTGTGACCTCGACCACGACATGGGGCAATACCCGCATGCGGGTAGCGATGGTCCTGGACAACACCGGGTCGATGGCGCAGAACGGCAAGATGGCCGCGATGCAAAATGCAGCCAAGAACATGATCGATACGCTGTCCGGCTACAACAAGCAGACCGGCGACGTCTATATTTCGATTGTTCCGTTCGCGAAGGACGTCAACGTTGGAACCAGCAACGTTAACGCATCCTGGATCAATTGGGCGGAATGGGAGGCCGAGCCTCCTGTTCTCACCCAGAACAACTATCCGATCAGCGTGACATATAACGGCATCACCTATACATGGGCGGACATCGGTCCCACCGCGCCGTGCCCGTTCGACACCTCCAATAATGGATCTCCCCGCCCATCCAACGGCAGCACCGTAAAGCCGTACGGCTTCTCCTGCATGGATCGGCCCGCGACGCTGAGTGGCGCGACCGATCTGAGTCAGGTGTCGTCGAACAGATATTTGATCCCGTCGAGCGGCACCTATGCCGGCATGATCTGCCCGAGCGTCGACAGCGGAGCGAAATTTCCTGGCAAAACCAACGTCTTCTACAATGGATGCTATACGAGCGCCGTCGATCAGACGATTGTCCTGACGAGCGGGTCAGGCGCCTCCTGTCCTGCCGGCAGACCCAATTGCCAATGCAGCGGCAGCGGCAGCAGCAGACAATGCAAGCAGACGACCTATAAGCATTACTGGCGCAACCATCCGACAGATGCCGCTCAAGCTGCGGCAGCAGCTCCCGCGCACAGCACCTGGACCGGCTGCGTCAACGATCGCGATCAGGATTACGACACCAAGAACAGCGCACCCGGAGCAAGCGGCGGAACCCCGTCCACGCAATTCTATGCAGAGCAATGGGCGAGCTGCCTTCCGGCCACGGTGTTTGCAATGAGCAATCAATGGCAAACGCTCAAGGACCAGATCTCGGCCATGACTCCGAGCGGCAATACCAATCAGGCAGTGGGCTTGGCCTGGGGATGGCAATCCCTATCGAGCAACCCGCCGATTGCGGCGCCCGCGAAAGACAGCAACTATGTCTACAAGGACTATATTGTCCTTCTGTCCGATGGGCTGAACACCCAGAACCGCTGGAGCACGACGCAGTCCAGCATCGACGCCCGCCAGGAACTGCTCTGTCAGAACATCAGGGGCGACACGAACAACCCGGTCACGGTCTTCACGATCCAGGTCAACATCAACAATGGCGATCCGAAATCGCAGGTGCTGCAGGACTGCGCGACCAACGGCAATTTCCAGATGATCACGAGTTCCAGCCAGACGGCCGACGCGTTCCAGAACATCCTGACGCAGATCTCCAAGCTGCGCGTCGCGCAATAATCCGGCCGGCGCCGCCATGAAAAAAAGCCCGGCTTTTGCAGCCGGGCCTTTTTTGTTTCAACAAGGAGCGATTACTGACCTTGCGTCGGTGTGAACTTGGCCACGATGCCTTCGAGCGGCTTCATCGCCTGCTTGGCCAGATCGCCATAAAGACCGGCGATCTTCTGGGAGTCGGCGACGAAGCTCTCGTAGGCGCTTTTGGCAAATTTGGTCTGCGCTTCAAGCGCCTTGTCGGGCGTCCTCACGCCGGACAGCTCCTCGACGAAGGACTTCGTGTCCTCGTAGGATTTCTTGGCGTAGTCGCCATAGGCGCTGGCAATCGCATGAAGCCCGTTCTGGACACCGGTCGCCGTGGCCACCGCGGTCTCGAACTGCTCTTTCCCATAGTTCTGAATGTCATCAACCTTGAACATCTTGAAGTCCTTCTCCCAGACTGGCGTTTCAACCGGGCGGCTCCCGGGTCCCCTGCCGCAAGTGTCATATACTGCATTGCACAATAAATGTCAAGATTATTGTGCAACGCACAATGGCTGCCATTTTTGCGGCGAATCTGGTCTCTATAGGCAGAGGATCATTAATCTTTTGGAAACTCGGCCGACCTAACCTCAAACCTTGAACGTCATTTGGTTACGTCAAGGTAAAAAAGCTGTTGCTCGACAATGCCTTGGCTGGAAAGATGAGCTGGACTTCGAGCATCGCGCAGAGGCTGCGGCAGCGCGATGCCTGAACCGGGGGAAGATCACCGGCTCGGGCACAATTTCGCCCCACGGACGGATGATCAAGTCGAAAACTTGGGACGGGGATTTCATGCTTCGCAAAGATTGGGCTTCCTCGCGCCTGATGCGGGTTGGCGTATTCGGATTGTTTGCGATCACCACGCTGGTCGTCTTCACATCCGACAGTGCTGAGGCGCGCCGCGCCCACGCACATCGCCACTATGCGCATCACCATTCCACCCATCACAACAACGACGAGGATCGGGACAGCTACAGCCCGCAATTCTCATCGATCATCGTCGACGCCAATTCCGGCGCGACGCTGACATCGACCAGCCCCGACGGCATCCGTCATCCGGCCTCGCTGACCAAGATCATGACGCTTTATCTTCTGTTCGAGCGTCTCGATGCCGGCAAGATCAAGCTCGACACCGAGATGCCGGTGTCCGAGCACGCCTCGGATCAGGCGCCGACCAAGCTTGGCCTGCGGCCCGGACAGAGCATCCGCGTCGAGGACGCGATCAAGGGTCTGGTGACGCGCTCCGCCAACGACGCCGCCGTCGTCATCGCGGAGGCCGTCGGCGGTGATGAAGACAATTTCGCCAAGCTGATGACCCACAAGGCGCGCGCGCTCGGCATGAGCCGGACCACCTATCGCAATGCCTCGGGCCTTCCGGACGACGAGCAGGTGACGACCGCACGCGACCAGGCCACGCTCGGCCGCGCCATCCAGGACCGCTTTCCGCGCTACTATCACTATTTTTCGACAGTGACCTTCAATTATCACGGCCAGTCGATCCGCAACCACAATCACCTGCTCGGCGAGGTCGAAGGCGTTGACGGCATCAAGACCGGCTATACGCGCGCCTCAGGCTTCAATCTCGTCACCTCGCTGCGCAGGGGCAATCGCCATCTTGTCGGTGTCGTGATGGGTGGCCGTAGCGGCGGCTCGCGCGATGCGACCATGCGCAGCCTGCTTGCGGAAAATCTCGGCAAGGCCGCAACCACCCGCACCGCAGCCGCGATCAGCGAGCGCAATACGTCGGACGCCAATGTCGATATTGCCGATGCCGACCCACCATCCCGTCCGGCGTCTGAGGGCCAGACCGCATCGAGCGCGCCGGACCAGGCTGCCCCGCAGCCCGCGCGCAAGAGCGCGGCGTCGAAGGTCGCAGCGGCAATTGCCGAGGCCACGGCCGCCGTGCCGCCACCGCCTGCGAGGACCGAGCCTGCGCCGTTGACCTCGGGCGTGATCCAGACGCAGTCGATGGCAGCGATCCCCGGTTCGTCCGAACCGATGAAGCCGGTCAAGGTGAAGACGGTCCAGGTCAAGGCCGGACCAATGAAGCTTGCCGCTGCAGGTCCTTCACAGCCGGTTGCGCCGGCGACCAGCGCGATGCCGCCCGCTCGCACGGATGTACCGGAAACATCGAGCGCCGTGATGGCCAGGGTCGAGGCCGGAAAGGCCGAAGCTAGAAAAGACGATCTGGCCAAAGAAATCGCCAAGACCGAAATAGCCAGGACCGAAATAGCCAAGACCGAGCCGGCAAGATCCGATCTGCCGCCGCAGCCGCCCGGCTTCGGGACCGGAAACGGCATTCTTGGCGTGATGCCGGCGTCGCACCTGCCGCCCTCTTCCGCTTCGCAGTCGATGGCCTATGCGGTGCCTCAGTCCCAACCCTCGCAGCCTCAGATGTCGCAGCCTCAGGCACCCCAGCAGAACGCCGCCGCCAAGCCCGCTTCCGTCCATAGCGGTTGGATCGTGCAGGTCGGTGCGCTGGAGAGCGAAGGCGAAGCGCAGCAGCGCATCGAAGCCGCCCGCAATCAGGCCAAGGGCCTGCTCAGCAAGGCCGATCCGTTCACCGAGCCGGTCGTCGCCAAGGACAACAAGACGCTCTACCGTGCCCGCTTCGCCGGACTTGATCGCGATCAGGCCGAGTCAGTGTGCCGCGCGCTGAAGCGCTCCGACATATCCTGCATCACGATTCGCAATTGATGATGTCCGGTTCTGATCTCGATCAGAACCGGCAGCGGTCGCGCAGCGCGCGACAGCGTACCCTCTGATTTGATGTTGCGGCCGACCGATTTTCGGCAGCGCGCGGCTCGTCATCGCGCGCTCGCTGCCCGACAACGAAAATCCCATCTAAATCATTGATATAGCTTTTATTCACGGATCTGGGGGCGATTGTCTTCAAAGGCGCGAATTCGCGTTGCCAACAACCTCTCGTCAAGGATTTGCGATTATGAATTGTCGGGCGGAACGATCGACCACGCCAACCAATGGCGGGCGAACATGGGCGTCGGCCAGGGCAGCAGCAGATGGGAATTTCGGTTCGTAGCGTATGGTAGCGTCGCCGGAGTCAGCCGTTATGCGTTCGAAGCAAGGTATCCTTGGCCTCGTTTACACGGGCGGCGAGGTACGTCGACCCCCCTTGGTCGGGATGCAGTTTCTTCATGAGCGCGCGGTGGGCTCGTCCGATCTCCTCGCGCCCCGCGCCCGGTTGCAGGCCAAGGATCTGGTAGGCCTCCTCGTCCGTCATTTTTCCGGTCGCCGTCGCGCGACGCTGCCCCCCTGCCGAATTGCTCTGCGCGTGCTCACGCCAAGCGGGAAACCGGCGGTCAAGATAGCTTTCAAGTAAGGCGACGCTTTCGCCGTCAAGGCCCGGGATCATCGCCGCAAGCTGCGGCAGATCGAATTCGTCCAGCGAATGGCCCGCGTGAGGCCCGGCCACGATCCGTCCAGTCAGCGTGCCGCTGTCATGATCGAGTTTCATCTCGAAAAACTGCGAGCGGACGCGGGAATCCTGCCCTGGCGAGCGCTGCCCGCCACCTCCGAAGATAGTGCCGATATTGCCGAAGCCCGTCGTCTGGAACGGCGACCAGCCCAGCAGCCCCGCACCGAAAATGCCGAGCGGGATTGCGACCGCAAGCTCGCCCTTCAATCCGACAAAGGCCGCGACCGCCAGCGAGATCACGCCGCCGGCGATCTTGATGGCGCGCGCGAGCGTGGCCGGATTGGCCGCGCGAAACATCTGCAGCAGCAGATAAAGAACGAGAACGGCGACAGCGCCCGCAATCAGTGTTGGCATTCTTGGAATATAGTCGCGCCGGCTGCAAAAATCATGGCTCAAAAGCTGTGTTGAGCCGGACAAGGCAGCAACCACCGAGGCCGGAGCTATTTCATCTGACCGAGCAGCTTGGCCGCGCCGCTTTCGCGCGCCGACAGTCGTTTGAGGGCCTCGCGTCCACCGGCGGCAAAGGCCGCCGCCGCGCGCAGCAATTCACGCAATTGCGCCGCCGCGCCCGGATCGAACCGGCACCATGCGCCGCCGGTCAGGCGCGCGATCTCGCGGAAGGCCTGTTCGGCCGTCGGATCATGTCCCTCCTGGAACAGGAACACGGGCACCTTAAGCATGCCGAGCTCTCCGGCCTTGGCGCAGAGATCGTCGACCCGTTCTTCCATGGCGTCGCCGACGAACACCACCGCGCGCACGCCGGCGGCAACAGCCTCGCGGCGCGCTTCGGACAGGACCTTGCCGATCTGGGTGTTACCGCCGCGGCAATCGATCTTGCTCATCAGCCGCGCAAGCTGGGCGCTGTCGGAAATCCAGCCGGTGGCGCGGCATTCGTTGAAGCCGCGATAGTAGACAAGGCGGATATCGAGACTGCCGAGTGAAGCCGCCTCGCGGAACATGTCGGCCTGCAGCGTGCAGGCCATGTCCCAGGTCGGCTGACGGCTCATCGTGGCGTCCAACGCGAAGACCAGCCGGCCGCGGCTGCCTGCGGCATGCGGCGACATCGCGCGCGCTTTGGCGACAAACGCGGCGATGTCTTCCGACGTAGAGGATTTGGCATCCGGCAGCGAGCGGGCCTCACCAGCCTTTGCATCTGCCTTTGTGTCTGGCTTGGCGTCTGCGGATTTCGGTTTGGTCGGTTCGCCGGACATCGGCGCTCGCGTCTCGCTGCAAGCCGCTAGAGCATGATGCGATTAAGCGGAATTGCTATCATGCTCTAGCTCTTTGTTTGAGCATGATCTTTTCGGAAAACCGCTATACACTTTTCCGGATCATGCTCTAGATCCGCCAGGATGCCGAGGCGCTCAATGCGTCAGCGTCTTCGGCGGCTTGGCTTCGTTTCCGGTCGGAACATAAGGGGCGACCGGTCCGGGGTCGAGAATTTTCGGCGCGGAGGTTTCGACAGGCGCAACGTCGGAGGCGGTGTCGGTGTCGGCCAGGAACTTGTCAAGCATCGACTGGATCGAGGATTTCGCATCGTCCGAGCCGGTATCGCGCATGTCGTTATGCCGGAAGCCAGTATTTACAACTGTAATACCGGCCTTCTCGCAAATATCGTCGCTCGGAATCACGCCGGGGTCGGTCTTGAATTGGGGGTCCTTCGAGCGGAAAGAAAGGATCTTGAACTTGCCCGACGTGATAAAGGGCACGCGCAGATTGTCGAGGGTGACGACCTTCTTGATCTCCTCCGGATACTGCTTGGCGAAATACATCGTGATATCGCCGCCCATGGAATGTCCGACCATGGTCAGATGGTCATAATCCGCGTTGGGCTGAACCTTCCGCATCTCCGCGACCGCGAATTTGATATTGGCGACGCCGCGCTGGATCTGGGCGAGACGCCCGACATAGATCTCGCCAACCTTGGTCACCATGGGCGCATCGGTCGGCAGGTCATGCTGGATGCTGACGGCCATGTAGCCGCGGGCGGCGAAGATGTTCGCAATGAACGAGTACTCCGTGAACTTGACCGTGTTGCCGTGGTTGAGGATCGCCACCGGTAGGTTGATCATGCCGGCTTCGGCCTGCAACAGCTTGTCACGGCGCACGGCGACATCGACTTCGACGGGACGATTGTCGCGCTCGGGATCGTGGAACGTGAGGGTCTCGTGGCTGATCGCCCACTTGCTTGCCGTGAAATAGGCGGCCGTGAAGAGCGCACCGACAGAAAGCAGAACTGCAATTCCACGTTTCATGTTCGTCCCCGGGGAACAGAGGCTTCACCTGTTTCTTGGCTCAAGGTTGGCCCTATTCCTTAATATACGTCACAGTAAGGTGACAGGAAGGCCAAAAGTTGTGAACTTGCCGCCTGTTCGTTGTGCGACGCACCCGGTTCCTGCGCATCTTCCGCAAGGCCTACGCGCGCAACAGCCCCGGCACTACCCAGGAACGGCACGGGTCAAGGCCGGGTTGAAATCTTCTGTAAAAACGTTGGTAAACGCCGACCGACAGCGATTTGTTTCGTCTGTAACAGTCGACGCGCGGCGATATACATTAAAATCACCCCCATGGGGTGTATTTTCATACCCTTACTAAAATTATAAGTTGAATCTGGCGAGGTCTTCTCAGGTGAATCCGAACGAGCCTCAGGCCTCGAGGATGTCGTGGACGTCGAGCGGCTTGTCGACCTGGCTGAACCATTCGGCGCGGCTTGCCGCACGGCGCCGGCCGCGCTCGTCGAGCGGAAGCCTCAACTGGCGAAGCAGGCTTGTCACCTCCTCACGCGCCGTCACATGCCCGAGATTCGGGCGGGTGCCGAGCGTGGCCTCGTCGATATCGTCGAGCGCGGTGAGACCGCGCGGAAAGAACTCGCGATAGACGACGCGTTCGGCAAATCCGTCGATCGAGCGGAAACCGAGCCGGGACGACAGCTCCTTCAGCCCGTCGGCGACGAGCTGCTTGTTCCGCGAGCCGAGCATCGAGAGGCGGTTACGCACCACGATCCAGTCCGTCGACGCGCCATCGAGCTGGCGGCGCTTGCGCCGCATGTCGCGCACCATCTCGGCATAGTGGCTTTCCCCGGTCACCGCGTAGGTCGCGGGATCGACGGTCCCCAGCACATCGAAATCGAGGAAGCTGTCGTTGATCGGCGTCACCAGCGTGTCGGCCATCGAATGCGCCAGCCGCATCAGATAGCTGTCGGTCCCCGGCGTATCGATCACGATGAAGTCGAACGTCCGTTCGACCGCCCCGACCGCCTCGATGAACTGCTGGCATTCGGAGTGCTCGTTGTCGGCGATCTGCATCGTCTGGCCGAGCTTGATGCAGCAGTGCGCCGGCAGTTCGAGATCGAGGCCCGTGCGGCGCGCCCAGGCGCTGCGATTGTTGATGTAACGGGTGAAACTCTGCTGCCGGGAATCGAGATCGATGGTGGCGACGCGCTGACCAGCCTTCAACAGCGCAACGGCGATATGCAGTGCGGTGGTCGATTTCCCCGAACCGCCCTTCTCGTTTCCGAGCACGACGACATGCGCCGAGCCCGATTGCCCTTGGCTAGTCTGCACCAGCATGCTTGATCCGCGATCAGATTCTTTAAATCACGCGCGTCTGCGGTCAAGCGAAATGCGCGACGACAGACTCAAATCGTCGCTGCTGTGTCTTCATGGTGAATCCTGCGCACCACGCGAACCTCGCATTGCTATTCATTTGCGTCGCTTGGCCGTCGCGCACCGGCCTTGCTAAGCTTCGCGCTCTGCCCTTGAAATGTAGAACATGGTTGTCCGCTTGCCGAGATCGAGTCGAGATGTCACGCAAACCCCTGATCGTCCGCACCGTCCCTGCCCTGCGCCGCGCCGTCGACCAGCTTCGCGCCAGAAAGGCAAGCGTCGCGCTGGTGCCGACCATGGGAGCACTCCATGACGGCCATGTGTCGCTGGTGAGGCTGGCCAATCGCCGCGCGACAAAGGTGATCGTCTCGATCTTCGTCAACCCGGCTCAGTTCGCGCCGACGGAGGATTTCGGCTCCTACCCGCGCACCTGGCAGGCGGATCTTGCCAAGCTGTCGGCTGAGAAGGTCGACCTGATCTGGTATCCCGCGGTCAAGGTGATGTACCCGGACGGCTTCGCCACGCGCGTCGCGCCGGAAGGTCAGGCCACCGTTGGCCTGGAAGACCGCTTCCGGCCGCACTTCTTCGGCGGCGTCGCCACCGTGGTGTGCAAGCTGTTCACGCAAGTTCGTCCGGACCTCGCGATTTTCGGCGAGAAGGATTTCCAGCAGCTCAGGGTCGTGACGCGGATGGCCGGCGATCTCGACCTGGGCGTCAAAGTGATCGGCTCGAAGACGGTCCGCGAACGCGATGGCCTCGCGATGTCCTCACGCAACGTGTACCTGTCGCCGGAGGAGCGGCGGGCCGCACCGGAACTCTACCGTGCCATGAAGCAAAGCGCGGCGCGGCTGAAGGCCGGCGAAGACTTCGCCTCCGCAACGGCCGGTGGTGCCGAGATGATTGCGGCCGCCGGTTTCGCACTGGACTATTTCGAAATCCGCCACGCCGACACGCTGGCGCCGGTCACCTCCGCCAGCGACGGCCCGCTGCGCATCCTGGTGGCGGCCAGGCTCGGCACCACGCGACTGATCGACAACATCGCGGTCTAGAGCCTCCGTTCCGATTGAATCGGAACGGAGGCTCTAGTCTCTTGTTCTGACGCGTTTTCTTCGCGCGGACCGGTACCCACCCCGCATCCAGTGCGGGGCAGGCTTTCGCTCGAAAACGCTCTAGATCTCATCGCGGTCTAAAGGATTTACAGCAGCCCCAGATCGCGCAACTCGCGGCGCAGCGGTTCCGGCATCGCGGCGACGCTTCCCGCGCTGGCCTTCCCGAGATCCGGTGGGGCGGCGTCTTCAGTGAAGTAGCGCCAGCCCTGGAACGGGCGCATCGGCCGCGGCGAGACTGCGATCACCTTGGGCTGCATCACCAGCCGGCAGCGTCCGATGCCGTCGCGGTCGCGAAACGGCTCGATCGCGATGATTTTCTCGCGGGCGGCGATTTCTCCGCGGATCACCCAGTACAGCGAGCCGCCGGCCAGGATTTCCTCGATCCGTTTCGGCACCATCCGGGTGATGTGCACGTGATGTTGCGGAAGACCCTTCTTCTTCGCGGCGCTCATGCGCTCGGCGACCCATTCCTTGAGTTCCTTGACGGAGTCGCAGCCAACGGCGAGCTTGATCAGGTGAAGCGGCATCGCAGTGATAAAGTGATGGAACGGGATAGGCGGACTTGCGCGTCCGCCCTGGTCCCTTGCAACATGCCATGTCGGCGGATGTCAAACCCAAAGCGCTACGGCTGACGTTCTATCCGCTGATATCGCTGCGCCGTGCGGGTTCCGGCTCTGGCGGCCTCATTCGGTCGAAGCGCCGGAGCCATTTGCCGGCGGCGCGGCTGGTGCGGCCTGCGTCGGCGCGCCGGGTGGAGGCGCCAGTGCGACGGGCGGGCGCTTCGGCGCCGGCGGCTTCTTGGCGGCGGCCGGCGCCGCCGAGGCGGTCGGCGCAACCGACGACGTCGGGCGCGGCGACAGCAATGATGCGTTAGCCCCCGACGACGGCGCCGCGGCGGCGGCAGGAGGCGGAGCCCCGCGCTGCGCCGAAGCGCCAACGCCGGGCTCGGGCGTCATGATGCTGACAGCCGGCGTCGACGCCGCGCTCGGAAAGTCGGCATTGGTCGGCCGTCCCGTGGGCACTGATGACGACAGCATCGCGACCGGCGCGGACGGCGGCGCATTCCACTGCGCCGCGTAACGCGTCACCATCGCGTCATAGGCGTGCTCTTCCATGTTGGCGACGATCTGACGGGTGTCGGTGAGCGAGCGGAACGCCGCGCATTGCGTCGGCGTGCAGCGGTCGCGCGCCATCAGCGCCTGCGCGACCAGTCCGTAGCGGTCGCGCTCCACCGTCCGGCGCAGCGCGCGCAGCTCGGGCGTCATGCTCCGCTCGGCCGCGTCGGCATCGCCAAGCGCGGTCAGCCGCGCGATTTGCGAGGCCGCATAGCTCACCGCCGCGGCGGTCGATTCCGCCGAGCCGAACAGGACCTTCTCGCAAGCCGCCAGCACGATGTCGCCGGCAAAGCCATCGACGCAGGACAGCGCCGGCAAGGCCGGCGGCTCCGATGCGGCCGTGCGGGTCTCGCCTTGCGTCGCACGGCCCGCGGGTCCGTAGCCGCGAATGGTGGAGGCCAACGCAACCCCGACCGCGAGCAGCGTGATGACCGTCAGCGCGCCATTGGCCACCGACTTCTCAGCCCGCAGCAAGGTGATCACGACGATCAGCCCGAAGAAGGCGGCGGCGGCCAGCGTAAGCCACACCGGAAAAGACGGCGATCGCCAGAAGGGCTCGAGCGAT
>Ga0210402_10004296_pt1 | contig 13005 bp, 4 predicted proteins | sample IncBWC7MmetaG_FD_161055 | JGI IMG/M metagenome (GOLD analysis project Ga0210402, IMG submission 161055) | Forest soil microbial communities from Barre Woods Harvard Forest LTER site, Petersham, Massachusetts, United States - Inc-BW-C-7-M | ecosystem: Environmental > Terrestrial > Soil >...
GCTCCACCCGCCAAAGACCGATGTTGTCCCCGCAGGAGCCGCTGTGAGCGAGACAGATGCTCCAGGAACGTAGAGTGAGGAGCAATTGCCACCTGCATTGGCACAGTTGATTCCGCCATCCCTGCTGGTGACGGAGCCGTTGCCGCCTCCGGCCAGGGCGACGCTAAGCTTTTTACCGAGGACGAAATTCGCCGTAATGGTCATGTCTCCATTCATGGTGACCGCGCACGCGCCGGTTCCGGTGCACGCCCCGCTCCAACCGGTGAAGACTGAGTTTGGATCGGGGGTTTCGCCAACGTTAACGACAGTGCCGCTCAAGTAGGTTGCCGAACAACTTGTCCCGCAGTTAATCCCGCCGTCGGCTGTGGTGACCGTTCCGGAACCGTTGCCGGTCTTCGTTACAGCTAGCTGGAAAACCGGAACGACCGTCGCGGTCTGCGTGGCGGTGTTGTTTGCGAGAACCGGGTCAGCCTCGTTGGAGGTCACGTTCATCGAGTTGGTGAGAGTTCCTGCTACGGTAGGGGTCACAACAATGTTCACCGCAAAGTCGAGGGAAGACGCCAGCGAACCAAGAGTGCAACTCACAATCCCGTTGGAGTGCACGCAACTCCCTTGCGAGACACTGACGGAGACGAAACTCACATTGTTCGGAAGAGTGTCCGTAAAGGTGACGCCGGTGGCGTCCTGCGGCCCCTGGTTGAGAACGTCTGCAGTGTAGGTTAGATTTCTTCCAACGCCGACCGATTCAGGCGACGCGGCTGAGGTACGGATGTCCAAATCCGCGCCGGAAGCGGGGCTGGTGTTTAGCAGCACGTCGATGTCATTCGCTGCTCCCACGGCAATCAGATCGGTCAATTTGTCGGCATTGAGGTCTTGCGCCACAGCGATCGAACCGGCAAAAGGATTGACCTTGTCGAGACCGCTGGTGAGCACCGAGGAAAACGTTCCGTCACCCTTTCCTAATTGGATCTCGAGAGAGGAGGATTGGGAGCTGGACACTGGAGTTAATTCGTAGGCCAGATCGAGCCTCCCATCGCCGTTGAAATCTCCGACGAACGGGCGGTCAATCTTAGAGCCGGAAGAGACACCTATGAATGATGTGCTTTCTATCGCCGAAGCGACGATTTGTTGTCCCTGAAAAGAGCCGTCGCCATTGCCCAGGAATGCGCTGATCTCTGTAATTGTTTTTGTGCACAGAGAATGAGGGCAATCAAAGCCCGGCCCGGACGAGAGTAAGAGCAGATCCACTTTGCCGTCGTGATTGAGATCGGCGGTAACCACGGAAAGAATATTCGCGTTAACGTTTGGGTTTACAGTGGGGACCATGACCGTGAGGCCTGTCGAAAACGTCCCGTCTCCGTTGCCCAGCCAAATGAGCGCTCCGCTAATAAAATTTGGGGGGATTGAGAAACTGAAAGTGAGGGCAAGATCGGGTTTCGAATCACCGTTGAAGTCCGCAACGACCATTCCTTCTCCTCCCCCTGAGCCAAATACACCGGTGCCTTTGGGCGGTTGAAACGTGCCGTCGCCGTTTCCAATGTAGATATCTACATGACTGTTATCTAACACTGCGAGATCGGAGTGCTTGTCGAGATTGAAATCAGCAGCGCCCATGACCGAGGCACCCGCATCCAAGGCTAGTGTCTTTGGAGTTTGGAACGTACCATCGCCGTTCCCGAGGAGAACGCTGACATTACCAGCCAGCCCATTCATCCCAGGCTGGAACAGAGCCAAATCCAATTTCCCGTCGCCGTTGAAATCGCCCATGGCTACCGTCGTGGGGCTGTTCCCTGTACTGAAATTCACCGCCGGTTGGAAGGTGCCATCGCCATTACCGAGCAGGATGCTCACATTGCCGCTGCCGGTGTTTGCCACGGCGACATCCAGCTTGCCGTCGCCATTGAAATCGCCTACTGCGACTCCCCTTGGAGATGTTCCCACGGGGTAACTTTTCGCGGCAGCGAAATCGATTGCCGCAACGTGAGCGGGATTCCCCAGCAAGAGCAAGAGAACGGAAATTGCCACGCAATGTGTGCTCAGATTCGCTCGCATGGAGATCCTCCTAATTGACCAGAGTCAGTTCATTGGCGATGCGGTGACGGGAATGTGATACTTGGGAGCGAGTCGAGCACGCCAAGCGGCGACATTCTCGCGAGGAGTCAGAGGATGTTGTAGCAGTGTTGCAGCTGGTGCGTTCTTGAGGGTGGCCGGATCGACAGGATCGTAATCGCAGCCCTCGACATTGGGATGGTTCTCGTCGCAGGGAATCAGCACGACGGAATGATGGTCGCCATTGGAAAGCAGGCCCTCCAGCACAATGTCTCCGGCGTCGTTGAAGATTTTCGGATCCGTTAGTAGGAGAGCAGAACCCGGATTCACCAGAGCGTTTAGGTCATGCGCCGTGCCGTCTCTTTCCCACACTGCCGCCCGTGGGGAGCTGAAATCACAAGGAAACGATTGGCCGACAATTTGCCCCTTAGAGTTGATTGCGAACGCCTGGCTGGCACAATCACCAGGCAGGGTCCCCAGGTCGGTGATCTTTCCGTTTTTCCACAGAGTGCCGTGAACCGTCTGCTCACCTGGAGTGCTGGCGACGCCCGCGATTTCCCCTTTATCATTGATCCAGTTCGGGATGGAGAAATCCCCGCCGAGCGTCCCTAAATCTTTAAGAATTCCCCGCTCCCAAAGAATCCCGTGACAGCCGGGTGTTCCAGAAAAGGGGGCTGTAATGCACGACCCTGGTGTTTCTGCGAGGCTCGATATCCCGATCACCTGGCCTCGCTTGTTGACCATGAAGCCCAAACCAACCGTCCCGCCCAGCGTGCCAAGGTCCAGCATCTTGCCGTCCACCCACAGAAATGGATCCAGCGTTGGCAGACCGGTATTTGAATTCACAATCGAATTCGTAAATGATGCTCCCGTGATCTGGCCGCGCTCGTTGATCCACACGGCGCAAGCGTCTGGCCCGCCCAATGTCCCCAGGTCGTGCAGGTTCTTGCCCTGCCATCGGAATGCGCGCAGTTGCTGAGGCCCTAATCCGAGTCCGTAGAAGATGCCGGTAGGTGTGAACGAGTCGGGGATGTCGTTGAACGCGCAACCGACCACCTGCTGGCGGTCATTGTTCATCGTCGCCAGGCTAAAACTGCCGCCAAACGTTCCCAGGTCGATGACCTGGCCACTCTGCCAAACGGTAGCAACAAATTCTGGTATGCCCGTGAGGGGATCGACGAGACCGTTTTGCGAAAAACCGGCGACCTGCTCCTGAGAGTTGATCGCATTGGTAGAGCTGCTGTACCCGCCGGGAACTGCGCCAAGATCCGTCAGTACCCCATTCCCCCATTCGAAGGCATGTACAACGACGCAGTCTCCGAAGCAGATTGGGGCGAATGGATCGGGAGTGGTGGTGTCCGCAAAGCCGACAACTGCCCCCTGATTGTTAATGACCGTACTCTCACCGTTATTCCCACTGTTCGGCCCGCCGAAGGTACCCAAGTCGATGAGCTTGTAGTGATGGTGCTTAGCAGGTTGTTCAGAGCTCAAGTGTTCCTGTGCTTCGAGATGAATTGGGATCGCCATAAGGGCTAGAAGCACAGATGCCGCGAATCCAGATGATAGATAAAACTTCACGTTTGCCTCCTTAACGAATGGAAAGAACGATCGCGCTCTATAAAGCGGGAAATGAGGTGAGAAACTACAACGTGAAGTGCACTTTTTTTTGAGCAAGCCAATCTAGAAAAGAGGAGAACGCCTGTGTTACGCTCTCGGCGGGCTCTAACCCTTGGGTAATAAGAGGTTTGCATGGAAGCGCCTCAGTCGCATGAGGTTACCGCGCTGCTCCGGGCCTGGAGTGCGGGGGATGAGCAGGCGCTGGAAAAACTAACCCCGCTCGTATATCGCGAATTGCACCGGGCTGCACGGCGTTACATGGTTGGGGAACGGTCCGGTCACACCCTTCAAGCAACCGCCCTCATCAATGAGGTTTATATGCGGCTGGTCGATGTTCGAAACATCGAATGGAAGAATCGTGCGCACTTCCTCGCCATCTGTGCCCAGTTGATGCGGCAAATTCTGATCGACTTCGCACGCTCTCGCCGCTACCAGAAACGGGGCGGCGGGGCGCTTCACTTGCCGTTGAATGAGGCGCTGGTGGTCTCCTCGCAGCCCGACCATTATCTCGTAGAGCTTGATGAAGCACTCAAGAGACTGGCCCTCTTTGACGAAAGAAAGAGTCGCGTGGTGGAGTTGCGATTTTTTGGAGGTCTCCAGGTCAATGAGACTGCCGAAGTGTTGAATGTTTCCTCCCAGACGGTAATGCGGGACTGGAGACTCGCCAGAATCTGGCTATTGCGCGAACTCTCTGGAGATGAGCGGCGTGAAGCCTGATCACTGGCATCGAGTGGAGGAGTTGTATAACGCTGCTCTTGAGCTCGCTGAAGATCAGCGGAGGGCCTTTCTAAAAGACGCTTGCCGCAACGATCCGGCTCTCTGTCGCGAACTCGAATCATTGCTGTCGTACGAGGAGCGCGCCGAACAGTTCATCAATCGGCCGGCGTTTGAAGTAGTGGCCGAGCTAATGGCCGATGAGAAAGCCAGCTTACTCGAACCGAACACGCGCCTCGGAGCGACGATCTCGCATTTCCGGGTGCTGGAAAGGCTCGGTCAAGGCGGCATGGGAATTGTCTTCCGTGCCGAAGACATTAACTTGGGACGTCAAGTTGCACTCAAGTTCGTGCCCGAGGAAACTAGAGACCCTCAAGCCTTTTGGCGGCTTCAGAGGGAAGCCCGCGCTGCTTCTTCCTTAAATCATCCGAGTATCTGTGCGATCCATGAAATCGGACAGCACGAGGCCGAGTTTTTCATAGCCATGGAGCTGCTCGAAGGGCACACTCTTGACCGGCGAATTGGCGGACAACCCCTGCCGACTACGGACTGGCTCACCTTCGGAATTCAGATCGCCGACGGCCTGCATGCCGCGCATCAGAAAGGCATCATTCACCGCGACATCAAACCGGCGAATATCTTTGTGACTAGCCAGGGCCAGGCCAAGATTTTGGATTTTGGTTTGGCGAAACTTCTTCCTGCTGTAACGGTGGTCGGACTTGAATCCGAACCTGGTCACGGCAATGACGGCGCGACGGAAACGTCGGACGGGACGGCACAGCAATCAACTGCAGACGCGTTCCTCAGCCGAACCGGCGTGGCCATGGGCACGGCAGGTTATATGTCGCCTGAGCAGGCACGCGGGGAGAAATTGGATGCGCGTACCGATCTATTCTCGTTTGGACTAGTGCTCTATGAAATGGCCACGGGGCAACGCGCATTTTCAGGCGACGCCGGGCCACAACTTCATGACGCCATCCTCAAGCAGGTGCCGGCCCCAGCTCGGAAGCTGAATCCGTCGATTCCTCCAAGACTCGAACCCATCGTCAGCAAGGCACTCCAGAAAGATCGTGAAGCGCGCTATCAGTCCGCAGCGGAACTGCGCACGGATTTGGAGAGCCTGAAACAGGACCTCCTTCCGAAGCCTCGCACAGTCCGTTGGTTGGGAGTGGCTGCCGGTGTATTGGCCGTCCTCCTGGTGTCCACCGTTGTATGGATAAAGACCCGACATCCGTCGACTCTGCCGAACTTGAAGTTTCGGCAACTCACTTTCAATCCCGTAGAGAACCCGGTGGGAAGTGGGGCGATTTCTCCTGACGGGAAGTATCTGGCATACAGCGATGCGAGAGGGATGCATCTCCAGATTGTGGACACGGGCGAGGTCCGTGCCGTTCCGCAGCCTGAGTCGCTCAAAGACACAAAAGTCGACTGGGACATCGCTCCCTGGTTCCCCGACAGCACCAGGTTTCTCGCCAATGCGCATCCCGCGGGCGAAGGTCAAGATGCATCGTCGTCACAGACCAGCAGTATTTGGGTGGTCCCCAAAGACGGTGGCGCGCTGCGTAAAGTTCGCGATCATGCAATCGCTTGGTCCGTTTCCCCGGACGGTTCTTTAATTTCTTTTGGAACAAACAAGGGCAGATTTGGCGAACGTGAAATCTGGTTGATGAGACCAAACGGTGAGCAACCCCGCAAACTCTTCGACGCCGGCGAGGTCAACTGTCTCGCTGCGCTCCTTTGGAGATCCGATGGGCAACGAGCCATGTACGTCCGCAGTGAAGCGCCCTGCGCTGTCGACAGCTCCAACGACACCCTTGTAAGCAGCGATCTGAAAGGCGGACCCACGGTCACAGTTCTTCCACCTTGCGAAATGAAAAATATGTCTAGTTTTTCGTGGTTACCCGATGGACGCTTGATTTATTCGATGAACGAACCTCAAACCATAGGTGGTACATCCAACTTCTGGTCATTGCGGCTCGACGCGCGCACCGGTCAACCCGTCGAGAAACCCACGCGACTGACGAACTGGGCTGGATTCTACCTGAACAGCACCACAGCGACAGCAAACGGCAAGCGGCTCGCGTTCCTGGAAACCACAGGCCGCGGCACGGTGTATGTGGCTGATCTTACCGCGGGCGGTACGCGTATCCGCAACTCGCGACAGTTCACATTGGGTGAAGATACCTATCCACAGAGTTGGACCCCTGACAGCAAGACAATCCTTTTCTCTGCAAATCGCGCTGGCACTATGGCGCTCTACAAACAGTCTCTCAATAGTGACGAAGCAGAAGTTTTCGCAGGAGGAACGATCGGCTTTCGACAGGCTCGCGTGAGCGCCGACGGCAAGTGGGTCATAGCGTTTCCCGAACGCAAACCGGGACGTCCCTCCGACTCGGGTCAACTCATGCGGATTCCCTTCAACGGAGGATCGCCGGAGCTAATCTTTCAGGCGGGTCCCATGAGCGATATTTCATGCGCCAGCCCCGCGACCAATTTGTGCGTAGTTGCTGAGATATCCGAGGATCGCAAACAGGCGGTCGTCACAGCACTCGACCCGGTCAAAGGTCGCGGCCGGGAGCTCGCCCGGATTGACATCGACCCGAATATTCAGGACCCTTACTGTGATTGCCAGATTTCTCCTGACGGGACACGCCTCGCTGTAGATCTGCGCGGGGAAGGTCCCACTCACATTCTCTCGTTGCTCGGCCAGCCATCTCAGGTCATCCAGCCGAAGGGGCTGAAGCTGCGGGGTAATTACCGTTGGGCAGCGGACGGCAGAGGACTCTACGTTAGCAGCACCGTAAAAGGGAATACAGCACTCCTGCACGTGGACTTGCAAGGCAACTCGCACGTTATGCGGGAGAATAACGTCTCGTGGGGGATACCATCGCCGGATGGGCGCCACCTGGCGATCCTGGGTTGGACCCAGAACAGCAACATGTGGATGATGGAGAATTTCTAACCTTCGCGCAAAGGACTCCTGCGAAGACCCGTCACAGCTCTCTTCGCTGCCGAAATCAAAATCGCAGTTGAACCTTCAACTGAATCATCCGCGGAGCTGCATCTCCTCCAGCGCCACTACCGAGAATGCTCGTCGGCGACTGTTCCAAATTCAGTATCTGCCCGAACGTTTGGTTCTCAAGAGCAGGGTCCGGAAAGCCAAAATTCGGATGATTGAAGGAGTTGAAGAACTGGAGCCCAATCCCCAGTTCGGCGTTTTCCCAACTACGGATTCGCGTGTTTTTCATGATGGCAAAGTCAGTATTGAAGTAGCTTGGCCCACGAAAGCGGTTCCTCCCCTGGGCAAACCTCACCAAAGGACCATTGCAAACACCTGATGGACCCAAATGCCCGGCATTGAAATCGGTTTCGCAACCTACTTGCACAAAAAAGGCTCCTGGATTGGAGGTGATTCCGTCCGACAACACTTGAGGTGGTTGGCAGGGACGGGGGACAAGAGGGACAGCGGCGCCTTCTCCACACGCCGTCCCCGACGAAAGAGGGCTGACCGGCACCGCGTAAAGGAATCCAAAATAATTATTCGCCACAAGTTGGGCCGACTTGGCAACATCAAAGGCGGTATAGGGAAAGCCGGTGCGGGCAAAGATTGTTCCCGAGATCTGCCAACCCTTTACAAGATAATCAGAACCGTGTCCGCGTAAGGCCACCTTTAGTGGAATCTCTACAACGTAGCTCGCGTTAAAAGAGTGGAGAACATCGTACTCTGCCGGTCCGTAGGCACCACGAAGATCATTGGGGTCTTGGGGAAACAACGCGCCGGCGATCGTGAAATCGAGAATGCCACCGTTGGAGACCTCATCGAAGGCGTGGCCATAGGTGTAGTTGGCCTGAATCATGCCTTGCGTCCAACGCGTGAATTGATGTTTGAATGAAATGACCATGCCTTTGTAATTGGACACTGCGTCCGTTCCAGACTGCGTGACTTGGCTGAAACGTGGATCTGCGCAGGGCGGGACAGGTGGGCTCGAACACTTTGCTACAGGGAGGGAGCCGAATCCGAATGCGTTCAGGTCAGGATCCTGAACCAGTTCATGAATGCCGTGGTGCCCGAAGTAACCAATGCTGACCGAAGTGTCCGCCCCGAAAGCCTGCTGCCATTCGAAGCTCCATCTCTGAAATTGCGGTGAGTGAATAGTCCTTTCCGAGGCGCTGAGGGCTGGGGGAGAAAAACTGGGATCTCTTGTCTGGATCTGAGCGAGAGTCTGGCCGGCAGCAAAGCCGTTAACAAATGTTGCATTCGAAGCCGCGGCATCCTTGAAGAGACTCGTTTTTTCATTCGGAGTGAGATTATCTCCGAAGAGCGTGTACTGATTGTAGATCGGGGCGTTGGTGAAAAAACCCTGTAGGATACCGCCAGGCAAAGGGTCATAAAAGAGACCCACTCCGCCACGAAGCACGATATCGTGAGAGACTCCAAACGGCTGCCAGGCGAAACTGAATCGCGGTGACCATAAGGTGTCGTCGATGTGCCCAAGTGCATGCTTTTGGTTGATTAGGATCGCCTGATTGTACGGCTGGGCAGGATCATGACTGACAGATTGGAATGGTCCTGTGAGCCGGGCGTAGCAACCGGTTTCACACACGGGATTGGAATAGTGTTCTGCGCGCAGGGCCAACGTGAGCGTCAGGTTCCGCCGGGCATGCCACTCGTCCTGGCCGTAGAGTCCGAAATTGAAGAAGGAGATTGGCACCGTTGCCTGCGATGTGAAGGATTTCGTCAGTTGGGTGAAATTAGTTGCGGGAGAAGTAGGGTCAACTCCACCTTGATAAAAAGCATCGACCGTCTCTGGACTCAATTGTCCAATGGCGTTGGTTTTATTGGGTAAAACGCTCCAATGGATTGGCACAAGATTCGCGCCCAATCCGAACTTCTGATTCTCCCAGGCTTTCACTACGTCCTCGGAAATCTGATATTGTGTCTGGCGCAGGCCGCCCTTGCCGAGCCAGTCCAATCCTCCCAGGTTAGTAAAACCGCTGGTCAAAAAGAAATTCAGGACCGTGGGGAATGCCGTCAAAGCTTGGGAAAGATTCTGCGCGTGATAGGACGCGGCAGAATAGAAACCAGCCAGCAGAAACTGGCTCGCGGCCAATGACCCGAATGTATGTGTCTCAATGAACTGGCCCTGCCAGCGGGACGGCGTGGTATCAGCGTCGAACAACGGACTAATGGGGTCGGTATAGAATGCGCCAAGTCCGGATTCGTATTGTATTCGAAGAAAAGCACGGTCGTTTTTGCCCACGTTCCAATCCATTTTGCCGGAGGTAAGCGTATCCGCACTTTGGCGGCTCCGCGACGACAAAAAATTCATGGCGCATGGCACGCCCGGGCTTAACCCCGTGAATCCCGCGCAACCAGTGGGATCTGTTGGACTCAACCCGCCGAGACGAGCGGAACTCGCCCCTGGAGCCGCGTTGTACAAACTGAATATCTTCTTATAAAACTCATCCGTTGCGGAGGCTGGGCCAAACCTCGGATCCGCGTCAATGTTTGCGATGGTCGCTGCTTCAAACTGTGGGCTTGGGATGACCACTGGAAAAACCTGCGGAAGTATCAACCGCAAACCCTCGCTATCAAAAAAGAAGAACAGTTTGCCCTTTCTAATCGGGCCGCCCAACGAGCCCGCCCACTGATTAGCGGTATCGAACGGTCGCGGATTTCCGAATGCGTTGCTGAACCAATCGTTGGCATTCAAGACGCGACCATTCCAGTAGTACTGCGCGTTGCCGTGAAATCCGTTGCTCCCCGACTTGCTGATGTAATTGATGTTTCCGCCTGCCGCGCCGCCGAACTGGCCGGAGTAGCCGGTGGTCACTACGGTCGTTTCCTGAATCTGGTTCTGGCCCAAGGCAAGCCCAAGTGCGCCGTTTAGGCTCCGGTTAACGCCGTTGTCGTTGTTGTTCATGCCGTCGATGGTGAATAGGTACGAAGTGCCCGGCATCCCCAGAATCGAAAAATTGGAGCCGTTTTGTAAGTCGGTGTTCATGATCGCACCGGGGGCGGTCTGCACGATATAAGTAAGATCGTTGCCAGGGTTCGGGACTTCGGAAATTTGCTTTTGGTTCATGGTTGCAGAAACGTCGCCATTCTCTGCGTGGATGAGCGGAGCCTCTCCCGTCACTTTCACGGTGGCGCTTTCTTTCGCAATTTCCAGTGTTATATTCACTGTGACCGGAGGTCCGAGCAGAACATTCACGGTTCGGCTCTCCTCTCGAAAGCCCTGGTGCGTCACCGTCATTGTGTATTTCCCCGGCGCAAGAAAGAAAAATTGGTACACGCCCTCCTGATCTGTTCTTGTTGCTTGTGTCGCGCCCTTTGCAATGTCCTTAATCTCGACAGTGCCATCGGGAACAACCGCACTACTCGGATCGGTGACGACGCCGGTCAACCCACCAGACGTCGTCGTCTGTGCACTTAACTTGTTAGATGGACAAAGAACAAGCAGAAGGATTGGAAAAAGAAGAATTACGTGCCTCAATTTCATCGAAGCACACCCACGATTCCAGTCGAACAGGTCCTCAGGACCTGCGGGTTCGGGCCATGTCGACAATCGTACGCTATTTCCTCGGCTCCGCCGGTTCTAAATGGCAAGAGAGAGCGACCCAAGAACTGACGAATAAATGAAGCCTCCACAATCTTGTGAGAACCCCGGTCAGAGCTTCTAGCGGTAATTTCCGCGCGGATTAAATTCAAGAGTCGCGGGCAAGCTACTGAATCGGTTGCGACGGTGAGAACCTGGGTCGTGGTCTACGCACGGGTGGTGGGGGGAAGTAAAGAACGAGGCTTTGGGCGGATGATTGGCAACTCGGAAATAAACGTGACGCGGTAATCTGAATTTCGTTCGGCAGATAAAAACTCACGTTCCAGATACGTTCCAGTTAGGCGCAATTTCGCCGTTTTCTACGTTTTGGGCGTCTCGAAAATCAATAAGCTATGTGTTTTCAACAAACATGAATATCCCGACTCCCCCCGCCTCCACCATATTAACCATACTGTAATCAATAGATTACAGCTGCTTTGACGCGTTTGTGCTTCAGATGCGGTCCTCGTTGGGTCCCAGTACTGGAGGCGGGGGAGTCGTATGACCTCCACTATTTTTGACGTAGCGTTTCTGTCCTGCTTTCCGTGAATGCAGTTTCATGAGAGTAATCGCGTCCTCTTGCCGAAACGCACGATTCCACGCCTGAAGGAAATTGAACTTCTTAAAGGAGCGCAAACAGACAGCTCCAACAAGCGACTTCCGAGTGGCCCGTGATACGGCCAGAGTTGCTTAATACTCCCTAGCAATCGTCAGTGACTTATTTCGAAGGGATTCATTTGGCCTTGAAAGCCGGAAAGCATCGTGGTATTTACGGAGGGTGCGCTCCAGGCGCCAGCAGGTTCGCGCGAAGGGCCAAGCCCACTGCCAATCCGAAAGTTGAACGCACGTCTAGATCCCGTGCTGCCTGATTGCGAACCCAGGCTAAAGCATGGAGGTCACTATGACGTTGCAGCAGCTACCCGAGCGCTCCAATTTAGAGCAGCTCAAAAAGCAAGCCAAGTCGTTACTCGCCGCAGCCCGAAGCCAAGAGCCCAACGCAATTCAGAGGTTCGAAGCGGTCTTGATCGGCCGATCCCTTAAACCAGACGCGATTGCCTTACATGACGCGCAATTTGTGCTTGCGCGTGAGTATGGCTTTAGGTCGTGGATTGAATTGAAGCAGGAAGTGGAAGAGCGATCGCTTTCGTTCGCAGCAGCAGTGGATGAATTTGTGCGCTGCGCCACCGGAAGCGCGCCCGAACGAGCGCTGCGATTGCTCGTGAGGCACGCCGGCATCGCAAATGCCAATTTGTACACGGAGCTGGTGCTGGGCGATGCAGACGCGGTGGAAACGCGGCTGAAGACGAATCCAGCGATAGCGCGGCAACGAGGCGGAGTCCAGAATTGGGAGCCGCTGCTGTACGTCTGCCACACATTTCTCCAGAAGGATTCGCCCGAGCGATTGAAGGGGCTTGTGAGAATTGCACGGGAACTACTACGGATGGGCTCGAACCCAAACGCCGAATATGACTGGAACTGGCACCCGGAGCTGCCACGGACAGCTCTCTGGGGAGCGCTGATTGCTACGGGGCAGCCTGAGCTTGCAGAGTTGCTGCTCAAGAGCGGCGCAAATCCGACGGACGGCGTTTCCACGCACATTGCGGCGGGCAGTGGAAATGTTGCGGCGCTGGAATTGCTGTATCGATTCGGCGTCAATGTTAACGGAATTCCAGGAGGCGTTCCGCCGCTTGCGTACATTCTGGGTTGGATGAGGCCGGACGACATTTCCGGAGCGAAATGGTTATTGAAGCACGGAGCCGATCCGAACTTGGCATGGGCGCAATCGGGCGAGTCGCCGCTCCACGTTGCGGCACAACGATTGGACGTTAAGACGGTGGAGTTGCTGGTCTCCAACGGAGCGGATGTAAATAAGCGCCGGCCCGATGGACGTGCGGCGCATGCGCTCGCCGCGCTGCACGGGAATGACGACGTGGCGGCCTGGTTATTGCGACATGGCGCGAAAGACGAACTCTCGCGGATCGACCGCTTTGTTGCGGCGTGTACTTTCGGCAATAAGGCGCAAGCA
>Ga0210402_10004297_pt1 | contig 13004 bp, 12 predicted proteins | sample IncBWC7MmetaG_FD_161055 | JGI IMG/M metagenome (GOLD analysis project Ga0210402, IMG submission 161055) | Forest soil microbial communities from Barre Woods Harvard Forest LTER site, Petersham, Massachusetts, United States - Inc-BW-C-7-M | ecosystem: Environmental > Terrestrial > Soil >...
AGCTTTGGGTCCGGTGGTACCGTCACGACATCGTTTGGCAGCAGCATCGCCACCGCTTCGGCCATTGCGATCCAGTCCGATGACAAGATCGTTGTCGCGGGAACGTTGCTCAAAGGTGAGCTTCACGGCCAATCTGAAACCGCTCTCGTTGTGGCGAGGTATCTGGGCAAGTGAGCTTGAAGAAGTGAGTACGGCTTCACGCTGATGCGTAAGCGGTTGCTCGTCAACGTTCCCGCGTCCCAACAGGCAAGGCGGAAATTCTAGCCCTAGGGCGAGGACTTCCGCCTTACCGTTGGACATGGGCCTACCTAGCTCGCCTCAGTTTCAATCAGGATGACAGACCTGGGCGGCCTCCCCGCAACTCCCAACAGTGAAGCGCAATTCATCAATTCCTCAAAGCAGATTGTTGGTGAATCCTTTACGTGCGATTTTTCTGCACCTGTAGCATTTCTGTGGGAGAACGGGTCCATCGTTGACTTGAACACGCTCATCTCCGGCAACTCCCAAATTTTCCTCTATTGGTCAACCTTCAGCGATAGTGGCGAGATCGCCGTTTACGGGTCGCTCGCCAACGGTGACACCCGCGCTTTCCTGCTGATCCCGTGCGACGACAATCATCCCGGCGTCGAAGGCTGCGACTACGGCATGGTGGGCGCCCCCGCCGCCGTACCTCAAACCAGTTCCGCAGTTCGCGACGCATCGAGCCATTCGCTGCCGCAATCACTCATGCGCCGGATGGGCGAGCATCGCATTCCCGGTCTCGGAGCCCCGCGACCAGAATAGTTGATGCGGCACGCCACCTTACGCCGGGGCGGAGTGATCCGCTCCGGCTTAGTTTTGGATAGATCTCCGGGACTTTGCTGCTTTTGGCACGAACTGCGATCCCATTGGCTTCGGGGAAGGGCTCCGAGACGATCTCAAGTTCCTCGCCATAGAGGCGTACTCGTCCCGCAGTTGTGTACCCCAACATTTTGACGCGTGCGCACATCTCCAAGATTGGGCTGTATTCAAGAGTTCTCGTCATCAGTACCGCCGATCTGACACCGTGAATAGCCAGAGAAAATCCACGGTTTTCGATGGTCTCGATCAAGTCCTCCACACATGACCCATGTGATTCCGCTAACCCACTTCTGAATCGTCTGCGCTAGTAGCGGAGAACTGTTTTCCATCGTGTCCGCTTGTCTGGCAAAAAGAAGGGCTTCCCCCGTAGCCCTTTTCAGATGACGGTGGGGCGTATCACCGCATTCCTACTTGCACGAGTCACTGACCATCTTGACTGCTGTCACCGTCAGACTACCGTGCTCGGCACTGTCTTTGTTGACCGTCTGCTTGGCATCCTCCTTCATATTGTGCATCGTCGCATTGGAAACGACGCCGGTAGCAGTGACGGTATGGCCAACGTGCTCGGCGAGAGCAACTTTGTCGCTCTGGACTTCCCATGTACTGCCGTCACTGCCTTTGAGCACGAACTCCTTCGTACTGTCGCCTTGTGACAGACATCCGGTGACGTCTCTCACGTCTTTCTTGGAACCTGCCAGCGCCGAAATACTGGCAGCGAGAATGAAACACAACAGAATCGATTTGCGCATAGTTTCCTCCTTCAGGAACGTGCATCGACAGCCGGATCTTTGATGCGGTCTAGGAGATGGAGGCAGCCCAGAATGCTGGGATCGTGAAAGCTACGTAGAATCAATAACATGGATCTGATTTCGGAGGGTTGAACCTGTTTCGCGACTTGCAGGCGAGAATCACTCTGCTTGAACTGGTTGTTGGCGTAATCAGGCGTTATCACCAACAACTGCCCTCCCCTAGCTTGCCGGGCCAGGTTGTTGGTGAAATGGCGATGTTTCACCACGGGATAGTAGTGCTAGACTCTGCGGAAGCGTGAACAACCTATTGGGCCTTGCCATCTGCGGATTATTTGGCTTCGCGGGTATTTTCCTATATCGAAATCCCACAAGGTGCTTGACGCCTTCTTCAAACCGTATGAACTTCATCATGGCCGGTTTACTCTTAGCTATTTCAGGTTCTTCGGAGCGGCGATGACGGTTTTGGCGATTGCAGGGTCGTTCATGAATATCGCCATGGTGGTTCTCTACTACGCCTCTGGACGCCATTAGCTGCGTGTAACAGGCGCTTACGCCAACGACGATCCCCCGCCTGGCCAGAGTTGCTGGTGAAATGGCGATGTTACGCCAACAATCGCGCCCACGAGCGAAGGAAGTTGCAATTTAGCGGACGGAATACACGTAGAGATTTTCTCGGTACGCGGAAACCGGCACTCCCTTCGACTGCGCAACCACGGCAAATCTCCTTGAGTCTTTACTCCATGCTAGGTCATACACTCCTGCCAATCTGGATGAAGTGAAGAGTCTATGACCGTCTGCCGCTCGATAAAGAGTAAACTGGCTCGGTTCTTCTTTAACAGGTTCGACTGCAATGTAATACATCCCGTTCGGGCTATAGATGCTTCGACGGTTCGCGTTTCGGGGAGCCATTTCAGGTAGCCAACCTTTCCAGTGTCCAGCAAAAATCATCACTTTGCTTTCCGCGATTGGCTGGAACGAGGAGTCCCAAACCGCATGCATATCACCTTGCCCCATCGAGAACACCCGGGCCATTTTCGGAAAAACGGCCAAGAGGTTCAGTGCATAATGGCTGGCTAGATACATGTCCCCTACCGACGGGATCGGCTCTGCTTGGAGAGCGAGAAGTTGATCGCCTGCCATCTCGACTTTGAGTGTGAGCGTCGGGAAACTTAATGAACGTTTCGTCTCCTGTGAGCACATCGTGATCTGGAATGATGTCGCCTTCCCTGGCTCTGCTGGCGGGCACGGAACAGCGGGCGTGATTTCCTTCGCCAGTATCGATTCCTTCTGCCCCCCATTCGTGTCTACCCGCTCAATACCGACTGAGCCTCCCATTGCGCCGTTGACCGCCTCGTTGACCGTGTAGGCAATGGAATGTCCGTCGGGAAGTAAAATTGGATTGTCGAAGTACCCAATTGGTGGTTCTGCAATTGTGCGCGCTTCCTTCTTCTCGCAATTGAAGACTTGAATGTCATTGCCTACTTGCGTTTCAGCGAGCGTTCTCATTCCAGTAATTGGTTTCCGTTGTCGGGAAAACGCAATGCTCTTATTGTCTTCCGCAATGGCGGGATTTGTGCCGTAACGAACCTCGCAGACCTGACTCCCTTTGAGATTAATCAGCCTGATAATGGGGTCGGCAAAACGCGGGTCTTGTCGTTTTCTTGCTTCCAGTTTGTCAAAGAATGATTCAGGTAGACCTTCCGCCTCATCACCATCTGGCCAGTGGATACGCGAAACGAGCACAATGAAATTCCCGTCAGCAGAGAACTGGGGAGATGCGATCTCGCTCTCAGGAAAAGACCAGACCAGTTCCCTTGTGACCGAACTTCTTGCCTGACCGCTGGAAAACCCTGAGGCCATTCCTAGTAGAGCAAATAAACCGATGTAGGTGAGGGATGTGCGTATGGTCACGGTCACAGCAACTTTCAGAATCGTGCGCTTGGTCATGAGGCGAATAGTTTAGCAGTGCTAGGGCAACTTAGAGTTTGTCCGTTGTAATCAGGCGATTACACCCAGAACCGGGGTCTGACGGCGGATTATTCAGGTTGCCGTTCGTGCAACACGCGTGGAGTGTCCCCCGCTCCCTCTTCCTACCGTCAGTTTTCGGTATTTGGAGCACCCCCGGAAAGTACTTCCGTGGTGGAACGCTCTATTATCCATCGAAACTGTTGTTAACAGGCGATTACACCAACAACGATTCCACCCCGCCCACAGGAACCCCGAAAATGGGGGGGTTCCGTTTCTCCCGTCGCCACGTCCTACCCCCCAACAGTCGGGCACCCATTCTGTTTTCTACGTCGTCGACTAACAGATTCAACCGGCGTAGTGCCGCACGGACAGTGAAATCGGCAAACCGACTCCGAACCAGTGTTCTACGAATTCACAGGCCTGGTAGATCAGGCGCGTGTGTCCGTGGGGGACGGCGGAGAGCGGGATCACTACCAGATGCATGAAGCCGTAGACTATCGCTCCATAGATCAGACCGTAGATGACGGGGCGCTCCAGTAAGAACCGCATGCGGCGACTGGCTAGGTAAAAGACTGTTGCCGCGCCGAATGCAATGGTGAAGTGGAGAAGCACTCCGAGGGCGGCGGTTTGCCAGCCACCGCTGAATGATTCTGGTCCGAGTAGTCCGCTGGCGACCGCTTGCCCGATTCGAATCGGATGTTTCGGGCTATACACGAGAATTGCGTATGCCAGGTCGATCACGCCGACGATGAATCCGCCGACGAAAATTGCGGGAAACGCTCGCGGTTTCGCGGACGGCGAATCTGCACGGTCATCACGGATTGCGTCTGTCACGGAAAGAGCCCCAAGTTTGCGTGAGATTGTACTTCACTCGGACTCGGTTGGGTTCAGGTTGGGGAATCCACTCTGCTCATGAAGGTTGCTCATACAGGCCGAGCACGTTGCCTCCGGGATCGCGGAAGCGCGCGGTGATCTCGGGCGCGTCGGCGCCGATAGGTTGGACGATCTCACCGCCATTGGCGACGACCGCTTCGATCGTTGCGGCTACGCTGTCGACCATTACGTACACGAGAAGCCCGGGCGATGTCGAAGGTGGACGTCCGACGACCCATGTGCCGCTTACCTCGCCGACTGCGTCGTCGAAGGCCGTGGAACCGTCGCCGCGTTGGCGGACGTTCCATCCGAACACCCGCTGGTAGAACTCAGCTGAACGAGCGATGTCGGTGGTGGGCATCTCGATGTAGCAGATCTTGCCGTTGGCGTAGTTTGGAGACATGGTGCGTCCTTCCCGCGAAAATCAGCTTGCCATTTTAGCGGAAGATTGCCGGGAGTATGAGATTGCGGGACGAAAGGATGCAGAAAATTCTATGGCGTTATTCGCGACGCGAGATCTGAAGCAACGACTTTTAGTGTGGTCGAACCGCGGGCGCGAAACTCGATCCGTTGGAAGCCTCTTTCGACTCGCGCAGTTCCAAGTCACGCTGGCGGGCGTCGGTGGCTTGGGCTGGGTCCATGCCGGCGCGGAGACCGGTCTTCTCCAGGAAGTAGCGCCAGCCTTCGTGAGCGTCGGGGGGACTCTGGCGATTCTGGTATTCGCGCATGGTGGCTTCGGCGTTCTGGCGTCCCTGGATGACTTCGACTACTCCAGCAGAGACGTAGGTACGCACGTTGTGGCGAATTAAGACGTAGGAAGATTTTGAATCGTCGAGTGTCAGATGGGCTCCGGGATGCTGGTCGAGAAAATCTGGTAGGGGAGATTTTTTTTTAGGCTAAGTGCCCGTCCTCGGCTTGCACGTTCCGGACGGGCACTCGCTGCTTCGAGAGTCGGTCGCCTTACAGAGGGCGGACGTTCTCAGCTTGCCAGCCCTTCGGGCCCTTGGTGACGTCGAATTCGACGCTCTGGCCCTCCTGGAGGCTCTTGAAACCGCCAGCCTGGATCGCCGAGAAGTGCACGAAAACGTCTTCGCCAGTCTGCCGGCTGATGAAGCCGTAGCCCTTAGCGTCATTGAACCACTTTACTGTTCCTTGTTCTGCCATTTGGATCGGGTGTTCCTTTCAATCGATTTACGCTGGAGGGATTCGGAAGTACCACGGGCAGGCGCTAGCTGGTTGGCTCGAAGCTGCTCTCACTACCGACTCTAATCAGACGCCCCATAACAGTACCAGAATTGGGGGTTTAAAGCCAATGAATTAGGGGGAGGCGGATGACGGCGGCGACTTGCCAGGTTGCGACCAAACCTCGGGGCTGAAGCCCCCTCTGAAGGGAGACTATCGGCACGGCTGAAGCCGTGCCCTCCCGTCCCTTGGCAATGAAGGGGGCAATCTGCTTACTTCGCTGAACCTAAGCGCAGTAATTGGCCGTCATCGTTGCCGATGTAGAGGTAGCCGTCGGGACTTTGGGCTACTAGTCTTACTCGGCCGGACTGGCGGTTCATCAGGCGTTCTTCTACTACTACCCGGCTGTCCTGGATTACCAGGCGGATCAGGGCGTGTCCGGCCATGGCGCCTAGAAAGATGTTGCCGCGCCATTGGGGGAATTTTGCGCCGGTGTAAAAGATCATGTCGCTGGGGGCGATGCCGGGGGTCCACACCCAGATGGGTTGTTCCATATCTTTTTCGGTCGTGATGCCTTTGCCGATGGGGCCTCCGGCGTATTGCCACCCGTAGGAGATGATGGGCCAGCCGTAATTGGCGCCGCGTTTGATTACGTTGAGTTCATCGCCGTGCAGCGGGCCGTGCTCGTGCTCCCAGAGTTCTCCGGTTGTAGGATTGACTACCAGGCCTTGCTCGTTGCGGTGGCCGTAGGACCAGATTTCCGGCTTGGCATCTTTCGTGTTGACGAAGGGATTGTCGGGCGGGGCACTGCCGTCATCGCGCAGGCGGAGGATTTTTCCGGCGTGCGTATTCAATTCCTGAGCGCGGTCCTGGTGATGACGATCACCCACCGTCAAATATAGATATCCGTCGATGAAGGCCATGCGTCCGCCATAGTGGAAGCGGTCTTCGGAGTATGCGTCGGCGGTAAAGATACGCTGGCGGTCGACCAGTTTGTTGTCGCGCAGGTGGAAGCGGTCGACGACCGTTGTGCTGCGCTCGCGCGGACCGTCGGAATAGGTCAGATAGATCCAGCCGTTCTTGGCGTAGTCGGGATGGAGGGTGAGGTCGTGAAATCCGGCGTCTTCTCCGGTCAGCGTGGCGGGACGATTGGCGTCGTGGACTCCGGTGTCGGTGCCGATCACCGCGTCGGGGCCTTCCACGAGAGTCAGCTTGTTGGTTCTGGGGTCGAAGCGGTCGATGCCTTTCTGGCGCTCCACGATGAGCGCGGTGCCGTCGGGCAGGAAGATCATGGACGACGGTTGTTTGAGACCAGTGGCCACTACTTCGGTCTGGAAGCGGTACAGTTCGCTCTGGTAGGTCTGCTGGGCTGAGGCGGTGGTAGCCAGCAGAGTGAGTGCGGTTAGGCAAAAGACTGCCAGGGACATGGAACGTGTGCGCATGGATTCCCCCCCCGACTTCTTTGGTTGAACTGGAGTAGACGAGCGGGACGGATAATGGTCACCGGTGCAAATCGGGCCAACGTTCGAATGTGTGGATGGATACCTCGCATGGGAGCTACGGAGCCGTAGGCGGTGGAATCGCCTAGTTTCATTAATTGTCGTTCGTCTCTGATGAAAATCAATTACCTGATCGGTGCTGTCATTGCTTTGGGATTGAGTGGATGGCATCCGTTTCATTCTTTCGCGGGAGCATCACAGGCGCTCCACCCCTTTACTCGCGGGGGCCGCTTGAACGTGCCTTGCACTTTATTGCAAAGATCATTTTCGGATCACTTGCCGTGGGCATCGCTTTGAAGATGATCGGGAGATGGTGAAAACTCCCACAACCGTAATAGTTGGTGAAATCGGGTGTTTACGTCAACTATGTTGGCAGCGGAACCGCTCGTAGTGGCAGAACATGTCCTGGCAGTATCTCTGCGGTCTGAAATAGCGCGGTGCAGTCAGCACCATACGACGGATTGACTTGTAGCAGCCTAAGCCCTCGATCCTGTGCCTTCTCAAGAAATTGTTGCGCCTTTCCTGAATCGGAAAATTGGTAAAGCTGCTGGATGTGTTCAACAGTCAGCTCACCCGAATCAACGAACACAACGTCAAAGATGATGTTTCCAGCCTTGAAGTTCGACACGTCGATGCGCTCAAGGTCTTTCAGAACAAGCGTAGACCGCCCGCCTGTGTACGTCCGAAGAAACAAATACGCTTTCTTGTTCTCCGAAGTCCAGAGACCGTCGAAGAAGCCGTCATGCATGTCTGGAAGGTCATCCATCCCCACATTTTCATACAACGGAAGGATAGTTGGTGAAAAATCGGGATTACACTCAAAACGGTTTCGTCAGGGTCTTGGAGGGTCACTAGTGAAATCGCCGGCGCCACCCGGTCTGGGTGTCAATGAGTTCATGGCGACCTCCGGGTCAGTCACTCGATTCACGAATTCGCCTTGTCATATACTCCCGAAATGAAGCGAGCCGTCCGAAGTCGCCGCAAAGTATACGGGCAACTCCTGAAGCATGCCCGCCGCCAGCCACACCGGGAATGCTGCGGAATTTTGGCGGGGCAGGACGGAGTAATCACGCAGGCGTTCCCTGCGAAGAACGTCGCGGCTGATCCAGTCAGGAATTACGAGATTGCACCCAGGGAGATCGTGCGCCTGATGGCGGAGCTCCGCAAACGGCGGCTCGAGTTCCTCGGCATTTATCATTCGCATCCGAATTGGATGGAGTCGAACGAACCCTCGTCCACAGATATTGCGTTGGCCCACTATTCTGAAGCGATCTATTTCATCGTGACGCCCCGGCCGTACGCAACTACCCCCATCCGGGCATTTTCAATCCGAGATCGGTCTGCGATGGAACTTGAAATTCAGGTCCTGCCCTAACGTAAACACGCAGCGGTTAGTAGGGCGGTATTCCTCCAAACTGCTAGAGGGCTTACAGTGGGCATTTTTTTGTTAGGTCGGCGGTGTGAATGGGCAATGGGTCAGGTCGGACAGGAGTGTCCGACCTACATTTCTGTTGTCTTACTTAAACACTACAAACACGGTTCCGCCGGCTTGATTACATTCTGCGTCGAGGGTGCGGTCCTGGTTTAATTTGAGCTTACATTCTCCGCCGCCGGCGCCACGGAGGATGGCTTGCGGGTTGTCGGAGGTTACCAGTCCCGATTTGCGCGTGCTGTCGACGGGCATGGAGAGGATGGCCAGCATGAATCCGGAGTAGATGCGGGAGTGCTGAGGCCCAATAATGGGGAGGGTGTCGACCTGCGTGCCGCGCGGTTCGCCGAAGCGCGGGTCGGCGGTGCGGACGTCGGTAGTGTGGATCTGTGATGAGGCAGGGGCGCCTGATTCCACCAGGCAGTTTACCGACTTCACGATGGCGCGCATCGTGGCGGAGGTCTGGGTGGTGGTGTTGACTTTGGGACAGGGCTGGGCGGCGGCCAGAGTCCCGAGCACCAGCGAGAGTGCGGCAATCGTGGGGGATTTCATGGTTACCATGGTGGCCGGGATTGGGTGATGATTCTACGTCACGAGAGTACGACGGTCGGCAGGGCGGATGGACAGGGTCAGCAGCGCATCCGGATGGGCCTTTAGCGTATGCGGGTGGCGTTTTTGCAACTCCGTGGCGGCGTTGCAATCTAAAGGGGTCTAACGCAGGGGGTCTATGGCTAAGGCAATCTGGGAAACCGCTGTGCTTGCAGAGAGCGACTTGTGTGTTGAGGTAGAGGGGAATCAGTATTTTCCCGCGGACTCGGTGAAGAGGGAATTCTTTCAGCCCAGTTCTACTACGACGGTTTGTCCGTGGAAGGGGACGGCCAGCTACTACGATGTGGTGGTGGATGGGAAGCGGAACAAGGATGCGGCCTGGTATTATCCGGAGCCGTCGGCGGCGGCTGGTCAGATCAAGGATCGGGTGGCGTTCTGGAAGGGCGTTAAAGTGGTGAAGTAGGGCGCGCCTGTTTGCGGTGGTTGACCGGAGTTCGCTCTGGGACCTAACATAGCGCCGGACAGGTACCGAGTCCCTCCGGATGATTGGTCAGACGGTCTCCCACTATCGGATTGTGGGGAAACTCGGCGGCGGTGGCATGGGCGTCGTTTACGAGGCGGAAGATACTCGCCTTGGGCGCCATGTGGCTCTGAAGTTCATTCCTGAAAATCTCGTTCGAGATGAGAAGGCGCTGGAACGCTTTGTGCGCGAGGCGCGTACGGCTTCGCAGTTGAATCATCCGGGAATCTGCACGATCCATGACATTGAAAACAGTAACGGGCAGCCGTTTATTGTCATGGAGAAACTGGAGGGCGCCAGCCTGAAGGAGCGGATTCGCGGCAATCCGATGGAGTTGGACGAGATCCTCGACATCAGCATTCAGGTTACGGACGCGCTGGCCGCGTCGCATGCCAAGGGCATTATTCATCGCGACATCAAGCCTGCGAACATTATTGTCACTCCGAGTGGGCAGGCGAAGATTCTCGATTTCGGACTTGCCAAGTTGGCGGTGGGCGACAGCGCTACGGAGGATTCGCTCACTGCGGTCGGAGTCATCCCTGGAACGGCGGTGTACATGTCGCCGGAGCAGGCGCGCGGGGAAGAGATCGATGCGCGGAGTGATTTGTTTTCGCTGGGCGTCGTGTTGTACGAGATGGCTAGCGGCAAGAAACCGTTTTCCGGCGGGAACGTGGTTACCACGCTGGACGCGGTGCTCAATCAGAAGCCCATCTCCCCTTTGTCGCTCAATCCGCGGTTGCCCAAGGAGATGGAAGGCATCATCGGGCGAGCGATGGAGAAGAACAAGGGCAATCGCTATCCGAACGCTCTGGCGATGAAGGGCGATCTGGTTTCGCTCCGGAAGGAGACGGAATCGGGCCTGACCAGGAGCGGGATGCGGCGGCCGGCGTTGCCGTATCGCATCGCCACGAACACCTTCGCGGCTACCAGCCGCTGGCAAACGTACATCCTGATTGGGGTGGTGGCATTGCTGGTGACGGTGCTGGCGGCGGTGGGAGCCTGGTGGTACAAGGCGCGTCCGGGGGCGGGCGGAGGCGCGGCGAAGAACACGATTGCGGTATTGCCGTTGCAGAATGTGAATGGCGACATCAGCGTTGAGTTTCTTCGTTTTGCGCTGGCGGACGAGATTGCCAACACGCTGACTTATACGCGCTCGTTGGATGTGCGGCCTTCCTCGATTACTCGTAAGTATGTGGGTAACGATGTCGATCCGCAGAAGGTGGGGCGCGAAGTCCACGTGGCCAACGTTCTCACCGGGCACTTTCTCAAGCAGGGCGATCAGTTGTTGGTGACGCTGGAGGCGATTGAAGTGGAATCGAATCGTCTGCTGTGGCAGAGCAACGTGACGGCGAAGGCGGATGATTTGATCGCGTTGCAGGCCGGGATGGCGGCGCAGGTGCGGCAGGGATTGCTGGCCAGTCTTGGCGCCGCGGGTGGGGTGCTCGATACGCAGACTCGTCCGAAGGATGCTGGAGCATACGATCTTTATCTGCACAGTCTGGCGCTGCCACATGACCCGGCGCCGAACAAGGATGCGATCTCGGTGCTGGAACATGTGGTGGAAACTGATCCGAATTATGCTCCGGCCTGGGAGGCGCTTGGACTGCGCTGCTACTATGACGCGAACTATTCGGATGGCGGCGAGGCTATGTTTCAGCGTTCGAATAGCGCTTGCGAGCGGGCGTTGGCTTTGGATCCCAATCGGATTGTGGCGGCAGGGCAGCTCATTACGAATCGCGTTGAGCGCGGTGAGTTGGGCAAGGCTTACGTGGCTGCGATGGAGTTGGTAAAGCGGCGTCCAGAGAGTGCGCAGGCCCATTTCGTCATGGGATATGTATATCGCTACGCAGGCATGCTCGAGAAGGCAACTGCGGAATGCGATACGGCGCTGACACTGGATCCGGGAAATTACCAATTTCGTTCATGCGCGTGGGCGTTCATGGAACTGGGAAACACGAAGCGGGCGGCGGAGTACGTGTTGCTGGATGCGGGTTCGGAATGGGCGGCCTACGTGAAGCCGTCGATCCTGTTGCGGGAAGGGAAGGTTGCGGATGCGCGTGAGGCGGTAAAGCACATGCCGACGGCTCCGCGATTCCATCGCGATTTGCTGGAGTCTTGCTTGCAGATGCGTCCGGCGTCGGATCTGGATCGCATGGCACATGAGGCGGAGAGCAGTCCGCCGGCGGAACCGGACGCCGAACTTTGGTACTACCAGGGCGCGCTGTTTGCTTACTGCGGGAAAAAGGCGGCGGCGCTGCATATGCTCGAGAGCGCGGTAGAGCAGAACTATTGCGCACATTCCAACCTGCAACAGGATCCGCTGTTGCAGAAGTTGCGGGGCGATCCTGGGTTCGCGAAGCTGGTGGAGGCGGCGGCGGCGTGCCAGCAGGCTATGGTGGCGGCGGGGACGCAGGGGCAATAGATTGCCACGTACCGCCGCTTCCCGGCTGGAGCATTGCGATCCGCAACTTGTTTAAGCCCGCAACTACGGTCGTACTGGTGCGGCAGCCTTCTTCGGCAGGATGTCGCCGACGCGACGGATTTGTGCGCCGACACTTTTTAATTTCTCTTCTATGTTTTCATAGCCGCGGTCCAGGTGGTAGACGCGGTCGATGATGGTTTCTCCGTCTGCGACTAGAGCTGCCAGCACCAGTGAGGCGGAGGCTCGCAGATCGGACGCAAGCACGGCTGCGCCGCTCAGGGGAGTCTTGCCTCGCACGATCGCGCGGCGGCCTTCGATCTTGATGTTCGCTCCCATGCGGACTAATTCCTGGGCATGCATGAAGCGGTTCTCGAAAATATTTTCGGTCACAATCGAAGTGCCTTCCGACTGCGTGGCCAGCGCCACGTATTGCGCCTGCATGTCAGTTGGGAAGCCGGGATATTCTTCGGTGTTCATGTCGGCGGCTACGAAAGGGTGATCGCCCATCACACGGACGGAGTCGGTCTTGACTACGGTCTTCACGCCAGTCTCCTGCAGTTTCTGCAGAATCGCGGCGAGGTGAGCAGGATCGCAGGCGGTGACGTTGAGGTCGCCTCCGGTGAGCGCGCCGGCGATGATGAAAGTGCCGGCTTCAATGCGGTCGGGAATGATGCGGTGTCTTGCGCCGTGCAGTTTATCAACGCCATGCACGCGTATGGTGGAAGTGCCGGCGCCCTTGATCTTCGCGCCCATAGCGTTCAGTAGCGCGGCGAGGTCGGCAACTTCGGGTTCGCGAGCGCAGTTCTGCATGACGGTTTCGCCGTCGGCTAAGGTCGCGGCCATAAGCAGATCTTCGGTGCCGGTGACGGTGATCTTGTCAAAGACGATTTCGGCGCCGTGGAGGCGGTCAGCGGAGGCCTCTACGTAGCCGTGTTCTTGGGTGATCTTGGCGCCGAGCTTTTCGAGTCCCTTG
>Ga0210402_10004298_pt1 | contig 13002 bp, 12 predicted proteins | sample IncBWC7MmetaG_FD_161055 | JGI IMG/M metagenome (GOLD analysis project Ga0210402, IMG submission 161055) | Forest soil microbial communities from Barre Woods Harvard Forest LTER site, Petersham, Massachusetts, United States - Inc-BW-C-7-M | ecosystem: Environmental > Terrestrial > Soil >...
GCCACTGTTCTCGGCCCACTCAACGGCTTCACGCTCGACCGCGCGCGCTTGTCCTGCTAGCATCTCTGCCACTTGAGGTGAAAACTATGCTCTGCCCCCACTGCGCAAAAGAAATTCCGCCCGCTTCCGCCACCTGCCCTTTCTGCGCGCAAACCCTTCTCTCCGGCGATCCACTTTCTGCTGGAACAAGCCAATCTTCGCCCTCGCAGGCTAAACAGTTCTTGATTTGGTTAGTCTGCATGGTTGGAGTACTTCTGATCTACTTCATGGCGTATTGGAAAGCTAAGCTGTGGTCTCACGGAAACTTTAATCCTGAAGCCGCGGGCTATCTGATTGGTTCCTTGCTAACGCCTGTTCTGCTTGCCTGGCTTGTCGTTTGGTTGATTGGCCGCAAGCGCAATCCGCCCATGCCAGGTTCCACGAAAGCTCTCATCGGCGTTGCGATTGCTTTCGGCATTAGTTGCTTTTCTCTTTTTGGCGAGTTCTCTTCCAGGGTCGCTTCCAATAATTCCGTCAAAGACGACTCCGTCAAGCACGATGTTGGCCACTTATTGAAACAAGCCGCAGGCAAGGAAGCACCTGCGGCAGACGTAAATTGGTATGACGGCCCTTCGCGAAACTTTTTCTCGGATGTAATCAAGCACGGCCAGGAGTATGAAACCGCCATAAATGCCGTGGATAACTCCTCGATAAAGCAGCTTTATTCGGCGCAGTCTTACGCCACGCAAGCCGGTATGCAATCCACGATTTCCCAATTGCAGGCTTTGCTCGATGTGGACAAGAAATACGAGTCCATGGATCCCGTTTTCAAGAAGCTCGAAGGGTACATCCAGGCGGCCAACGCATCGCAATCGGAAAAGGATGCGTTTCTCAAGGGGATCCAGCAGTCAGCGGCGAAGTCCATGGCGCCTCGAGCGGAAACGTTTCACGCGGAAGAGATCTGGCTTGTGTCCTCAATTGAGCTCTATCAATTTACACTTTCTCACTTCAACGAATATCGCATTCAGAACAAGAAGCTTATTTTCAAGAACAACTCTCTCGTTTCGGACTTCCAGGACAGGCAATCGAAATCGATGGCTTTGCGCACCGCGGCGATTGATTCCAGGAGCAAAGCAGATACCAGCCGGAAGAACGCTTTGTCCGATCTTGGTCTGACGCCCCAGGATGTTCCGGAGCCTTCCCTTAAAAAATGATTCGCGTTGTCAGGAGCGGCCATTTTCCCGATTTTGCATTCCTGATTGACGCGTTCGGCGCGCTCTGCGATCATCGATAAAATTTGTTTTGGTTAGAGTTCCTGGGGGAACCGATCGGCTTGCGCGTTTCCATTCTGGCGTCCGGCAGCTCCGGCAATATTACTTTGCTGGAGACCGAGCGCACCCGACTCCTTGTGGACGCCGGCCTCGGTAAACGCGAAACCTTGGCCCGCCTCGCCGCCGTAGAAAAATCCGTGGATCGTCTCGACGGGATTCTTATCACACATGAACATTCCGATCACTGCAGTGGCCTGCCGCAAATGCTTGGCATGTGGAAAGCGCCCCTCTACGTCACTGAGCCCACCCTAGATGCGATGAACAAGACTTTGCCGGATACCTTCGGCAGGCGATTGAGGGCGGTGGAAAAAATCCAGGCGGGGCAAAGATTCTCAATCGGCGATATTGATGTGCACGCGTTTGCGATTCCGCACGATGCCGCCGACCCGATCGGATTTACGTTCAAGGCGAACGGCGCAAAATTTGCGCTCGTCACAGATTTGGGATATTTGCCGGAACTCGTGAAAGTGCATTTGCGCGACGCGGATTGTCTGCTGCTCGAATCGAATCACGATCTGGACATGCTGAAAGTGGGTCCGTATCCGTGGGTGGTGAAGCAGCGTGTGCTTTCGCGCACCGGCCATCTTTCCAATTTAGCGGTGAGCGAATATCTTTCCGATCCAGAAGGATTTGACGCACGGGCGCGGTATTTGATCATGGCGCACATTTCGCAGGAAAATAATAATCCGGACGTGGTGCGCATAACCGCAGAGCAGGCATTGCAAAAACGTCCAGCGGAATGCGCATTTAACGGGGAACTTCTGCTTGCTTCGCAACGCGAACCGCTGAAGCCGCTCGAACTGTAATTATTTCGAGAGAATTTTCTCGAAGAATTCCAGCGCGCGCGGGTCGTTTGATTGCCCCAGCCAGAACATCGCCTGCTTCCGCACTTCCCGATTCTTGTTGTTCTGGGCGACCTGAATTAATTTCGGCACGCCTTCTTCTTTCGGCATCTGGCTGAGCGCGAAGACCGCCTTCTTCTTCACTTCCGTGTCTGGATCGTTTTCGATTGCGCCGGCAATTGTGGCCTCCGCTTTTTTCCCGGCCTTTTGCGCGAGCCAGAAAAGCGCTTGGCCGCGCACGTGCGTGCTCTCATCTTCCCGTGCCATGCGAATCATTTCATCGAGCGCCCCAGGATCATGGTTCAAGGAAAGCGCGAATGTAATTTGTGAACGGATTTCCGTGTTCGTTTCCGTCCTGGCAAGCTTCTTGAGGGTTTGAAAGCCAGAAGCGCCGCGCGCTTCGCCGAGCCAGAACACGGTTTGCTTGCGCAACGATTCTGGCTGTGACGGATCCACGAAGAAGTTCATCGCGCTGTCGGCGGAAGAATCGTTGTGCATGGCGATGGCGGTGAGCGCGCCTTGCGGGACGCGTTCCCAATGGCCGTCATGTAGATCCTGGCCACGCACCAGACCGGAGAGATACTCAACGCTCCTGGCTGGACTTACGCCAGTGAGAAATATGAAACGCAGGCCCCCCGCATCGATTTTGCAGCCTTCGGAGATTACGCGAACCTTGCCCAGCTTTCCTTCGGCTGCGCGATAGAGAATGAAGATGCTGCGAGGGCCTTCGAGTCTTGTTTCTCTCGGGCCGGTCGTGAAATTGTTCCCGTTTTTGCCGTCTTCCAGATGGCACGGGCCGCAATCGCGATAGCCGTTCCAATCGCCGTTGCCGCCGCAGCAGACCATTTTGTCGCCGTCTATCGCGGGGACAGCGTAGCCGAGCCACTGCGGTTCCGTGGCGGATTGCGCCCAGTGATTTAGTTCCGTAGAAAGTTCGCCGGAGAGGGCGCGGGTTTCGAATTTTGCGTTTTCGAGCACTGGTGCTGCCTGTGAAATCTCTTCAACTGCCGCAGTCCGGCTAGGTTCGAGTTCAGCGCCGAGCGCGACAAGGCCTGCATTGCCGCGCACGTGCGGCGATACTAGGAAGAAGAGCCCAGTTGCGATTAACGCGACGGAGATTGCGGTGCGGTGCCAATTCGTGTGAGCGCTCATTTGTTTTCTCCTCTCCACGAAATTACTTTTCGAGAATTTCCATCAAGTAGTCGTTACCCTCTTTGGAGCCCATGAGGGAAAGTTTTTCGACGGCTTTTTTCTTGAGAGAGGGATCTTTTTCGCTCTTGGCAACGACGACGAGCGCCTTTGCATTCCCGCTTATGAAGTATGAATTGAGGACTTCTTCTTTCAGGCTGTAGTCGGTTTCCTTGGTATAGATGGACTGCAGCAAATTGCTTTGCCCCATCAGGCCAAGGTTGCGAATGGCGGCACGGCGGAGTTCGATATCCTTCTCGTTGAGAGCCGCCTGCTCCATGCGCGTTGAATCACCCGACAGGAAAAAAGCCTGGAGGATTTCGCGCTTGAGGTCGGTGGAAGTTTCGGATTTGTAGAGCTGATCGAGTTCGCTGGTGCCGCCGGTGAGGCCGAGGGTGCGGATGGCTTCGCGGCGCAGGGATTCATTCTTTTCGTTTTTCGCAGCGGCCAGCAGGCTGGCTTTATCGCCGTTCAGCAGATAGCTCTTGATTACGGCGCGCCGAACAGATTCGTCGGGACTCGAAGAGTAAACCTCGTTGAGCAGCTTATGTGACTTATCTCCGCCAAACATGCTCAGGTATTCGATGGCCTTGCGCTGCAGCTCGGGATTCGATTGGCCACGGGCGACTTCCGCAAGAACTTCCATGCCCTGTGGCGAACCGGTTTGCGCTGCGAGAAAGAGAACCTTGGCTTTGTATTTTGGCGAGTCTTGACCGTTCAGGATTTTCTTCACGATGGGCATGGCCCGGTCGGGATCACTTTGTAGAAGGGATTGCAGTGCCAGAAGCTTCAGATCCTTGTCAGGCTCGCCAATAGGATCTGCTTTTACGCCAGTATTCTGCTTGACTTCGATTTCCAGTGCTTCGGCATCTTTTTTCCAACGGCTCTGCGCATATTTGCCTTTGATTTCAGCGATCGTGGCCAGCGCGGCAGCTTTTTTCCCGAGACGGTTTTCCGCGTACGCCTTCCAATAGAGCGCCGCGTCGGTCTGAGGGCCATTCAGCTGAGCAAGTTCAGTGAATTTCTGCAGAGCTTTTTCGTAGTGTTCGTCGTCAAGCGCTTCGCGGCCGTCATCGTAGAGATCCTGCTGGTGTTCCAACTTGTCCTGCTCGGCTTCACGCCTGTCTTGTTCGCGCTCCAGGCGTTCCTGCTCGCGTTCGCGTTTGGCTTCTTCGGCTTCCCGCTGCGCGTCTGCGTTCGCATTTTGAGGGAATGCGGCGCGTGCGCTGCGCGAAACGGGGAAGAGCAGCAATCCGAGCGCGAGGCTGGCAATCGCGCTTCTTACCCATACCGATTTTCCAAAAGAGTGTCCGGTGGTCATACTTTGTTTCCTTCCGTGTTCTTTATTTTTGAAATACTTTGCCGCGGTTCCGCGGGCATTTTTGAAATGTTTTGCTGCTGCTTTGGCGCAGGCTGTTGCTTTGCTGGATTGCTGCGGTCACGCAGGCCCTGCTGGATCACTCGAACTTTGAAAAGAATTCCACGCGACTCGAGCTTCTTTTGCATGGCGTCAAAGCGCGCCGGAGTGACTTCTTCCGGACTGTTGGCGACGTCGAGCAGCGTCCGTTCGAGTTCATCGAGAGTGCTAGCCATAACTTGATCGCCTTCCTTGAGCGCCGTCTGCCGGTAGAGCCTGTTTTCTTCGAGCAAATCTTCTGCTCTGTGTTGCTCGGCTGAAATATTGACGAGTTTTCCCGAGGCGGGGTTAGGCTGAACGTTGGAAAGTTCAATGAGAAGCATTTCCGACTTGCTGAGGTGGTTACCGACGGCGACGACGAGAACGCGTTCGCGAACTTTTGCGGTGTCCGCGGATTCGACATGCGTGTTGTCTGGTTTCGGGTGCCACCAATAGTGCCCAGCCAAGAACGCAGCGACAACCATCGCTGCGAAGGCGCTAACTGCGACGAGGCGGCTTGGGGCAAAGAGAGATTCCCACCAATGCGGCTGTTTTTCCGGCAAGCGGGGAGAGATGGCGGCCCACACGCGCTGGCCGTAGTTTTCGCCGGGATCGGGGACGGGCAGGGAGTCCATCGCGGCGAAGACGGCTTCGATTTTTTCGAGTGCGACGCGGCATTCGGCGCAGGCGCGCAGGTGTTCCTGCACGCGTTCGCGGTTGGTGCGGTCGCCGTCATGAAATGCAATCAATTCTTCTTCCTTTGGGTGTTCCATCACTCGACTCCCATTGCTTTGGCTCTGCCTTCTGCAAACGGTTCCAGGGCTGAGCGCAATTTTTGGACTGCGCGAAAAACTGTGTTCTTGGCCGCCGTGGTGCTGGACTTCAAAACACTGGCGATTTCTTCTATGCCGCAGCCATCCCAATGGCGCATGACGATGGCGGTGCGCTCGGCGGGGGTGAGTTCCTTCAGCGCTTGCTGCATGCGGTATGCGAGCTGGCTACTGCCCGCGAGGCGCTCCGGTGAAGGCGCGGAATCTTTGACTTGGGCAAGTGGATCCATTTCCGATCCGTCCTCTTTATCGCGGGAAGGGAGTTCACGGCGCGAGTCTTCCACTTTGCGCTGGCGGAGACGGTCGATGGCGTAGTTGGCGGCAATGCGATAGACCCAGGTGCCGAAGTTGGCTTGGCCGGCAAACTGTTTGAGTTTTTGGTAGCCGCGCAAGAAAGCCTCCTGAACGATTTCCTCCGCGTCGTGAGAATTGCCTGCCATGCGGTAGGCGAGGCGATAGACGTTTTGGCTGTGGCGTTCGACGAGGACACGATAGGCGTCGCGGTCACCGGCGAGCGTTCGCTCGACCGCGACGGCGTCGGGAACTGCGGTTGGGGCCGGGCCACTCTCGACGCTAGCGTTCATCTGGGTCATTAGACAGGAATTCAGCCCTCCGGTTAGGTCAAATAACTACCGACTTTACAGCGGTTTAGCAAGCACTCGTTCTGCTCCGGCCGCGCAAGTTGTGTGGTAGTTCGTTGATGCCGATTTAGCGTGGATTGTCAGACTAGGAGTTTGGGAGTAGGCTCTGTGCTGCGTTATTCCCACCTGCTGCCACTGCGCGAATCCGCGGAGGAGGACAGACCCCGTGCCACTTTCCAACAAGACGATTGTCCGCCGGTTGTATCAAGAGGTGTGGAACGAACGAAGGTTGAAGGTTGCGGACGAGCTAATTTCTACGAGTCACGCTTTGGCGGACCCGAACACGTCCGGTGCACAAACAGGACCTGAAGCGTACAAAGCGCAAGTGAGGCGGTTGGTTTCAGCGTTTCCTGATTTGAAGCTCAAGGTGCAGGACATGATTTGCGATAAAGATAAGGTGGTGGCTGCGTGGACGATCAGCGGGACGCATAAGGGCGAATACAACGGGATTACGGCGACGAATAAGAAAGTGGCGGTGGAAGGGATTACGATTCATCAGATTGCCGACGGGAAGATACTGGATTCGCTCGTCAGCTGGGATATGTTGGGATTGTTGAAGAAGATTGGGGCGATCGTGACGGTGGGAAAGATTGCGGTGGCGGGAAAGGTGCGCGGGGAGTAGTCGTTCTGAGGCGGATTGACCAATAGACAAACGCATGACACTCACGATGGGGCTCAGGTCGGGCTGCCGGAGAAACAGGACAGAAGTCAGGGCTGGGTTTCAGCAACAGCGAGAAAGTTTGAGGTAACGCAGTGGTCGGAAAGAGCGAAACCGTTTGCTTGCAGGAGGAATAGGTAATGGTAATTGGTTTGCTGGCATTGCAAACATGAAACGACTACTCGCTAGAGTGTGCATTTCTTCTGTTTTCGTATTTGCAGTAACAGTTGCAACGGCGCAGGCACCGGAACGGCTGGAGAAAATTGCCGAAGGTGAATACTGGGAATGGCAAGACGGGCATCCGATTAAAGATACGACGCAGAGCTGGACGATCTGGCGGACGAAAGAAGGGTTTGAGATCGAGAGCAAGTTGCCTCCCAATCGTGGGGATGCGCTGAGGGCGATGATGGGGAGCGCCTTTTCGAAAAACATGGCGCCGGAACTTCGAGAAGAGTTGCAGAACGCGACAACGACCAGAGGAATTGATCTTGGAACGAATTCGGATCTCGGGATCGTGAAAATGCAACTGAGCGGGCTGAAGCTGCGCGATGCAAAACCAGTGGAAGTGGCGGACTGCAACAGGAATGGCGATGAAATTTCCTGCAAGGGGCCTGGCGGAACCGCGCGACTCAAGAATGTGGGGCAAAGTAGTCTGGTTTATTCGTATCCCAGTCCGCTGTTTTTTGTGCCAATCATCAAACAGGCCAAACCTGGGCTCGATCAGTCAGTGCCCGTAAAGTTGGCGATGCTAAATCAGGTGAAAAACAAATTACAACTGACCGAAGTGGGTGGACAGTTGCGGGGCAAAGGGCCGGACCGGCTGAGCGTGGGGGAGCGGATATTTGATACCGACAAGTTTGAATTGACGCTGGAGACGAAACCGGTGCCACGAGTAATCACACTTTGGACGTCGAAACAGGGAATCGTGTTTGCGATGGAAGATTCGGAGTTTGCTGCCGGACACCGGATTTTGCTGACTCAGTATAAGCGGTTTGCGGAATTCTAAGAGCGTCCGATTGAGTTGGCGCGCCGTGAGCGAACCACAGTACGGACGGAATCGACAAAACGTCGTATCATTAGCATGTGAATCCACCGAGGAGACGGCGTTGATTTCTCGTTACACGCGCGAGGAGATGGGGCGGGTCTGGAGCGACGCGAACAAGTATGCGCGTTGGCTGGACGTGGAGCTGGCGGCTACGGAGACGCTGGCGGAAGCGGGGCAGGTGCCGAAGGATGCTGCGTCGGTGATTCGCGCCAAGGCGAAAGTGGACGCGGCGCGTGTGAATGAGATTGAATCGCGCGTGAAGCACGATGTGATTGCGTTCACGATGGCGGTGGGCGAGACCATTGGGGACCCGGAGACGGCGCGGTGGCTGCATCACGGAATGACGTCGAACGATGTTGTGGACACGGCGCAGTCTTTGTTGGTGCGGGATGCTTCGCGGTTGATTGAAGCGGCGCTGGTGAAATTTTCGGATGTGCTGGGGAAACGGGCACAGGAATTCCGCCACACGCCGCAGATTGGGCGGACGCACGGAGTGCATGCGGAGCCGATTACGTTTGGGCTGAAAGTGGCGAACTGGTACGCGGAAAATCAACGGAATATTGAGCGGTTTGAAGATGCGTCCGCGCAGATGCGCGTGGGGAAGATTTCCGGCGCGGTGGGGAATGCGTCACACCTGGGGCCGGACATTGAAGAGCGGATTTGCCAGCGGCTGGGATTGGATGTGGCGCCGGTCGCTTCGCAGGTGATTCAGCGCGACCGGCATGCGCATTATGTGAGTACGCTGGCGCTGATTGCGGCTACGCTTGAGAAAATTGCGCTAGAGATCCGGCATTTGCAACGGACGGAAGTGCGCGAGGCGGAAGAGCCGTTTGGCGGGGAACAGCGCGGGAGTTCGGCGATGCCGCACAAGCGGAATCCTGTGGCTTGCGAACAGATTTGCGGGCTGGCGCGACTGGTACGGGCGAATACGATCGCGGCGTTTGAGAATATTGCGTTGTGGCATGAGAGGGATATTTCGCACAGCTCTGTGGAGCGCGTGATCTTGCCGGATTCGACGATTCTGGTGGACTACATGCTGGCGAAGATGACAGCCATTGTGGCGGACATGCGAGTTTTTCCGGAGCGGATGAAGAAGAATCTGGAAATGACGCACGGGCTCGTGTTTTCAGGGCAACTGCTGCAGGATCTGGTGGAAAAGGGAATGCCGCGCGACGAGGCGTACAAGACGGTGCAGGAAAATGCGATGGCCGCGTGGGAAAGCGATACGAGTTTTCGTGAGCGTGTGGGGAAGGATACGCGGATTACGAAGTATTTGGATGGGAAGGCGCTGGAGCACACGTTTGATTTGAAGCGGCAGTTACGTTATGTAGATGCGATTTTTGCGCGTGTGTTTGGGGAGAAGAGCACAGCAACAAGAGTTTAGAGTTCTTCGAATAGAGCCATTTGAGAAGATTAGTCCTACGAGGTGAGCCGTGCGACTGATTGCTTTGATTCTCTTCGTGGCACTGGGCTTCGCCAATTCCGCGCAAGGCCAAGAAAAATCGCTCGCCGACATTGCGCGCGAGACTCGTGAAAAAAAGGCGCAGAGCGCCAAACCTGCAAAAGTAATTACTACGGAAGATTTCTCCGGAGTGCCTGCAGACCCTGTAAAACCCACGGACGATCCAATTGCAGTAATGAAGAGAGCGGGTGTCGCGCTGCTCCGCGATACACAGCACGTTTGCCAGAGCAATTCTACCGGAAATAGCGGGCCTGGTTGGACCAAGAGTCAGATCGTCCAAGTAGCCGGGCCGGGCCGACAACACTTGGTCATGAGCGATAGCGACTCAAAAGACGGCAAGATGGAATATGTGGTGATTGAGGGACGCGTCTATGTGAAGGTTGGCGCGGGCGCGTGGCAATCCGCGGAAAAAAACGGTTGGAACGGGACGCAATTGTCAGGAATGCTTGCGAGCGCAGGAATTCCCGATGAACTAAAATTCGGATACTCCCCAGAGCAACTGAAATTTGTGCGCGCGGAAACTATCGCGGGCTCGCCAGTGCTAGCATATGAGAGTTTACTTCATACGATCGAGATGGAGCGGACGATCAGGATATGGATTGGAGCAAATGACGGAATGCTGCGCCGGAGCGAAATGAATACGCGCGGCATCGGTACTGGCGCCAGCAGCTGGCAGACAAGTACCACGTGTTCGTACGGCAATGCGCCACAGATAGAAGCGCCCATCCAGTAGCCACAATATTCTTACAAAGCAAAAGCGCGAAGCGAGTGAATCGCTTCGCGCTTTTGTTTTGCCTCTTCTGAATTCAGCAGGAACTGAACTCAGCTGCGGAGGCGGAAAGAGAAGAAAAGTATTCAGTCTTCAGTTATCAGTCTTCAGTAAAACCCCACGATACCAGCCCCGGAAGGCCGGCGCTACAACTGCAAAAGCTATTCGACGCGCTGGACGTAGCGGGCTTCGGAAGTATCCACGCGGATTCTATCACCTTCGTTGACGAAGGGTGGGACGTTTACAACGAGGCCGGTTTCCAGAGTGGCGGGCTTCATGACGGCGCTGGCGGTGGCTTTCTGGAGCGTGGGCTCGGTTTGGACGACTTTCAGGTCCATGGTGTCGGGGAGGTCGACGCCGATGGCTTTTTCTTCGAAAAATTCGATTTTGACGATGGTATTGGGGACGAGGTAGTAAACGGTCTCGCCGAGTTCAGCAGCGGTCATCTGCATCTGCTCGTAGTCTTTCGTGTTCATGAAATGATATTCGTCGCCCTCGTGATAGAGGTATTCGAATTCGATTTCATCGAGGATGGCGCGTTCGACAAATTCTTCGGCGCGGAAGCGATAGTCGATCATGGTGCCGGTACGAAGGCTTTTGAGGCGCGTCTGCATGGAGCCGCGCTTGTTGCCCGGAGTGCGATGGTCGGTGCTGAAGACGGTATAGAGTTCTTTTTCGTGATTGATGACCATGCCGGGACGGAGTTGTGTCGCTTTTAGATTGCTCATATTCGATCGAATGCTTTCTGGTTGATTTCGGAAATTCCGGCAGCTGCGGCAAGCGCGGAATCGCTCGAGGCGCACTGGAGGAAAATCACGTCCAGGGCGAATAGACAGTATAAAGGCTGCGATTCGAAGCGGTCAATTGGCGCCGGCTCAAAAACCTTCGCGCTGGACCACAGCGGGCATGCCGGAATAGTGGACGTGGGTGAGTCGCCAGGAACCGTCACGCTTGTAATAGACCTGCGTTTCGCGGCCGTGGGTAGTGATTTGCGAACCATCCTTGCGGAACTTGGCGACAAAATCCCAATAGAATTCGACTACAGCGGCGTCTCCGGAAGCGTCCACCGTGACGTCGTGGGCAGTCAGCTTTCGTTCTGAAAACATTTTACCGAAGAGGTTTTCGTAGATGTTCTGTTTGATTTGCGCAAATCCGTGTTCATGGCCGAGCGGATGAATAAACGACGCCGTTGGGTCGTCCAGCCAGACTTCTGCTGCAAGCGTGGTATCGCAGGTGTCGATGGAATGCGTGTACTTTGCGACTAGTGACGTGATGGCGGCGAGGTTCGACGTATGCGGTTCGGCCATGATTTTTTCGATGGTGTTCGGATCTCGGGGGAGTTTTTCGCTAAGGAATTTGGCGCCGGTTTCAGTAATAAGAAAATCGTCTTCGATTCGGACGCCGAGATTTTCTTCAGGGATGTAGATGCCGGGTTCGATGGTGACGACCATTCCGGGAACGAATGGAATGCAGGGGCCGCCGGGATCGTGGACGTCGAGGCCGATGGGATGGCCGAGGCCGTGAATGAAGTATTGGCCTAGCGATTTGCCATGGAGATCTTTTCCGTGGGTGTTGATGTAATCGTAAGCGATGTTGAAAAGGCTTTTCTTGTCGTCGCGGCAGAAATTCGCGCCGGGCTTGATGGCGGCGATGGCGGCGTTTTGTGCGCCCAGGACAATTTCATAGATCTCGCGCTGCCGCGGAGTGAATTTCCCGTTGGCAGGAAGCGTGCGCGTGATGTCCGCGGAGTATCCGGAGTATTGCGCGCCGACATCGAGCACAACGATGTCGCCATCCTGAATTTTGCGGTCGAGTTTGTCGTAATGGAGCGCAGTGGAATTGGGGCCTGCGCCCACGATGGGGGCGTAGCCTTCGGCTTCGGAGCCACCCATGGCGTGGACTTCGGTCATTTTCGCGGCGATCTGATATTCGAACAAGCCGGGGTGCATCATTTTCATGGCTGCGACGTGGGCATCCAGCGATAGATCGATCGCTTTTTGGAGGAAGGCGATTTCACCGGCAGACTTAATGTGACGGAGAGTTTCGACCTGCGGGCGAATATCTTTCAGTTTTGCTTCTGGCGCCACGAGTTTTAGCCAGTCCACCACTGCTTTCTCGTGAGGATAACCGCCGTTTTCCTTTTCGTAGGGGAGAATCGTGTAGAGATTGGGGTAGAGCGAGGCGAGTTTTTCCACGAGGATGCGCATTTCTGAAAAAGACTTCACCGCCGGGAGACCGGTTGTGCTTTCGATGCCCGCATCGGTGGGCGACAGGCGGACGCCATTCCACTTTTCATTGAAAGCGTTTTTGGGAGGAAGAAAAAGGATTTCTCGCGGACCGTCCCAGCTGGAAGAATGTTTCTCGGACGGAAGGATGATGAGACCGGCGCCTTCTTCGTTATGGCCAGTCAGATAATAGAAATTGTCTTCCTGAGTGAAGATGTAACTTTGGGAATACTCTTCGCGACCGGTGAAGCCCCAGAGCACGACCGGACCGTCAACTTGACCCGCGAGGGAGGCCCGGCGCGCGGCGTATGTGGATTTGGGTTCGCGCTCGCGGCGCTGCTGAGCAAAGGAAATTTGTCCAATCGCGAGCAAAACAAACAAGAAGCACAACGAACGCGCAAGAGCACTACATGACCGATCGGACATGAGGGGCATCTCTCCTTGAAATCAGAAGCCGGGGGCGCCGGAAGCGGCGGGGCGCATTTCTGGGGCGTTGACGCCGAAACGGAGATGCGCGAAGTAGGTCTGGCCGAGCGACATGCAGCCTGTGTAGAGATAGCCCCATACGAAGAGTAAGAGGAATGGGATAGTGGCGTAGTTTTCGTTGGTGATGGCGTACACGACGGTGGCGGCGAA
>Ga0210402_10004300_pt1 | contig 13001 bp, 11 predicted proteins | sample IncBWC7MmetaG_FD_161055 | JGI IMG/M metagenome (GOLD analysis project Ga0210402, IMG submission 161055) | Forest soil microbial communities from Barre Woods Harvard Forest LTER site, Petersham, Massachusetts, United States - Inc-BW-C-7-M | ecosystem: Environmental > Terrestrial > Soil >...
TTTGCAGAAGTCGCGGATCAGTTCGTAACGGTATTCGCCTGTGCCAGTCTGTGCCATGCCTTTTCCTCCCGAAAACAAGGACGTAAGAAACGCGGCTCCGCCCCGCGCGGAACGCGATTCCATTCTACACCGTTAGCACTCCGTGGCGGCACTCTGCCGCTGTTTGTGCATACTTCGCGGAGGTAGCGATGCCAACGAAATTCAAGGTTCTTGCGATCGCCGCCGCCCTGTCGGCAGGCGCGTCGAGTGCGGCGATGGCGCAATATGCCTGCGCGCCGGGCTACGCCTACATCAACGGCGTTTGCCAACCGGTGCGGGCGCCCGGCTATGGGAACCCGGTTACCGGCACGGTATCCGGGGAGGCGTCCGGGGCCGCGAGCGGCTACGCGACCGGCGGTCCCGTCGGTGCGGTCGTCGGCGGAGCGCTTGGCGCCGCCACCGGCGCCGTTACCGGCACCGCCAATATGCTTACGCCGCCGGTAACCTGCAATTACGGGTACACCTATTACAACGGCGCCTGCGTCCCAGCCCGCTAGGCTGGGAGCCATCAGTACGGGTCGCCGACGAAGATAAAGGTCGTGCCGGTCACGATCGGGGCGCTCGCGCCGACGAATGAGACGTTGGCGTCCTTGACCTGACGTGACCCGGCGCGGCCGGACGCCTGCAATGCGCCTTCGATGATGTGCCAGAGGCCGTGGATGCGTCCGGTGCCGAGGCTGCCGCCAAAGGTGTTGAGCGGCAATTCGCCGTCGAGTTCGATGCGGCCGTCCTGGATGAAGTCGAGCGCCTCGCCCTCCTTGCAGAAGCCGTAGGATTCGAGACCGTAGATCACCGAGGCCGAGAAACCGTCATAAATCTGCGCCACATCGACATCTTCTGGGCCGAAGCCGGAGCGCTCCCAGGTCAATTTCGCGGAGCTGCTGCCGCCCTCCATGTAATTGCTCAGGCTGCCGATGCGGCCCGCCACCTCGAAATGCAGTCGCTGCCCGTAGCCGACGAGATAGGCCGGACTCGGTTTCAGGTCGCGCGCCCGGTCGGCCGTCGTCAAGACGATCGCGACCGCCCCCTGCACCGGAATGTCGCAATCGAAAAGACAAAACGGATAGGCCACCATCCGCGAGTTCAGGTAATCCTCTCGCGTCAGCTCCGTGCCATAGAAATAAGCGTGCGGATTGTGCTGGGTATATCGGCGTTGCGTCACCGCCAACGTCGCCATCTTCTCGCGGTTCTGGTTGTGCCGCTCGAGCCAGCGGGTATAGGCGACCGCCATGCCCTGCCCCGGCCCGCCAAAGCCGTAGGGCGCGGTGAACTGCGCAGCGCCCTGCGCATAAGCGCCGGGCAGGTTCTGGTAGGTGCCGCGCGGGTTGTGCATCGCCCGCCACACCACCGCGTATTTGCACACCCCCGCGAGCAATGCGTTGACCGCCTGCTGCACCGCGCCGCCGATGTTTGTCGTTCCGACCTGGATGTGCCAGCTGAGGTTGGGCAATTTCAGCATCGCCATCATGCAGTTGACGGACACGATGGAGATGCCGTCGATCTCCGCATGCCCCGTCGCCGGCAATTCCGGATAGGTCGCCAGACCGTCGATGTCGGACATCTGCAGCCCCGAATCCGCGACCGCCTCCTTGACGGCCGCGAGCGCATGCGCCGCGAGCGGAATCTCGGCCGAGCGCGTGACCTTGGAATAGCCCACGCCGCTGACTGCCACCTTGCACCGGTTCTCCCACATGCGCTCTTCCTCTCACCAGCCAGAACCATAGCGTTGATACTTTGGTCCTCGTCGCCCCCGCGAAAGCGGGGGTCCAGGGGCGCGCGGCGTAGCGTTTGCCCTAGATTCCCGCTTTCGCGGGAATGACGGGGAAAAGAGAATCCGCCATACGCAATTCCCTTTCAGTCGGCAGAATTCGCGCGCGCGAGGCGGAGCTGCGGCAAGGTGATGTCGTCGTTCAGTTTCTCGAAGACGACCTCGACGCGCTTTCCGACCTTCGCCTCGGTGTATTCGGCTTCCAGCAAATTGCCGGCGAGCAAGGCGCCGGGCGCATCATCGAGCTCGACGATGATGCTGGCGTAGGGCACCGCGCATGCGAAGCGCTTGTCGCCGGTGTGGTACATGATCGTATAGGCGTAGATCGTACCGGCCCCGCGCACCGGCTCGAATTTGAGGTCCGTCGAGACGCATTGCGTACAGGTCGCGTAGGGCGGGTGCTGGAAATGGCCGCAACTCTGGCAGCGTTGCAATTCGAGAACTCCGCGCCTGGCCGCGTCCCAGAACGGCTTCGTCCACTCGTTCGGAACCGGGATCGGCCGGGTTACCTTGCTCCAGTCGCTCATCGGCGGGATTATCCTCTCCCAGCGGGGGAACCTGGAGACATTTGAAGGGAGAACGTCTTGGCGACGCAAGAAGGGATCGCAGCCGGGCCGGGTGAAATGATGGGCAATGCCGGACCCGGCATGCTGGCGGGCCTCAGGGTCATCGAAATCGCCGACGAGCGCGCCGAATATACCGGGCTGCTGCTGGCCGGGCTCGGCGCCGAAGTCATCAAGATCGAACCGCCCGAAGGCAATGCGACAAGGCGCATCGGGCCGTTTTTCGAGGACCGGCCGGGGCTCGAACGCTCGCTGTTCTTCTGGAACTATAACCGCAACAAGAAATCCGTGGTGCTCGATTTGCAGGGTGGGGCCGCGCGTGAGCACCTGTTGCGCCTGCTCGGCGGCGCCGACATCCTGCTCGATGCGAGCTACGGCGCGCTCAATGAGACCCTGGGATTGGATCGCGCCGCGATCAACGCGCGGTTCCCAACTCTGGTGACGGCGCGGATGACGCCGTTCGGGGATGACGGGCCGTGGAAGGACCTCAAGAGCTCCGACCTCATTCATCTGGCGCTCGGCGGGATCATGATGAATTGCGGCTACGATCCCGACCCGAACCTCGAATACGACACGCCGCCGATCGCGCCGCAGACCTGGCACGCCTATCACATCGCCGGCGAGCAATTGGCGACCGGGATCATCGCCGCGCTGATCCATCGCGAGCGCAGCGGCGAGGGGCAGGATGTCTCCCTGGCGATCCACGAGGCGGTGTCGAAGAACCCCGAGCAGGACATCATGTATTGGGTGATGCGGCGGGTGCCGCTGTGGCGGCTGACCAACCGGCATGCCGCCGAATTTCCGAATCACTCGCCGGGCATTTGTCATACGAAAGACGGGCGCTGGTTCATCACCCATGGCATGGGCGCACGAGACCTGAAGAATCTTGTGCCGCTCTTGACCAGGTACGGTGCGCAGGCCGATTTGCAGCCGCCGCCCCCCGATGCCGATTTGCGGGCGCGGCAGGTTCCCGGTACCGCCGGCAGCGACGAGGCACGGGCGCATATGCTCGATGTGGTGCAGCGCTTTGTACGCGCCTGGACCTACAAGGACATGCCGTGGCGCGAGGCGCAGGACGCGGGGCTGCTGTGGGCGCCGCTGCGCAAGCCGCACGAGAATGCGCTCGACGAGCATTGGCTCGTCCGCAAGACCTTCGCCGAAGTCGAGCACCCGGAGCTTCGCCGCAGCTTCCGCTACCCGACCAGTAAATGGCTCGCCACCAAGACGAGCTGGCAGGTCGGCCGCCGCGCGCCATTGCTCGGCGAGGATACCGCGGCCGTGCTCGGCGAGCCGGTCCGCCGCCCGAGTATCCCGGCACGGCCGCGGCGGGTCGAAAATCCGCGGGTCTCAGCACTGCACAACAAGCCGTTCCCGCTGCAGGGGATCAAGATTCTCGATTTCGCGTGGTTTCTCGCTTCCGCCGGCGGCACGCGGTTTCTCGCCGCGATGGGCGCGGAGAGCTTCAAGGTCGAGTGGAAGGACAATCCCGACACGCGGCTGGCGGCGATGGCGCCGGTCGGCGGCCGCGCCGCGCGCGATGCGGCGACCGGGCCGTTGCCCGGCGTGCGCGATTCCGACATGGGCGGCCAGTTCAACAACAAGAATGCCGGCAAGCGCGGCATTTCCCTGAATATCAGGCATCAAAAGGGGCTCCAGATCGCCAAGGATCTGGTGCGCATCTGCGATGTCGTGGCGGATGGTTTCTCGCCCGGCGTATTGCAGCGTTTGGGGCTCGGCTATGACGTGATGAAATCGATCCGCCCCGACATCATCTACATCCAGCAATCGGGCATGGGTGCGCACGGCACCTACGGGCGGATGCGCACGGTCGGCCCGGTCGCGGCGGCGTTTGGCGGTCAGGGCGAGATGTCGGGCCTGCCGGAGCCGGCAATGCCGGTCGGCTGGGGCTATTCCTATCTCGACTGGATGGGCGCCTATGGCTATGCGCTGGCACTGCTCGGCGCGATCTATCACCGCGAGCGCACCGGCGAAGGCCAGTGGATCGACGCCTCGCAATGTGAGAGCGGGATCTTTTTGACAGGCGCAACGATCCTCGACTGGTCAGCCAATGAGCGCGAGTTCCACCGCTACGGCAACCGCTCGCCGTTCAAGCCGGCAGCGCCGCACGGCGCGTATCGCTGTGAGGGCAAGGACCGCTGGATCGCCATTGCCTGCTTCACCGATGAAGAATGGCGCGCCTTGGCGCAGGTCGCCGGACACGGCGACTGGCTCGACGACCACCGCTTCGACACCTTGGAGCACCGGCTCCAGCATCAGGATTCACTGGATGCAGCGGTCGAGGGCTGGAGCCAAACCCAGGACCGCTGGGACTGTATGATGAAGTTGCAGCGCGCCGGGGTGCCGGCCGGAGTGTGCCAGAACGCCGAGGACCGCGTCGACACCGATCCGCAGCTCAAGCACCTCAAATGGCTGACCGAAGTCACCGGCACCAAGATCGGCACTTGGCCGATCTATGAATTGCCGATGAAATTGAGCGGGACCCCGGCCTATATCGGTGGCCCAACCAACCGTGGCGCGCCGTGCTATGGCGAGGACAATATGTGGGTGCTGACCGAGTTGCTCGGCCGAACCCCAAGCGAAGTCGAGCGGCTCGCCGAAGAGGGCGTCATCTGATCGATCCGGTCTCGAACGCCCCCTAGCTTAAGCTAGGATCGTCTCAGATCGGCCGCGCTGGCGCAAAGTCGCAGGTAGAGTGTCCGTTGCAGACCTGCGCCTCGGCGCAGCTACAGTCGCTGGTTCTTTCGGATGTCCTCGCGACTGGCGGCGGGAGGTACCGTCGGCGCATGGAAGAGAGCATGGTTGCGCTGGACTTCCGCTGCGATGAAAGCCGCAACCTCCCTGACATGCGCGGCTCTTCTATGATCTTCGTGAATGTGCATGTGCAAGGAGCGCGTAAGCGACACTTGCTCGGGCAGCACTGGAGCGAGCGTCGGGTAACCGGATGCGACGAAAGCGGGCAGCATGCAAAGACCGCTTCCTGACAGAGTGGCTTGAAGTTGCGTCAGGACGTTGGTGCTCCGAATGCGGGGTTCCACATCGGCTCCGACCAGATCGGGATAATTGAGCCGAGGCGCGAACAAGAGATCTTCGACAAAGCCGATGAAGGGGTGCTTTTTGAGATCCTCCCTTGCAACGATCGGCGCCGCCTCCTCCAGATACGCCCGTGAGGCGTAGACATATAGCCGGTGATCGGTGAGGCGCCTGGACACGACACGCACGTGCTCCGGACTCGAAAGGCCGATGGCGATTTCCGCCTCTCGTTTCAACAGGCTGAACAGCCTTGCGCTGGGTAAAATCTCGATTTCGAGCCTGGGATACCGGTCGGCGAGTGCCCGCACGCGCGGCGCCAGGAAGACGCTGCCAAACCCATCGGGTGCACCGATGCGAACCCTCCCGATGATCGGCTGTCCTTCGCTGCTCGCGGTCGCCTTGGCGGAAACGTAGGCGCTCTCGATCGCCTCGGCGCCGGCCAGAAGCCGTTCGCCCGCGTCGGTCAGTCCGTAGCCGCTGTTGCTCTTGTGGAAGAGACGGTTGTTCAGCTCGTCTTCAAGCGCCTGAATGTGGCGCGCCACCGTCGTGTGTTCCGTGCCGAGTTGCCTGGCTGCGGCCGACAGCGTCCCCGTCCGAGCGACTGCGAGAAAGTATCGAAGATCGTCCCAATTCTGACTTGGCTTTTTGTTTCCCATCGCCGGCTGCTCATTAACGCCATCCAATGCGAATATGCCCTTCATTGAACTAAAAGCGATCGCTGCCCGACCTGATGTTGCAAATGTAACGCAATTCCCTGACGACTGAGATAATCCTGTAACGGGGCGGAGCCATTAACGCACATCGATTGGGAATGTATCGCCGTTTATTGGACCAAATACGATCATAGATTCCGGGGCAGCCAACATCGCCTGGCCCTCGCAGCAAACCAGGTGATGTCAGCGTGCTCTGCCCGCAACCCAAAGGAGACTGCATGACGACCACGATGCTTGAGCGAGGCCCCGACCTCTGGTCCCACCGGCAAGAAGGGAAGGAATCGGTGCTCGACACGATCCAGAAAACACTCGACACTGCGGTGCGGGACGACCCGGCGAACGGCATTTACCGCGTCAGTCGCGAGATCTTTACCGACCCGGAGATCTTCGAACTCGAGATGAAGCACATCTTCGAGGGCAACTGGATTTATCTGGCGCACGAGAGCCAGATCCCGAACAAGAACGACTATTTCACGACCTATATCGGCCGTCAGCCGATCTTCATCGCGCGCAATCGTGACGGTGAGTTGAACGCATTCATCAATGCGTGCGGCCATCGCGGCGCAATGCTGTGCCGCTTCAAGCGCGGCAACAAGCCCACCTACACTTGTCCCTTCCACGGCTGGACGTTCAGCAACTCCGGCAAGCTTTTGAAGGTGAAGGACCCGGACGGCGCCGGATATCCGGACTGCTTCAACACGGAGGGCTCGCACGATCTGACGAAAGTCGCCCGGTTCGAGTCCTACCGCGGGTTTCTGTTCGGCAGCCTGAACCCCGACGTGCCGCCGCTCGCCGTCCACCTCGGCGAAACCACCAAAATCATCGACCTGCTGGTCGACCAGTCGCCCGAGGGTCTCGAGGTATTGCGCGGCTCCTCGACCTATGTCTATGACGGCAACTGGAAATTGCAGAGCGAGAACGGCGCCGACGGCTACCACGTCACCGCGGTGCACTGGAACTACGTTGCCACCACGGAGCGGCGCAAGCAGGCTGAGCAACCGGACAATGTCCGCGCCATGAGCCTCAGCGACGTCAACAAGCAGGAAGGTGGGTTCTACTCGTTTGACAACGGCCATCTGATGATCTGGGGCAACTCGCCCAACCCGGAGGACCGGCCGCACTGGGAGGGGCGCGGGAAATGGGCGGCGCAGTTCGGTCAGCCGCGCGCGGACTGGATGGTGCGGCGGATCCGCAACCTATGCCTTTACCCGAATGTGTACTTGATGGATCAGATCAGCTCGCAAATCCGCCAATACCGCCCCATCGCCGTAGATAAGACGGAAGTGACGACCTATTGCGTTGCGCCGAAGGGCGAGAGCGCCGAGGCGCGGGCGCGACGCATCCGGCAATACGAGGACTTTTTCAACGCCAGCGGCATGGCGACGCCGGACGACCTCGAGGAGTTCCGCGGCTGCCAGATGTCCTATCGGGGCCGCGCGGCACGCTGGAACGACCTCTCCCGTGGCGCCACGCACTGGCTCCGGGGTCCTAATGCGGCGGCCGAAGCGATCGGCCTGAACCCGCTGATGAGCGGGGCGCGGATCGAGGACGAGGGGCTCTTCGTCGTCCAGCATAAGTACTGGCAGCAGGCCATGCGGCGTGCGCTGGCCGTCGAAAAGAATTTCAAGGAGCAGGCCGATGTCGACCACGCTTGACCGCACCCAGGCCGAGGCGCCGGCGCTCTCGGTCGAGGAGGTGCGGCAGTTCCTCTACCGCGAGGCCCGCCTTCTCGACGATAAGGAGTGGGAAAGCTGGCTCGAACTCTATGCGCCGGACGCGGAGTACTGGGTGCCGTCCTGGGACGATGACGACCAACTCGTCACCGACCCACAGACGCAGATCTCGCTGATCTGGTACGGGCACAAGGGCGGCCTGGAAGACAGAGTCTTCCGCATCAGGACCGAACGGTCCAGTGCGACCAGCATGCCGGAGCCCCGGACATCGCACAACATCAGCAATGTCGAAATCCTCACGCAGCGCGGCGGCGTCTGCGAGCTGCGCTTCAACTGGGTGACCTTCAGCTATCGCTACAAGACCGTGGACACCTATTTCGGCACCTCCTTCTACACGCTCGACACCACGGCTGCGCAGCCGTTGATCAAGCGGAAGAAGGTCATCCTGAAGAACGACTATATCCATCATGTGGTCGACATCTACCACCTCTGAGCCGGGCGCAGTGGAGTCGAGGAAACAATGGGCCACAGCATCGCGCTCAACTTCGAGGACGGTGTCACTCGCTTCATCGAGTGCCGCCCGGGCGAGACGATTGCCGATGCGTCCTATCGCGCTGGGATCAACATCCCGCTCGACTGCCGCGACGGCGTCTGTGGCACGTGCAAATGCCGCGTCGAATCCGGCGAGTACGACGGCGGCGACCACCTTGAGGACGCGCTGACCGACCAGGAAGCCGCGGAGGGCCTCGCACTCGCCTGCCAGACGCGGCCGAAGACGGATCTCGTTGTTGCCATTGCCGCGTCATCGGAAGCCTGCAAGACCGGGGGGCAGACGTATCGCGCACGCCTGCGTTCCGTGGACCGGCTGTCCGAGACGACCATTGCGTTCTCGCTGGATGGGGTGGATGCGTTCACTTTCCTCCCAGGCCAGTACGTAAACGTGCTGGTGCCAAGCACTGATGAGCGGCGGTCCTATTCCTTCAGCTCACCGCCAGGCGCGGAGGCCTTGAGCTTCCTGGTGCGCAATATTCCGCCCGGGGTGATGAGTACCTTTCTGCGCGAGAAGGCCGTGCCTGGCACGCCGGTCGAGTTCATCGGCCCGGCGGGTAGCTTTTATCTGCGCGAGATCAAACGCCCGCTGCTGCTCCTGGCGGGCGGCACCGGTCTCGCGCCGTTCCTCTCCATGCTGGGGAAAATCGCCGAGACCGGAAGCGCGTACCCGATTCACCTGGTTTATGGCGTCACCAATGACGTGGACCTCGTCGGCATTGAGCGACTGGAGCAGTTCTCGACCAAAATCCCCGGCTTCACTTTCTCCACTTGTGTGGCGGCCGGAGACAGCGCCCAGCTGCGCAAAGGCTATGTCATGGCGCACGTAGAGTCTGGCCACCTGAATGGTGGCGATGTGGACGTCTACCTGTGCGGCCCGCCCCCCATGGTGGATGCAGTCCGGGCCTGGCTCGGTGAGCAGAGCGTGACCCCGGCGAATTTCTACTGCGAAAAGTTCTCGCCGAGCGGCAGCCATGTTGATCGGCAACAGCGATAGGAGAATGTGCGTGGTGACCGAGTTGCTCGGCCGAACCCCTAGCGAGATCGAACGCCTGGCCGAAGAGGGCGTCATCTGATGCGCCCGAACGGCGACGTATAGGGACCGTTCTCCAGAGCTTACCGACAGCCTAGTTTTTTGTCTTGAACGTGTAATTGCAGCTCGGAGATACGATAGAAGCGATAAGGTTATTTCCTTCGATGCGCCCGGTCATCTGCACAAATCCCCTTCGCAAGCGGGCGGAGGCTTTAAAAATCCCATCTTCACCAACACGTCCTCTTAATGTTGTGTCGAATCGCGGGCGATATGCAAACCGAACTTCGCCCCTGGATATTGTTAGAGGGTAAAGCGCTCCCAGAGGAGGTGTGGTGCAATCACCAGTAATTTCTTTGGTCAGGGTAAGTTCTCCCATGTATTGGCCGTCGAACTTGGCCAAGCTCTGTGCCCACGCGACGCTCCCGAGCCCAGTGCCGAGCAGAAGGCCCAGTCGCAGGCACCTGAGCATTCCGTTCTTCCCGATGATTAAAGCTGACGGGGAAACCATAGAAGGAATTTCCGATGAAACTGTTCCAGGGATACTACCCGCACTGGCACCTATGCAAGGAGGTCAGGCAGACGCTCTTACCGACGCATATCGAAATCCGCAATGGGTCGAGGGCAGCAGCTCGTCGCAAACGAGAAATGGCCGCTCGCGGCACCCCTCAGGCGGCGGCTGTTCCACGGCGACCTCATCCAGTACATTGTCGCCAGGCCGGCAAACATAGGATAGGGAGGGACCCTCGATGCGCCTGTCACACCTGATTTTCTTTGCGGCTGCGCTTGGTCTCGCGACAGCACGGCCCGTCGATGCGGAGGACACAGTGCCCGGCCCACTCTACATTATAACCTATTTCGACGTTGCTCCGACCTCGACGCAGCAGAGCGCCGGGATCGTTCGGGAAGCCGCCGATGCGAGCCGCAAGGAGGACGGCAATGCCGGCTTCGAGGCATTCGAAGAAATTGCCCGGCCGAGCCGCTTCGCGACCTTGGAGATCTGGCGCGACAAGAAGGCCGCGGACGCGCACAACGCGGGTACCGCTGCGGCCGCGTTACGCAACAAACTTCAGCCGCTGATGATCGGCGGGTTCGGAGCACGGCCCCATGGCGGGCTCTCGGTCACGGCACCGCAGGGGCAGGTTCCGGCCGACGCTCTCTATGTCCTGACGCATGTCGATGTTTTCCCGGTCCACAAAGACCAGGCTATCGAGCTCGTCAAGGCACGGGCTGAGGCCGCACGCAAAGACGACGGCAACCTGCGGTATGACGTCGTGCAATGGGACGGCCATCCGAACCATTTCACCCTAATAGAGGTATGGCGCGACCGCAAAGCCTTCGACGCGAGCGTGACGGCGCCGCATAATAAAGAATTCCGCGACAAGCTCACCCCGCTCGAAGGCGCTCTCTACGACGAGCGGCTGTACGAGGTCGTCCGCTGATCTTTCACTGCCCAAAGAAGATTTCCCTCTCCACCCGCTCACGGGGGGAGAGGGCAGGGTGAGGGGGGTGCGCGCCACCGCATCGGAGCCGGCAGTAGGCCACCACCTCACCCTCCCGCGTCCGAGGCGCGGGCCCCTCCCTCTCCCCCGCCGAGCGGCGGAGAGGGGCTCGGCCACGGGCATCGCGTTAGTCGCCATGCTGTCGATGGCGCGAGCTGGATTCCCTGTTGCGGTGGAAGCCGAGCACGGCATGGTGGTCTCCGCGCATCGGCTGGCCTCGGAAGTCGGGGTCCGCGTGCTTCAGGCGGGCGGCAACGCGGTCGATGCCACGGTTGCGGTCGGCTATGCGCTCGCTGTCGTCGACCCGTGCTGCGGCAACATCGGCGGCGGCGGGTTCATGACGATCCATTTTGCGGACGGCCGGGAGACCTTCATCAATTTCCGCGAGACCGCCCCCACGGCGGCGACCGCCACGATGTACTTCGGCGCGGAAGGCAGCCAGATCGACGATCTCAGCCGTCACGGCTACCTTGCTGCCGCAGTGCCGGGCACGGTGATGGGGCTCGACCATGCCGGTGGCAAATACGGCCGGCTGCCGCGCGCCGCGCTGATCGCGCCGGCGATTGCATTGGCGCGCGACGGCTTCGCGCTGAGCCGCGTCGACACCGACATTCTCGATGCGAGAGCGGACCGGTTCGGCCGGGACCCCGGGGCAGCGAAGATTTTTCTGCGGCCGGACGGCAGCCATCTCGAGCCCGGCGATCGCCTCGTGCAGAGCGACCTCGCAGCCACCCTCGAGCTGATCTCGCGGCAGGGGCCGGAGGCGTTCTACAAAGGCCCGGTCGCGGCGGCCGTCGAGAAGGCGAGCCGAGAGAATGGCGCGATCCTCGCCGCCGGCGATTTTGCCGCCTACACGGTCACCGAAACGGCTCCGATGACCTGCACCTACCGCGGCTTTCGGCTCGTATCGGCGCCGCCGCCAAGTTCGGGCGGTACGACGATGTGCGAAATACTCAACATCCTCGAAGGCTATGACATCGCAACGTCGGGATTTCGCTCGGCCAAGTCGGTGCAATTGATGGTCGAGGCGATGCGCCGGGGATATCGCGACCGCAATGCCTATCTCGGCGATCCCGATTTCGTCGCGAACCCGGTGGAGCGGCTGCTGTCCAAGGATTACGCCGCCTCACTCCGCACCGAGATCGGCCGCGGCGACGCCGAAAAAGGGGCGTTGGAAGCCGCGCCGCGCGAAAAATCCGAGACGACGCATTATTCGATCGTCGACGGCGATGGCAACGCCGCCGCGGTCACGTACACGATCAACGGCTATTTCGGGGCTGGCGTCGTGGCGCCCGGCACCGGCTTTTTTCTCAACAACGAGATGGACGATTTCACCGTGAAGCCGGGCGCGCCAAACCTCTACGGTCTCGTCCAGGGCGAGCCCAACGCGATCGCGCCCGGCAAGCGGCCGCTGTCGTCGATGGCCCCGACCCTGGTCGAGAAAGACGGCAAGGTCGTATTGGTGCTCGGCAGCCCAGGCGGCTCGCGTATCATCACCACGGTCCTCGAGACGATCATGAATATCGTCGACTACGCCATGACGGCGCAGGAGGCGGTCGATGCGCCGCGCCTGCACCATCAATCGCAGCCGGAGGACGTTTACTTCGAGCGTTCCGGTCTATCTCCCGAGGTGGTGACGCAGCTCACTGCAATGGGCTACAGGGTGGTCGAGCAACGGCCGTGGGGCGCGGTCGAATTGATCGAGATCGCCAACCGAAGGCTCTATGGTGCCAGCGACAGCCGGCTGCCCGCCGGTGCAGCGGCCGGATACTAACGGCGTTTACCTACATATTGCCACGTTTTGCCACAGCGAGACCGGGGAACCGAGGGGTTTCCCTGGAGGTTTTCCAAGTCAGACCGTAGTGGACTGCGGTTCGCAGCGTTACGCGGTTTAGCCGCTGGGCAATCAACCGCCCGTTAACGCCGCTATCCCAAAGTGGGCGGCTCGCGCAGGCTGGTTGGCAAGAACATGCTCAGATCATCGATCTTACGGACCGTCGATTTCTGCAACCGCTATGCCTGGTGGGTCATAGTGGTTGGGGTCGCATTGGCGGCGGCGTCATCGGTTTATACCGTGCGCCATTTCGCGATCAAGACGGACGTCAAGGACCTT
>Ga0210402_10004301_pt1 | contig 12997 bp, 9 predicted proteins | sample IncBWC7MmetaG_FD_161055 | JGI IMG/M metagenome (GOLD analysis project Ga0210402, IMG submission 161055) | Forest soil microbial communities from Barre Woods Harvard Forest LTER site, Petersham, Massachusetts, United States - Inc-BW-C-7-M | ecosystem: Environmental > Terrestrial > Soil >...
CAGTTCCGCCGTGATGGCGACCGCTATCTCTTCCGGGGTAATGGCGCCGATATCCAAGCCAACGGGCGCGTGGACCCGCTCGAATAATTGCGCGGAAATGCCTTCCTTCGTCAGCTCGCGGAAGATCGTGATCGTCTTGCGCTTGGAACCGATCATGCCAATGTAGCGCGCCTGGCTTTGCACGGCCCAGCGAAGGACGCGCATATCGTCGCGGTGCCCGCGGGTGACGATCACGATATACGACGATTCGTTTGGTGAGAGGCGCGACATGGCCTGCCCGAAGTCTTCCGCAATGACTTCTTTCGCGTCGGGGAAGCGTTGCCGGCTCGCATAGGCGTCCCGGTCGTCGATGACCGTGACGTCAAACCCTGCACCCCTCGCAACCTTGTAAAGGTTAACGGACACATGACCTGCGCCGAAAATATAAAGTAACGCTGGAGGTAACACGGGCTCAATGAAAATGTCGAGCGTTCCGCCACAGACCAGGCCGGTATCGTACTTGGGATCCTGATTCAGATTAAAGGTCAGACTGCGAGGCTTCTCACTCTCCATGACCTCGCGTGCGGCTTGCCAGACTTCGGCCTCGACGCAGCCCCCGCCGATTGTGCCTGCGATGGATCCATCGTCCCGCACCAGCATCTTCGCAGTCTCGAAAGAGGGGATCGACCCGCGCACGTTCACGATGGTCGCCACCGCGCCGCGGCGGCCCTCCTGCCGAAGCTTAACGATTTCCTCGTAGATGTCCATCCAAGCTTGATTATTCGTGGGCGAGTGGAACAAGTCAATGGAGGCAAAATACGCCATCAAAAGCGGGAATTCAATTTAGGATTTATGCTACGTTGACTCGCAAGGAGCCGACTCGTATGAAAGCCGTTCGCATCCACGAATTCGGAGGGCCGGAGGTTCTTCGCTACGAGGACATCCCCGACTCACAGCCCCGCCAGGACCAGGTTTTGGTCCGGGTGAAAGCCTGCGCCATGAACCATCTCGATATCTGGGTGCGTAAAGGACTTCCGGGGGTAAGCCTTCCCCACATTCTAGGCAGCGACATCGCGGGCGAGATCGTTGCAGTTGGCGATTATCTTTCTGGCTTCCAACCCGGCCAACGCGTGCTCTTGGCCCCCATGCAGTTCTGTAATCACTGTGCCAAGTGCGTTGCCGGACTTCAAAACCAGTGCCGCGAGTTCACCGCGCTGGGTAACGGAGTCGACGGTGGATACTGCGAATTGATCGCCGTCCCTGCCGTGAACGTGATCCCGATCCCCGACCGTCTGGACTTCAACCAGGCCGCCAGTGTCCCTTTGGTATTCCTCACCGCCTGGCACATGCTGGTCGGCCGCGCGGGCATTCGTCTGGGGCAGACCGTGCTGGTTCTTGGCGCCGGTTCCGGCGTCGGCATCGCCGCCATTCAGATCGCGAAGCTTTTTCACGCCCGCGTGATCACCACCGCCGGAGACGAAAAGAAGCTTGAAAAAGCCCGAACGCTGGGTGCGGATTATGGCATCAATCATTACAAGCAGAAAATCTCGCAGGACGTGCGAAAGATCACGGACAAAGAGGGCGTCGACATTGTGGTCGAGCACGTCGGCACCGCAACCTGGGATGAGAGCATGAAATCGCTCAAACCGGGAGGAACGATTGTTACCTGCGGCGCGACCACCGGCTACAACGCGGCATTCGACCTGCGTTTTCTGTTTTCGCGCCAGCTCAATTTACTGGGCTCTTACATGGGCACAATGAGTGAGTTGTACGACGTCTTGGGACACGTCTTTGCCGGTCGCTTGAAACCAGTCGTGGACCGTACGTTCCCGTTGCAGGAGGCTCGCGCGGCCCACGAGTATATGGAAAAGAGTCAGATGTTCGGCAAAATCGTGCTGATTCCGTAGGCCAACCTATTTCTTCTTTCCCTTCTTCGGAGGAGCGGGTTTTGGTTTGCCGCCTCCTCCACTGGGAGCATGACTTCCAGAAAGAATCTGTCCTTGTGTCAGGTCCAGGTTCACAGAGTCTCTCACTGTCACCACGCCCTTCGCCGCAGTCTTAAACGTCACCGAAAGCGTTTTGGTATCGGTTGTAATCGTCAGATAACCAAATTCCACGATAGGGTCGACCTCAAGAGTAGTATCGCCGATTGTATATGGCGCCTTTGGAGTCGCTCCCTGCGGCGGCGTGGCTGCGAATCCTCCAGAGCCGGAAACTATATAAGGAGTCTGCTTGCCGTTCACGACGCGAGTGAAGCGCTGGTACAGGTGGGCATGCCCGGAAAGGACTACGTCTGGCCACAACCCCGCGGTCTGACAGCAACCATCGAGATCCTTCTCGATGCCAACCGAGCCGCCGTGCTTGGCGTCCACCGAAGCTGGTGGATGGTGAACCGCGATAATGATGGCCCGATTCCCGGCTTGGCGGTCCGCCTTCAGGCGCTTGAGTTCGCTTTGCAGGAAAGCCAGCTGGGCGTTCCCAACCACAGGGAATTTGCCACCTTGAGAAGAAATGACGCCGGCTCCCGAATCCAGCACGTTGCTGTAGAGTCCGATGATCGAGACGTAAGGAGCGTCCAACGTGAAATAAACTCCCGGCTGCGTCATCACAGTGCGTACCAGGCCGCCGGAATCTGGCGAAGGTCCCGGAGCATCGGCGCCAAAATTTCTGAGGAAAGCCTCCAGTGTAGGAACTTGAGGAGTAGCCGAAGTCGAGCCAAAAACCATGCCATCGTGATTGCCAGGGATAGCAAAGATGGGTCGGTCGTAATCGCGGAAGGGCTCGTAGAACTGGTCGTAATAATATTGTGCTTCGCCGAAGTTGTAGATTACGTCGCCAAGGTTGAAGAAGAATGCCGGGCCACTCACGCCTCCGGACTGCACATCGGCAGCCATGGCATCCGCGACCCCGCCCTCATGCGCGATAGCGGTGGCGGGCACTCCCTTGGCCGCGCCCGTGTCGCCCACAGCATGAAATGTGATCTTCCTGGTCGCATTGATGGCATCGAGAACTTCGCTGGGGATAAAATCCTGCAGATCAAGATAGGCTGGCACGCCGCTCTGCGGCGCAGGAACAGCTTGCACTTGGTCTTTATGCGCCAAATAATACGGCGAGTTGTAGTATTGGGAACTGGTGTTGTCTATTTGGAAAGAAGTCTCATCCGGGCTGGGCTTCGGTTCAGCATAGAGCCTAGTGCCGGGACCAGCCAGCCTCGCTCTCGTTTTGGGTAGCTTTATTCGCACGGTATACCTCCTCAAATCGGCGCCCACGAATGGTTCCACCATGACCAGTGCGGGCATTCCTGGCGTTCACGGTGCAATACAGGATCGTGACAGGGGGCCCAAAATCCGAGGGGAAGACGTAGGAAGTCTTACCCCACGGATTCGCGTTGTCAAGCGGATTTTCGAAACAAAGGCTGAACTGGTGCTACTGCGACCTCAGACCAGTCTCGTGTTTGGACACCGCTGATGCTGGCAGGTAAAATAAAGACAATGTCCGACGATCTTAGCTTCGGCCCCTACGTCACCGTTGAAGACGGCAAACGCGTCGTCAAAGACCTTACTTACGGAAATCCAACGCCCGAAGGCGTAGTGCTGACCACGATGGACAACGCCGTCAACTGGATGCGCAAGAATTCCATTTGGCCGATGACCTTCGGCCTGGCGTGCTGCGCGATCGAGATGATGTCCATGGGCGCGTCGCGCTTCGACATCGCCCGCTTCGGCGCTGAAGTGTTTCGTCCATCTCCGCGGCAATCGGACCTCATCATTATTGCCGGCCGCGTCTCCAATAAAATGGCTCCAGTGATTCGCCAGCTCTGGGAGCAGATGCCTGAACCCAAGTGGGTAATCTCGATGGGAGCCTGTGCGACCTCGGGCGGAGTGTTCAACAATTACGCTCTGGTCCAGAGCGTGAACCAGGTTATTCCCGTCGATGTATATGTTCCGGGCTGCCCGCCGCGTCCGGAGCAGCTGATCTACGCCATCACACTACTGCAAGAAAAGATCCAGAAAGAGCGCGGCACAATCAAGCGCGCTTTAAATATCTCCTAACGACGACCACGTGGGGACAACTGCCCCCGACTCCAGTCGAGCGAACCTCGACAGCGCATTCCCGGACGATCCCCTCACAAAGCACAGGCGCGGACGCCCGCGCCTGCACGGGTTTGCAATACAATCCTTCATCATGAAATCCCTTGAGATTTCGCCGGATGAGTTTCGTCGTCTGGCAGAAAAAGTCACCCAACTCACCGCCGACTACCTTCGCGAACTGGATTCGCGTCCGATATTTCCCTCGACCACCGGCGAGGAGTCAGAACGCCTGTTCCATACGACTCTTGATGAGAAGGGTATGGGCGCCGGGGCGCTGGAAGGGCTTCAGGATGTGATCAAGCATTCCCGCGCCCAAAACGCCCGCTTCTTCGGATACGTCCTTGGCTCCGGCGAACCCGTCGCGGCAGTCGCCGACCTTGTGGCTAGCGTCTTGAATCAGAATGTCACGGCGTGGCGCTCCGGCCCCGCGGCCGTCACCATCGAGCGCACCGTTGTTGGCTGGCTCGCTCAGGCAATCGGCTGCCCCGGCTTTCGCGGCAGCCTCACCGGCGGAGGCTCCTCCGCCAACCTGATGGCCCTCGCCATGGCCCGCGAAGCCAAGTTACCCGCGAACGAAGCGGGCATGCGCGGCGCGCCGCAAGGCATGATCTACGCTTCGGAAGAAGTTCACATGTCGATTCCGAAAAGCGTCGCGCTCCTCGGAATCGGCAGGAAAAATCTCAAACTCATTCCCACCGACCAAGACTTCCGCATGATTCCAGCAGAACTAGAACAGGCCATCGAGCAAGACAAAAAAGAAGGGAGGATTCCGATCGCCGCGGTCGCGTCCGCCGGCACCGTCAACACGGGCGCGATCGACCCGCTCCCGGAAATTGCGGCAATCGCCCGCCGTCACGGACTGCGGATTCACATCGATGGCGCCTACGGTGCCTTGGCCGCGATCGCCGCGCCCAAAAAGTTCACTGGCCTCGATCTCGCCGACTCGCTTTCCCTCGATCCGCATAAATGGCTTTATCAGCCGCTGGACTGTGGCTGCCTGCTGTACCGTGACGTCAATGCTGCACATGCCGCATTCGCGCACACCGGGGAATATGCCAAGACGCTGACCAACGATCCAGTCGAGGGTTTCGCATTCTTTGAAGAGTCTCTGGAACTCTCACGCCGCTTTCGAGGCCTGAGACTTTGGCTCTCGCTGCGCTATCACGGACTAAAGGCATTTCGCGCGGCCATCCAAAAGGACTTGGATCTGGCGCAACGCCTGGCCAGCGCCATCGCGAATCAACCAAAGCTGGAGTTAATGGCGCCAGTAGAACTCAGTGCCATATGCTTTCGCCATGTGGGCATCAACCCGCTGGCAGAAGAGGAACTCAATCGCCACAACGCCGCCATCCTCAAGCGCGTCGTTCAGCGCGGCCACGTGTATTTGTCCAACGCCACTCTTCGCGGCAAATTCTGCCTGCGCGCCTGCATCGTCAATCACCGCACCACCGAAGCGGACGTCGACAGCGTGCTCCGTGAAGTCCTGACAGCGGCACAAGCCTCGTAGCGTCGGCTGTCGCGCGGGCGTCTCGCCCGTCTGCGAGGGCAAGGTGCCCAGGGCGACAGCCGCCAAGATGGCGGCGCTACAAACCTCACTCATGATACAAACACTGCATGCAAAAACCTCCCGACGTGAGCAGCAGCCGAACTATTTTCGCCCAGGCGCCCTGCCGGGCTGACTTGGCGGGCGGAACTCTGGACCTGTGGCCGCTCTACCTGTTCCATCCCGGCGCACTGACTTTGAATTTTGCTCTCAACATCCAGACCACTTGCCGCATCACGCCGCTCAAAGGCAAGCGCATTCATCTTCGATCGCTCGACACCAGGAAGGAAGAATCCTTCCCCAGCTTCGACGACTTGCGCGTCGCACGCCGTTTCCGCCTTCCTCTGGCGGCGCGACTGCTCCAGTTCTTCGCTCCCAGAGAAGGATTGTTGATCGAAACCGATTCCGAGTCTCCCGCCGGCGCCGGCATCTCTGGATCTTCCGCTTTGATGATCGCCGCTACTTCAGCCCTTGCCCGTTTCACCGAGCGCAATCTCACCCTTGAACAAGTGCGGGTGATTGCGCAGAACGTTGAGGCGCAAATCATCGCGGTTCCCACCGGTTGCCAGGACTACTACCCCGCCCTCTACGGCGGAGTGAGCGCCATTCATCTCGACGCCGACGGTATTCACCGTGAAGCTGTCCCAGTCATGCCGGAGGAGATCGAATCCCGCTTCGTGCTGGCCTACACCGGAGCCCCAAGAAAATCTGGGATTAATAATTGGGAGGTCTTCAAAGCTCACATCAATGGCGATCGCCACGTGTTCCGCAACTTCGAACGCATTTCTGAAATCGCCCGCGCCATGCACCACGCCCTGGCCCGCGGTGAATGGGAGGACGTGGCTCGGCTTCTGCGCGAAGAGTGGAAGCTCCGTCGCACCAACGCCCCCGGCATCACTACGCCGCTGATCGACAAATTGGTCGCGGTGGCCGCCAGGCACGGAGGAAAAGCGGCCAAAGCCTGTGGCGCGGGAGGGGGAGGGTGCGCGATTTTCCTGGTCGAAAAAGGCGCCGCGAGCCGGGTCGCAACCGCCATCGGGGACAACGGCGGCCACGTCTTGCCGCTCCAGGTAGCACGCGACGGCGTCCGCTTGTTCGCCGAAGCTTAAGGTTCTTCTGTTTATCTGCCGGACGTCACACTCGTACCCGCAGTCTTCCTCCTTATCTACGGGATGGCCCTGGGACCAAATTGGCGGATGAAACGAAAAGGATCAGAAAAGTTAGCGAAAGTGTTATGGCTCGCGCGTTCGAAATCACCGGTTTCCCTCGGTTGCAGAGCACCTGTGGGCAGCTAAGAACTACTCATGGCGCATGCTCTCCACTGGATCCAACCCGGCCGCAAACGTAGCCGGAGCGGTTCCGAAAAGAATGCCTACTGAGCAAGAAACCACGATCGCCACAACAACAGACAATACCGAAATGGGTAGCCTATATTCGGTAAAAATGCGCACCGATAACGGCAATGCCAGTCCGAAGATTACTCCAGCAGAGCCTCCAATGAGAGAGATTAGGACCGCTTCCGACAAGAATTGAAAACGGATATCACGATTGGTCGCGCCGATTGCCTTGCGTAGGCCAATCTCGGTAATGCGTGAACTTACCGTCGCCAACATTATATTCATGATTCCGATGCCACTCACTAGGAGCGTCACCGCTGCGATGAGCAGCAACACCAAGGTAAGTGCGTTCGCGGTCCGCTCCGCCATTGCGACCACCTCCGTAAGATTCTGCACGAAATAGGCTGATTCCGGCCGATGGCGGGACTGGATAACTTTTTGAATTTTCCCGGTGACCGGGATCACAATGGACGGTTCCGCGGCTGAGAAATAGAGTTGTCGCACCTCAGGCGAGTTAGTGAAATACCGCGTTACGGTGTAGGGAATCACCATAGAGTTGTTGGTCACCTCTGACCGCCCAAAGGTGTCCACACGCTCCCTGAAAGTACCGATGATCGTGAAAGGCAAACCACTGAGGTTCACAATCTTCCCCACCGCATCATCCGCCGACCCGTAGACTTGCTCGGCGAGTTTTTGGGTGATTACGCCAACTTTGTTGTGTGCCTGCTCGTCCTGGCCATCGAAAAACCTTCCGGAAAGAACCACCAAATTACGCACTGTGAGGTATTCGGGGAACACGCCCAGGACGTCGAGATCACGCTCTTGATGAAGTCCAATAGGGATCCGCTCAGCGAGCGGAACCACCGGAGAAGCGGCCACGATGCCTGGCACTTGCAGTAATAACGCATGCATATCATCGATGGTCAAGAAATCGCTCCCGTGGTCTCCGCCTTGGTATTCAACTACGATCATGTTCACGCCGATACCTTGAATCTGATCCAAAACGTACTTCTTTCCTGTCATGGCGATTGTGACCACGAGAATCAGCGAAGCCGTCCCGACGACCATCCCTAATGCGGTGAGAGCAAACCGCACTTTATCGCTGCAGAACGTGTCGTAGGCGAAGCTGGCAATCTCGCCATAGGCCACCTTAGGTGGGTTGCGAGCCTCAACAGTGCTAGGTGTGCCCATGTTAATCAAACGGGTCGACCATGCCCACCGGCGTACATCACGGCGTGCTCCAGGGCTGAAAAGGAAGAATGCCAACTCTGACAATTCTTCCTTGGAATCCGGTGGTTGCAATGCCGATTCTCGGGATCTTACGTCTGTGAAACTCGCAAGTCAACGAAAGCCGGGGAGTTGCGAGGTCCAAAGGATTGTTGCCGAAAAATCGCGATCGCACTCAAAACCCGCTTCCCCCGCCCATACAGGCTCCGCTAAGCACAACCCGTGAAAACTCTCCTTCCGATCCCCTCAAACAGCGCTATAATCGCCCTAGTTAGTGCTTTGGGTGCCCTGTGAAGGCTCATTGTGTTTCGTCCGTGCTCGTCTTGCTCTGTGCCTGCGTGACTGCGGGTGCTTCGGACCAAAAGCCCTCCAACCAGGATCCGTCTTCTGCTCTTCCACACCTCTCGAAGCAGACCCGGATGGATCTGATTCACGGATTGACCGACGAACTGATGTACATTCGCACGCCCTTCCCGATGGGGAAGAAGGGTCTTACGCTGAAGGACGGTGTTGTCTCGCCCAGCGGTGCGGAACTGCAGCAGTTGATGTCGCTGTGGGGCCCTTCGGTGAAGCCCGGCGACGAAGCGCGGATCACCGCCGTCGACATCAAGCCAGACCACATCCGTTTCGAAATCAACGGTGGTCCAGTCAAAAAGCAGAAGTGGTATCAGCATATCCAGGTTGGTGGAGGCGGGGCGCCAATGCCTGGGTCCGACGATCAGAACGCGAATCCGCGAGGCACCTATGTGGATCTGGTTTTCGATCACTACGTTCCCGACCTGACGCCGCAGAAGTTCAAAGACCTGCTTCGTCCCGTTCTTGACTTCGACGCCAAGTCAGCCGTCGAGGCCTATCTAGATACCGTTCCACCCAAGGTGAAGGAAGCCATCCAGAACCATCAGGTTTTGGTCGGCATGAACCGTGAGATGTTGATCTTCTCCAAGGGTCGCCCACCCAAGAAGATTCGTGAGAAGGATGGAGACATCGAATACGAGGAGTGGATCTATGGCGAGCCTCCCCAGGACGTGGATTTCGTTCGCATGGTTGGCGATGAGGTGGTGCGCGTCGAGACCATGAAGGTTGACGGGAGCAAGAGTCTCCGCACTGAAAAGGAAGTCAATCTCGAGCCGGGGCCAAGCGTCGCCAAGGCGGCCGAACAAAGGCCCGTTAACGCTCCCAGCCTGCGGCGTCCGGGAGAAGCGCCTACACAACAGCCCGGCCCGAGCAGCCAGGTGCCGGTGCTTCAGGGACCGCCTCCACCCACGGACCCCACTACGCCGGCTCCACACTATTCCACATAGCGGGACCATTGACGGGTTACAGGCTGGCAATAGACAAGCCGTCTTCCATCCCTTCCGCGAGTCCTCGACGTTAACTTTTGAAATCTCTGGTTACAACAGTTAAGGCCACGAAGAACGCGAGACATCTCAACCTGTTAAACTCTCCCGCATGTCGACGTTCGTTCTTGTGCACGGCGCATGGCAGTCGACGAGGACGTGGGACCTCTTGGCCCCCTTGCTGAGAAAGCACGGCCAGCGGGTGATAACACCAGTCCTCAGCGGGCTTGGCACAGATCAAAGCCGACTGTCTCCTGACATTACGCTACGGCAACACGTAGAGGACGTTTCTCTCGAGTTGTCGAGGTTCGCGGAACAGGTGATCCTTGTAGGCCACAGTTATGCAGGCATGATCGTAAGCGGGGTGGCAGAGACAAACCCAACTCAAGTAGAGCGATTGGTTTTCCTCGATGCCTTCATCCCGGAAAATGGGCAAAGCGTACTGGACTTGCTTCCGCCCGAGGTTGGCGCCTATTTTCGCGACGTCGCGCGAGAGCATGGAGATGGCTGGCGGTTGCCCGGAGGCGAGGGCCAACTTGATCTCTGGGGATTGAAGCCAGGCGAAGCGCGTGATTTCGTGCGCGCGAGGCTGTGTGATTTCAGTCTGCGTTGCTTTGAGGAGCCGCTTCGTCTTCTGATCAATCAGAAGACGAGGATTCCAGCAACGTTTGTTGCCGGCGTTGCGGAAGGATATCCGGCAAGACCTTTCTTCGAGCCGTTTGCCCGAAAAGCTCGCTCCTCCGGCTGGGAGGTCGTCGAACTGGAGACCGGCCACGACTGCCATGTCGAACGTCCCGCTGAGGTCGCGAACATTTTGCTACGGGCCAATTCTCAATGAGTGCTAAGGCCTTATCGCCCGCGTGACTTGGCTCCCACGCCCCCTGCCTTTACACTGGAATGGTGAAGATTGCGTTGGGACAGATCAATCCCACAGTGGGAGATTTCGCAGGCAACGCCGCGAAAATCGTTGAATTTTCCCGTCGCGCCCAGGGCGATGGCGCAGGCTTAATCCTTTTTCCGGAACTCTCCGTATGCGGTTACCCACCCCGCGACCTGGTCGAGCGCGCTTCATTCGTTCAGCACAACCGCGAGAGTGCGGACCGTATTGCCGCCGAAACCAAGGGCATCGCCGTCATCTGCGGGCTGGTGACTCCCGCCCACGCGCAGAGCGGCAAGTCGGTAATGAACTCGGCTGCGCTGCTCAAAGACGGCAGAGTTGCGTTCCTGCAGTCCAAAATGCTGTTGCCGACATACGACGTTTTCGATGAGATGCGGAACTTCGCACCAGGCAAGAGCCAGTTGCTGTTTCCGTTTTGTGGCAAGCAGATGGCCCTGACCATCTGCGAAGATGCGTGGAACGATAAGCACTTTTGGAACAAACGTCTCTACACGTTCGATCCCGTCGAGGCCTTGGTTCACGCGGGCGGCAACTTCCTGCTGAACATCTCTGCTTCACCCTTCTGGCTCGCCAAACGGGAATTGCGCCGGGATATGCTGGCAACCATCGCGCGCAGCTACAAAGTGCCGGTCGCCATGGTTAACCAGGTTGGGGGCAACGACAGCCTGGTCTTTGACGGTTCCAGCCTGGTGCTCAATCCTGCGGGAGAGGTGATTGCGCAGGGAAAGTCTTTCGAAGAAGACATCATCTATTTCGACTCCGATGAACTGACCGGCGAGATACACAGTCAAATCGAAGGCGAAGAGGCGAGCGTTTACGCCGCCCTGGTTTTGGGCACGCGGGACTACGTTCGCAAGTGCGGCTTTCGCCAGGTCATCGTCGGCTTGAGCGGGGGGATTGACTCGGCGCTGACCGCAGCCATCGCGACCGATGCGCTGGGAGCTGAAAATGCGATCGGAGTTGGCATGCCGGGGCCGTACTCATCAACCGGCTCGATTGACGACGCACGCACGCTCGCCGAAAACCTTGGCATCCGCTTCGAACTGCTCTGCATAGGCGATCTCTTTGAAACCTACAAGAAAACTTTGACCAAGGTCTTCGCTGGCCGTAAAGAGGATGAGACAGAAGAGAATCTCCAATCGCGGGCCCGCGGCACTCTGCTCATGGCCCTTTCCAATAAGTTCGGAGCCATCGTGCTCAGCACTGGCAACAAAAGCGAACTGGCCGTGGGCTATTGCACCCTCTACGGTGATATGGTCGGCGGGCTGGCCGTGATCTCGGATGTGCCCAAGACCATGGTCTACCGCCTTAGCCGCTACGTAAACTCGCGCCGCTCCGTAATTCCTCAAGCCAGTCTGGAGAAGCCGCCATCCGCGGAACTGCGTCCCGGTCAGATGGACAGTGACGCGCTCCCGCCCTACGAAGTGCTCGACGTGATCCTCGAAGACTACGTCGAACAGTCGCACACCGCAGACCAGATTGCGGAGGAGCGGGGCTTCGATGTTAGTCTGGTTCGGCGCGTCATCCGCATGGTGGAACGCAGCGAGTACAAACGGCAACAGGCGGCGCCAGGCCTGAAAATTTCAGAGAAGGCTTTCGGCTACGGCCGACGTTTTCCAATCGCGGCCAAGTCCGACGTTTAGCACCATGCAGGCATTCATCTTCACGGCAATTGAAAGGAACTCATGCATCGCTTAGTGAATTATCTTGTCTTTATCCTGCTCCTGCTCGTAACCCTGGCTGGCGCGCAACAGCCGACTGCCGCGCCTCATGCGGCGGCCAAAGCTACAACCAGCGCAAACATTCCTTCCGAGGAAACCGTCAGCGCTTTCCTCCACGAGTGGTTCGGATACGATCCTTCATTGACCTGGAAGGTCGTGAGCATTAAGCCGTCTGAGATCGAAGGGCTATCGGAAGTAAACGCAGTTCTCAGCGGTGCTCAGGGAACGCAAGCGCTCAAACTATACGTGACTCCGGATGGCAAGCATGCCGTAAATGGTGAAATCATGCCGTTCGGCGCTCATCCCTTCGCAGCTGACCGAAAAAAGCTGGAGGCGGGTGCGAATGGGCCTTCGCACGGTGCCGCAAATGCCCCGGTCACGGTCGTGGAGTTCAGCGACTTGCAGTGTCCCCATTGCAAGGAAGCCCAACCAACCCTCGACAAGCTCATGGCCGAGGACAAGAATGTTCGCGTGATTTTCCAGAGCTATCCGCTTCCGATGCACGACTGGGCCGCCAAGGCCGCTGCCTACGCCGACTGCGTCGGCCGCAGCTCAAACGATGCTTTCTGGAAATTCATTTCAAGCGTTTACGGTGCGCAGACCGACATCACGGCCGCCAATGCCGACGAAAAGCTAACCGCATTGGCTGATGCCGCAGGCGTGAAGGGCGCCGATATCGCAGCCTGCGCTGCCAAGCCCGAAACCACATCCCGAGTAGAGAAGTCGATGGCTTTGGGCAAAGACCTCGACGTCAACAGTACCCCGACGCTGTTCATCAACGGGCGCCGAGTCCCTGCCGTCCCGTACGAAACGCTGCAGAAACTCATAACTTTTGCTGCTAAGGACAATACCGAGGCTAAAAAT
>Ga0210402_10004302_pt1 | contig 12996 bp, 11 predicted proteins | sample IncBWC7MmetaG_FD_161055 | JGI IMG/M metagenome (GOLD analysis project Ga0210402, IMG submission 161055) | Forest soil microbial communities from Barre Woods Harvard Forest LTER site, Petersham, Massachusetts, United States - Inc-BW-C-7-M | ecosystem: Environmental > Terrestrial > Soil >...
CGTCGTGACGTTCAGGTTGTCGCTCGTGATGTTGATGTATTCGTTCTGCAGGCCGGCGACAGGCCCGGGATAGGCTTGTCCGACCGCGGCTACGGGCTGGTTGGTAGTGGTATCGAAGGCGGCGACGTCCGCCGGCGGTGTACTGCCGGGGGCCGGCGGCGGCGGCGCTGGCGGCGTGCTGCTGGGGGGTGGCGGTGCCGCTACCGGCGGCGCGCTGCTAGGAGGCGGCGTGCTGACGGGAGGCGGCGATGCGGCACCGATGGTGACATCCGTCCCGATGCCACTGGCGTCCGCTGTCACGCTGAAGATGGTGGCATTGCTGACCCCTGTAAGGTTCAGTGTCTCGCTTGTTGCGCCGCTTGTTACCGTCAGCACGCCCCCGGCGATCGTGGCCGCGGCACCCGGAGCGAGGGCCAATGAACTCAGATGAATGGTATCACCCGCAACGAAGCCGGAGATGGCGGCTCCGATCGTGCCGCCCTGATGGTCAACCAGGGTGCCGGTGCCGCCCAAGAACGAAATCGTCTCACCGGCCGAAGCCGATTTGACATCGAGCGTTGCACCGACATCAATTTGCAGCAGACCGGTACCGCCGACAGCGCCGGAGAGCGTCAGCAACCCACCGCTTGCCATGATCGTGCCGTTGTCGGTGATTGCTCCGGTCACGGTCCCGCTGCCCGAGAGTGTCGCGCCGGCATTGACCGCCACGGAGCCGGCGGTAACCCTTGCAAGGGAGGTGCTCAGCGTGCCGTCGACGGTCAGCAGCCCGGCCAAGGTCAACTGCGCGCCTGACAGGTTCCAGGTCCCGACACCGCTGAAATCCGCATTCAGGCCCTGAGCCGTACCGGTCAGCAGGCCGGGCCTGCTGCTGAAGGTCAGCGAGTCAGTTGCCGTGGGGACTGACACGGGTGCCCAGTTCGCCGCGGTCCCAAGGTCGTTCGTGACGTTGAACCTGCCGATGGGGCCAATCCAGACAAAAGTCGTCATGCGAGGCTTCCTTGCTTGTTTGCCTGCGAACGTGCCGTAACCCGCCCTGGCATTGCTGCGTCGTCATAATTCCGATATAGACATATCAATCGCGAAAAAATTCCGCGTGGTCAATCGATTTCTTGATGAACGAATACTATCCCGAGAGAATTGGGTCTTGGAAAAATAGGTCATTCCGGATATGCGACGACCCTAATCCGGCAGTTGATTGATGGGCGGCCAAAGCTGCACCCTCATTCGGGATCGCTCATCGCCGTCAAGATTGCCGTGCCGGGCCTACGCTGGAACCCCGCCTGCGGCCTGCGTCACCATCCTGCCGGCATGTTTGTCGTCACCGAGGCAGAGGCTGCGGCGATCCGCGCCGTATTCGAGCAGCTCGGCGAGTTTGCGGCTGCGGTCGAGCTGCGCCGCCTGTTCCCGCGGATTACCGACATGGCGGCGGCTCGGGAGTGCGCGCGGACCGTTGCTGGCTGGAAGCCGGTGCCGGTGAGGCTGCGTCAGTGGACGCGGCGGGAATCCGGCCAGGAACCGGCGGCGCCTGTAGCCAACCCGTGCAGCAGCAGCGGCGTCAGCGCCGCAACTCTGATCGCCGGGGCACACCGCCAGCGGGGCCAGTGCACCCTCGATAACTCGTGTTGGACTAACCCGCTTCGCGGCCGCTCGGACCAACCTTGCACCTGATTGGAGGCTTGATTGCGTCGCACCTCGGCGCTGGAATGGGCCGTGAAGCATCCGTTCGCGCTAAGCGCGCGTCGAAAAGGGAGAGCATGGCGTGATCCTGCATGGCTACTGGCGGTCTTCGGCGGCGTACCGCGTGCGCATTGCGCTGAACCTGAAGCGGCTGGGCGCCGAACATGTGTTCCATCATCTGCGCAAGAACGAGCAGCGCGAGCCGGACTATCTGCGCCTCAATCCGCAGGGGCTCGTGCCCGCGTTGGAGCTGGATGGCGGGCGCGGTGTGCTGACCCAGTCGCTGGCGATTTGCGAGTGGCTGGAGGAGACGCACCCAGAACCACCGCTGCTGCCCGGCGACCCGGTGGCACGCGCGCATATCCGCGCCTTCGCATTGGCAATCGCGTGCGAAATCCATCCGGTGCAGAATCTCAAAGTGCTGCGACGGCTGCGCCACCTGGGCCACGATCAGGACGCAGTAAATGCATGGGCGCATGACGTGGTGGTGGAGGGACTGGAGGCGTGCGAGGCCCTGGCGCCTTCTGCCGGCACGTTTTTGTTCGCCGCAATGCCCACACTCGCAGAGGTGTGCCTGGTGCCGCAGCTGGCGAATGCGCGGCGATTCGGGGTCGACCTGTCGATCTATCCGAGGCTCCTCGCAGCGGAGCGAGCCTGCCAGGAGCTGCGGGCCTTCGCGGCCGCCGCGCCGGAGCGACAGCCAGACGCAGAGGCCGATTGACGCGCCGCTCTCTGGCTTTGCCGCCCCCGTCATGGTGGGCGAAGGCCCGCCATCCACGTCTTTGCTGATCGCAGCAAGGAAAGACGTGGATGGCCGGCCTTCGCCGACCATGACGACGGCGATCGCGTTAGGACGGTGCCAGCCAGAACAGCGGTGGTGGCCCTACGACGCGAGCAGGCTGATCAGGAAGCGCGCGGACGCGACAAGCAGAAACAGCCCGAACGCGACTTCCAGCCGGCGCTTCGGCAATGCATGCGCGAGGCGCGCGCCGAACGGCGCTACATAGCTTGAAATCGGTGCCATCATCAGGACGCCGATGACCGATACAAAGCCGATGCTGAACGGTGGCAACTGCGACTGGTGCGGCAGCCCGGCGAGGCAATAGCCGACCGTGCCAGCGATGGTGATAGGGACACCGATCCCAGCCGATGTCGCCACCGCATTATGGATCGGTTTGCCGTAAAGGGTCAGAACGAGGGTCGCAAGCGAACCGCCGCTGATGCCCATCAGCGACGATGCCAGGCCAATCAGGAAACCGTAGCCGCTCATCGCCAGCCGGCCGGGCAGGTCGTCGGCTATCAGCCAGTCATCGCGGCCAAGCAGCAACTTGGTGGCGATGATGCCGGCGATCACCACAAAAGCGATCTTGAACATGCCCGGCGGAGCAATCGCCGCAGCCAGAGAGCCTATCGCGACGCCGATCATGGACGGCACCGCCCAGGCGCGCATGACCGGTGCGATCACCAATCCCCGCATGCGATGGGCCCAATAAGATCGGACCGTTGTTGGTGCGATAATGGCGAGCGAGGTCCCGATGCAAAGCTGCATGCGCAGCTCGTCGGGTACGCCGATCACTCGGAATACTTCAAACAGCACGGGTACGATGACTGAGCCCCCGCCAATCCCGAACAGCCCGGCAAGTATGCCGGTTATGATGCCGGCCGCCACCACCGCCGCCACAAGCCAGATCATCTCGTGGACTGGAACATTCATGAATCGCGTGCCGGACGAAGCGGTCTCAGGTCCTCAGCGGCGGATAGTCGCGCGAATAGACCGGTTGCGACAGAAACCATTTCTCGTCGTAGGTCCAGAACTGGCTGACGGCCGGGTAGGTCTTGATCGTCGTGTTGACGAGTTTTCCGTCCTTCTTCTCGCAGCGGCGGATAAAGAAGTCGCCGACGACATTGCCGAATCGGTCAAAATGAAACGGCCCGCGCGGGGTGTCGGTCAGCGAGACCGCGCGCATCGCCGCGATCAGCCCCTCCTTGTCGTCGGTCCGCCCGCCGGTCTGTTCAAGCGCCGCTTCGGCCACCTGGCCATTGGTATACAGGCCCGCAGCATAGGAGCCGGGAATCCCGCCATAGTCGCGGATGCTGTCGGCGACAAAGCGCTGGTTGCTCGGCGTGTCGAGATCGGCGGTATAGGCGGCGCACGAGATGACCCCGATCGCCTCGTCGCCGAAGCTCTTCAACAAGCCATCATCCATCGCCACGCCGCCACCAAGCACCGGCAGGGTAATCCCCTGGTCCTTGTACTGACGCATGAACTTGATCGGGTTCGAGCCGCCCAGGCCCGAGACAACGGCGTCAACCTCGCTCATCTGCCCAAGGAACGGCGTATAATCGGGGGTCACGAGCGGCGGCCACAGCTTCGCCTTCACCCGACCGCCGGCATCCTCGAAGACCCGTTGAAAGCCGCCCATTTCCTCGTAGCCGTAAGCGAAATCATTGGCGACCGTGATCACGGTCGCGTATTTCAGTTCCTTGCGGGCGTAGTCGGCGAGCGGATGCATCGACTGTGCCGATGTCGCGGAAGCGCGCACGAAATACGGGTTGGGCCTCCGCTGGGTCATGTCCTCGGCGGCGGCAAGACTCAGGATCGGACACTTGCGCTGAGCGGCATAGTCGCTGATGGCCAGCAATTCGAAGGCGGCGAGCGGGCCGACGACGAAATCGACCTGGTCGCGCTCGATCAGTTCCTGCGCCTTTGTCTTGGCTCCGGCCGGATTGCCGCCGGTGTCGGCGATGATCAGTTCGGCCGTGCGCCCGGCAAGCTTGTTGCCACGATGCCTGAGGAACAGCGAAATGCCCTGTTCCATTTGGATGCCGCCTTGCGCCAGCGGGCCGCTCTTGACAGTCAACAGCCCGATCCTGACCGGCTTCTCCTGCCCGATCGCCGGCAACGGCAAATTCGCAGCAAGCGTCGCAGCGACGCTGCCTGCGAGCAATCCGCGTCGTCCCGTTCGCAGCGTCATTCTCCCTCCCTGCTTTTCCGTGGCGGCCGTGCCAGCCGTCACGCGTCACCCCATCGGTATCTGTCGATGGAACATGGCGAAGATCAGTTCCCAATCCCGGTTCGCCGCACGTTTGTCATGGATGTCGCGGTTTGGCAGCGCATAGCCATGTTCCGCGCCGGGGTGGAATTCGTGCCGATACGCGACCGGGCAGCGGTTCAGAAGGTCGCCCAGTTCCTCGATCATTGCCGGCGGCGCGTGGGGATCGTGTTCCGCAAAACCGCAATACAGTTCGCCGCGAAACCGGTGCGCGAGCCGATGCGGGGAATCGTCGCGATCAGAAATCAGTGCCGTGCCATGCAGGCTGGCACCGGCGATGAACCGATCCGGGTACGCGCCAGCAACGCACAAGACGTGTCGCCCGCCCATGCAATAGCCGATCGAGCCGATGCCGCCTGGACGCACCGGCTCGCCGCGATCAATGAACTCCATCAGCGCACCGGTGTCCTCGATGACCATCGCATTGGACAGCTTTTCGAGCGGAACCATCGCCTCGCGTTGGCGTTCCGGATCGAGATTGTGCATCGAGATCATTTGGTTCTTTTCGTTGCGCCATTCGTGGCGCACCCGACCCTGACGATAGTATAGGTCGGGCACCAAGCAGTAGTAGCCAACCGTACCGACCCTGCGCGCGATGTCAAATAGCTCCTCGCGCACCCCCCAGAAGTCCATGAATATGACGACGCACGGAAACGGGCCGCCCTGTTCGGGGTGGGTGATGAAAGTCTCCATCTGTCCAGCGTGGGTAGGAATGGCGACGGTCCGTTCGTGCATGATGCGGCCCTTTTCAGCGGAGCAGCGTCGCGTGTGCCGACCTCACAGACTGAGTTCCGGCACTGGCATCCACCGTCCTTCAGCGACACTGCGATAGGCGAGATCGGCAAGCTGCACGGCCTTCGCCCCTTCAACAAGATTGGTACCATAGGGCGCATCCTCGGCGACATGGCGCAAGAACGCCTCCCAGCACTTCCGGAACGGATTGGCAGTCGGCAGCGTGTCCGGAATCTCCTGCCACTGCGCGGCAAAATCCATCCCCGCCGGTCGCCCGCCACCAAAGAACGCCTCAGGCGTGTTCACCGCCGCCTGGGTGTAGCAGCGAAAGCGACCCGCCACCGCCGAACCGAGCGTGCCATCCATCTGCACCACCATTGTATCATCGCGTCGGATCCGCGTCGCCCAGCTGTTCGTGATGACACCCACCGCCCCTCCCGCGAGTTGCAGCAGCGCGTGCGACGTGTCCTCCACGTCCACAGTGTAGGTGCGTCCCTGCTCGTCCACGCGCTCGGGTATCGCCGTGGCCATCAACGCGCACACGCCCGTCACTGGTGCTGCAAGCCGGTCAATCATGTAACGCCAATGCGCCATCATATCGAGTGCAAGCCCGCCGCCCTCTGCGCGCTTGTAGTTCCAACTCGGCCGCTGACATTCCTGAACCTTGCCGTCGAAGATCCAGGACCCCGCATCGATGCGGATCGACAGGATGCGCCCCAGGAATCCGGCGTTCCTGACGAACAGCAGCTTGGCGAAGCCGGGCAGGAACAGCTTGTCCTGTATCACGCCGTGTTTCACGCCGGCCGCATGCGCCGCGCGCGCCAAAGACATAGCCTCCTCCACCGTGGGCGCTATCGGCTTTTCGATATGGATGTGCTTGCCTGCCGCAATTGCCTCGCGTACGCGCGCCGGCCGCCGGCCGGTCGCGGCACAATCCATGAAGATCGTTTCCGGACCCGCCAACGCCTCGCCGAGGCTCGTGGTCCAGCGCTGGTTTCCGTTGGCGGCCGCGAGCGCCTTCAACCGCCCCGCATCGCGCCCCACCAGCAACAAATCCGGAATCAATCGATCGCCGTTGCGTAGCGCCAGCCCACCGTCGGCGGCGATCGCAAGCAGATTGGCCATGTGCTGGGTGGTGCCCATGCGGCCAGTGGCGCCATTTATTATGACACCGATGTGTCGTTCGCCCATCCCGTCCTTCCTGTCGTTCCGGCCCAAACTCCAGTGGATCGCTCATATGAGCCTTTGTCGAGTGATCCAGTCAGCAAGGGCACAGGTCCGCTTCATCGAGGATCCGGCGCAATGCTTCGAGGTGCTGCGGGTCGTCAATCGGCAGCAGTGGTGGACGGACGTAACCGCCAGGCTGGCCCAGCATGTTCATGCATGCCTTGATCTGCGCCTGTGGTGAGCCGAATGCGCCGCTCCAGTCTGGGTGGATCAGCCTGGTCATCAAGGCCACGTAGCGACTGGCGGCAAGCTGCGCGGCCGTAATGTCATCACGCCAGAACGCTTCGTAGAACGCCACTGCGAACTTCGCGCCGAGGCCACCGCCATCGATATTGCCATCGCCGCCAAGGCCACGCAGTACGGAGAGGCCCAGACGGTCGATGAACCCGCCGAAGATGCGCACGCGGTCGCCGACCTTTTCGAGCGTCGTGAGAGCCTGAACTCGGTTCACCGTGCTGTCTTTGATCGCGACAACGCGGGGGATCTTTGCCAACTCGATCGCCGTCTCCCAGGTAATTTCAACGGCGACGCCGCGCGCCCAATTGTAAACCATGATCGGCAGATCAACGTTGTCAGAGATCGCCGAGAAAAATGCCACGATCTCGCGTGGTGTCGGTGCGGCGTAGGGCGGAGGTGTGGACAGCATTCCATCCGCACCGATTTCGCGCGCATGCAGCGCGAGTGATATTGTTTGCGACGGCGTGAACGTGGTGCACCCGATCACCACCGGGATCTTGCCCCCGAGTTGCTCCACCGCGATTTCGGCCACGCGCCGACGTTCCGCTTCGGTTTGAGAGAACCATTCGCCGGTAGTTCCGTTGACCAGCACGCCGTGCACACCCTGGTCGTGATACAGGCGGAGGACGCTGCGCAATGCGCTCTCGTCGAGTGCGCCCGTCACAGTGAACGGCGTCGGAGCGGCAATCCAGTAGCCCTTCCAGTTGACGGAATCACGGTCCATGTATGTTCTCCAGGTTGTTCAGCACGCCTGACAAGCTGGGGGCCTGCAGGACGTAGTCCTCAATATTGTCGGCCGCCGCCCGATCGGCCTACTGTCGCCGCCCACCTCGTCCGGCAAGCCACAAGGAAACCCACGATGCGTCACAATCGCCTGCGCGCGCTGCTCACGGCCGGCGAGCCTTCCATCGGCACCCACCTCCTGTCGAGCTGGCCCACGCTGGTGGAGCTGATCGGCGACGCCGGCAACTATGACTACGTCGAGTTCACCGCGGAATACGGCCCGTTCCACATGCACGACCTGGACAACCTCGGCCGCGCGCTGGAACTGAAGAACCTCGGCGGCATGATCAAGATCGAACAGACACAGTGGACGCATCAGGCGATGCGCGCGATCGGCTCGGGCTTTCAGGCGATGCTGTTCGCCGACCTGCGCACGGTCGAGGATGCGCATGCCTGCGTGGCGGCGGTGCGCGCCGAGACGCCGGGTACCGGCGGCCGGCTCGGCGTCGGCATGCGGCGTGACGTGGGCACCGTGCGCGAAGGCGGCTCGCCCGCCTATGTGGAAGCGCTGAACGAGGTGGTGATCGCCGTGATGGTCGAGAAGCGGGAATGCGTTGAGGACCTCGATGCGATCCTGTCGGTCAAGGGAATCGACATGGTGCAGTTCGGCGCGTCGGACTATTCGATGAGCCTTGGCGTCACCGGTCAGCGCAGCCATCCCGACGTGCTGAAGGCCGAGCGCAAGACCATCGAGATGGCGCTGAAGAAAGGCCTGCACCCGCGCGTGGAACTCGCCGATATCAAACAGGCTGCGCCCTACCTGGAGATGGGCGTGAAACATTTCTGCATCGGCTGGGATGTTCGCATCCTGCACGATTGGTGGCGGGTCAACGGCGAGGGTATGCGCGCCATGCTGACCGGTGCGCAACCGGCCGGCACGGCGCGGCCCAGGCAGACGGCCGGAACCTACTGAGCCGATGACCAAGCCGGTTCTGTTGGTCACAAGGCGGCTTCCGCCCGCGGTCGAAGCACGCGCCGCGTCGGACTTCGATGCACGGCTGACGTCGTCAGATGTGCCGATCACGGATATTGCCGCGCGTGCCGTGGGCGCCGATGCGATCCTGACCTGTCCGGGCGATACCTTCGACGCAGCGCTGATCGCGACACTGCCTGCAAGCGTGAAGGTCATCGCGACATTCAGCGTCGGCTACGATCACGTCAACGTTGCCTGCGCGGGCGCGCGCGGCATTGCCGTGTGCAACACGCCGGATGTGCTGAGCGTCGCGACGGCGGAGACCGCATTGCTGCTGATGCTCGCCGCTGCGCGTCGCGCCGGAGAGGGCGAGCGGATGATCCGGTCCGGGCGTTGGCAGGGTTGGGCGCCGACACAGTTGCTCGGCATCGGCGTCGTGGGTCGGCGCCTGGGCATCTTCGGCATGGGTCGCATCGGCCGCGAACTGGCACGCATGGCGCGCGGCATCGGCATGACGATCCACTATCGTGACGTGACGCGGCTGCCGCCCGCGGTGGAGGAAGGCGCGATCTATCACGACACCGACGCGGGCTTCCTGGCATCGTGCGATGTGCTGAGCCTCCACGCGCCAGGCGGCGGCGCGACGTATCACTGGCTGAATGCGGATCGCATCGCCATGCTGCAGCGTGGCGCGGTGGTGGTGAACGCGGCCCGCGGCACACTGGTCGATGACGCGGCCCTGATCGCGGCATTGCAGAACGGGCAGGTCGGCTTCGCCGGACTCGACGTGTTCGAAGGCGAACCAAGGCTCAACCCTGGGTATCTCGCCCTGGAGAACGTGGTGCTGTTGCCGCATCTCGGCAGCGCCACGGTGGCGACACGCGACGCGATGGGATTTCTCGCGCTCGACGGAATTGCCGCTGTGCTGGCCGGCCGGATGCCAGGCAACATCGTGACCCCGTAGTAACCGAAGTCATTGATGGTTCCCCGCGAGGACCGCCTCGCCGCAACATTTGTCTGTCTTCCGCCGTTGCCGCTAGGATGCGGCCATGTTGCATCCGTTGTTGGCCGTCCGACGCAAGGAAACCGCTGGCAGCATGCCACCGTGGGCGGGTGTGGGCCTGCACTTCGCCGGTCTGCTGGCCTCGGGGTGGATGGTCGTCACGACCTTGAGCCAAAAAGCGTGGGTGCCCGGCCTCGTCGGCGGCGTGATCTTCGTCACGGCGCTGTTCGTGACCTTCGGCTATCTGTTCCCGGAGGATCGCCGATGACCGACGCGCCCGACAAAATCGGCGCCACGGTCACACTCACCGATAACCCTGATCCCGCCCTCGAGGCTGTTCTGGACACCGGACTGGCCGACTACAACGCGGAGCAGACCGGCGTGCGCGACTGGCGTGCGCTGGCGGTCGCAGTGCAGGATCCGGACACCGGCGAACCGGTCGGCGGACTGCTTGGGCGCACCACGCTGGGGCTGTTCTTCCTCGACCTGTTCTACCTGCCCGAGCATCTGCGGCGCTCGGGCATTGGCAGCCGGGCACTGCGCATGGCGGAGGAGGAAGCGGTGCGCCGCGGCTGCCGCGCCGCGATGCTGATCACCATCAACATCCAGGCGCCCGAATTCTACGCCCATCACGGCTGGGAGGAATTTGGCCGGGTCGCCAGCATGAAGGGCGTCGAACGCGTCTTCATGCACAAGACGCTAGCCGCCTGACCGCAGCCGCGTCGTTTGGATCTGAGTCGGAACAAGCGAATCATTCTGACCCGCGGACTGCGATCCCCATTGTCATCCCTCGAAAGCGGGGACCCAGGGGGAGCAGAATCGCTATGTGTATCTCTGGGTCCCCGCTTTCGCGGGGATGACGGCATAGCGATCAAACGTCATCGTCAACCGACGCACTTATTTCGCCTCGATCCCTTCGCTTCTCGCAACGGCACTGGTGGAACTCAGCTCGCGGTCTCCAGCGATGCTTCTTCCGCGAACCACGGCACCTCCACCTCGACCCGCGCCAGCAGCGCTTCCAGATCGCGGATCGTGTAGGGTTTGTTCAGCACACCCTGCAACGTCTCCAATTCGAAATGCTCCGACTCGCTCAGGTCGGCATAGCCGGTCGCCAGTATGATCGGTCCGGCGAAGCCGCGGGTGCGCATGGCCGCCGCCGCCTCCAGGCCGGTCATCGCCGGCATCGCATAGTCAAGCACAACGATCGCCGGCTCCGCCGCGTCGAGCAATGCCAGGGCCTCATGACCGCAACGCGCCGTGGTGACGCTATAGCCGAGCTGACGCAGCATTTCCGCGGTGACCTGCAGCACCTCCGGATCGTCATCGGCTACCAGCACGGGCAGCTTCGGTTGCGGCCGGCGCTCCACGACTTGCGGACGATCGATCTTCGGCATCTCAGCCGCGCGCGGCAGCAGCAATGTCAACGACGTGCCGCTGCCAGGTGCCGTCGCAAGTTTAACGGTGCCGCCGGATTCCCGCACCATCGCAAACACCTGGCTCAGGCCAAGTCCGGACCCGGAAAGGCCCTTCGTGGTGAAGAACGGCTCGAAGGCACGCCGCGCCACCTCGTCCGACATGCCGACGCCCGTGTCGGCCACGGTGATCGCGACATAATCGCCCGCGGCAACTTCCGCCTCGCCATCGGCGATGACCTTGTTGCCGGTCGATATCGTCAGCACGCCGCCGTCGGGCATCGCATCGCGCGCGTTCAAGGCCAGATTCAGGATCGCAGCCTCCACCTGGCTCGCCTCGACCATCGCGGGCCACAACGCGGCACCGAGCTTGGTATCGATCCGAATTCGCTGTCCGTGCGTGCAGGTTCGCAGCAACGGCACCAGATCGCGCACCAGACGGTCCACGTCCGACGACTCGACCACGAGGCGCTGGCGACGCGAGAACGCCAGAAGACGCCCGGTCAGTTGGGAACCACGGAAAACCGCGCCCGATGCGCGCTCGATCCAGCCGCGCTGGCGTTTCTGGTCCGGCTGGAGGGTGCGCGACAGCAGATCGAGGCTGCCCTGCACCGTCGCCAGCAGATTGTTGAAGTCATGCGCAATCCCGCCGGCAAGCTGTCCCACCGCCTGGAGCTTCTGCGATTGCACCAGCGCCGCCTCGGTGTTCTGCCGCTCGGCAATCTCCACCTGCAGCCGGTTGTTGGTGACCAGCAGTTCGCGCGTCCGCTCAGCGACCCGGACCTCCATCGCCTCGGCATGCACCCGCAATTCGTCCTCGCGGCGCGCCAGCGTGCGGGCAAGATCGTTGTAGGCAGTCGCGATCTGGCCGAATTCCGACCTTTCGTCCTGGCCAGGCGCACGCGCGGTAAGGTCGCCGGAACGCCAGCGGCGCGCCGCCTCGAGCAGTTCCCTGGTCGGCCGTCCGACGAACCGCCGCGCGACGAACAGGGTCATCAGAAATGCGCCGATCGCCACAGCGCCCAGCAGCAGGGCGCCGCGGAGGCTGGCCCGATTGATGTCGGTCATCAGATCGGGCTCATAGAAGCCGATCGCGACCATCAGGTGATACCGCGATTTCGCGGCGGGAATGAAGCCGAACACGCGCTCCGTCCCGTCCATGCTCCTCAATCGCATAATGCCGGCCTGCTCGGCAGTGACCAATTGCATGGCGGCCGGCGGGAGATGCTTGCCGACATTCGTCTCGTGCGCTGGCGCGCGCGCCAGTATCGTTCCGTCGCGATCGGTCAGCGAAAGCACGGTGCCGGCCAGGAAGCGCGATCCGGTCTGCCGGACCTGCTGCAGGTGCTGTGCCAGCCATCCCAGGTCCAGACCGGTGACAAGAGTTCGGCGATGATCCGAATCCAATCCAGGGACGGGAAGGGCAAAGGGCAGGAACCCGGAACTCAGAGCTGGCGACGTCGCGTAGCGACCCACCGCGAAATCAGCGGCGCCGATCGCCTCCTGCAACCAGACCGGCGTGTCGCCGTCGCTCGCGCGCAGCCCGGGTTTCGAGGCGCAGAGCACGTTGCCGCCGGCATCGACCAGGGCGAGGAATCCGAACATCGGCAGGTCGCGCTGGATGCTGACCAGCCGTTCGTCGCACGAGGGTGTCAGGTCGCGACGAAATATCCGGAATTCGGCCGCCGTGCTCAGCAGGACGCGAGCACTGTCGGCGATGCTCGAGATGTCGCCATTCAGCAGTTCGCCCTGCTGCTGTGCCAGATCGCCGAGTTGCGCCCGCCGTTCAGCCCAATGGCTGTACTCGACCCAGACCACAAGGGCCATGATCGGTACCAGGCAGGTCAGAACGATCAACAGCAGCCGGGTTGATAGCCGCATGCTCTGGTATCGTGCCCACACGCTGAGAGCCCCCCTGTGGCAGCGAGACAGAAAAGCACAGGGCTCACGTAATCGTCA
>Ga0210402_10004303_pt1 | contig 12995 bp, 11 predicted proteins | sample IncBWC7MmetaG_FD_161055 | JGI IMG/M metagenome (GOLD analysis project Ga0210402, IMG submission 161055) | Forest soil microbial communities from Barre Woods Harvard Forest LTER site, Petersham, Massachusetts, United States - Inc-BW-C-7-M | ecosystem: Environmental > Terrestrial > Soil >...
CACCGGGTCGAGGTACCACCGTACCGCCGCAGCCTCGAAGGAGACGTCGAGGATGAGGGTCTCCACGTCCCCGATTCTCTCGGTACCGGCCGCGGCGACGAAGAGTCTCGGGTCGTCGATCTTCTGGGCGATGAGGAGGGGAACGCGGCGGACCTGGCGCAGCAACTCGTCTTTCATGGCGGGCGGGAGATCCTGGACGGCATTGGGCCCGACGATGAAGGCGCCCGAAGGCGTCGCCACCATGGCCATGCGCCCGAACGGCGCGTCCACCTGCTGCGAGATCTTGTCCGGAAAGACCATCGTCGTCTGGACGTCCATGGCCATGTCGCCTTGGTCCGTCTTCGCGGTCACCATGCCGCGCGTCCAGACGTCGTGGACTTTGCCGACCTTCTCGGCGCCGCCGAGGGCCTGGATGAACTTGGCGAGAAGGACCTTGCCCTCCTTCATCTGCTCGGGCGAGGGCGCCCTGAGCCGCATCGCGGTCGAAGGCGGAGCCGTGGGGCGAGCGGGGGCGGCTGCCGCCGTGGGCGCCGGGGTCTGCGCGGCAGCGAGAGCGCCGAGAAGGGTCCCCGCGAGAGCGCCGAGGAGAGTTGCGGGCGTGCGAAGTGGCATTACGTTTCCTCCGAGCGCGGGAGCATATCGCGTCGCTCGCCGAGGGCCGCCAGATGCTAGGCGCGCAAGACGTCTCGCAGTAGCATGCCCGCCGTGTCGAGAAAGGTGGAGAGGCTGCTGGCGCGGCTCGAAGCGGTCCGCCACCGGCGGCCCGGCGCGCGGGAGGCGCAGCGGCTCCTGCGCGCGGCGAGCGGCCTGGAGATCCGGGACGTCCCGAGCCTGGTCCGACTTCACGAGGCGGTCCTCTTTCTGCGCGCCTACCCGCACGGACCCGGAGTCCTGCGGCTGGCCGAGCGCATCCTCGGGTCCTTCGAGAAGCGCGTCGGGCGGCTCGAGGCCCTGGACGAAGACCTCTCGGCCTTCGACGCGCCCGAGGTCGCGGGCGTCGCCGGCACGACGATCGGTTCGGACTTTTCGTTCCACCTCGCGCGGTGGCTCGCGCGCCGGCATCCGGGGAGCGTGCGGCTCGACTGGGGTGCCGTCGAGGAGGGCGACCGGATGCGGGCCACCTGGCCGGAGTTCCTGCCGCTGCTCGAGGAGGAGGCACTGGCCGACGCGAATGTTCCGTATCTCGCGTGGCTTGCGGCGGCCGCGGGCGGGCGTCGGGACGATCCCGATTGGCTCTTCCGGCGCTACGAGCGCCTCCCGTTTCCGGAGACAGATCGCGCGGAGAGATTCGACTCGCTCGGCCTGCCGATCTCCTGGGACCTCGGCGGCGGGCGCGCATCGCGCACGAAGATGCGGCTGCCCGGGCCGACGCGCTTTTTCCACGATACGGCGCTGCTCGCGCGGCGGGACGTGTCCTTCGACGCGGTTTTCGCCGCCCCGACGTTCGACCTGCGGCGGCTCCCGCGCTCCGAGGGCGAACGGATCTGCGGGTTGCTGCGGGAGACCACGGCCGCGCGCTACCGGGAATTCCACCAGTTCACGCACGCCGATCCTTCCTCGGTCATCGGGGCGCGCCCGGGGCGCGGCGTCGAGCTCTTTCTCGTCGGCGTGCTGCCCGAGCGGCGCCTACCGTTGCGGGCGGCCTACGGCGGATTCATGGTCAAGAACGGCGTGCCGGTCGGGTACAGCGAGGGCCTCGCCGTCTTCGAGCGCCTCGAGATGGGATTCAACCTCTATTACACGTTTCGAGAGGGCGAATCGGCCTGGCTCTTCGCCCGCATGCTCAAGCTCCACCGCGACGTTCTGGGCGTGACGTCCTTCTCGATCGACCCATACCAGATCGGCTTCGAAAACAGCGAAGCGATCGCATCCGGCGCTTTCTGGTTCTACCGCAAGCTCGGGTTTCGGCCGACCGACCCCGGCGTGCGCCGCCTCCTCGAGCGGGAAGAGCGACGCATCGCTGCCGACCCGACCCACCGCTCGACGGCCGGCACGCTGCGCCGCCTCGTCACCCACAACCTTCTCTATGAGGTTCCAGGTTCGCCCCGGGGAGAGTGGGACCGGTTCCATGTCCGCAACCTGGGCCTCGCGGTCAATCGCCGGATGGCACGCGAGTTCGGCGGCGACGCGCGGAGGCTGCGCGCCTCGGCCGAGCGCCGCGTGGGACGAGCCCTGCGGCTCGATCCGGGCGATCTCGCCCCGCTCGAGCGGCGCGCGTTCTCCGAGCTCGCGCTTCTCTTCGACCTCGTCCCGGACCTGCCGCGCTGGAGCCGGGACGAGCGCGACGCGCTCGCCGCGATCGTGCGCGCGAAGGCGCGGGACCACGAACGCCGGTACCTGCGGCTACTCCAGGGGCACCCCCGCCTGCGCCGCGGCCTCGTCCGCCTCGGATCGCGGGGTCAGGTCTCTCAAATTGCCACTTTGCCCGACAGAAGCTGACAGCCACGGCTCATCGAGACACCTGACCCCCGTTTCGGGCGGCGACGATCTGGGCCACCACGGCGAGGGCGATCTCCTCCGGAGACCGCCCGCCGAGGGGGAGGCCGATCGGGGCGTAGAGGCGGGCGAGCGCCGCCTCGGTCACGCCGGCCGCGAGAAGGCGGATGCGGCGTTTCTCCTGGGTGCGGGTGCTGCCGAGAGCGCCGACGTAGAAGGCCGGGCTCGCGAGCGCCGCGGTGATCGCCGGATCGTCGAGTTTCGGGTCATGGGTCAGGACGGCGACCGCGGTGCCGGCGTTCGGGGCGATGCGTGCCAGAGCCTCGTCCGGCCACGCGGTGAGGATCTCGTCGGCGTGGGGAAAGCGCCGCGCATTCCCGAAGGCTTCGCGCGGGTCCACGACGATCGTGCGGAACCCGAGGGTGTTCGCGATCGCGACGAGGGCGACGGCGATGTGCACGCCACCCACGACGACGAGGCGGGGTGAGGGGAGCAGGACGTCCACGAAGATTTCGCCGTCCCCGACCGCGGCGCGCCGGCTCCGGCCGTTCGCGAGCGCGGCCCGCGCGGCGTCGAGGGCCGGGCCACCGAGGGTGCCGACGACGCTTCCGTCCGCGAAAACCGCGAGCTTGCGGCCGACCTCGCTCTCCGCGCCGCGCAGAACGGTGGCAACCGCGACCGACCGCTCGTCGCGGAGCGCGTCGCGCACGGGTCCATGGATCTCTTCCGAGAGCGGCTCGACGAAGACCTCGATCGCGCCCCCGCACGCGAGGCCCACGCTCCAGGCCGTGTCGTCCGAAACGCCGAATTGGACCAGCCGCGGACGCCCGCTCGCCAGCGTCTCGAGGCCGGCCTCGACGACGGCGTTCTCGACGCAGCCTCCGCTGACCGAACCCGCGATGAGTCCGTCGGCGGTCAGGGCCAGCTTGCTGCCGACGGTGCGCGGCGCCGAGCCCCACGTCGCGACGACGGTCGCCACGGCCACGGCCCGCTTCTCGGAGCGCCAGCGCTCGATGTCGTCGAGGACGTCTCTCATGAGGTTACCGGGTCACGCGTCCGCCTCGATCCCCTTGCGTTCCCCCTCGAAGAAGGCGGATGTCCGTCGTCGGGACGCCGCATCAGGCGCGCTGCGAGCTTCGGTCCGGTTCTCCGACTTATCGCACCATCCCGTGCGGGTCCAGCACGAACTTCTTGGCGGCGCCCGAGTCGAAGTTCTTGTAGCCTTCGGGAGCGCCTTCGAGGGGGATCACCGTCGCGTTGACGATCTTCGCGATCGGAAGGCGCTCGTGGAGGATCGCCTGCATCAGCGAACGGTTGTACCGGAGAACGGGCGTCTGGCCGGTCGAGAAGACGTGGGACTTCGCCCAGCCCAGGCCGAATCGCATCCTCAGATTGCCGTGCCGGGCTCCCTCGTCGACGCCGCCCGGATCATCGGTCACGTAGAGCCCGGGAATCCCGATTCGGCCGGCCGCGCGGGTGATCGTCATCAGCGAGTTGAGAACGGTCGCAGGGGCCTCCGTGACGTGATCCTTTCCGTGCCCTCTCGCCTCGAAGCCCACGGCGTCCACGGCCGCGTCGACCTCGGGCGACCCGATCACGGCATGGATCAGCTCCTCGAGCTTGTCGCTCTTGGTGAGATCGATCGCCTCGAATCCGACGGCCTTCGCATGCGCGAGGCGCTCGGGATTCATGTCGCCAATCATGACGACCGCGGCCCCGAGAATGCGAGCGGAGGCGGCGGCCGCGAGGCCGACGGGCCCGGCGCCCGCCACGTAAACCGTGGACCCGACCCCGACCCCGGCCGACACGGCGCCATGGAAGCCCGTCGGCAGAATGTCGGAGAGCATGGTCAGGTCCCGGATCTTCTCCAGGGCCTGCGCCTTGTCGGGAAACTTCAGGAGGTTGAAGTCGGCGTACGGAACCATGACGTAGTCGGCCTGGCCGCCGACCCAGCCCCCCATGTCCACGTAGCCGTAGGCGCCCCCGGCGCGCCCAGGATTCACGTTCAGGCAAACACCGGTGCTCCCCTCGCGGCAAGTCCGGCACCGGCCGCAGGCCACGTTGAACGGCACGGTGACGAGGTCGCCGACGTTCAGGTACTCGACGTCGTTGCCCTTCTCGATGATCTCGCCCGTGATCTCGTGGCCCAGCACGAGGCCCTTCGGCGCGGTGGTCCGGCCTCGCACCATGTGCTGGTCCGACCCGCAAATGTTCGTGCAGACGACTTTCAGGATGACGCCGTGTTCGATGCTCTTTCCGTTGGGAGCGACGAATTTCGGATAGTCGATCGATTGGACTTCGACCTTCCCGGGCCCGAGGTACGCCACACCGCGATTGCTTGCCATCGTGTTCCTGCCTCTCTGGCCGCTTCGCCAGCTCGGACGCTTAGAAGGCCTTCGCTCCGGCTTCCGCGACGGCGTGGTCCTGGTCGCCCGACCCGCCGCTCACGCCGATGGCGCCGACGACCTTGCCGTCCTTCTTCAGGGGGATGCCGCCGGCGAATATCATGATCTTGCCGTCGTTGGAGGCGTGGATGCCGAAGAACTGGCCCCCCGACTGCGAGTGCGTCGCCAGGTCTTTGGTGGCGATGTCAAACGCACGCGACGTGTAGGCCTTCTTGATCGAGATGTCGATGCTCCCGATCCAGGCCCCATCCATGCGGACGTGGGAGACCAGGTTGCCGCCCGCGTCCGCGACCGCGATGTTCATCGGCTGACCGATCTCCTGGGCCTTCTTCTCAGCCGCTGCGATTACCTTCCTCGCGTCCTGAAGTGTCACCATGTGCCGTCCTCCATTTTTCAGGTCGCCATCGACCACGTCGTTCCGTTCCACGAGTCGGCCCTTCATGCGAGCCCGGCCGGTAGCATATCGCCGCCGGAACGCTCGGCGAGTCCGCGTCGAGCGACGCCGCGTTTGTGACCCGCGGTCGGGCCGCGACGAAATGAGGGGAACCGGCTCTCAGTAGGCCGCGAGAGCGCGCGCAGCCCGGCAGAGCTTTTCGGCGTTCGGGAGGAAGGCCTCCTCGAGTGGGGGAGAGTACGGAACGGGAGTGTCGGGCGCGGTGACGCGCATCAGCGGTCCGTCCAGATACTCGAAGCAGCGCTCCGAGAGGACTGCCGCGATCTCGGCGCCGATGCCGCCCGTGCGCGTGGCCTCGTGAAGCAGGATCGCCTTGTTCGTCCGGGCGACGGATTCGAGAATCGTCTCCTCGTCCATTGGAAAGAGCGTGCGCAAATCCACGACCTCGGCGTCGATGCCCTCGGCCTCGAGCGTCTTGGCGGCCTCGAGCGCCGTCCAGACCATGGCGCCGTAGGTCACGATCGTGAGGTCGCGGCCGGGGCGCCGGACGATGGCCTTGCCGATGGGCACGACGTAGTCCTCGGTCGGCAGCTCCTCCTTGATCCTGCGGTAGAGGAACTTGTGCTCGAAGAAGAGGACGGGGTCGTCGTCGCGGATGGCCGCCTTGATGAGGCCCTTCGCGTCGTACGCCGTGGCGGGCTGCACGATCTTCAAGCCCGGCGTATGGGCGAAGTACGCCTCCGGGTTCTGCGAGTGGAAGGGACCGCCGTGAACGCCGCCGCCGGAGGGGCCGCGGATGACGAGGGGAACTCCGACGCCGGTGCGGTAGCGGGACTTCGCGGCGAAGTTGGTGATCATGTCGAAGGCGCACGAGATGAAATCGATGAACTGCATCTCGGCGACCGGCCGCATTCCCATCATGGCCGCGCCGACCGCGGCGCCGACGATGGCCGTCTCGGCGATGGGCGTGTCGATGACGCGGTCCTCTCCGAACTCCGCGATCAGCCCGTCGGTCACCTTGAAGGCGCCGCCGTAGACCCCGATGTCCTCGCCGATCAGGAAGACGCTGCCGTCGCGGAGCATCTCCTCGCGAATGCCCTCGCGGATCGCGTCGACGTACGTGGTCTGGCCCCGGGCGGCCGGGGTCGTACCGTCCGCGCCGAAGTGCGGAGCGCTGCTCACGCGTCCCTCCTCACGGCCGCGGGCTCGCCCTCGGGAATCCCCGACGCGTACACGTTCTTGAGGGCATCCTCGGGCGACGGGAGGGGGCTCTGCTCGGCGGCCTCGACCTCCCGGTCCACCTCGTCCGAGACGGCCCGGTCGATCGCGGCAAGCTCGTCCGCGGTCGCTGCGGACGACGCGATGAGGGCCCGGAGGCAACGCTCGAGCGGATCCCGCCGGCGCCACTCCTCGAGGTCCTCCTTCGGGACGTAGGCCTGCGCGTCATGCTCGGCGTGGCCCTTCATGCGGTACGTGAGCGACTCGAGCAGCGTCGGGCCGCCGCCCGAGCGGGCGCGGTCGACCGCGCGGCGCGCCGCGTCGTAGACGGCGAAGACGTCGTTGCCGTCCACCTGGTCGCCCGCGATGCCGTAGGCCTCCGCCTTGGCCACGAGGCTCTTGGCCGCGGTCTGCTTCCGAAACGGCGTCGAATAGGCCCACCCGTTGTTCTCGGCGACGACGACGAGCGGAAGCTTCTGGACGGCCGCGAAGTTGAGGCCTTCGTGGAACGCGCCGGTCGAGGTTCCGCCGTCGCCGATCCACGTCATCGCGACGAGATCCTTCTTCTGCATCCGGCCGGCGAGGGCGATGCCCGCCATGACCGGGATGAGGGCCCCGAGCATCGAGATGGGAGAGATGACGCCCCGCTCGGGGCGTCCGAAGTGGAGGTTGCAGTCCTTGCCACCCGACGGCGAGGTCGCCCGGGCCATGTACTGCGTCATCACGTCCCGCGGCGAGTAGCCCATGACCAGCACGACGCCGAGGTTGCGGATCAGCGGACCGACGATGTCGCCCTTCGCCAGCGCGTAGGCCGTGCCGACCGAGGTCGCTTCCTGGCCGAGGGAACGGTAGAGGCCGCCGACCACCTTGCCCTGGCGGTACAGGTTGACGAGCCTCTCCTCGACCACGCGGTTCAACCGCATGTACCGGTACAGCTCGAGCTTCTGGTCGCGGGTGAGGTCGGACACGGCTATTCCGCCCGAAAGTTTATATGAAGCAACGGCGCCTTTGGGGATGCGAACGGCCCGGGGAAGGCGCTTGCGTCCTGAATCTGCTGCGCCAGGTAGTTCTCGGCGCCGATGTCCCTGATCTGCTGGAGCTGCGCGTCGTGCCAGTCGGCTCGCCTCGGAATGGGGCCGCCGGGCGACCTTATCGCCCGGCCGTCGGCTCGTCGTATCATTTGCGGATGAGCGAAAAAGACCCGCTGGTCCCGGAGTCGGTCGCCTCCGGACGCAAGCGCTGGGCCGCGGCCGCCGACAAGACTTTCGCGAAGACCTCCACCTGGAAGACGGACTGGACGACGGTCTCCGGAGCGCCGGTCGAGCCGCTGGCGGGCCCGGACTCGCAACCCGGATTCGACTTCGACCGCGACCTCGGCTGGCCGGGCGAGTACCCGTACACGCGCGGGGTGCACCCGACGGGCTACCGCGGCAAGCTCTGGACGATGCGCCAGTTCGCCGGCTACGGCACGGCCCGGCAGACCAACGCCCGGTTCCACTACCTCCTCGACCACGGCCAGACCGGTCTCTCGACCGCGTTCCACCTGCCGACCCTCTACGGCTACGACTCGGACCACGAGATGGCCCGCGGCGAGGTCGGCAAGTGCGGCGTGGCCGTCGACTCGCTGCGCGACATGGAGGTGCTCTTCGACGGCATCGACCTCGGCAAGGTCACCACCTCGATGACGATCAATTCGACGGCGCCGATCGCGCTGGCGATGTATCTCGCCGTGGCCGAAAAGCACGGCACGCCCTGGGAGAAGGTGGGCGGCACGCTCCAGAACGACATCCTGAAGGAATACATCGCCCAGAAGGAGTACATCTTCCCGCCGCGACCCTCGATGCGGCTGATCACCGACCAGTTTTCCTTTTGCGCCAAGCACGTCCCGAAGTGGAACACGATCTCGATCTCGGGGTACCACATCCGCTAGTCCGACTCGACGGCGCTCCAGGAGCTCGCCTTTACGCTGCGCGACGGCGTCGAGTACGTGAAGTACGGGATCGAGGCGGGCCTGCCGGTGGACGAGTTCGCGCCGCGGCTGTCCTTCTTCTTCAACTCGCACAACGATTTCTTCGAGGAGATCGCCAAGTTCCGCGCCGCCCGCCGCGTCTGGTCGAAGACGATGCGCGAACGCTTCGGCGCGAAGGACCCGCGCTCGTGGATGTGCCGCTTTCACACGCAGACGGCCGGCTGTTCGCTCACCGCGCAGCAGCCCTACAACAACATCGTGCGCACCGCCGTGCAGGCTCTCGCGGGTGTGCTGGGCGGCACCAATTCGCTCCACACCAACTCGCTCGACGAGACGCTCGCGCTGCCGACCGACTTCGCCGTCAAGATCGCGCTGCGGACGCAGCAGATCCTGGCCCACGAGTCCGGCGTGGCGAACACGGTCGATCCGTTCGGCGGTTCCTACTTCATGGAGGATCTGACGACGAAGATGGAACGCGGCTGTTTCGAGTACTTCCGCCGCATCGACGAGCTCGGCGGCATGGTCGAGGCGATCGAAGCGGGGTTTCCGCAGAGGGAGATCATGGACGCGGCCTACGCGTACCAGCGCGCGGTCGACGCGGGAGAGAAGATCGTCGTCGGCGTCAACGATTTCGTGGACGAGGTCGAGCAGCCGATCGAGACGCTGTACATCGACGACGCCGTCGAGGGGCAGCAGAAGGCGGCCGTCGCCGAGCTGCGGCGGACGCGCGACGGGAAGGCCGTGACGTCGGCGCTCGCGGCCCTGCGCCAGGCCTGCGCCGACCAAAGAAACGTGATGCCGCCGCTGGTCGAGGCCGTCAAGACCTACGCGACGGTGGGGGAGATCTCGGACGTGATGCGCGAAGTCTTTGCGACCTACGAGGAACCGGCGGTGTTTTAGACGTCGCTCGCGCTTGCTCGGGGGTCTGCGCCCCGTGGGGCGCACCGGCGTCCGGCTCGCCTGCGGCTCGACCGGACGCCTGACCCCCTCGTGGCGCGCTCGCTCCCGCGTCGCGAACCTCCTCCCTCCCTTCGGTCGGGAGACTTTTCGCGACGCGAGTTGCGGTCACGGTGCCGCGAGACGAGCCCCCGTTTTTCCAGTGTCATCCCGGGCCGCAGGCCCGAGGGATCGCTTCAGGCGCCGGGACGCTGCGGTGCGGGCCGGGGGACCTGCCGCAAAATCGTGAGAAAATGGGCGGCTCATGAGTGAAACGATCCAGCCTTTCTCCAGCATCGAGGAGGCCATCGCCGACCTGCGGGCCGGCCGGTTCGTGGTCGTCGTGGACGACGAGGACCGGGAGAACGAGGGAGACCTCGTCCTGGCCGCCGAAAAAGCCACGCCGGAGGCCATCAACTTCATGGCCCGCGAGGGCCGCGGCCTCGTCTGCCTGGCGCTGACCGAGGAGCGCTGCGACGCGCTCGAGCTGCCGCCGATGGTCTCCGAGAACACCTCGAACTTCGGCACGGCCTTCACCGTCTCGATCGAAGCCCGGGGGCGGACCACGACCGGGATCTCGGCGGCCGATCGGGCCGCGACCGTGCTGACGGCGATCGATCCGGCGACGCGGCCGGCGGACCTGAACCGACCAGGCCACATGTTCCCGCTGCGGGCGCAGCGCGGCGGTGTCCTGAAGCGTGCCGGACAGACGGAAGCATCGGTGGATCTGGCCCGCATCGCGGGGCTGGACCCGTCGGCGGTTCTCTGCGAGATCATGAACGAGGACGGCACCATGGCGCGCGTGCCCGATCTCGCGAAGTTCTGCCAGCGCCATGGCCTCCGCATGGTGACCGTCGCCGATCTCATTCGGTACCGGCTCAACTCGGAACGCCTGGTCGAGCGCATCGCCTCGCCGCACCTGCCCACGCGCCTCGGCGAGTTCTACCTCTACGCCTATCGCAGCGCCGTCACGCAGGAGGAACACCTGGCGCTCGTCCACGGGCAGATTCGAGAGGAGGAGCCGACGCTCGTTCGGGTTCACTCGCAGTGCCTGACGGGCGACGTGTTCGGCTCGGCACGGTGCGACTGCGGGGAGCAGCTCGAGCTCGCGATGGAGAAAATCGTGGAGGCCGGCCGCGGCGTGTTCCTGTATCTCCTGCAGGAGGGCCGCGGGATCGGCCTGATCAACAAGCTCAAGGCTTACGAGCTGCAGGACCAGGGGCACGACACGGTCTCGGCGAATGAGAAGCTCGGCTTCCCGCCCGACATCCGCAACTACGGCGTCGGCTGCCAGATCCTCCGCGATCTCGGCGTCCGCAAGATGAGGCTGATGACGAACAACCCCTCGAAGTACGTCGCCATCGACGGGTACGGCCTCGAGATCGTCGAGCGCGTTCCACTCGAAGTCAGCCCGACCGACCGCTCGCGCAAGTACCTCGAAGCAAAAAAGAACAAGATGGGACACCTCCTCAAGCTCGTCTAGGGGTCAGGTCTCTCAAAGTGTGACTTTTCGCGGGGCTTCGAGTCGCGAGCGACCGGGAGTCCGGCCCGGACTTCGCAGAGGCAGTAAAGTCACACTTTGAGAGACCTGACCCCATGACTGACTCCACGACCTTGCCGATGCCCGCGGCCGTGCTCGCGGGCGGCGCCTCGCGCCGGATGGGGCGTTCCAAGGCGGGGCTGGCTTACGGAGCAGGGACCCTGCTCGAGTTTCAGACCGGCCGGCTGTCCGCGCTCTTCGAGGACGTGCTCGTCATCGTCAAGGAGCCGCCCGCTTTTCCCTACGGTCCGGCGCGCGTGGTCCTGGATCGGACGCCGGACCATGCCGCGATCCATGGCCTCGTCCGGGCCCTCGAGGAAGCGCGCGACCGCGTCTTCGTGCTGGGCGTGGACCTGCCCGCGGTGCCCGCGGCGCTCCTCCGCGCGATTGCGGAGCGCTCGCTCGGTTCGGCGGCCGCGGCGGTGGTCCCTCGCGCGGACGGCCGGCTTCAGCCCCTCGCGGCCGTCTGGCGGCGCTCGGCCCTTGCGGTCGCCGAGCGGAGAATTGCCGCGGGCGACAGGTCTCTGCAACGGCTCGTCCGGGACGTGGACGCCGAGATCTTCGAGGAGGCCGTCTGGAGGGCCGTCGATCCGTCCGGCACGGCCTTCGCGAACCTGAACACGCTCGAAGAGTACGAGGCGACGCGGGGGAGGGCATGACCGACGAGGACAAGCCCCGCCGTGAAAAACCGCGCCGGCCGCGCGGGGGCGCGCCGCTACGGCGTAGCGTCCTGCACGTCGACGCGCGGGGACGCGCGCGCATGGTCGACGTCGGGGACAAGGGCGCGACGCGTCGCGTGGCGGTGGCCCGCGGCGCGGTCGCGATGGGAGCGGTCGCCTTCGAGGCGCTCGCCGGCGGTCGGCTCGCCAAGGGGGACGCCCTCGCGGTGGCGCGCGTGGCGGGCATCCAGGCCGCCAAGCGAACCTCCGAGATCATCCCGCTCTGCCACCCGCTCGCCCTCGAATCCGTCGAGGTAGACGTGGCCCTGGTGCGCGGGCGGCGCGAGGCGGTCGTGACCGCGACCGCACGCATCACCGGCAAGACCGGCGTCGAGATGGAGGCCTTGATGGCCGTTTCGGCCGCGTGCCTCGCCCTCTACGACATGGTGAAGGCCCTGGACCGCGCCGCGGTGATCAAGGAGATCCTGCTGCTGGAGAAATCCGGCGGACGATCGGGGTCGTACAAGCGGCGGTAGCGCCTCCCGGCTTCCGGGCTTCGGCCTTTTCTCCTATCCCCCTCGCGTGTGCATCTCCAGATGCGGATCCTTCGCGAGCTCCGTCAGCGGAACGAGCGGAGACCTCTCGCGCAGCGCAAGGCGCTCCTCCGCGCCGCGATCGGCGCGGCCGGTCCAGGCGGAGGCGATGATCGTCCGCAGCTGCTCGACGGACGCGCCCCCGCGCAGCGGCTGACGCAGGTCGAGGCCGCGGGCGGCATAGAGGCAGAGGTACCAGAGGCCGTCGGCCGTCAGGCGGCTGCGATCGCAGGCACTGCAGAATGGAGCCGTCGTCGAGGCAATGATGCCGAAGGTGGTCCCGTCCGCCAGGCGAAAGCGCACTGCGGGCGCCGAGGTCATCTCGACGATGGGCGTGACAGGCCCGTGGGCCGCCTCGATCGCGGCGAGGATCTCCTCTCGGGAAACGACGCGCTCGCGCGACCAGTGCGTCGCGCCGCCGACGTCCATGTATTCGATGAAGCGGATCTCCGCTCCCCACTCCCGGGCCCGCGCGAGAAGCGCGCCGATCTCGTCGTCGTTGCTGCCACGGATGACGACTGCGTCGAGCTTCACGGACCGGAACCCGGCGGCGACCGCCGCCTCGATGCCCTTCAGGACCCGGGAGAACTCGTCGAAGCGCGCGATTGCGCGGAACCGGTCCGGCTGGAGAGTGTCCAGGCTCACGGTGACGCGGTGCAGGCCGGCAGCTGCCAGCGCGGTCGCTTGCTCTTCGAGCAGCACGCCGTTGGTGGTCATCGCGAGGTCCCGCACCCAGGGCTTCTCGGCGATCCAGCGCACGAGCGTGGGAAGGTCGGTGCGAATGAGCGGCTCGCCGCCCGTCAGGCGGATCCGTTCGACGCCGAGGTCGCCGAAGGCGTCGGTCA
>Ga0210402_10004304_pt1 | contig 12994 bp, 9 predicted proteins | sample IncBWC7MmetaG_FD_161055 | JGI IMG/M metagenome (GOLD analysis project Ga0210402, IMG submission 161055) | Forest soil microbial communities from Barre Woods Harvard Forest LTER site, Petersham, Massachusetts, United States - Inc-BW-C-7-M | ecosystem: Environmental > Terrestrial > Soil >...
CCAGGGACAGGGCCGCGGCAACAGCGGCGTGGAACTGATGACGCGGTACGAAATTCAGGTGCTGGAATCGCATGACAACCTGACGTATGCCGATGGAGCGGCCGGGGCCATGTATGGCGATTGGCCGCCGCTGGTAAACCCGGCACGCGCCGAAGGCGAATGGAACGTGTATGACATCATCTTCGAAGCGCCCCACTTCGAAGGCAGTCAACTCGCCAGGCCCGCCTACTTCACGGTGCTCTTCAATGGGTTGCTGGTGCAGAATCACCAGGCGCAAAGGGGCACCACGATCTGGAGGCAGGTGGCCAAATACTCGCCGCATCCGGCCGAGGAGCCGCTCAGCTTGCAGGACCATTCGCAACCAGTTCGCTACCGGAATATCTGGATCCGCAGGCTGAAGGGGTACGATGCGAATTAGGGCTCGATTCGACGCATCGTTTGGGGGGATCGGCGGGGCCTTGGAAGCATCGCTGTAACGCAGTGGACTTTCGATCCATATTCATGAATGATTGAAGTATGGAGATTCAATTTACAACTCAAATCTTCAAAGAGGGCCGATCCTACGTAGCGCACACCCAGGAACTGGATGTCTCCTCGTGTGGGGGCACCAAGGAGAAAGCTCTTTCCAATCTCAAGGAGGCCGTTCGTCTCTTCCTGGAGGAAGCCGACAAGATGGGCACCCTGGACCAGATCCTTGAAGAAGCGGGTTTTTTGAAGCGCAGAAACAGACTAGAGGGTCCAAAGTTTATTGGCACCCAAAAAGTTTCACTGCCCCTGCGCCCGGTGAATGCCAAAGCTTAGCCCCGTTTCCTACAAGCAACTAGCGCGGGTGTTCGAGGCGGATGGCTTCCGTTGCGTCCGGGAAGAGGGCGATCACATGGTTTTTACCAAACCTGGGTGCCCTAGGCCGGTCGTCATTCCTAAGTACGCGTCCGTCCCGGTCTTCGTCATCAAGAACAATCTGAGAACGGCAACCATGAGCCGCGACCGCTACTTCGGACTGCTGACGAAATGAGTTTGCGGTTCGTGGTTTGACAAGGAGCCGATTTTTGATGTAGCCTCGAACAGCTTGAAGCGTTTCAAACTCGAAGGAATCCTATGAGCTCTGCATCTACCCACGCGTATCCCAAGCTGCATAACGCGATGTGGCCGGGGCTGGTCGGCAAGGGCCCGGACTCGGAGCCGCCGATCGATCTGGAAACCATGCTGAACCTCACCGCCGCCGCCGCAGTGGATGGGGCGCGGTTCGACGGCGTCGATCTGTTCCTCACCTCGCCGCACACCGACATCGATTCGTCCGACGACGACTTGGTGCGCCTGGCCGACAACCTGGCGTCGAAAGATCTGCATGCGGGATCTCTGGTAGCTCCAGTCTGGCCGCCCACCGGGGGCGGCTCCGCCATGGGCACCGACGAAGAACGCGCGGCGTTTCTGACCCAGGTAAGGAAGAGCTGCCGCATCGGCCGCAAACTGCGCGATCTGGGTATCCGCCAGTCGGGCATCGTTCGCATCGATTCGGCCGCGGGCGCGGGAGATTGGGCCAAGGATCCCCAGGCCAATACCAAGCGCATCGCGGAGACGTTCAGCCAGGCCTGCACGATCGCGGAAGATTTCGGCGAACGCCTGGCGGCTGAGGGCGAGATCTGCTGGGCCGGCATGCACAGTTGGCGCCACAACGTGCAATTGATGGAAATGGTGAACCGCCCGCAGACCCTGGGTTTCCAGGCCGATATGGCGCACACTATGCTCTTCACCATGGGTTACAACGCGCCCGAGGACGCGTTGCTGCCGACCGATTTCGACTGGTCCAGAGGAGACGAACTGGCCGCCGCCTATCGCAAAATGGCCAGTGCGCTGCGCCCCTGGACGTTGGATTTCCACGTGGCTCAGAACGACGGCACCGTCAAAGGGTCGGGCTCTCACGACAAGACCGGCAGGCACTGCCAGCCGCTGGACCCTAACGGCAAGCTCGATATCGTTCGCGACGCGGGCGCATGGATGCGCGGCGACGATGGCCAGCCCACCCGCGCCTTCGCGCACATCTGCTGGGACGGCTGCATGTTCCCCAACGCCGTGATGCTTCGCCAAGAGACCTGGAACGACGTGCTCCGGGTGATGATCGCGGTACGTAACGCCCACGGGTGGAATTAGCCGATGGAACTAGCGCTGGGAATCAGCCGGTTGAGGTAGCCATGAGAACAGTGAATATCGGGATGGTCGGGTATGGCTTCATGGGCCGCACCCATTCCAACGCCTTCCGCACGGTGGTCAACTTCTTCGATCTGCCTTGCCGGCCCGTTCTGAAAACAATCTGCGCACGGAATGCGGAACGTGGCCAGGCTTTTGCCGCCCAGTGGGGCTATGAGTCGTCGGTCACCGACTGGCGTGCGCTGGTGGAGTCGAAGGACATCGATCTGATCGACATCGCCAGCCCCAACGACACCCACGCCGAGATCGCCATCGCGGCGGCCAAGGCCGGCAAGATGGTGATGTGCGAGAAGCCCCTGGGCCGCAACGCCGCCGAAGCCGAGGCCATGGTGAACGCCGTGGAAGCGGCCCGCGTGCCGAATATGGTCTGGTACAACTACCGTCGGGTGCCCGCGGTCACGCTGGCCAAGAACCTGGTCGATGAAGGACGGCTGGGCCGGATCTTCCACTATCGCGCCAAGTTTTTGCAGGACTGGACCATCTCGAGCGACCTGCCGCAGGGCGGCGAAGGCCTCTGGCGGCTGGACGTGAGCGTGGCCGGCAGCGGGGTCACCGGGGACCTGCTGGCGCACAGCATCGACACCGCCATGTGGCTCAACGGCCCCATCGACGAAGTATCCGCCCTCACCGAAACCTTCATCAAAAGCCGCAAGCATAACCTCACCGGCAAGGTGGAGCCGGTGGGCATCGACGATGCCAGCCTGTTTCTGGCGCGGTTTCAGAACGGCTCGCTGGCCACATTCGAAGCCACGCGCTACGCCCGCGGGCACAAGGCGCTGTACACGCTGGAAATCAACGGCGAGAATGCCTCCATCATGTGGGACCTGCACGATCTGCACCGGCTGCAGTATTACGACCATCGCGATGAAGGCCAGGTCCGGGGCTGGCGTAGCCTTCACATCACCGACCGCGATCATCCGTACATGTCTCACTGGTGGGTGCCGGGGCTGCAAATCGGGTACGAGCACACGTTCGTACACCAGGCCGCCGACTTCCTGACGGCGGCGTGGGAAGGCAAGAGTCCGCCGCCGACGTTCCGGGACGGTCTGTTGACTGACGATGTGACCGACGCGGTGCTGGAATCGTCGGCAAAGCGAAGCTGGGTTAAGGTGCGAAGGAGGCAACACGATGCGTAGAGCGCGTAACACGGGCATTCTTGCCTGTGTGGTTTTTCTGGCGGCGGCAGCCGCATGGGCGCAGCAACCGGGTCAACCGCCCGCCGTCCGCGCAGCGCAGGGTGGCCCCGGCGGCGGACGAGGCAACATGTTCGCCCCGTTGGAGGAGACCGGATTCAAGTCCATCTTCGACGGCCAGAGCCTCAAGGGCTGGGACGGCGACCCGGATTTCTGGCGTGTGGAGGGCGGAGTCATGATTGGCGAAACCAAGGCCGATCACCAGCCCAAGCAGAATATTTTCTGCATCTGGCGCGGCGGCCAGCCCGCCGATTTCGAACTGAAACTGGATTACCGAATGACCGGGGCGAACTCTGGTAACAGCGGCGTTCAATACCGCAGCGTGGAACTGCCCGACGTGGCCAAGTGGGTGCTGAAGGGCTACCAGGCCGATATCGACGCCCAGCAGCAGTACACCGGCCAGATCTACGAAGAGCGCGCCCGCGGCTTTCTGGCGCTGCGCGGCCAGTTTAACTACGTCACCGACGGCAAAAAGCCCCAAGTGGTCGGGTCGCTCGGAGACGGCGCGGAGTTGAAGAGCTTCATCAAGGTGGAGGATTGGAACGAGATTCACGTCATCGCCCGCGGTAATGTGCTGATCCAACTGATCAACGGCCACGTGATGAGCCAGCTCATCGACGATGACAAGGCCGGGCGTAAGATGGACGGACTCATCGGCATCCAGCTTCACCGCACCAACGGTCCCATGAAGATTGAATCGCGCCACATTCGCATCAAAGATCTGTAGGCGGCCTGAGAACGGATGCCGGATGCCAGATGCCGGTGGCGCGCGGCAGGCGGATTAACAATCCGCCGCAGATTGACAATCTGCCCCACATAAGCTGAGATTTCATGCTCTAATCTACATGCCAACCGTCTAATCTACATGCCAACCATCAAGGAAGTCGCCGATCTGGCCGGTGTGGCGGTGGGGACGGTGTCGCATGTCATCAACGGGTCGGTGCCCGTCAGCGAGCCGCTCCGGCGCAAGGTCCAGGAGGCGATTCGGGAACTCGATTATCACCCCAACCATGTCGCCCGCAGTCTGAAGACCAGCAAGACTCGGACCCTCGGAATCATCGTGCCGGACATGACGATCACCTTCTTCCCGCAGGTCATCCGGGGAGCGGAATCGGCGGCTCGCGAGCGCGGTTATTTCCTGATCGCGGTAAATTCCGACGAGGATGGCGACCGGCAGAGGGAACTTCTCTCACTGCTGCGGTCGCAGCGGGTGGAAGGGATTCTGCTGGTGATTGCGGCGGCGCCGACGCCCGTGAATCAGATCTCCCGCATGATCAGCGCCGGAATGCACCTGGTTTGTCTCGACCGCATCCCGGACCGGGTGCCGGTCGATTCGGTGTCGGTGGAGGATACTTCGGCGGCCGAGTTGGGCGTGGACCATCTGATTGCGATGGGCCATCGCCGCATTGCGGTCGTCACCGGGCCGCAGACGCTCAAGAACGAGCGGCAGCGGCTGCTGGGCTACAAACAGTCGCTGCAGCGCGCCGGTCTGGTTCCGGATCAGGAGCTGATTTGGTCCGGAAACAATCGGCCCGAGGATGTCGGTGCGATGTGCCGGGATCGGCTGCGGGATGCGCGGCCGCGGCCCGAAGCCATCTTCGCCACCAACGGACCAACCGGCTTCGGCGTGTTGCGCGCCTTCCGCGATTGCGGGCTCGGTACGCCGGAGGACATTGCTTTAGTGACATTCGACGATCTGACGTTCGACGATTTGTTCAAACCCTCGATTACGGCGGTGGTGCAGCCGGCTTACGACATCGGTTTCCGGGCAGCGCAGATTCTGTTGCGGCGAATCGAAGGGGGCGCGGCCGGCGAGGACTCGGTGACGGTCCGCTTGCCCGCCAGGCTGCTGGTGCGCGAATCTTCCGGTCTTCCGCGTGCGAAGCAAGTCTAAAATCCCGCGGTCCGGCAGCCTCTTCCAGTTTTTCGCCTACGATTGGGCTTGACAACGGCGGGCGTCTTATATATTCTAAACCCACAAAGCTTTTGAATCGTTTCAAGCGGATGGGGCTATAGGGATGCAAACGACCTTGACGTCGCCGATGTATTCACCGTTTCGCGCCGTATGCTCCTATTCCGCTTCGCTGCCGCTGGGATTTGCTTCCTCGGTGGGATTTGCTTCTTCGGGCATCTTCCGCCCACAATCACAAACTCGACAAGTTTTGGAGGTTGGTCGTGAGTAGAATGAAAGTCTTTACCGGGATCATTTTTCTGTTGTTGGCCCTGCTGCCGGCGGCCCGTGCCCAAAGCGTCACCGGCCAAATCTCGGGAGTCGTGGTGGATCCTGCCGGTGCTCTTGTGCCAGGCGCCGCGGTCCAGTTAACGCACGATCTCTCCCAGCAAGTGCACAAATACACCACCGAGTCGAACGGCTCGTTCATTTTTACGGGCCTCGTACCGGGCTCGTATAGCCTGCGGGTCACGCTGGCCGGCTTTAAGGGATACGACCAGAAAGGCATCACGGTCGCGACTCAGGAACGTGTTGACTTGCACGAAGTCCACCTGCAGGTCGGCGAAGTGAGCAGCACGGTGGAGGTGATGGCCAGTACCGTGCACGTCGCCACCGACAGTTCCGACCGCTCCATCGACATCAATCAGCACCAGATCGACGACACCCCGACGCGCGGCCGCAATCCGCTGTCGCTGATCATGACACTGCCCGGCGTGCAGACGGTCCAGAGCCTCGACTATCGCGGCTGGTCGGGCGGCGGCATACCGGGAGTCAACGGCGGACAGACCGGCCAGATTATCCTCAACATGGACGGCGCCGCCAGCCAGGACTCGGGAAATCTCAACCCCGGATACATTTCCCCCAGCGTTGACGCCATCGGCGAAGTGAAACTGCTGGTTTCCAACTACACCGCCGAGTACGGCGGCCGCACCGGCGGCCAGTTGACGCTGACGACAAAGAACGGAACCCCCCAGTTCCATGGCAGCGCGTACTACTACATGCGCCACGAGATGTTGAACGCCAACGAGTGGTTCAACAATAAAACGAATGTTCAGAAACCGAAGTACCGCTACCAGAATCCCGGCGGCACCATCGGCGGCCCGCTCATCATCCCGGGTACCCGTTTCAACAAGAACCGCCAGAAGCTGTTCTTCTTCTTCTCGTTCGACAAACTGTATAACGCCACCGTCAACACCGCTACTTACACCATGCCCACGGCGCTCGAGCGCGCGGGCGATTTCTCCAAGACCGTCACCACTACCGGCGCGCTGGTGCCCATCATCGATCCCACCACGCAGGCGCCCTTCCCAGGGAACGTCATCCCCTCCAACCGCATCAGCCCCGCCGGACAGGCCATGCTGAACCTGTTCCCGCTGCCCGATCCGGCGGGACTGGCGCTTGACCCCACCGGGAATCGAGGCTATAACTCCCGCTTCGTGTTGCCCCAGATCCGTCCGTTGGACGACAAGATCCTCCGCGTGGACTACAACTTCTCGCCGAAGGTGGTCACTTACGCGCGCCTCTTGCAGGACTACCAGGCGGTAAACGGTTACAACGTCACGGTGGGCCCTCCGGGCGGCTCCTGGGGACAATTCCCGGCCAGCTACCACGTCCAGTCCGCGGGGGCGTTAGGCACGATTATCTATACCTTCTCCCCGACCCTGATCAACGAATTCGTTTGGGGCCTCACGCGCGGCAAACAGGGCGTCGACCCATTGAGCGACACCAGCGCGGACAAGGCGGCGGGCGGCGTTAAGACCTACGCGCAGAGTCTGCTCCCGCTCAAGGATATCAACGGCAACCCCGTCACCTTGCCCCGTATCAACCAGGGCAGCAATTTCCTGAACCTGCTTCCCGGGGTCAACTTCGGTTTTCCCAACGGTTTCAGCGCGCAGTCGGCCGGCCAGGCTATAACGAACGGGGTGAATAACGGCGCGGCTGTAACCAACGGCGCCTCCTTCAGCCAGGACAGCCGCTGGCCGTTCACCGGCACCGACCAGGTGGAATCCATGCAGGATAAAGTGACCTGGGTCAAGGGCGCACACACCTTTAAGGCCGGCATCTACTACGAAAGAATGGCCCGCAACGTGAGCGTGTACTCGGTCTACAATGCCGCCGGAACCTATTATTTCGGCTCCGACAAGTCCAGTCCGCTCGACACTGGATACCCCTTTGCCAATGCCGTGCTGGGCAGCGTCTTTGCTTATGGCGACGACAACGAGAAGCTGGTCAATCACGCCCGTTACACGCAGGTCGAGTGGTACCTGCAAGACACCTGGAAGGCCAGCCGCCGGCTCACCTTCGATTACGGTTTGCGCTTCTACCGCGTAGGCGACCTGAATTCCAAGGGTGGCACGCTGGGGCTGTTCAACACCGCCAGCTACAACGCCAGCCAGGTGGGGCAGTTGCTCTTTCCGGCGTGTTCGGTCCCATCCACCACCGTCACCTGCCCGACCGCGGACAAGATCGCCATCAACCCCAAGACCGGTGCCACCTTCCCGTACGTGCGGCAGGGCACGTTCGATACCTCTTCCTATTCCACCACTCCCTTTTCAGGGCTTCAGTATTACAAGACCCACTTCTTTAACGTCCCCCCGATTCAACTCGGCCCGCGTGTCGGTTTCGCCTGGGACGTGTTCGGGGACGGGAAGACCGCCATGCGCGGCGGTTTCGGAATCACCGTGGGCCGCAACTGGACGGTGGACTACATCGGCGCGCTGGGCGCGGGCCAAGGCCCGCTGATGGTGCCGCCCAACTTCCTGTCGCCCACCATCCTCTACACCAACTTCGCCGGCCTGGCCAACAGCCAGGCGGTACTCACGCCCCAGAACCTCATCGGCGGAACCCCGAACGAGACTCCCGAGTCGACGTACAACTGGAGCTTCGGCATCCAGCGTGAGCTCTCGCGCGGCCTGATTCTCGACGTGTCTTACGTGGCCAATGCCCTGCGCCACGGTTACGGCCAGTTGTACGATGGCAATGCCGTTGCGCCGCTCACCACCTGGACCCCTTCGGGCTGCGCCACCCCGGTCCTGGGCGGCTGCCCGAATCAGAAGTTCGTCGACCCGACCACCAACCCGGCCAACCCGGGCTTCTACTCTACTAACCTGATCCGCGCCATGACCGGCTACGCCGGACTCGGCAACATCATCGACTATACCCAGAGTCTCAACAACAACTACAACTCGCTGCAGGTGCAGTTGAACCGGCGCACCGGCAAGATCCAGTGGAACCTCAACTACACCTTCTCCCGGACCATTACCTACAACAACAACGGTAACAACGGAACGCTCTTACAGTTTGTCAACCAGCAACTGACGAAGAACGTGGTCAACCGTCCGCACGCCATCAACTTCAACCTGGGTTACGACATCCCCAACGGCAGCAAGTTGTGGAGCAACGGGTTCACCAAGGCGGTGCTGGACGGCTGGCACATCAACGGCAACGGAGCCATGTACTCGGGATCGCCTTACACGGTGACCTGCGCTGCAACCGGCCAACCGTCGCAGTACTGGGTCGGCACACCCACCGCCTATCTTCCGTTCCGCTGCCAGATGGGGAACAACATTTTCCTCCCCTCCGGGCAGCTTCCCTCGGCCACGGAAAGTCCCGTGTTGCAGGTTCCTTTGAACGCCGCCAACTTTACGCTTCCGGGTGCGAACTCGCTGGGCATCGGCAACACGCCACCCACCCTGTTCTACGGCCCGTGGTTTTTCAACGTTGACATGTCGCTGGCTAAGATGACCCAGATCGCGGAGGGAAAGACTCTGGAACTTCGGGTAGAAACCTTTAACACCCTCAACCACTTCAATCCGAGTAACCCGAATACCTCGTTGACCTACAACTTCGCCACGGGGGCACAGACCAACGCGGCCTTCGGCACCGTTCAAAGCGCGCAGCTTCAGGCCCGGCACACGGTGCTTTCGGCGAGGTTCCGCTTCTAAGACTACCGCTCCCTGACGGTCGCGGCTCTGTATGCCTCATCGGAGCCGCGACCGTTAGGGAGTGGTCAAACATTGCCGCCTGCCTTCCAGGATCCAATCCCCAGAATTGCCGGATTTGTTGAGTATGGGTCTGCCGGTGCGTTAAGTCCCTGAAGTCCGGGGGTTGAAAGCGCCTGAGCCACACTCGCTGTTACGCCCGCCCCACCGCGGCGCTAGAGTAAGTGAGTGTAAGTCGGAAATCACGCACTTACTCAACTACTCACTTAGCCGGCCGATTCGGAAGTCCTGTCGCGTTTCGCGATACCCGCCTGCTGACGCGCGCGGCTCCGGACCGAGCCACGGCTGTCGTTAGCCGGCTGTCCTATTCGTGCCGCAGAGACCGGATCGGGTCCACCGACACCGCGCGCCTCGCCGGCACCCAAGCCGCCGCCAGCGCCACCAGCGCCATGGTGGCGGCGACCGCGCCCAAGACCATCGGGTCGCGCGGCGTGGCCTGATAGACGATGCTCGCCAGCAGTCGCGTCGAGGCCAGCCCCATTGCCAGTCCGGCGCAGCACCCCACCAGCAGCAGTGTCCCGATGCGGCCCATCACGGAGCGCAGCACCTGCCAGGGTTGGGCGCCCACCGCCACGCGCACGCCGATTTCCCGTACCCTGCGGCTTACGGTGTAAGCTGCCAGCCCGTAAATCCCCGTTACCGCCAGCATCACTGCCAGCAGGCCGAAGGCGGTCAAGGCCGCGGTAGCCGTGCGGGCCGGGAAATAAGCCAGGCCCAGTAACTGGTTGATGCTGCCCAAGGCATAGACCGGCAGTCTCGGGTCCAGGGTGGCCATGACTTTTCGCAATTGGGCCGCGGCTTCCGCCTCCGGCAATGACGAGCGCATCAGAAGAACCGTGGTGTTGTTGTAGTTTTGCGCGACCGAACGGAAGAAGACGGGACGAGGCATTTCGGTCAGGCTTTCGTACTTTCCGTCCTCAACAATGCCGATGACTTCCATCAGGGGTCCGCCGGTGCCAATCCGATAGCGGCGGCCGACGGCATCCGGCGTTTTCAAAATCACCCGTGCGAAGGTCTGGTTGACGATCCCTACCAGGGGAGCCTTGCGGTCATCGTGCCAGGTGAAATCGCGGCCCGCGACCAGGCGCGTGCCCATGGCGGCCAGGTAACCCGGCGAAGCGTCGTAGTGGATTGCGGCCATTCCCCGGTTGCGGCGGCCGGTGTCCTGTTCGGAAAAAACCTCGGAGCGCGACTGATCCACCCACAGCGGCACCGAGTTGCCATAAGCGGCGGCCGTCACACCGGGCAGTTGCCATACGGCATCCAGGGCGCGTCGCTGGAACCGGGCGCCCTCCTCCCGGCTGTAGTGCGCCAGTTCCATGTCGAAGGCGGCGACGTTCAGTCCGCGCGCCGCTAGGCCAACCGGGGTTTCAAAGGCGTGCGAGAGGCCGCGCACCGACACGAAACAGGCAGTCACCAGGAAGCAGCACAGCGCCACTTGCGCGGCCAGCAGGAAATCACGCGGGGCCCAGCGGCGGTGTGAATTGCGGCCGGCGGTGCTGCCGCGCAGCGCGCCATTCGGGTCTGTGCTCACGGCCCGGCGAGCGGGCGCCACGCCGAAAATCAGTCCCGTTACCAGGGACGCGGCGAAGGCGAAGAGGAGCACGCGCAGATCCGGCGGGCAATCGAAGCGGACCGGGAAATCGATCGGCGGTGGCGCGTGCCCAATCAGGTTCAGCACTCCATACGCGAGGCCCAGGCCGGCGGCGCCGCCCAGCATGGCGATCGAGAGTGCTTCCGTCAGAAGTTGACGCAATATCCGGCCGCGGCCCGCGCCGATGGAGAGGCGGATCGCGATCTCGAAGTGGCGGTCCATGGTTCGCGCCGCCAGCAGGCTGGCCAGGTTGGCGCAGGCGGCCAGCAATACCAGGCCGGCCAGCATCATGATGCCCGCCAGGAACGCCTGTACCGTGCCGCGCAGCATATCGCCGACCAGGCCGGGCCGGGCCAGGCCGAACTTCAAGCCGGCGTTTTCGGCAGGGAAGTCGTGGGACAGCGTTTGCGCGATGGAATTCAAGTTGGCAGTGGCCTGTTGCGGCGTGACGCCGTCGCGCAGGCGGCCCGCCACCCAGGTGTTGAAAGTGTAGCGGTTGTCGAGCCAGGAGCGGCCCTCGATGATGGGCTGCATCATCATCGGGATCCAGACGTCGGGCCAGTAAACTAACTCTGTGCCGTAGAAGCCGGCGGGCGCCACGCCGAGGATGGTGTATGGCAGGGCGTTGATGCGCACCGTTTTGCCGGCGATGGCGGCGTCGCCGGCGAAGCGGCTCTGCCACGCCGCATAGCTTAAGACGGCGTAGGGGCTGGCTCCCGGTTTGAGGTCGTCTTCGGCGTGAAAGAATCGGCCCACCACAGGTTGCACGCCGAGCACGTCGAAGTAGTTTCCAGTGGCGAGATAGCCCCAAAGGCGGCGGGGGCCGTCCCGGGTTTCGATGCCCAGTTGCGCGACGCGGTAGCCAATCATGCCCGAGAACGTGGTGTTGCGATCGCGCAGGTCACGGTAGTTGGGAAACGAGTGGCCGGGGCCTTGCACAAAGAAGATCCGGCCGGGCGACCGAACCGGCAGGCCGCGCAGCAACATGGTGTTAACGATGCTGAAGACCACCGTGTTGGCGCCAATACCGAGCGCCAGCGAGAGCACCGCGACGGCCAGAAAGCCGGGCGACTTGCGCAGCGTGCGTAAGGTATAGCGAAGGTCCTGGCGCAACTCGTCGAACCAGCGCAAGCCGGCGGAGCGGCGGCATTGCTCGCGGTACGTTTCCCTTGAGCCCAATTCCAGGCGTGCGCGGCGCCGGGCTTCCTGGGGCGCCATGCCGGTGCGCACCAGGTGCTCGGCGCGTTGTTCCACGTGCAGCCGGAGTTCGTCGTCCAGGTCGCGTTCCCAATCGTCGCGGCGCCAGAGTGCCTTCAACGTGTTGACCAGCCGTGCCGGCATGCTAGACCTCCTCGCGCCGGGCCGAAAGCGCGGCCGTCATGGCGGTTACCAGCCGTTCCCAACCGGCGGTCTGCTCGCGCAGGCGTTTGCGGCCGGCCGTGGTGAGTTGGTAAAACTTGGCGCGGCGGTTGTTGTCCGAAGTACCCCATTCGCCCGCGATCAGCCCCTGGTGTTCCAGCCGGTAGAGGGCCGGGTAGAGCGCGCCCTGTTCGATCTGCAGCGCGCCGCCGGAAATCTGTTCGATGCGCAGCAGCACACCGTAACCGTGCAACGGGCCGAGGGAAGCGGATTTGAGGATCAGAAGATCCAGCGTGCCGGGAAGGATGGCGGCGGTCTCGGACATAGGCTCTCCTTAGCTATTTAGGAGAATACGCCGACTCTCCTAAGCTGTCAAGGGGAATCGTTCCATTCTCCGAGGGCCTGTCCACGTGATCGATGACGAGGACATCCACCGGCCCTTTTTTGGACTTAAGCGGCGCCCGAGTTGTTCCTGGAGAGCGCTGAATAGCGATGGGCCGAGCGAGGCCTCCGCGGTCCGGCCGTCGGACGCCGGCGGACCCGAGTCGGGCGTCCACTGAAGCCTAAAATCGGAGTTCCCTTCCAGACCGGCCGTGCTCAGTACTTCTTCATCGCACGCATGCTCTCACGGATTGGCCGGTAAACGGGTCACAAAGAAACTCAATAAATCGCCAGAGCGATTTCAATG
>Ga0210402_10004305_pt1 | contig 12993 bp, 9 predicted proteins | sample IncBWC7MmetaG_FD_161055 | JGI IMG/M metagenome (GOLD analysis project Ga0210402, IMG submission 161055) | Forest soil microbial communities from Barre Woods Harvard Forest LTER site, Petersham, Massachusetts, United States - Inc-BW-C-7-M | ecosystem: Environmental > Terrestrial > Soil >...
CTTCCGTCTCGTTTTCTTCATCATCTGCTCCATCTACCATGACGGAACAGCCGGCGCCTCCACTTAAGCCCGTGGTCCCAAAACCGGGGACCACTTCACCCAACATCCGCAATGATCGCGGAAACGTTCCTTCCTTCACAACAGTTACCGCTAATCCTTGCGCTACAACGGCCTCGACAGCTGCGAGGCTGTGGCTGATGAAGGCAATCCGCCACCGCCTTACGGTACGATCGAGCGCAGAAATCGCCCAATCCCGAAACAGACATCCGCTCGGATAAAGTGCAACCGGCAAGGGGTCGAGATCGCGTACATTTAGCTCCGGGCTACCAGCCCATACAGCTCGTTCACGCCGCAGCAGCTCGCCCGATTTTTCGTTCCGACCATGCATCGCAATGACCACATCATACGCTTTGCCCACGCGACCAATCATACCAGCAGTTAGACCGGTTTCCATGTGCAGTTCTATGCCGGGATAGGAATTGTAGAATGCCTTCAAAATCGGGGGCATCAGGATGGTCCCATAGTCGTCCATAACGCCAAGTCGCACTTGTCCGGCAATCTCATGCTGCCGCAGTCGCTGAATGGCCTCCTCGCCGAGGCTGAGGATGCGGCGCGCATAGCTGACCAAGCCTTCGCCGGCCACTGTGAGATTGACCCGATTCGTCGAGCGCACAAAGAGCTTGAGGCCAAGCTGATCTTCCAAGCGCTTGATCTGGGTACTGACGGCAGACTGCGTTCGATTGAGGGAAGCAGCTGCTTCAGTGAACGAACGATGTTCCGCGACAGCAATAAAGGCGCGGAGCAGATCAGGGTCGAGTTGCAGTGCGCTCATGTTATTCCGTGATAATACTCATCTCAATTATTCAATTTACAGATAATAATACGTACGCTACGTCTGCCGCAACACTCTACTGAGGGGCATCTAAGCGGTGGAAATCATTGGCATACCCGCTTCGATTGCATCAAGCTTGCTCGGTGGACTATCCGTCGGTGTGACCCGGCTTGTCGTTGGCAGCACAGATCCCATCACACTCGGCGCCTTCAGGTTTGGAATCGGTAGTCTGCTGCTGTTGCCGTTGGCTTGGCGCCATCGGGCGCGCTGGCCCAATGTCATTGCGCTCGCTCCGATCGCTGGATTGGGGCTTCTATATTTCGCTCTGTTTCCGGTGCTCTTCAACGCGTCATTGATCTACACGACGGCCGCTCGTGGCTCGCTTGCGTTGTCGACCCTTCCGTTGCTGACCATGCTGGTAGCGGCAATCCTACAAGTCGAGACACTGACGCGAGCCAAAACGGCAGGAGTTGTGATTGCCACCGTAGGGGTGGCCGTTGCGCTGTTCACAGGACTTGGCTCGGCCCCTTCGGGAGCGTGGCGCGGTGATGTGTTGATGGTCGCAGCCGCGCTCTGTATGGCCTTCTACAGTGTCTGGTCGAGGGCATTGGCAAAGCAATACGGAGCGATCGCATATATACCTCGTTCACGTCACAACCCGAAAATCCCTCGGATCGATGACGCGGAAATTGTCTGTGACGGCGTCGCAGAAGTCGGCCCAGTTGCGGGGCACTCTTTCGCGCAGGAAGCCGAGCGCTGCGTCGGCGAACTCGGCACACGTTTCGTAGGTTTTGTTGTGGGTGACGTTTCTGTGCATGAGCCCCCACAGTCGCTCGATCGGATTGAGGTGCGGACAATAGGACGGAATGAAATGCAGCTTGATCCGGCAGTCGGGCCGCGCGAGCCATTCCTGAACGAGCTTGGCGTGATGATAGCGCGCATTGTCGAGAAAGACGTGGATCAGCGCCAACATCGGATAGAGTGCTTCGATCGCCTCCAGGAGCGTGATGGTCGAAGCGGCGTTGACGGTTTCGACATCGATCATCCGGGTCTGCCCGGTTTCAAGATTGATCGCGCCGTGGATATTGATCCGCTCGCGCCCGCTCGTCTGTGCGATCGCGATCTTATCTTGTTTCGGTGCCCAGCAGCCGACAGGCCGCGCCGCATGGGTCGGATGCACCGCGTCCACGAACAGCACGGCCTCGTCGTTGCCCAAAGAATTCAACAGCTTGTCGTGGTTCTCGATGAAATCCTTCTGCTTCGCCACGTTGAGCTTGCGCGCAATGACATTCGGCTTGTGATATTCGAACCCGAGGCGATGCAACAGCGCGATCAGTCCCGACCGGCTTTCGTAAACGAGGCCGAATTCCCGCTCGATAAAGGCGCCGACCTGGCGCGTCGAGCGCGGCAGCGTCCCGCCAACAAAGGCTTTCAAAGCGTCTTCCTGCGCGGTGCTCAAAAAGCCCGTGCTGCCGCCCATGTCGAAGCTGGTCAGGCCCTCGATCCCACGCTGTTCGAAGAGCTTATGCCAGTTGCGGATCGTGTCGTCGTTCAGCAACAACGCATCGGCGACTTCCTGACAGCTCCAACCGTCATCCAACAGCACCAAAGCGTTGGCGCGCCGCGTCACCCGCGAGGCCGCCAACCCATCGCACGTCAGCGCGATCAGCTTGTTGCGATCCTCCGCACTCAGAAACCCGCCCCGAATCATGCACCAATCGGAATCCGCCAAGCCAAGAAATGCAAGGAATTTTTCCCGAGACTTCAATGAGTCGGGGTATATCAAGACGCCGATGCATGATACCGGCATGTCACGCCGATCTGCTTTCGCCTCCGGGCTGCGAGCGATAGTTGCGCTTCGATGAACTATTGAAGAATCATAACTCCGCACTGGTAATGTGCGTCATCAAAATTGAAGGAAGTGCATTGCGTAGGGGCGGGCCTTGTGCCCGCCCCTACTGCCGGGGGCTGCGGCCCACAGGGCGGCCACAAGGGCCGCCCCTACGAAGGCGAATGTCTTTGCAGACCCTTCAATTTAGTTGACGCACTTCATTAGCGGCATTTCCGCACCACAACTTTCCTCGTGGGGCCGTCGCACCCATGCAATCGATTCCGATGCGATATGCGCTGAGAACCGAGAGCGCGGGCGCGCCGCTCAGATTCGAGAGCCACGAGTAGCTCACTCCCGCCAGCAATCATTGAGCCGTGGATAGTGCTCCGCGGCCGAACGATGACCGGCGCCCGATCAGCGTTCGATCGTCTACCGGCCCACGTCCGTGATCGCTAACTTAAGGTGACGTCTGGAGGTTTCTCCTGGCTCCAATTGTCGATGACCGGATGGCTCACTCGCGAACGTGTGATAGGTAGGCCAGTATCACTCGCAAACGTGTGAAAGGAGGACCGGGAACAAGAACTAGTCCGACGGACTTTCCTCGTTACCGTTTGGTGGCCAACATAACTGTTTGGTGACCAACCGCTCGCGAACAACAGGAGTCGTATTATGAGATCAGGAATCCTGACTGGCGCCGCGGCGTTTACCCTCGTTACCACGGTCGGCTTGGTAACTACCGCACCGGCTTCGGCTCAGAGCTCGCAAGGGGCGGACCTTGCTGCCGGCGTGGTCGACAACGCATTAGCGACGGCGACGTTGCCATTCTGGGCAACGGGTTATTACGGTCACTACGACGGCTACTACTATACCTACGCGCCGAGCTATACTTACGCGCCGGATTACGCTTATACGCGGGGGTACGACCAAGCACCGCTTTACGGATACTACGGCGCTTATGATTGGGGCCCCTGGAGCTACCGTGGAGGTCCACACCCTCGCTAATGGGCCCTGACGCTTTCGGCGGCGCGCTGATCGCGGAGGGGCGTCATCGGGAGGGGCGTCATCGCGGACGGGCGGCCGCGGCTTCGGCTTGTTATAGCGGCGACCCGACGGCTTCCTCACCCCCCACCGTCAGCAATCCATCGGGCGCTGTGTGTTCTTTGGGGAGGTCCATCATGTCGAACGCATTGAGTCGAGCGGAACGTTACCGCGACTTGGCGGAGGAGTGTCGCCGCCTGGCGGCGACCAGCTTCTCAACCCAATTGAGAAAACGCTATTCGCAGATGGCGGAGAATTACACAACGCTGGCTGAGGCCGAGGTAACTGGGCATACGACTCTACGGCGATTAACCGCGCGGGTGATGCTCGCAGAAATGCCGTAGCCGCAAACTGAGCGCGTGCTGCCAGATTGACGAACCTAACGGATGGCGTCTCTCGCGCGCGCTATACCGTTAGGCCAAGGACCCCAGGGCCATCCCACCCACCCCCTCGGCGCGGCCCTGGGGTCTGCGCTCTCTCTGGGGCTTCCACGACGGCGTAATCGTCCTCGCTCCAATCCAGAGGCTCGCGGCCCTCAATGCAGGCCGTGGTGAAGCATGCATTCTTGCCGTCCGCTGAGCCACTCCCCACGAACGCGATCACTACCTGGAGCCCTTCGGGACAAAATTGCTTTAATAGAGAACGTGATTGCAAAATGAACCGAAGGGCCCGCTCGCGAACGTGTGACAGGAGGGCCAGGAACAAGAACTTGTCGACGGACTTTCCTTGTTTTGGTGACTGACATACTGCAAACCATCGGGCACCGTCTTTTTTATTTGGGAGGTTTTATGTCAGATCCACTGCAGCGAGCAGATCGTTACCCGACCAAGCAGAGGAGTATCACAGGCTGGCGGCGACTAGCTTCTCCAGGTCACCCAATTGATTACCGTGAAGGAATGATGTTCTTGCGGGTGAGGTTATCATGCTGAACAAAGATCGTCTCGACAAAGTCCTGGCAGTCGCGATCAATCCTGGGGCATATGAGCAGGAAGCAGTTGCTGCATTCCATAAAGCTAGGGAATTAGTTAAGAGAGATCCAAAGCTTGCTTTCGCTCTTCCATCTGTGCGTTATCCATTACCGAGGCTCAATCCCGCAGATGAGACGTCTTTTGAAGTCGAGATCAGTGGCGTTTCGGAGTTTTGACTGCCTATTCTGCTAAATGCCCTATCAGAACAGACCTATGTACTCGAATTGAAAAGCAAGATCCTCTGTGACTTTGCGACGCCAACCACAGTGCGTATCAAATGCGATGGAAGGGAGACGGCTTGCGAAGCATTTGAAGAACATCTTAATTCACTGGTGGAATATATCCACTTCCGAATGTGAGCCTTAAATAGCAGCTGAAAGATATGTAGACGCGACTTACCGACCCTGTACTGCGGCGACCCGATGGCTTCCCCTCTCCCCTCGCGCATCCATCGGGCGCCGCCTTTTCTTTTGGAGAGGTGCACGATGTTGGACGCGTTGAATCGAGCAAAACGTTACCGCGAACTGGCAGAGGGATGTCGGCACCTCGCGGCAATTGGCTTCTCAACTGAAACTCGAAACCACTATCTGCGGATGGCAGAGCATTACAGCTTGCTGGCTGACGTCGAGGAGCAGGACACACAAGGCTACGGCGATTAGGTGCTTCGACACCTCCGACCTAACGGAGGCGTCTCGCGCATGGCTCTTTCCCAACGGGAACTTGGCATCATCGGTTCGTCGAGGCTTTCGACCCACGCTGGAATTCAACGCCAGCCACACGGACGTTCCGATGCGCCGACCCTTCCCGGCACTGACGGTACCGCAAGGCGGATCTATGCGGAGGGCGGAAAAGCCATTTGGCCTAACACGACCGAAGGCAATGCGACCCGCCAAGCGATGCGGCTTACGCAAAGCGCCTGCAAATTCCCTGCAGGCAAATCACATTGTCGTTTGTGGCTCCTTTGCGTGGAACCGCATCCATACCGGCGCTGTTCCCTTGAATGTCGAGAAACCGACATTGGGAGGACGCTATGCATCGAAGTGGCATTCTACGGCTTGGCCGGACCGCGCTGTTGACCGGCTTTGTTGGCGGTGGCCTTGTCGCATCGGCCAGCTTGATCGTGATGTCGGCACACGCGCAGGTAAGCGCCGGCGTATCAATCGGAGCCGACTTTCGCGTCGCGCTTGAGCCCTATGGCGCTTGGCGCCACAACCGGCGGTTCGGCGATGTGTGGGTCCCGGCTAATCGGGCGCGTGATTGGCGTCCCTACACGGTCGGTCACTGGGTCTACACAGATGACTATGGCTGGTATTGGGCCACCGACGATCAAGAGGCAGATTGGGGATGGATCACCTATCACTACGGACGGTGGTATCGTGACGCCGATTACGGCTGGTTCTGGATTCCGAATGACGTATGGGGTCCAGCATGGGTCGATTGGCGCTACGGCGATCAATATGTCGGATGGGCGCCCGAGCCGCCCGACGAGGTCGTCGTCGAAGTGCAGGATGAGCCGGCATACTGGAGCTTCGTGACCGCCGGGGATTTGATCGCGCCGAGTATTGCGATGGTATTGCTGCCATTCGACCGACGCGCGGAATTTTTCCATGGCACCACGCTGGTGAACCGCCCGGTGATGATGCGCGGGCCTGATCGGCACTTTGCCGTCGATCCCGGGATTCCGCCCGGCAATATAGCAGCCATTCGGGGCCGACCTCTGCCGACTTATCAGGTTCGCCCTCGCGTGCTTGCCGGCACTGCAGCATTGCCGGGCGCGATCCAGGTCCGTGCGGCTGATCTGCGCCGCGAGCGCGAAGGCGGCAATCGGCCGGCAGCCCGCGAGCGCGTCGCCACGCGGGACATCATTCGATCGTCGAGCACCATCAAGCCGACGCGTGCGGCGCCGCAGCCGCTGGGGCGGGGCGAAGTCGGTCGCCTTGGCGCAACGCCGCCGCGCGCGGCGCGAAACGCCGCCGTGGAGCAAGGCGCTGGGCAGCGCACGCCGGAAACGTCGTCAGCGCAGCAGCGGCGCGGCGAGCAACGCCAGACCCCAGCACCGCAAGTGGCGCGCGGGGCCGAACAACGCCGGGGCAATATCACCCCGCCGAACGCACTGCCCCAGACGGCCGCGCAGATGCCGGCTGGGCCGCGTTCGGGCAGCGTCGAGCGGCGTGCCGGTGGGCGAGAGCGCAATCAGCCGTTGAGCACGATCGAACGGCGTCCGAAAGAGCGAACGCCGGTCGCCCATGCTCCCTCCGGGAGTCAAGGCATCGTGCAACGCGGCCCGGCTCGGTCGCCTGTGAACCGACCGTCTGCCATTGTGATGCCGCCACAGGTGAACCGCCCACCGGCCGTCGCAGCACGACCGCCGGTGAACCGGCCACCTGCGCCGGCACGGTCACCCATTAACCAGCCGCCAGCCTTCGCCGCGAGACCTCAGTCGCGTCCGATCGCACCCGCCGCAGCGGCTCTGCGGCCGGCCCCACCTCCTGCCATTGCCGCACGTCCGGCTCCGCCGCCAGCTGCGGCGCGGCCGGCCACCGAGGGAGCGGCGCCGCACGGGGGCCCGGGCCAAAAAAGACCTCAATGAGTTTTGAAAACGCCTGAGCCGTTGAAATTACGCGCGGGCGGCCATGGCGCCGCCCGTTTTTTCAGCCAATCAGCACGTTGCGCAAGCGCCATAGCTGCGTCCGTATAGGGCTTTCCTGGATCGGGCGCGGCTTTGTTGTTCGCGTTCTGACGCTTCAATCGATGTCGCCGTCGACAGCCGCGGGTAATGTGAGCGAAGCCCGTTGAGCGCAGCGGCGGCATTTGCATTGTCACGCAAATGGCTCGCTCTCACGAATGTGTGAGAAGGGGCTAGGAGTTACTCGCCAACATGTGAAAAGAGGGCCAGGAACAAGAACTTGTCTGACAGACTTTCCTCTCTGGTGACCGACATTCAGCAAACCATCGGGCACTTTTTTCTTCCGGGGAGGTATCATGTCGGATCCATTGTATCATTGCCGCGACTTGGCGCAGGAGTGTCAGCGTTGGTCGTCAGCATCGTCAAACGTAAGCAGCGGCGGAGGCGACTTCGGCGGACGTGGGGCGCCAACCAACGCAATGCTGAGCCAAGCCTATCTGAGCCAGCTTTGCGATTTCAGGTCCTTCCCGGCAAGGAAGAGTCGCGCTCCGACCAGGTTATGGCATCTTCTGCAGCTAGAACACCTGATCAAGTTCGCGGGCCTGTGCGGGATTGCGTTTTGCATTGGAGCGGGCGCTGCGCTTTATCTGGAGAATTCGCATTTTTGGACAACAGAAGCGATCGCGGCAAGCGAAAATAAACCGCAAGTCGTGAACCGATTACGTAAAGACGACCGCCTTCCTGCGAGGATAACAGATTCGCGGACTCGCTCTGCCGACACGCAAGACGGCTTTGGAATGCTGGAGGTTGGGGGGCCCGTTAATGCCACGATCACAATCAGGGACTCCAATGGGCGGCTGGTGTTCGAGTTGGATCCGCTAAGGCGCACGACGGTCATTTCCAAACGCGAGGCTCGTAGTGTGCCGTCGAAAGAACAGGGCGGACAAATGGCTCCTAAATCGAGAGTTGTGCCCGTAGAGAGGCCAAACGAGTGCGATCCCCCGAGCAGCCGTTCGGTCAGTTCGGGATTGTCGCGATTGTTGCGACTTGTCGAAGAATGTCACTCCCCGGTGCGGAGCGACGCCAAACGGCAAGCAAGCCTCTCGCCACCGCCTGGCTGATGGCTGACCAAGTAGCGCGAACCACGGACATCGAGCCACCCGGGATGGCTGCATCTCGCGCGGTAGCCCGCGCGGTTTTTCAAGGCTGGCCAGAATTCCAATTTCTGAAACTCCGGCCCTGGGAGAAACCTGCAGAGGAAGGCCGGGGGCCGCGTGAAGCCACGGTTGCAACCACACAGAGATCCAACGGCCTGCCTCGTTGGCGCGTTCCTGGAAGGGAAAGTCCGCCATTCTCTGAAATCGCGGCGGTCTGCCCAGGCCCTTTGGGGAACCCATCTCACCGAAGGGTCGGGGGGGGCCGCGTGAAAAGCAAATCGCAACAGCGACCCACGCTGTAATTCAGCGACGAGCTATTCCGGTTCGTTGGCGCGATGGCTTTTAACACTACTGCGTTTTTCGCTTCCATAGACGAATCCCAAATGCTCAACTCTGTGGCTTTCTGACTCAGTACAATTAGCTCAGAAAATTGGATAACTTCCGCCTAACGGCCTAAAGGTATGCTCTACCCAGAAACTCGTATCCTGGTGAACCATGACCGAAACGACGATCCCGCGCTCCAAGAAGTCGACCAAGGCGAATAGGACGGGGGACTTTTCCGCGGATGCGCGCTCGAGGCAGATGCTCGCAACAATGCATGCGTTTCGTGATGGCGACTTTTCCGTGCGATTGCCGTCGGATTGGGACGGTATAGATGGGCAAATCGCGGCGGCCCTAAACCATGTCATTTTACAGGAGGACAGACTCTCGCGCGAAGTGGCGCGGTTGAGCCAGACCGTTGGCCGAGAAGGGCGGCTCAAGCAACGCATGTCGGTTCCCGGGGCGATAGGCGGGTGGGCCGCCAAGATCGAATGCTTCAACACTCTGCTGGACGACCTGGTCAGACCGACAACTGAGATTTCGCGAACGATTGGCGCGGTCGCCAAAGGCGACCTTGGGCAATCGATGGAGCTGGAGGTGGATGGGCGTTCGCTCAAAGGCGAGTTCCTTCGCTCGGCAAAGCTCGTGAACACGATGATCGAGCAGTTGGCTGTTTTCACCTCGGAGGTGACCCGCGTGGCGCGCGAGGTCGGCACCGAGGGTAAGCTTGGGGGACAGGCTCAGGTCAAGGGCGTGTCGGGCGTGTGGAAGGAACTTACTGACTCGGTTAACCAGATGGCCGGCAATTTGACGGCGCAGGTTCGCAACATCGCCGAGGTAACCATCGCCGTTGCCAATGGCGACTTGTCCAAGAAAATCACCGTGGACGTGCGCGGGGAGATTTTGCAGCTCAAGGAAGCCATCAACACGATGGTGGACCAACTCCGGTCGTTTGCTTCGGAAGTGACCCGCGTGGCGCGTGAGGTCGGCACCGACGGCCGCCTTGGCGGTCAGGCCGTCGTGCCGGGCGTGGCAGGCACGTGGAAGGATCTCACCGATTCCGTGAACGCCATGGCGAGCAACCTCACCGCGCAGGTCCGCAACATCGCTCAGGTCACGACGGCAGTCGCACGCGGCGATCTTTCGCACAAGATCACGGTCGATGTGAAAGGCGAGATCCTGGAGCTGAAGGAAACCATCAACACGATGGTAGACCAGCTCAATGGATTCGCCTCCGAAGTGACCCGCGTCGCGCGCGAGGTTGGGACGGAAGGAAAGCTCGGCGGCCAGGCGGCGGTACCCGGTATCGCCGGCACCTGGAAGGACCTCACCGATAGCGTGAACTTCATGGGGTCGAACCTGACCGACCAGGTCCGTAACATCGCCGAAGTAACGACCGCTGTCGCTAGGGGAGACCTTTCGCGCAAGATCACCGTCGATGTGAAGGGCGAGATTCTCGCGCTGAAGAACACCATCAATACGATGGTCGATCAGCTCAATGGTTTCGCCTCCGAGGTGACCCGCGTCGCGCGCGAGGTCGGCACCGAGGGCAAGCTCGGCGGTCAGGCAGTGGTGCCGGGTGTGGCCGGCACGTGGAAGGACCTTACCGACAATGTCAACTCGATGGCTTCGAACCTAACCGGCCAGGTCCGCAACATCGCCGATGTGACGACGGCAGTGGCGAATGGCGACCTGTCCAAAAAGATCACCGTGGACGTGCGCGGCGAACTCCTGGAGCTGAAAAACACCGTCAATACCATGGTCGATCAGCTCAACGGCTTCGCAGCGGAGGTCACCCGTGTTGCGCGCGAGGTCGGCACCGCGGGCAAGCTCGGCGGCCAAGCGGCGGTGCCCGGCGTGGCTGGTACCTGGAAGGACCTTACCGACAACGTCAACTCGATGGCTTCGAACCTCACCGGACAGGTTCGCAACATTGCCGACGTGGCGACGGCTATCGCGCGCGGCGACCTTAGCCGCAAGATCACGGTCGACGTCAAAGGCGAGATCTTGCAGCTCAAAGAGACCGTCAACACGATGGTCGATCAGCTCTCCGCATTTGCCTCGGAAGTCACCCGAGTGGCTCGTGAGGTCGGTACAGAGGGCAAACTCGGCGGTCAGGCAACCGTGCTCGGCGTGGCCGGCACCTGGAAGGACCTCACCGACAACGTGAATTTTATGGCATCGAACCTGACGGGACAGGTTCGCAATATCGCCGAAGTCACGGTCGCAGTGGCAAACGGCGATCTGTCGAAGAAAATCACGGTCGACGTCCGCGGCGAGATCCTGCAGCTCAAGGAAGCAATCAACACGATGGTCGAGCAGCTTCGCTCCTTCGCCTCAGAGGTCACCCGCGTGGCCCGCGAGGTCGGCACCGAGGGCCGGCTCGGCGTGCAGGCAGTCGTCCCAGGCGTGGCGGGGACATGGAAGGATCTGACCGACTCTGTCAACACCATGGGCAGCAACCTCACTGCGCAAGTCCGTAACATCGCCGAAGTCACGACCGCGGTGGCACGCGGTGACCTCAACCGTAAGATCACGGTGGATGTCAAAGGTGAGATCCTCGAACTGAAGAATACCATCAATACCATGGTCGACCAACTTAACGCGTTTGCCGGCGAGGTCAGCCGCGTGGCGCGCGAGGTCGGCACCGAGGGCAAGCTCGGCGGCCAGGCACAGGTCGCAGGCGTGGGCGGCACCTGGAAAGACCTCACGGACAACGTCAATTTCATGGCCTCCAACTTGACCGAACAGGTCCGCGGGATCGTCAAGGTGGTGACCGCGGTGGCCGATGGCAATCTCAATCAGCGCCTCACCGTGCAGGCGAAGGGCGAGGTCGCCGCCCTCGCCGACACCATCAACGATATGACCGATACTCTCGCGACTTTCGCCGATCAGGTGACGAACGTCGCGCGTGAGGTCGGCGTCGAAGGCCGTCTCGGTGGGCAGGCAAACGTGCCCGGCGCCGCCGGCACCTGGAAGGACCTCACCGGCAACGTCAACCTACTTGCTGCGAACCTCACCAGCCAGGTTCGTGCGATCGCGGAGGTGGCCACGGCAGTGACCAAGGGTGACCTCACGCGCTCCATCCAGGTCGAGACCCGCGGTGAAGTGGCCGCGCTGAAAGACAACATCAACACGATGATTTCCAATCTGCGCGAGACGACCGAGCGCAATCGTGAGCAGGATTGGCTCAAGACAAACCTCGCCAGATTCACCGGCATGCTTCAGGGGCAGCGGGAGCTCGGCACTGTCGGCCACATGCTGTTGAGCGAGCTCTGTCCGCTGGTCAGCGTCCACCAGGGCACGATTTATCATCTTGGTGGAACGGAGGAAAATCGGGAGCTCCGGTTACTGTCCAGCTACGCTCATACGAGGCGGCCGATCGAGACCATCCGCCTGGGAGAGGGGCTTGTCGGTCAATGCGCCGTGGAAAAAAAGCGCATTCTGCTCGACGACGTTCCGCCGGGATTCATTGCAGTCTCCTCCAGTCTGGGTGAAGCACCGCGCGTGAGCATCGTTGTGCTCCCGGCTCTATTCGAGGGCGAGACGAAAGCGGTCATCGAGCTCGCTACGGTACATCGCTTTACAGACGTCAACCTTGCCTTTCTGGACCAGCTGACGGTCAGCATTGGCGTTGTTTTCAATACGATCGAGGCGACAATGCGCACGGAAGGCCTGCTCGAGCAGTCGCAACGGCTGACCGCCCAGCTGCAATCCCGCCAGAACGAGCTTCAGCAGACAAACGAAGAGCTGGCCACCAAAGCGAAACTGCTTGCCGAGCAGAATGCCGAGGTCGAGCGAAAGAACAGTCAGGTCGAGCAAGCGCGTTTCGCGCTCGAGGAGAAAGCCGACCAATTGGCACTCACGTCGAAGTACAAATCAGAATTTCTGGCCAACATGTCTCACGAGCTGCGTACCCCGCTCAATTCCATCCTTATTCTCAGTCAGCAGCTTGCAGAGAATCCATCGGGTATGTTGTCCGACAAACAGGTCGAGTTCTGCCGCAACATCAATTCATCAGGGTCCGACCTGCTGAATCTGATCAACGACATACTCGATCTGTCGAAGATAGAGTCGGGTACGGTGACTCTCGAAATCGAGGAGATACCCTTTGCTCGTCTGCGCGATAATATCAACCGCACATTCCGGCAGGTTACCGATTCTAAGAACCTCCCGTTCAACTTGGAGTTTGCGGATGCGCTCCCGCCTAACATCGAGAG
>Ga0210402_10004306_pt1 | contig 12993 bp, 11 predicted proteins | sample IncBWC7MmetaG_FD_161055 | JGI IMG/M metagenome (GOLD analysis project Ga0210402, IMG submission 161055) | Forest soil microbial communities from Barre Woods Harvard Forest LTER site, Petersham, Massachusetts, United States - Inc-BW-C-7-M | ecosystem: Environmental > Terrestrial > Soil >...
AGGCTGACGACTTCGCCCTCCGCCCCGAGCGTGACCTTTGCGACGACAGGGAATTCGGCGACCAGGGTGGCGCCCAGGGTCCAGAACCAGCTGATGCCGAGGATGGGGGACCAGATGGCGCGGTCGTCCAGCGCCTCCCTGACCACACCGACTGTCGCATGCAGGATGCGCCAATCGACCCGTTTGATCTCCCCGCGGGGCAGGGCAGGAGGGATCGGGAAGGCAGCCAGCAATCCGAGAATGGCGAAACCAAGCCCGACCGACGCGATGGTCAGGGCCCCATTCTGGTGCAGCACGATCCAGCCGCCGGCCATTGTTCCGGCGAGTATGGCGACGAACGTCGTGGCTTCGATCAGGCCATTGCCGGCGAGCAGTTCGTCCGGATGCAGATGGTCGGGCAGAATGCCATACTTGAGTGGGCCGAAGAAACTTGCCTGCACACCAAGCCCTACAAGGACCAGCAGCAAAATCGGCACGCTGTCGAGCAGGAACCCGAGCGCCGCGACACTCATCAGCGCCAGCTCGGCCCATTTCAGGAACCAGATCAGCCGTGACTTGTCGTTGCTGTCGGCAAGCTGCCCGGCTGTGGCTGAAAACAGGATGTATGGAAACACGAACAGACCGGCGGCCAGCGCCACCAGGACCGGACCCGCCGCCCCAGCCTTGAACAGGGCCAGCACCACCAGTGCGTTGCGCACCAGATTGTCGTTGAGCGCACCACAGGCCTGTGCGATGCAAAGCGGCAAAAATCGCCGCGTGCCGAGCAGGGCAAGGATACCCCTTGCGCGGTGCACATCCGGCTTGCTGCGGTCCGGCGCAATTAGATGTGTTATGGCACGTTCACCATGACCCCAAACGCTCAGGCCGACGACACCTCGCACACGAATTAGGAAAGGTGTGCGCTCCCTTGGTCAGCATATACCCGCACTAGCCATCGGCTGCCACCGTCTGCTCGATCGTCGCCACATCGCCGCCAAGCGTTGTGCGCCGCACGTCGCGCACCTCATTGCGATCGAAGCGGCGCGCACGATGCATCGTCGTGCGATTGTCCCAGATCACCAAGTCGTACGGCTGCCATTCGTGGGAATAGACGAACTCCCGCTGAGTCGCAAACTCCGTGAGATCGCGCAGGAACATGCGCGCCTCCGGTATCGTCCATCCCTCGATGGCGCCGGCATGGGAGGACAGGAACAGCGATTTGCGCCCCGTCACCGGATGCGTGCGCACCAGCGGCTGGCGCACCGGCTTGAATGCCGCACGCTCCTCCCCGGTCAGATCGGTAAAGCCGATCGCCTCGCGCGAATACATCAGCGAATGCTCGCAGACCAGGTCCTCCACTTCGGCCTTGGTGCGCGCGTCGAGCGCATCGTAGGCGGCGCGCATGTCGGCGAATTCTGTGTTGGCGCCCCAGGACGGCAGGATGCGCCCGGACAACAGCGAATATTTTGCCGGGATCGGTCGGAACGAGCTGTCCGAGTGCCACAGCCGGTCGCCCAACTTGAAGAACCAGACCCTGTCTTCGGCCGACCTGATCCTGCCGTTCCGGTCGAGATTGGAAAAATCCGCCATGCCGGGGCCCAGCCGGGAGTCGCTGCGCTGCCGGATGTGGCCGCCCGACCCGTAGTTCTCCAGGTCGCCGAAGTGCAGGGTGAATGCCAGCTGCTGCTCGTCGGTGATGTCCTGATCGCGGAACACCAGCACAGCGTACCGGTCCATGCCGGCCTCGATCGCGGCGACTTCCTCGCGGCTGAGCGGCTTGCTGCAATCTATGCCCGAGACTTCGCCTGCAAAGGCCGGATGCAGTTGGCGGAACGATGCGGACATCTCAGTTGTTCCCTTCCGGTAGAAACTCGTCGTCGCGTCGGGCGGCTCCCACAGCGGCGAGCTGGCCGATCCCCGGCAGATCAAGCCGCGACGCATAATGACACGCAACCTGCCGACCCGGCACCTCTGCCAAACTTCATTCTACCCGATCCGCTGGCCGGCAGACATGCTGCGTGACCGAATCTCCGTCGATCGCCGAGGGCACTGGTATCCGGGGACATTAATTCTGACCGATTGCATGTTCAGGTCGCGACCGGAAGAAACTGCGGTTGGGTACGGTCTCGGCCAGCGTTGCGAGCCTTGTGGCGCTACGGCATTAGAAAGGTGCAAACGCAGATGAAGGCAGATGGTTCGGCGAATTACTCGCTGACCACCACATCATTGCAGCGCACCCTTGGTGCTGTATTGCTGTGCAACCGCGAGCCCGGTAGCACGCATTTCAATAGCCAACACACTCTCATATACCTTTTTTCAGGAAGCCGGTCTCAAGCGTATTGAATACAGTAAACGCGCAGCCATTCATATATCCCGACAGATCGTTCAGCCTGCCGCCATCTGCGTGTTCTGCTTGAATCTTCTTGTATCTGCGTTAAAACCTTGCTTTGCGATGCTGCCAACGAAAGGCGACGGACATGTTGACCAGTGCATCCGTACAGTGATTTGGACCGGTTGAGCACGCATGCCGCGTCGGTGCCCGACGCTCGTCACACGGCCGTCGTCACTGACGCTCCACCTTTTTCGCGACGTTAGGCGTCGCCTTGTTGCCGTTCAAATCACAGGCGAGCAGCGAGTGCGGACCGATCTTCGCCTATCGGCGGGGCGTGTCAGCGAACTGCCCCCATGAGGCCTGCCGGTTTGCCTTCCCCGCGTTGCCCGTCCAAGCTCACCTGGGAGGCCGGTAGCCTCCTGGTCGGAGGTGCACTCATGTTCATCGCGATGAACCGCTTCAAGGTCGAACGCGGATCGGAGGCGGACTTCGAGAAGGTCTGGACATCGCGCGACAGTCATTTGTCGGGCGTTCCGGGCTTTGCTGTTTTTCACCTGCTGCGTGGCCCGGAGCATGACGATCACGTGCTGTACTCGTCGCACACGGTCTGGCGCAGCAAGGCCGACTTCGAGGCCTGGACGCGCTCGGAAGCATTCCGGCGCGCGCACCAGGATGCCGGGCAGAACAGAAAACTCTATCTCGACCATCCCGAATTCGAAGGCTTCGACGTCATCCAGACGATCGAGGCTGGCAGCGACTGACGGGGAGGTTTTCCGATGCGCTTCGATGGCAAGGTATGCCTGATCACCGGCGCCGGCTCCGGTATCGGTCGCGCCACGGCGATCGGCTTCGCGCGACTTGGCGGCAAGGTCGTCGTCGCGGACGTGAACGGCGACAGTGCCGGTGAGGTCGTGGCCGAAATCACTGCCTTCGGCGGTTCGGCCACCGCGATGGTCGCCGACATGGCGAATGCCGCCGACATCGATGCAATGGTGTTAAACACGGTCGAGCAGTTCGGCCGGTTGGATGTTCTGCACAACAACGCGTTCGGCGTCCCGGCGACGCTGCGGCAGAACCGGCTTGCACGGTCGGCCGAAATCGATCAGGCGGTGTGGGACTACACGATCCAGGTAGGGCTCACTGCGGTGATGCAGGCGATAAGAGCCGCCTTGCCGATCATGCAGCGCCAGGGCGGCGGCGCCATCGTCAATACCGCGTCGATCTCGGGCCTGCGTGCCGATTACGGCATCGCCGCCTACAATGTGATGAAGGCCGGCGTGGTCAATCTGACACGCGTCGTCGCCGTCGAGTACGCGCAGCACGGCATTCGCGTCAACTGCGTCTGCCCCGGCGCGATCGACACGCCCCTTCTGCAACGTTCCTTTAGCATCCCGGGCTTTGCAGATGCGACGCGCGCCGCGATTCCCTTGGGCCGCCTCGGACGCCCCGAGGAGATGGCCAATGTCGTGCTGTTCCTGGCCTCGGACCTGGCCTCTTACGTCACGGGCGCCGCCTTCGTGGCCGATGGGGGCCTGACGGCCAAAACCGGGATCCCGACGCGATTCACCGACTGACACCTTGTCGTCATCCCCGCGAAAGCGGGGACCCAGGCCGCAACTGGGTCCCCGCTTTCGCGGGGATGACAACAGGGGCCGAGGGCCAAAGCCTACGCCATTTATATTCGAAGCGTGCAGGCCAGCAATCGCATTTTTATTCCACTTCCACGAAATTGCCTTGCAATTGGAACAGGAAACATGGTGCTCGACATTCTGATGTTGACGCTCCTGGCGGCGGCATTCGCGGGTGCGGTCGGCTATGTCCGGGCGTGCGATAATCTGACGCGCCCGATCGCCAACCGCTCAGACGAACCGCGATGACCTGGCAGGGGTGGCTGCAGATTGCACTGTTTGCCGCGCTCATCGCAGGGGTGGTGAAGCCGCTCGGCGGACATATTGCACACAGTCTCGACGGCTGTGGGCGGTTGCAGCGCGCCCTGGCACCGATTGAGAACGGCCTCTACCGCGCTGCCGGCATCGATCCCACCGAGGAACAGAGCTGGGTGACCTACGCCTTCGCGATGCTCTGCTTCAACCTTGTCGGCATCGTTGCACTCTATGCGCTGCAGCGCCTGCAGAATGTTCTACCGCTCAACCCGCAGCAATTCGATGCTGTCGCGCCCGACCTGGCGCTGAACACCGCCGTTAGCTTCGCCACCAACACGAGCTGGCAGTCCTACGGCGGCGAGACCACACTTAGCTATTTCTCGCAGATGGCGGGGATCACCGTCCAGTCGTTCCTGTCCGGTGCAACCGGCGTTGCCGTGGCAATTGCGCTGGTGCGGGGCTTCGCGCGCCGGTCCGCACAGACGATCGGCAATTTCTGGGTCGATCTGACGCGGATCACACTCTATGTGCTGCTGCCGATCTGCGTCGTGGCCTCACTCGTCCTCATCTGGCAGGGCGTGCCGCAGACCCTCGGCGCCTATGCCAGCGCGACCACACTGGAAGGCGCCAATCAGGTTCTGGCACGCGGTCCGGTGGCATCGCAAATGGCGATCAAGCTGCTGAGCGGCGATGGCGGGGGCTTCTTCAATGCCAACTCCGCCCATCCGTTCGAGAACCCGACGGCGCTGACCGGTGTCTTCGAGATGTTGCTGATCTTCCTGATCGGCGTGGCTCTGACCTACACGTTCGGCCGGATGGTCGGCGACCAGCGCCAGGGCTGGGCCCTGTTCGCCGCGATGGCCATGATGTTCGCGGCGGGCCTCGTGATCATCTACACCAGCGAGGCGGTTCCCAATGCGGCACTGTCGTCGTTCGGCCTCGACCAGGCGGCAGGCACATTGCAGGCCGGCGGAAACATGGAAGGCAAGGAGGTGCGCTTCGGCATCGGGCTATCCGCGCTGTTCGCGACGGTGACGACGGCTTCCTCGGATGGTGCGGTCAATGCCATGCACGACAGCTTCATGCCGCTGTCTGGTCTGGTCCTGATGGGCAACATGATGCTGGACGAGGTCATCGTTGGCGGCCCCGGATCGGGTCTGTTCGGTATCCTGTTGTTTGCCATCGTCGCGGTGTTCGCGGCAGGGCTGATGATCGGGCGAACGCCGGAGTATCTCGGCAAGAAGATCGAAAGCAACGAGGTGAAGATGACGATGCTGGCGCTGCTGTGCGTGCCGGCATTCATCTTGGGAATGGGGGCGGTGGCCGCCGTGCTGCCCGCCGGCGTTGCGGGCCTGAACAATGCGGGGCCGCACGGCTTTTCCGAGATGCTGTATGCCTACACCTCGGGCGCCGCGACCAATGGCAGCGCATTCGCCGGTCTGAGCGCCAATACGCCGTTCTACAATCTGACGCTGGCCGCTGCGATGTTTGCCGGCCGCTTCATCGTCATCGTGCCGGTGCTGTGCATCGCCGGCACGCTGGCGGCCAAACGCATCGTGCCGGTGTCGGCGGGAACGCTGCCGACGTATGGCATGCAGTTCGTCGGGCTTCTGGTCGGCACGGTGGTGATCGTCGGTGGGCTGACGTTCTTCCCGGCACTCGCTCTAGGACCTGTCGCCGAGCACTTCGCCATGCAGGCGGGCCTGACTTATTGATCCGGCCGCGCGCCTCTCGCTTCATCGCCATGGCGGTCCTCGGGCTTGACCCGAGGATCAGCCCCGCCATCCACGTCTTCGCTGCGAGCACCAAGAGAAGACGCGGATGGCCGGCCCCCCGGCCTTCGCCGGGGCATGCTTCGCCGACCATGACGAAAGGAGGTTGCAGATCAGCCTCAGCCTACTCCTAACCGCCCCAGATCCGCATCAGTGGCCCTGCCGAGCCGCTCACCGGATCGGCAGCCGGCGGCTTCACCGCTGCGATGTTGTGCACCACCTCGTCATGTTCCGCCGGCTTGCCGCGACGCAGGTCGCGCCGCTCGGTATTGTCCGGATAGGCGCCGACGATCAGCAGGTCGGCGCTCTTGCCTTCGTTGCAGTGACCAACGCCAGCCGGCACCACCACGACATCGCCGGCCCGCACGGTCAGCACCTCGCCCGCCGGCCCGCCGAAACGCACCTGCGCCTCGCCGCTGGCGACGCCGAGCACCTCGTGCGCATCGCTGTGGAAGTGGTGGAACGGATGCACCTGGTCACGCCACGCGGCGGGCCAACGGTTCGCCGTGAAGATGCGTTCGATCGCCGCCGGATCAGCCGGCACCGCCTGGCGGTATACCAGCAGCGGCAGATTTGAATTGGGAATCGCGCCATCGTCGGCGAAGGTGAAGGTCTGCGGTTCGGTCATTGCGTCCTCCCGGTTGCGGCTTCGCTCCGCCCGATAGAATACCCCGGGAAGTATCATGTCCACCGCCGCGACACACGGGCGATGCCGGCTGCCCGGCCTATCCTTTCTGTCCACGGGCCGAGCCGGTATCATCGGCGGAGCAAAGCGAAACTGATCGCTTCCGATGAGGGCCGCCGCACCATGTCACTTGCCCATGCAATCTCCGAACGGATTCACCGCCTGCGCTACGAGGACCTGACGCCCGCAGCCCTGGACTGGACACGCACTGCGTTCATCGACACGGTCGGCGTAACGCTTGCCGGAATGGTGGAGGACGGCCCGCGCATCCTGATGAATGTGCCGGGGATTGCCGTGGCGCCCGGACCCAGCCTGATCTTCGCCACCGACCGGCGCACCAGTGCGCTCGATGCGGCGCTGGTCAACGGTGTGGCCTCGCACGCGCTCGATTACGACGATGTATCCGGCACGCTCGGCGGCCATCCGTCGGTGACGGTAATCCCGGCGATGCTGGCGCTCGGCGAGCAGATCGCCTGCACCGGACGCGACCTTGCACTGGCCTATGTCGTCGGCTTTGAGACCGAATGCCGCATCGCCCGCGGCGTGCATTTCCACCACTACGACAAGGGCTGGCATCCCACCGCCACGCTCGGCATCTTCGGCACGGTCGCCGGCGCGTCGCGGCTGCTGCGCCTCACGACGGACCAGACCGCGACGGCGCTGGGGCTCGCCGCCTCGCTGGCATCGGGGCTGAAGGCGAACTTCGGCACCATGACCAAACCGCTGCATGTCGGCCATACCGCGCGCGACGGATTGTTAGCCGCGCTGATGGTGCAGCAGGGCTTCACCGCCAATCCGGCCGCGCTGGAAGCGCGGCAAGGCTTCCTCGACGTGTTCAACGGTCCCGGCACCTACGACACCGATCGCATCCTGGCGGACTGGTATGCGCCGCTGGAGGTGGAAGGGGGCGGCGAACCGGGGCTGAAGCCGTATCCCTGCTGCGGCAGCACACATGCCTCGATCAACCGCATGATCCATCTGGCCCGCACCCACGACCTGAAGCCGGAGCGCGTGGCGAAGATCGAGATCATGCCGCATGCCCGCCGCCTGCCGCACACCGACAACCCCGACCCGCGCACGCCGCTCGGGGCGAAGTTCAGCATCCAGTACGCGGTGGCGCGGGCGCTGGTCGATCGCGCCGTGCGGCTCGAGCATTTCGAGGGCGAGGCGCATTTCGACCCTGTGGTGCGCGATCTGATGGCACGCACCGAGGCGCGGGAGCATCCGGACATGCCGGACGCGTCGCCGCTGCAATGGGGTGCCGAGGTCGTTGTGACGACGCGCGACGGGCAGCGGCTTGCGTCAAGGCTGGACGACTTCGAACGTCGCGGCCCCGGGGGCCAGCCGATGAGCACCCAGGAGCTGTGGGAGAAGTTCGAGGACTGCGCGAAACGTGCCCTGCCGCGCGGCAATATCGCGCCGCTGTTCGACCTGCTGGGCAATATCGAGGCGCTGGGAAGCATCGCCGAACTGACCATGCTGCTGGAGCGGCGTGCCAACGAAAGGCCGGAAGCTGCCGCCGTGCGGCCGGCGGAAATGCTGGAGACGGCGACGGCCACCGGATGGGTTCCCTGACATTGCGCGAGAAAGGATCGTGCCGATGAGTGCTGACCAACGCCTGGCGGATCTCGGCCTGACCTTGCCGCCGCCTGCCAAGCCGCTCGGCAACTACGTGCCGTTCCGGCTCGCCGGCAATCTGCTGTTCCTGTCCGGTGTCGGCCCGCGCAGCGCCGATGAGACGATGATCACCGGCAAGGTCGGCGCCGATCTCACGGTGGAGCAAGCATACGAGGCGGCGAAGCTGTGTGGGCTCAACCTGCTGGTCAACATGATCGCCGCGGTTGGTACGCTGGAGCGTGTGGATACGGTGCTGAAGGTGCTTGGCATGGTGAATGCCGTCCCGACCTTCACCAACCATCCGAAGGTGATCGACGGCTGCACCGACCTGTTTGTCCAGGTGCTCGGCGAAGGCGGCCGGCCGGCCCGTTCGGCCGTCGGCATGGGCAGCCTGCCGGGTAACATCTTGGTGGAAGTGGAAGCGATCGTTTTGGTGAGGGGCACTTAACCCGGCTTTAACCGGGACGGGCGCACAATCAGCCGATTCAGAGAACCAGAACGTCTGCGGTTCATCCTTCCATGCCCAACGATCTTGCCATCCAACCTCTCACTGCGGTCCGCACCGGCGGCGAAATTGTCGGCGAGGCGAAAGCGGCGGCGAGCCAGCCTCTGCCCCAGCCGGAGCCTGCGGCCAATCCTTCGCCGATCGCCAATCCAAGTCTGCGGCTCGATCCGGCCCTCGGCATCGTTGTGCTCGAATTCCGCAACGGCGCCGGCGCAGTCACCACGTCGATCCCGAGCCAGCGTCAGCTTCAGGCCTACCAGCGCTGGGCGCAGACACACTCCGGGCAGGCGCCGCGTAACGGTGCGTCGCCGCCCGACGCATAAGTGCCTGCGCCGGCCCTGGGGCAGTTGCCGCCGCGCCGTCCAGCATGATAACTATGCCGATACGAACAGACGAAGCTGGGCCGGTTAACAAGTCGTTCAATTGGATCGGCCAAATTCAACAGGCTGTAACGTACCGATATCCCTAAGCGTTTGCAGCTTCCCTTACCGGCAGCAAACCAAAACACTGGAGATCGTTTTCCGCCGCATGGCCGTTCGCCCGGATTCGGACTGCCCGCGCCGGCAGGCGGGCCACACGCAACTGCTCTACTGCCGCAGCGAAGTACAACAATGTCTCGGCATGCACGCCGTCCGCCGCCGCCGCCTCAAGCCAACCTAATCGCGTCGCATAGACGCGGGCACCTCTAGCGGTCGCAACGGCAAACCGGTCGTTGAGCCCACCCCAATCCTGCCAGGTTGGCACCGCAAGATCGGTTCCCTCCTTCGCCATTGAGGCGACGATCTGAAGAACGTCAATCCGGTCGAGATAGAGCAGATCAGGCCGCAAGAAGACAACCCAATCGTGTTCCGTTACCTCCATTTGCATCATATCCCAGAGGCAGTTCAGACTTCGAAGTTGAAAACAGATGTTGCGCACGCTAGCGTAATCATCATTATAGCAGTCGGGATAGCTCCGCGCGATCTCCAGTGTCTCGGCGATCAGGCCAGGATCCTGCGCGTCGACCCTGCAGTGCTGCAATTCCAGCAGGTTTACTTCATTCGGATCGGTCGGAAGGTCGAATTCGCCAGAGCGTGAATTGCGAATGGTAACCGGCAGGTGGAAATGGCCATAGCGCGTTGCCGCTACTCCACTTTCCACCAGCGGCATAAGAATTTGTGCGCGAATGCTATAAATTGTATACCGTAGCGACCTGGTGAGGCCAAAGAAGCCCAGAAATATGCGCATCACTACAGTTCCGATCGTGGTCTGCTTCAGCTGTCACTTACCAGCATGCAGAGCGGCTAAACTGCATCTCCAGAGGGCTCAAATCGCGCCGCCAGACTTGTGCTGGCCACACCACTACGACGCAGCTATAAGCTAGCTGGTTCAGGCAGCGAGTGGCCAAGTGCGGCGGGGATTAATGTTTCCTCATATAATTGGAGTAGCTTTTGCAATTCGGCAATCCGCTTGTCACGTAGCGTGACATCTTGAACCAATTGCTGGATGATTTGTTGGTCTTCGCTGTTCATGGTATAATTTTCGACCGGAGCATCCGCATTTCCGCGGCGCAGATTCATCACTTCGGGGAATCGGTCGCTAATGCGGCCGCACGCAACTATCTCTGGCCCGCGCCGAAAAACCATGACGAAATCGTTCCAGATGTTGCGTCGCCGCCGGCCAGTGAACGATTCCACGAGCGCGAGGTCGAAACCCTCCCGCCGAGCCCAGTCTTGCAGGGTCAGTCCGGCGTCGGGATAGAACCGCCAATTATCGCGAGGGTACTGGTGGTACCAGCCGTTGGAGGGCACACAGACATAAATGTACCCGCCGCATCGGGTGACTCGCGTGATCTCAAGGAAGGTGGCCCAGAACATTGGGTCGTGCTCAAAACAGGATGTCGTCACGACGGCATTGAAATGCTGATCGACGAAGGGGAGGACGTGCGGATCGTCCAGCACCAGGTCGACGCCTTTGCCGGCGACCATGTCGACGCCGATGTAAGTGGCGCGGGATGGCGCGCAGACCCGCAACGATCCGTTGACGTCATGTGAGCCCACGTCAAGGATTACCGGTTGGCCGGCGGCCAGGTAGGTGTCGAAGAAGGCTTGGCCGAATTCGAGTGCGGTTTCGTGCATGAGCCTTCCTGGGTTTGCCGACGACTCGGCGAGAATGCCATGAGTAGCCTAAAAAAGCGTGAACTGGCGCTTGCGCGGCCCCGAGGACTACATGCCTGCCACTACGGCTGGGTACGGTGGTGGTGAATATGTCCTATTACCCGCGGCCGGTACGGTCCGGACCCAACGCGCGACTATCCAGTCGCGGGCCGCACCAGTCCTGCCAGGCGAAGCGCAGCGCAGTGCCAAGGTTGCGGCCGAAGCGTGGCGCATCGCACAGCGGACTTTCTTTCACCGTCGCGCGCAGCCCGGACCTGAGTGCGACCAGTGCCTCGATGTCGGACGCCTTTGCCACGGCAATGTCGCGATAGGAAGCGAGATCTTCGGCCACCCAGTCGGCCAAGCCGGCATTACTCAAGTGGCTCATGGAATGTCGCGAAGCGAAGATTTCACCAGGCATGGCCACCGTCGGCACCCCCATCCAGAGCGACTCGCAGGTTGTCAGGCCGCCTGAGTAGGGGAACGGGTCCAACACGATATCGATATCGTTATACTGGCGCATGAACGCCCGGTGGCCAGAGCCGCCGCGGAGTTCGATCCGCTCCGCACCGATGCCATGTGCGGCGAAGCCGCTACGCACCCGTTCCGCCGTTGGTTCGTCTCCGAACTGTTGGGTCTTCAGCACCATCCGCGACCCGGGCACGCGGAGCAGGATGGTGCACCAGGTGGCGATGACACGCGGCGTGACCTTGGCAAGATTGTTGAAGCAGCCGAAAGTAATGTAGCCGTTGGCGATAGCCGGCAGCGGCACAACATCCGGCGCATAGGGCGGCGGACTGTAGCACACATAGCCGTCCGGCAGACGCAACGGTCGTTCGGAATAGACGTGCTCCAGCTCGGGCGGCGTCTCCCAGCGATCGGTGATGATCCAGTCCATTTCCGCCACGCCGGAGCTGTGGTTCTGCATGCCGACCCACTTCACCTGCACCGGAGCCAGACGATAGGCGCAGGCAGTCATACGCGCCGATTCCCCGTAGCCGCCTAGGTCGATGAGGATGTCGATGCCGAGTTCCCGTGCCTTGATCGCGAGCGCCTTGTCGTTCATCATATCGACATCGTGCCATTCGCGCGCGAGCGCGCGGAAGCGGCGTTCCATCCAGTCCTGCAAGTCATTCTGCGCCAGGCAGACTACTGCGAACGCGGAGGGATCCAGCGTCTCGAGCCCGGCGACCGTCAGCCAACCGACCGGATGCGTCTTGAATGAGCCCGACAGGAGACCGACCACGAGAGGACGATTGGGATCACGCGTGTTGGCGAACGGGGGCAGGCTCTCCCGCGGCAGCCGGTCCGAGCAATCCGTGAGAGCCGCAAGCAGCTCTGTGCCGGTGATGCCATCGCGATATGGCAGCGTATTGCACAGGACACGTCGCGGCCCCGCCATATTGGGTGCAAGATCAATGGCGCGGCGGGCAAGTTCCACCCCCTCGTCCTGCAGCCCCAGGCAAGTGGTGGCGTTGGCCAGATTGCATAGCGCATTCACTTGCTCGCCGTCGCGTTCAATCGATGCGAGCATTTCGCTGCGCGCGTCGGCGTGACGGGTCATGCGCATCAGCACCACGGCGAGTGCGTCACGAAGGATCAGATTGTTGGGATCCAGCTCGCTGGCACGGCGCAATGCTGCCTCGGCCTCGTGCAGCCGGTTGGAGCGTGCGAGTACCTCGGCGAGGAGTGCTGCCGGCCGCTGCGCATCAGGCGCGAGCGCCGCCGCAGCCGCCAGAGCATCGATCGCTTCGGGCCGGCGGCCAAGCCGCTCCAGCAGGACACCACGCACGGCTGGCAGCACCGGGTCCAGCGGGTCGGCGTCAGCCGCGGCGTCGAGCCAGGTCAGCAACGGCTCCTCCGAGCCCGCGGCACTCGCGGCGTCTACCCGGTGCAGCGCATACTCCAAAGTGTGAGGCGACAGGCGCTGCGCCTCGGCAAACGCCGATTCCGCGAGCGGCTTGTCACCGGTCAACATCAGCGCGAGGCCCATGGTGTCCCACGCTTCGGCCCGGCCGGGTGCTATTCCGCAGCAGCGCAGCAGCAGATCGCGTGCGCTCTCACCGTCGCCGCGCTTGATCAACA
>Ga0210402_10004308_pt1 | contig 12991 bp, 9 predicted proteins | sample IncBWC7MmetaG_FD_161055 | JGI IMG/M metagenome (GOLD analysis project Ga0210402, IMG submission 161055) | Forest soil microbial communities from Barre Woods Harvard Forest LTER site, Petersham, Massachusetts, United States - Inc-BW-C-7-M | ecosystem: Environmental > Terrestrial > Soil >...
AATGCCGTCAACATGGCCCTCGCGCTCTCGCTGTCCGCTTCACGCCATCCCGACAGGGCCGCTCGGAGCCACACGCCGTCAATCATCGCGGCGATCATCGCGGCCAGGCTTTGCGCCTCGTCCGGCTCAACGAGCTTGAGCAAAGAGTTTCGCAGCACCGAGAGCGTGCGCCGCTGATACACCGATTGAATCCGCAACAGGCGCTCGACGTGCAGCACTTGACCCCAAAACGCCAACCAGGCGCCGCCGGTGCGTTGATCGAATTCCTCCGGCGCGAGATTCGCGTCGATGACCGCCTGAATCCGGCCGCGTGGTGTTGCCACCAGTCGCAAGCGCGCACGCACCTGGGTGCCGACACGACGCGCCAACGATCGGAACGCTGCCTCGAGCAATCCATCCTTGTCATCGAAGTAATGCGCCACCAGACCGGGCGAGACGCCGGCGCGGGCCGCGATTTGCGCGAGCGTCGTGCCCACGAAGCCGACTTCGGCTAGGCTATCAATCGTGACTTCCACCAACTCACGGCGCCGCATCTCTTCGATTGGCTCAGAATAGGTGTCTTCAGACACCATTGATTGATTGTTCAATTTTGCAGCCTTACAACCGACAAAGAGCTTTGTGGACGCGCTATGACAGATGTGCCTAAGATAGGGCTCGGATAATTTATACTTTAAATTTCAGGTATTAGGGATACATTGGTGAGCTGTAGCCGAATCCTGTTAAACGATCATTCAAAGCGGCAGCCGCCGCTTCAATCATGCCGCCGGCTTAGGCCTACGGTCAACCCCCCCAAACCCTCCGCTGCGAACCGACGGATCGGCGTTCTGCGCAGGATGTGCAGGGTCATCACGCGCGGCGGCGGCGCAGCCCTATTCACGGGCAGTACGCTGTTGGCGCGCAGAGCTTTGTTCGCGGGCAGCGCTTTATTCGCGGGCAGCGCCCTATTCGCTGGCGTTGCTCTCTCCGCGAGCGTCGCCGGCGCGCTGCCGGCGCCCGCCACCGACCCGCCGAGCTGTCAGGCGGTGCGCTTCGCTGACGTCGGCTGGACCGATGTCACGGCGACCACCGCCCTGACGAGCCAGGTGCTGCGCTCGATCGGCTATTCCCCCGCGATCACCGTGCTGTCGGTGCCCGTCACGTTCGCATCCCTGCAAAACAAGGATATCGACGTTTTTCTCGGCAATTGGATGCCCACCCAAAAAGTCGACATCGCTCGATACCTTGACGATGGCTCGGTGACCGTGATCGGCGCGAATCTGGTCGGCGCAAAATATACCCTGGCGGTGCCCGCCTATTCCTTCGCGGCCGGCCTGCACGAATTCAAGGACATTCAGCGCTTCGCCCCGGCGCTCAACAATGAGATCTACGGGATCGAACCCGGCAATGATGGCAATCGGCTCGTGCTGAAAATGCTCCAGGAGAATTTGTTCAATCTCGGCGGGTTCAAATTGATCGAATCCAGTGAACAAGGAATGCTGGCGCAGGTCGAGAGAGCCGTGCGCGGCCGGCAGCCCGTCGTGTTTCTAGCCTGGGAGCCGCATCCGATGAACATGCGGTTTGATTTGAAGTACTTGTCGGGGGGAGACGAGGTGTTCGGGCCTAATTACGGCGGCGCCACGATCTACACGGTGACGCGCAAGGGCTACGCGGACGCCTGCCCCAACGTCGGCCGGCTGCTCAACAATCTGAAGTTCACCTTGCGGGGCGAGAGCGAAATGATGGCGGCAATCCTGGATCGGCATGAGCCGGCGGATGTCGCAGCCGTTGCGTGGCTCCGAGCAAATCCCGGCGTGATGAATACCTGGCTTGAGGGTGTCCTCACTTTTGACGGCCGCCCCGCCTTGACGGCGTTGTCGCACTCTGCGGTGTTGCCGCGCAGCTCCGGCTTCGAGGCGTGGATCACCGGCCACAAGATCCCGGTGGGCGACGCCATGGCGGTAGCCATCGACTATGTCAAAGCGCATGGCACGTATTTATTTGACGGGATCTCGATCGTCATTCGAGGGATGGTCGACGCCGTGAACGCTGCGCTGCGCGCACTGCCCGCACCGGCATTGATTGTCGCGGCGGCGGTACTGGCGTGGGCATTGCGCCGCTCGCTGCCGCTCGCCGCCTTTGTTGCCGCGGCGCTGTTGTTCATTTTGAATCAGGGCTACTGGGCGGCCACGCTCGAGACTCTTGCGCTGGTCGTGGTTGCGACCGTCGCCTCCGCCGCGATTGGTATTCCTTTGGGGATCGCAGCGGCGCATCGACCCCGGCTCTTCGCTGCGCTTCGTCCCGTTCTTGATCTGATGCAGACCTTGCCGACATTCGTCTATCTCATCCCGACACTGGTCTTGTTCGGCCTAGGGGTGGTGCCCGGCCTGATATCGACGGTCATTTTTGCCTTGCCGGCACCCATCCGCCTCACACACTTGGGGATCTCGTCGGTTCCGCGGACTCTGATTGAAGCCGGCGAGGCTTTCGGAGCCACTCCCATGCAACTGCTGTGGAAGGTTGAACTACCCAGCGCGGCGTCGACCATCATCGCAGGAATCACCCAGTGCATCATGCTGAGCCTGTCGATGGTGGTGATTGCGGCATTGGTCGGCGCCGGCGGTCTCGGCGTCCCGGTTGTGCGCGCCTTGAACTCCGTCCAGGTCGGCACCGGCTTTGAGGCCGGCTTTACCATCGTGCTGCTCGCGATCATCCTGGATCGCATCAGCAGGCCGAAGGAACGAGGCCCTTCGCAATGAATGCGGCCACTCCAGCGCCGAAGGCAGCCGATTCGGCGCTGGATTTCCAAGCCGTGGACATTCTGTTCTGCAAGCCCGGCAGCCAGGGGCGCAAAACCTTGCGCGATGCACTGAGCGCGCTCGATGCCGGCGGAACCCGCGCGGAAATCCAGGATAAGTTCGGCGCGATCGTGGGTGTGGCCGGCGCCAACCTTAACGTGGCTCGCGGGGAAATTTCGGTGCTCATGGGACTGTCGGGGTCGGGGAAGTCCACGTTGCTGCGCGCGGCAAATGGCTTGAATACGGTGACCCGCGGATCGGTTCTCGTGCGCGACGGCGAGTTCTGCATCGACGTCGCACACTGCGACCCCCAGCAGTTGCGTCGGCTGCGGCGCGAAAAGGTTGCCATGGTGTTTCAGCAGTTCGGTTTGCTGCCCTGGCGCACGGTGCGGGAAAACGTTGGATTTGGGCTGGAGCTGCGCGGCGACCCGGCGCCCAAGCGAAGATCCATCGTCGATGAGAAACTCGAACTCGTCGGACTGACGCAGTGGGCGGAACGCCATGTCGCGGAATTGTCCGGAGGCATGCAGCAGCGCGTCGGTTTGGCGCGGGCCTTTGCCACGGATGCCGATATTCTGCTGATGGATGAACCCTTTTCGGCCTTGGACCCGCTGATCCGCGCCAAATTGCAGGACGAATTGCTCGAACTGCAGGCGCGCGTGAAGAAAACCATCCTGTTCGTCAGCCATGACATGGACGAGGCCTTGAGGCTGGGTGATCGGATCTCGATCATGCAAAACGGACGCATCATCCAAACCGGCACGGCAGAGCAGATCGTGCTCACGCCGGCCGACGACTATGTCGCCGAATTCGTCCTTCACATGAATCCTCTCACCGTGCTGACCGGCAACATGGTGATGCAGCGGCGCATTCATATGGCCGGGGATGGCACAGAGGTGTGGCTGGACCCCGGCCGACGCTACCAATTGTCGCTGAATTCGACCGGCGAGGCTTCGAGCCTGAGTCTGGACGGCATCGCCCACACGCTGCGTTACATTCGAGACGAGGTGGACATTGCGCTCGACGATCCCGGGCTGGCGGTTGCGCCCGCCTCGATGTCGCTGCAAGCCATCATTCAGCTGCGCCAGAACTCAGGCCACCCGGTATTGATCGCCGAGGAGGGCAAAATTCTCGGCGTATGCGGCGAGCACGAAATCATTCGCGCGCTCAGCAGAGGAAAGCGGATGTGAAATGCATGACAAATTGATTACAGGGCGCGCCTGCAACTTAAAATGTTTGCCGAATGCTAAACGCATTGCGTACCCCCGCCGGTCAAAGCGATCATCGGCGCCATGAAAAAGATAAATGAAGCGGCGCGCTCGGTCGATGTGGTGCTGGAAACCGACGTGCTGGTCGTGGGCAGCGGCCCCGGCGGCCTCGCTGCGGCACTTGCCGCCGCGCGCGCCGGCGCCCGCACCGCGCTGATCGATCGCAACGGCTGTTTCGGCGGCAACATCACCCAGGTCGGCGTCGAAGGCTTTGCCTGGTATCGCCACGAGCACACGGTCGACGCGGAAGGCATCGGCATTGAAATGGAGAAGCGCGCCGCGCAGATGGGTGCCGCGATGCCCGAACCGCAGTCCTTGAGTCATGCGCTGGATGCGGAAATGTTCAAATGGGTTGCGGACGTTCTGGTGCAGGAAGCCGGCATCACGCCCCTGCTGCACCGGCTGTGTGTCGCGCCCATCATGGAAAACGGCGCCATTGCCGGCGTCATCATCGAGAGCAAGGCGGGCCGCGAGGCAATTCTCGCCAAGCGTGTGGTCGATGCGACCGGTGATGCCGACATTGCCAGCCGCGCCGGCGCCCCCTTCCACAAGCTTCCCAAGAAAGAAATGATGTCGGCGTCCGTGATGTTCTCGATGAGCGGCGTCAACAAGCGCCGCTTCATCGAAGCCGTCAAGGCCGATCCGCAGACTTATGCGGATTGGGCCGGCAATAACGAGTGGGACTATGAAACCACGGGGAAGGAAGACAAGCTGTTCTCGCCCTTTTTGCGCAAGCCGTTTCAAAAGGCGCTCGCGGCCGGCATCATCCCCGCGAGCCTCAGCACCATCGCCGGCACGTGGGGCTCGGTGTCGGATCAAGGCGACTTGACGTACCTCAACTTGGTGCACTTGCCGGAAATCGACGGCACTGATCCCAATGACCTGACAACGGGTGAGATGCGTGGCCGGCGCGAGGCGATTTACGCTCTCGAAGCACTGCGCGGTTTCATGCCGGGCTGCGAAGATGCCAAGCTGCGCAACTTCGGCATGACGCTTGGCATTCGCGACACGCGCAAGATCGATGCACTCTACAATCTCACCGGCCACGATGTGCGCGAGCAGGCTCGTTTCGACGACGCCATCGGTATCTTCCCGGAATTCATCGACGGCTACGGCGTACTCATCCTGCCCACCACCGGCCGCTACTGGCAGATGCCCTATCGAGCCCTGGTTCCCAAAGGCGTCGGCAATCTTCTGGTGGCGGGACGGTGCATCGGCGGCGACAAGATTTCCCATGCCTCCGCGCGCAACATGATGTGCTGCGCGGTCAGCGGTCAAGGCGCCGGCGTCGCCGCGGCGGTGTCTTTGCAACGCAATGAAGCGTTCGATCAATTGAACATCGGCGCGGTACAGCAGGAATTGGCCCGGCAAGGCGCGCGCTTCCGGTGAGCCCAAGCCGCGGTTCCGCGTCGATGCGCTGGTGGGTGTTGGCGCTGGCCGCCATCGCGGTGTCCAGCAGCTACTACGAAGACGATGTGATCGGGCCGATCGCCGACCTGTTGCATCGGCAACGGGACTTCAATCAGTCGCAGCTGGGGATGCTGAATGGCGTCATGAGCATCCCCAATGTCGCGCTCGCCCTGATGAACGGGCTGCTCATCGACCGCTTTGGCCCGGCTCGCATGGCGTTCTGGTTGGCCGCCATCGGCGTGTTGGGCGCGGCCTTGACGGCCATCGGCGAGCCCTACGAACTCATGGTCGCCGGCCGCTTCATATTCGGTATCAGCGAAGGCGGAATTTTCATCGCGCTGGTGGCTGGATTGGCCCAATGGTTCCCGCGCAGCGGTATCGCACTCGCGACGGCCCTGTACTTGAGTCTTGCACGCGTTGGTTCCTACGCCGCCGACACCTCGACGGCCTGGGCCCATCCGCTTTATCAAGGCGGCTGGCAGCCGCCGCTCTGGCTGGGTACCGCGATTACGGCAATCGGCTTGGCCGCGGCCGGCGTCTACTATTGGCTCGATGTTCGCTACCGGCCAAGGGCCTCGATCAGCATCACGGTGGAACAGGTGAAGTGGCGGCAGCTGCTGTATTTCGACCGCTCCTATTGGTACATCCTCGCGCTGCACGTGCTGTATGCCGCGGTGTTCTTCCCGTTCCGAACCACCTATGTCATTGAGTATTTCCAGCATGCAAAAGGTCTCACGCTCCAGCAGGCTGGCGTCGCCAACAGCTGGGTGTTTTTTGCGGCGATCTTCGCGACCCCCTTTTTCGGCTTGCTCGCCGACCGGCTTGGACATCGCGCGCTCATGTTGACCTTCGGCGCGCTGCTGCTGTCGATGACCTTTGTGGTGCTCGGACTCACCGACCTCAACCTTTGGGTCTCGACGGTCATGATGGGCATCAGTTTCTCGTTGGTGCCGGCGGTGATCTGGCCGGCCACAACGCTCATCGTGGAGCCTCGCCGCCTGGGCACGGCGCTGGGCCTCATCACCTTGATTCAGGCGCTCGGCATGGCGGCATCCAACCTCGCCGCAGGCAGGCTCGCCGATATCGCCGGTGCGGGATCCCAGAATCCGGCCGGCTACGAGGTCATGCTGTTGTTCTTCTTCCTGCTCAGCCTCACGGCCCTGCTCTCGGCGGTGCTGCTATGGCGGCGCGAGGCGGGACCCCACGGACACAATCTCGAGTCGGCGCGCGCCGGGGCCTCCGCCTAGCGGCCACTTTCGATGCGCTCGTTACTGCGCCTTTGTAGGACAAAGACGCGACCGCTGCTGTGTGCTCCGCACTCGCTCACGCCGATTGACAAGAATTAAAAGCCGGGCGCATGCTCCCCGCCTCTGCCGATCCGCGACAGCGCTGATGTCAAGCGCTCTTGAGGACAGCAAATCAACAACGAATAATTTCTTTCCGGAGGCCGCTCATGGAACGCATTTTGTTTGTCTTGATTGCAACTCTGATGGCATCGAGCTGGGCACTGGGCGACAACAAAGATTCTGTCGCAGCCGCTCCATCGCAATTCAACGAAGCCACGGTCGCCGAGCTTCAGGCTAAGATGAACGCCGGCACGCTCACTTCAGTTGAACTCACCAAGTATTACGTTCGACGCATTCTTGACCTGGACCAGAACGGTCCGGGGGTCAACGCCGTGATTGAACTGAACCCCGACGCCATCCGGATCGCCGAGCAAATGGATGACCTGCGCAGGCACGGCAAGATCCTTGGCCCCTTGCATGGCATGCCGGTACTGATCAAGGACAATATCGATACGGGCGACCGGATGCAGACCAGTGCCGGATCGCTCGCGCTCGTCGGCCAACCCGCCCTTAAAGATTCTACCGTGGCCGCAAAGTTGCGCGCTGGGGGCGCCGTGATCCTCGGTAAGACTAACTTATCCGAGTGGGCGAACTTCCGTTCGTTCGAATCGATCAGCGGCTGGTCCGGTCGCGGCGGACAGACGAATAATCCCTACGGCATCAATCGCAATCCCTGCGGTTCCAGTTCTGGCTCAGGTGCGGCGGCGTCGTCGAATTTTGCCGTCTTGGCCTTCGGCAGCGAGACCGACGGCAGTATCGTCTGCCCGTCCAATGCCAACGGCGACGTCGGGATCAAACCCACGGTCGGACTGACCAGTCGGGCAGGAGTCGTACCCATTTCGCACACACAGGATACTGTAGGTCCGATCGCACGCACGGTTGCCGATGCAGCCGCAGCGCTCGGCGTAATCCAAAGCCAAAGCTTTGACGGCCGCGACGCTGCAACCGGCAGCGTACCTTTGGGCTGGAAAGGCCGCAGCCGGCCGACGAACATTCCCACCGATTACACCCAGTTTTTGAATGCAAAAGGACTGCAGGGCGCCCGCTTAGGCCTGACGCGCGCGGGGCTCAACGGATTCGACCCGGATGTTCCAACGCCGCAACCCGTATTGGATGCCTTCGAGGCCGCGGTCGAGGCGTTGACCGCGGCGGGCGCGACTGTTGTCGATTTGGATGCGGCGGGTTTCATCTTCCCGTCGGCGAGCGGCGAATCCCTAGTTCTGGACTTCGACTTCCGCGGCGACGTTCGGGCTTACTTCGCCACTCGCATCGGTGTACCGGTGGCGGGCGGCACACTGCAATCTGCCATCGACTTCAACAACGCGCATGCCGCCGAGGAAATGCCGTTTTTTAACCAGGACGTGTTTGACGAGGCAGAATCGCTCGCACCCGGTCCCGACGATCCGCAGTCCGTATTTGGCGGGATGACTTACAACCAAGCGCTCGAAATCGATCGACTCTCCGGGGTCAACGGCATCGATGCCGCGCTTAAACAGTTTAATCTCGATGCAGTTGTCTCCGCGACCGACAACCCAGCGTGGGCCACCGACCTTCTCTACGGCGATCATTTCATCTTCGGCACATCGGGTCTCGCCGCGCCACCGGGGTATCCCATCGTGCAGGTACCGGCGGGTATCGTGTTCGGCGTGCCGCTCGGCATCAGTTTCTTCGGGACCGCATTCAGCGAGCCCACGCTGATCAAGCTTGCTTCGGGATTCGAGGCGGCGACCCGAATCCGCGCAAAGAATCTGCCGACGTTCGCGCCGACGACGCCCTCCAACAATATTCAAGGAACGACTCTGAAGAAGCCCCGCAGAGCGGCACCGGCAGTGCCGGCGCCGGATGCGCGCGATGCGGATCGGCAGAAAGCGCGGCACTTGTAGTGTGGCCGGTATTCCCCGTCGGTCGAGCCCTTGCTCGACCACGGCGGCCTGCGCTAGGCGGCGCGCTGCGCGAAGCGGCGCTGAATTTCGCCGACGAAACCGCGCCGGAAAATCAGCACGCATACCACGAAGATCGCGCCAATGATGACCGAGACCCAGGCACCGACAATGTCGGATAAATACTCCTGCAGCGTCACCACAACATTGGCGCCGATGACGGGTCCGAGAAAAGTTCCGCTGCCGCCTAACAAGGTCATCAGAATGACTTCACCGGAATTGGTCTGACTGACGTCCGACAGCGTGACAAAGCCCAGCACCAAAGCCTTGAGCGAACCGGCCAAGCCTGAGAGGCCCGCCGACAACACGAAGGCCATCAGCTTGTAGCGATCGGCTTTGTACCCGAGGGAGACGGCGCGCGGCTCATTGGCGCGGATTGCCTTGAGCACCTGGCCAAAGGGCGAGTGCACAATGCGTCGAATGAGGACAAATACTGCGACGAAGACCGCCAGCACGAAGTAATACATGGTCCGATCGCTGCCGAGGCCGATTACCCCTAAGAGACTGCCGCGCGGAATGCCTTGCAGACCGTTCTCGCCGCCGGTGAATTCCGCCTGCAGACAAACGAAGAACACCAGCTGTGCGAGCGCCAGGGTAATCATTGCGAAATAAATTCCCTGGCGGCGCACCGCAATCGCGCCGATCACAGCACCCAGCAGCAGCGCAACCGCGACGCCGCCGAAGATGCCCGCGATGGTCCCCCAACCCTGCGCCGTCACCAGCCATCCCGTGACGTAGGCCGAGGCACCGAAATAAGCTGCATGACCGAAGGACAGCATCTTGGTGAAGCCGAGCAACAGATTGAAGGCGCAGGCAAACATCGCGAAGCACAGAAGCTTCATGAGAAACACGGGATACAGCCCCAAGAACGGCGCGATCAGCGCGAGCGCCGCCAGCACGACATACACGCCAACTTGAGCACGCACCAATTGCTCTTTCATCTATTGCTCTTTACCGAACAGGCCGGCAGGACGCCAGATGAGCACCACCGCCATGATGACGAAGACCACGATATTCGAGGCCTCGGGATAAATGACTTTGGTCAGTCCTTCAATCAGCCCGAGAAGCAGCCCGCTCACGATCGCGCCGACAATCGAGCCCATGCCGCCTATGACGACCACGGCGAATACCACGATGACCAGCGAGGAGCCCATCAAGGGACTGACCTGAACGACGGGCGCCGCGAGCACGCCGGCCAGCGCGGCGAGTGCCACGCCCGCGCCGTAGGTGCACATGACCAGCAGCGGCACGTTGATTCCAAAAGCCTGTACCAGCTTCGCGTTCTCGGTCGCGGCGCGCAGGCTGGAGCCCAAGCGCGTGCGCTCGATCAGGAACCAAGTGACGCCGCACACCGTCGCCGATGCCAGAATTACCCAGGCCCGGTAGACGGGCAGCACCATGAAGCCGAGATTGAAACCGCCCTGCAGCAGCGGCGGGACCGGATACGACTTGCCCGACGCACCAAACTGGCTGCGCATGACTCCTTCGGCGATCAAGGCAATGCCGAAGGTCAGCAGCAAGCCGTAAACCGGCTCGACATGATACAGATGCCTCAAGAGCAGCCGCTCGATGACGATGCCCAAAAGGCCGACGGTGAGCGGTGCCAGCAGCAATGCCCACCAATAGTTGACGCCGAAGGACGCCAAGCCGATGTACGCCGCGAATGCGCCCAGCATGTAAAAAGCGCCGTGCGCGAAGTTGACGACGCCAAGCAGCCCGAAGATCACCGCCAGTCCGAGGCTCAGGAGCGCATAAAAAGAGCCGTTGACCAGCCCCAACATGAGCTGGCCCAGAATCGCAGGCAGCGGCACACCAAAGACGGTCGTCACTATTTTTTGAGCATCGGGCAGGTCTGGTCGGGCTGCGCGCCGTCAGCTTCCTCGCCCGGCATGACTTTTACGACCTGATAGTAATCCCAGGGATACTTGGATTCCGCGGGTGTCTTGACCTTCATGACGTACATGGTATGGACCATCAGACCATCGGCGCGAATGTAGCCGTCTTTGGCGAAGAAGTCGTTGATCTTGGTCTTCTTGAGCTGCGCCATCACTTTGTCCGAATCGGTCGAGCCCACCGCCTTGACCGCGTTCAAGTACTGCATGGTGGCGGAGTAGACACCGGCCTGATCCATGGTCGGCATGCGGTTCACCTTGGCGAAAAAGCGCTTGCCAAACGCACGAGTTTGGTCATTCAGGTCCCAGTACCATCCGGTCGTCAAGTACAGGCCTTGCGCGGTTTGCAGCGTCGCGGCGTGAATGTCCGTGAGAAAGGCCAGCAGCGCCGCGGGTTTCATGGTCTTGGTGATGCCGAATTCGTTGGCCGCCTTGAGCGAGTTTGAGAAATCCGTACCCGCGTTCGCGAGCCCCAGGACTTGCGCACCCGAGGCTTGAGCCTGCAGCAGGAACGAGGAGTAATCCGTCGTGCCCAGCGGCGCACGGACCGCGCCCAGTACCTTACCGCCGTTCGCCAGCACCACCTTCGTCGCCGCGTCTTGCAACTGTGTGCCGAAGGCATAATCGGCCGTGATGAAGAACCAGGTCTTGCCGCCCTCTTTGATGATGGCGCTTGCGGTTCCGTTGCCGAGTGCGGTCGTATCGTAGGCGTAGTGAATGGTATAGGGCGTGCAATCCGCGCCCGTCAGCGAGGCGCCGCCCGCACCGATGGCGATGAAGGGAATTTTCTTGGCCGCCGCAACCTTGGACATGGCGATGCTCACGCCGGTGTTGGATCCGCCGAGCACCACCGTCAGACCGTTCTGATCGGCCCATTCGCGAAACTTCGAGGCGCCGATATCGGGCTTGTTCTGATGATCGACGCTGAGCACGGTGATCTTTTTGCCGAGCACGGTGCCGCCAAAGTCGGCGATCGCCATATTGATGACATCGACGCCGGCCTGGCCCATGACGTCCGCATAGACGCCCGACATGTCGTCGATATCGCCGATGACCACTTGATCCGCCGCGGCGCTCGCCTGCGAGGCTGCATACAGGCCGAGCAGTGTACCCAGCACTACGATTGTCGATTTGCGCGTCATTTCGTTATCCTTTTTAAGTTCGATTCAAACGCCTAAAAATTCATGCAGCAATGCCGTTTGCGAGGCCAGCTCGGACTGTCCGAACTGCTTGACGATCTTGCCGCGTTCCATCACATAAAACCGATCTGCCAGCGGCGCGGCAAAACGGAAATTCTGCTCGACCAGCACGACCGTCATACCCTTCGACCTCAAGGCGCGAATCACTTCGCCGAGCTTCTGCACGATGACGGGCGCCAATCCCTCGGAGATCTCGTCCAGCAGCAACAATCGCGCGCCGGTGCGCAGGATACGCGCCACCGCCAGCATCTGCTGCTCCCCGCCCGACAGCCGCGTACCGGGACTGTCTGCACGTTCGCGCAGATTGGGAAAAATATCGTAAATCTCCTCGAGCCGCATCCCCTGCGCGCCCTTGAGCCGGGGCGGCAACAGCAGATTTTCCTCGGTCGACAGTGCCGCGAAAATCCCGCGCTCCTCCGGGCAGTACCCAATCCCCATTCGGGCGATTTGGTGGGGCGCAAAGCCGCCCGCTTCGATCCCTTCGATCATCACCGATCCGGTGCGGGAATCGACCAAACCCATGATTGCACGCAGGGTGGTCGTGCGGCCGGCGCCGTTGCGGCCCAAGAGCGTGACGATTTCACCCTCTCGGACCGAAAATTCAACGCCGTGCAGAATGTGCGATTCGCCATACCATGCCTGCAGATCCGCCACTTTGAGCATCTCGCGGCTCATGAGGCCGCTCCCGACAATGCATCGCTCGAGGTGCCCATGTAGGCTTCAATCACCTGCGGATTTTTGGAGACTTCCGCGTAAGGACCCGCGGCGATGACCCGGCCCCGCTGCAGCACCGATATCGTATCGGCGATGGAGGCGACGACGCTCATGTTGTGCTCGACCATGAGCACGGTGCGGTTGACCGACACTTGCTTGATGAGCTGCGTGACGTGCGAAACGTCCTCGTGTCCCATCCCCTGGGTGGGTTCGTCGAGGAGCATGAGGTCAGGGTCGAGCGCCAATGTCGTGGCCAGCTCCAATGCGCGCTTGCGGCCGTAGGGCAGATCCGCAGCGGTGGTACGGGCGTGATTCTGAAGGTGCACCTGAGCGAGCAGGTCCATTGCGCGCCCGTCCAAATTGGCGAGGCTTTTCTCCGAGCGCCAGAAATAAAAGGATGTGCCCAAGTTCCGCTGCAGGGCGACCCGAACATTCTCGAGCACGGTGA
>Ga0210402_10004309_pt1 | contig 12991 bp, 13 predicted proteins | sample IncBWC7MmetaG_FD_161055 | JGI IMG/M metagenome (GOLD analysis project Ga0210402, IMG submission 161055) | Forest soil microbial communities from Barre Woods Harvard Forest LTER site, Petersham, Massachusetts, United States - Inc-BW-C-7-M | ecosystem: Environmental > Terrestrial > Soil >...
GCCGATCTTCTCGCCCACGGTGATGACGATGCGCTTCCATCCCACCATCGTCCCCAGCCCAAGCGCGATCGCCACCGCGACCTTCACCCAGTTGGGAATGAATTTCGTCGCCTGATCGAGCGACTGCTTGTAGGTGTTGAGCGTCTTGATCTCGTCCGGCGACAGCTCGCTGGCGCTGTCCTTCATCAGGAAACGGATGGCTTCCGAGGCGAGGTACATGTCGTTGCGGGCGTTGCCGACGGCTTCCGCCGGCAACCGCGCCAGCGACCCGTATTGATTGACCTGGGCGGCGATGTTGCGCACCAGGACCGCCAATGACGGATAGGTCCCCTCATTGAGGGTATGGCTGGCGACGTAGGCGGTGACGGCCGGGCGCGGATCGCCGAGGACGTTGTACCCTGCCGCCTTCTGCTCGATGACGGCACTCGCCGCCTGCGAAGCTGCTACGAACCTCTGCACTTGGCTCTCCGGCAGCGCGCGATTGAGCGCATAGGCGGTCGGCACCGTGCCGATCAGGATCAGCATGATCAACCCCATGCCCTTCTGCCCGTCGTTGGAGCCGTGGAAGAAGCTGACCAGCGTGCAGGTGAGGATGAGGATGCCGCGAATCCACCAGGGCGGCGGCTGTTCGCCCTTCGGTTCGGCATAGAGCGCCGGAATGCGGACGATGGATTTCAGCAGCAGCAACAGAGCGGCGGCGAGAGCGAAGCCGAACATCGGCGAGAGCAGCAACGCTTCGCCGACCTCCTTCGCTTTCCCCCAATCGACCCCCGACGTGCCGCCGCGGCCATGCAACAGCGCGTTGGCGATGCCGACGCCGATGATCGAGCCGATCAGGGTATGCGAGCTCGACGCCGGCAACCCGAACGACCAGGTGCCGAGATTCCAGATGATTGCCGCGATCAGGAGCGCGAAGACCATGGCGAAGCCGGCGTGGCTGCCGACCTGCAGGATCAGCTCGACCGGAAGCAGCGAAATGATGCCGAAGGCGACCGCGCCCGAGGAGGCGAGAACGCCGGCGAGGTTCCACACGCCGGACCAGACCACCGCGATGTTTGCCGGCAGCGCGCGCGTGTAGATGACGGTCGCCACGGCGTTCGCGGTATCGTGGAAGCCGTTGACGAATTCGAAGCCGAGCGCGATCAGAAGCGCGACGAAGAGGAGCAGGAACGGCAGGTAGTTCGTGACCTTGGTGCCGGCCTCATCGACGTCGGAATAGATGCTGTAGGCAACGAACAACAGGACGGCCGCAACGATGCCGCCGAAAAGAATGCCGGTCATCGGGTTGATGGCACCGCTGAGGTCAGGTCCCTTGCGCGCGGGTTCGATCGAGCCGGGTAACGCAATGTCGGTCATGGACTCCTCGTCGCTCAGAGCCCAACTCTGCGCACCGTTTATGACAGTCCAATGAAGGCCCTTCGGCGCTCACCACCGGCGCGGGCGGAACAGAGCGGTGATGGCTCCAATAATGAGGATCAGGGCGACGAGCGGGAGCCAGATCAGAAGCGCACCGAACAACAACAGGCCGCCGGCCGCGACGAACACGCCGATCACCAGCATCAGCAGCGCGCCGCCGAGCGGGCCGATGCGCGTGACATAGACGCGATGCGTCCCGCCCGTCTCGGCGTATGAAGGGTCGCGCCGCCCGGGCCGCGTGCGATCCGGCGGGATGATCTCGGGCTCTACGCGAGGCCGTTCTGGTGTTTTTCCATCGTCCATGTTGGAGGATCGACTTTCTGCGCGCCTGCGCGCCACGAATCTAAGCGCTGCCAGGGCAATGACAACCGGGCCCGGGCGAGGCCGTCGCTGGGCGCGATCAGCGCGGGAGGGTACGGGCGTGGTGGTCGTGCAGGAACTTGGCCAATTGCTCGCGCAGGCTCTCGTCGCGCTCGCCCTTGTGGCCGAGGACGATTGCCCGCTCGAACAGTTTGTGTTGAAGCTCCTGCGGCCAGTTGCTCCACAGGTCGGCGGCGGCGGCGCCGAGAACCACGAGGTAACGATCGGAGTTCTCGTTTCTGTCGCCGCCGATGTGATCCGATGCATCGTTCATGGATGATCCGCGCCCGCCGGCATGCCGGCTTTGCATTTCGCGGCAATTGTCCGCGCCGGGGGAGAACGGCTACAGCCGACTCATGTTCCGCCGCCAAATCTTGGCTGCAGAGGGGAAAGGGAGCGGCGCGGTGTCAACATTAAGGCTGAATTGATCCCGCCTGCGCTTGCTCATGACGGCCGGGCCCCGGCGTGCTAGCGTTTACGCATGACGGCCAGCGGTCTTGACCTTCGTCGCGGCGCGCTCGTCGGCGTGGCGGTCATGGCTACCCTCTGCGGCGCCGCGCTCGCGGCGGAGGACGCGCCGCCGCCGGCGCCGGCCCCAGGCGATGCCGGGAGCGCCATGATCGGCACCTGGGAATTCTCGAACGCCGATCACGACAGGGTGTGTCATTTCAACTTCCGTGGCGATGCCGTACCCGGCGGCAGCAAGCTCGACATTGACCGGAATTGTCCGAGCTTTTTTCCTTCGACGAAGGACATCGTCGCCTGGTCGCTCGACAGCTACGGCGCACTGCGCCTGCTCGACGCCCACGGCAACGCGGTGATCGAACTTACCGAGGCCGAAAGCGGCATCTACGACGGTTTTGCGCCCGGGGAAGGCCGCTACGTGCTTCAAAGTGCAGCCACCGCGCCCATGCACACCGCCGAGGACATGGTGGGCGATTGGGCGATCGCGCGCGGAACCGGCAAGCCGATCTGCGTGCTCACTTTGGTGAACGATCCGCCGGGGGGCGATACTTTGGCGCTCAAGGTCAAGCCCGGCTGCGATGCCTTTGTCGCCCGTTTCGGCCCGACCGGCTGGCGGATGAACCAAGGCGAATTGGTCCTGCTCTCGGCGCGCGGGCAGACGTGGCGGTTCGAACAGAACGACGTCAGCACCTGGCAGCGCGTGCCGGAAGGCGCCAACCCGGTGCTGCTGGTCCGGCAATAACCAGGCCGATTTGGCCGCGCCGGCCCCAAGCCCTCTTCGCCATTAGCCATGCCTCGGCGGTGCTGAGCCACTGGCCTAGGGTGGGGCGCATCCCCAGGCGGGTCGGGTCAGGCGCGCTCAACGCCCGCGTGCGCGCCGGCTGGGCAGCCGGCGTCATACGCAAAAATCCCAGGAATGAGCGTGATATATCGCGAGTGTGTGGATAATGTCACACCGCGGCTCGGGTTCCGATGCTATATTCCGCCCGCGCTTGAAACGCGAGGGGGCAAGAATGGTCGCGAAGACATACTGGCTTGCGGGTTCGGCGCTAGCGCTGCTTGTCGCCGCAGGACCCGCAATGGCGGCCGACTTGCCGGTCGCGCCTGTCTACAAGGCGCCGCCACCAATGATCGCGCCCCTCAACTGGACCGGTTTCTACCTCGGAGCCGGCAGCGGTTTTGCGGTATTCAACGCTGATACGTCGGTGCAGAATCCCGCGGGCGCGCCTCTGTTTGCGACCTCGACGCAGGGCGGCAAGGGCTGGTTGGCAACAGGCTACGTTGGCTACGATTACGCACTCAGCGACCACATTGTCGCCGGTGTGCTCGGGGACTTCGACTTTGGCAGCGTGACCGGCGGGTATTTGGACCCTGCCACCGGCGGCACCGGCACGATGAAGGAAAAGTACTCGTGGGCGGCCGGGGGCCGGCTCGGCTGGCTGGTGTTCCCTGAGTTCCTCGCCTACGTCAGCGGCGGCTATACCCAAGCGCACTTTACCGGTTTCAGCCTGAGCAACGGAACGACGCTGGCCGCGCACAATTACAGCGGCTGGTTCGCCAGCATCGGCGTCGACACGACGTTCCCGCTGCTGGGCAATGGCTGGTTCTTCCGCTCGGACTTCCGCTATTCGCAATATGGTAGCGCTACTCTGGCGGAGGTGAACGCAGCGGGCGCCGTCGTCGACCTTCAGTCGATTCGTCCCGCGGTCCAGGCGGTCACCGCCGGGCTGATCTACAAATTCAACTCCGGGGTCACGACCGCTCCGGGCGCAGGGTTCTCGTTCGGCGACTTCCTCAGGGCGCCCCGCGGACCCTCGCATTGGACCGGACTCTACCTCGCCGGCGGTGGCGGCTATGGCACGTGGGCAGCATATTCGACCACTCTGTCGCCGGGCGGCGTTCCGCTTGCCAGCACCACTAATGGCGGACGCGGCTGGTTCGGAACAGTCAACGGCGGATATGACTATCAGCTCACCGACAGGCTCGTGGCGGGCGCATTCGCGGATTTCGATTTCGCGAATATAAGGGGAACCTTCCAGGATCCGAATCCCGCCGGCTCTCTCGCCGGCACGATGTCGGAACGATCGTCATGGGCGGCTGGTCTCCGCGGCGGCTGGCTCATCACGCCGACGATCCTGAGCTACTATAACGTCGCCTTTTCGCAGGCGAATTTTTCCGGCGCGAATCTGGGCGGGGTAGCGACGCTGGGGTCGCATACCTACAACGGCTGGTTCCTCGGCAGCGGCCTGGAGACCGCGCTGCCGTTCCTCGGCAACGGCTGGTTCGCGCGCGTCGAGTATCGCTATGCGACCTACAAGAGCGCCAACATTTCAGAGGTGTTTCCGAGCGGAGCCCTTCGGGACGTCATGACGGTCAATCCCGTCGTGCAGACTGTTCGAACCGAACTCGTGTACAGGTTCTAATTGCCCGCGCGCTATCGCCGGACGAACACTCGGACAGTCGCGACACCCGCATCGTGCCGCATGGGCGGATGCGGACGCACGTGAGCGGCGCCCGCTGGCATCCGCGCTCCGAGCGTGAAGCATGAGCGAGGCCGCCGCAGCCGCCGCCTTCAACACCCGGCAGATCGGCTATCTTCCCGGTGTGCTGGGCTTCGAGTGGGTCGAACTGCGCAACGGCTATGCGCTCGGCCGCTTCGAGATCGCCCAGCAGCATCTGGCGCCGAACGGCTATTTGCACGCCGGTTCGGTCGTCGCGCTTGCCGACACCGCGTGCGGCTACGGCTGCTTCATGTCGCTGCCTGAAGGCGCCTCGAACTTCACCACCGCCGAGCTCAAGGCGAATTTCATCGGCACGGCGCTCGAGGGGCGCCTGTCCTGCGAGGCGCGCCTGGTGCACGGCGGACGCACCACGCAGGTCTGGGATGCCGAAGTGAAAAGCGAGGCGAGTGGCAAGACCATCGCGCTTTTTCGCTGCACCCAGATCATTCTCCACCAGGCGCGCGGCGCGTAGGCTTGCCGGCAGAATGAGGTCGGAGCCGGCCGGTGAGCGTAAAGCCAGTGCCAGCGGGCGGCTTCGCGGCGAGCGCTCCTCTTGTGATCGTCGGCGCCGGCGCGGCGGGTCTTTGCGCGGCGCTCGCGGCGTGTGAAGCCGGCGCCGAGGTCGCCGTGCTGGAGCGGGACGCCGTGCCGCGTGGGTCGACGGCGTTATCGGCAGGCTTGATCCCCGCCGCCGGTACCCGCTGGCAATTGGCGCTCGGAATCCGCGACAGCGCGGCATTGTTCGCCGCGGACCTTGAGCGCAAGGCGCACGGCAAAGCGGACCGCACAATCGTCGACCTCGTCGCGCGGCAGGCCGGCCCGACTGTCGAATGGCTGGCCGAACGCTACGGTCTGCCATTTTCCCTGGTTCAGGACTTCGACTACCCCGGTCATTCGGCGCGGCGCATGCACGGCCTGCCCGGCCGCTCGGGGCTGGAGCTCATCGATCGGCTGCGCCAGGCGGCAGAGCAAGCTCAAGTGCACCTCATCGTCAATGCGACCGCGACCGCGCTCTTTGCCGACACCGGCGGCGCAGTCCGCGGCGTCGAGATCGCGCGGCCCGATGGCGCCGGCGATTCGCTCGGCTGCGACGCGCTCGTCCTCGCCTGCAGCGGATATGGCGGCGCCGCCGATCTCGTGGCGCGGCACATACCGGAGATGCGCGACGCGGCCTACTTCGGGCATCGCGGCAATCGCGGTGACGCCGTTCTATGGGGCGACGCGCTCGGCGCCGAACTTCTCCATATGTCCGGCTATCAAGGCCACGGCTCGGTGGCGCATCCGCACGGTGTGCTCATCACCTGGGCGGTGATCATGGAGGGTGGTTTCCAGGTCGAGGCCAGCGGGCAGCGCTTCTCCGACGAGAGCCAGGGCTACTCCGAACAGGCGGCGATCGTGCTCGCGCAGCCTCAAGGATGCGCCTACGACGTATTCGACGAGCGCATCGCCGCGATCGCACGGCAATTCGAGGACTTCCGGCAAGCCGAAGCATGTGGCGCGCTGATCGGGGCGGAGAGTGTCGCACAGCTGGCGGAGCGCTTGCATCTGCCGCCTGCCGCCCTGGCCGCAAGCTTTGCCGAAGTCGAGGCCGCCAAGCGCGCCGGGGGCAAAGATCGTTTTGGACGCTCCTTCGGCGGCCTGCCGCCGCTCCAGCCGCCGTTCAAGGCCGTCAAGGTGACCGGGGCACTGCTTCACACGCAGGGCGGCCTCGCCGTCGACGGCGACGCCCGCGTCCGCTCCAGACGAGGCGAGCGTCTGCCGAACCTGTTTGCGGCCGGCGGTGCGGCCGCGGGCGTGTCCGGTCCTCACGCCGGCGGCTATTTGTCCGGAAACGGCTTGCTCACCGCGACCGTGCTCGGCCGGGTCGCGGGCGAAAGCGCCGCCGCTCTGGTCAGCCGCGCCGGATGAGCGGAAGGCCGAGTCGGGCCGAGCCCGCGGTCTATCCTGCTTATCCTCTTTGGATTGAGACAATGGTCTGATCGAATTCCGGGCTCCCGCGGGAAGCGCGAATGGGCGGGGCGTAGCAATTGCAAGCGGCTCGGCTTTGCTCGCGGGGCTTCGCGCGATATGATTGTGCCGCCGAAATCAAAACACCGGGGCCACCAAGGCGTGACAAACGACTATGAGTTCACCGTCGACTGGTTATCCGGCTCGATCCCGACGTGGCAGCAGATTTTTTTGAACCGGTCCCCTCCCGATCGCGTTCTTGAGATCGGCTCGTATGAGGGCCGCTCGGCGGTGTGGATCATCGAAAACCTGCTTGCGGGACGTGCCACTTCGCTCGTGGCCATCGATGCTTGGAAAGAAGGCGGAGAGGCCTACCAGAAGGGAATGACGCGGGTCGAAAGCCGCTTCGATCGAAACATGCTCCTCGCGGGCGAGCGCCACTCCGAAGTCACGATCACCAAGCGCAAAGGCAATTCGGCCGTGGAGCTCGCCACCCTGCTTGCAAACGGAAGCCGCGGCTCCTTTGATCTGATCTACATCGATGCGCATCACCGCGCGCCCGACGTGCTCACTGATCTTGTTCTCAGTTTCGTGCTGTGCAAGGTCGGCGGCCTGATATTCTGCGACGACTATCTGTGGAGCCAATTCCGCGGGCTGGTCGAGACGCCGAAGCTCGCGATAGACAGCTTCACGACCTGTTTTCATAAAAAAGTACGCCTGATCGAGAACGTGCCGCTGTATCAGCTCTACATGTACAAGATCGCGGAATAAGGACGCATCAATACTGCATCGCGACCGGTGCGGCCTTGAGCAGCGACACCAGCGTTCAGTTATTCGATCACCTCGTCGGCAAGCACGAGCAACGATTCCGGTGCGGTGAGGCCCAACGCCTTGGCGGTCTTAAGACTGATCGTCAGCTCGAACTTGGTTGGCTGCGATAATTGTCGCGGTGGAACACCGCTTTGAGATGTACGAGGGCTGATCATGAACAGGTTCGGTGGCGCGATGAAAACTGCCTCGGCTTCCCTCGCGGCGGCAATTGTTTGCGTGGTGTTACCCATCACCACGGCCACGGCGGCCGAGACCCCGCCACGGTGGGCCTATCCGGAGAACAATCGCAACTACAAGCCGCCGGCCGACGACGGCAATCTTGTGCGCGTGCCGGACAGCGCCGCCGGTTATACCTGGACCCAGCTCCGGGATCGATTCAGTGCGCCCGTCTGGCACCCGGGCGACCATGGGCCATTGCCGGACATCGTGGCGAGCGGCCGCAAGCCCGATGTGTTCGCGTGCGGGTTTTGTCATCGCGCGGACGGCCCCGGTGGTCCGGAAAACGCCGACCTTGCCGACCTTCCGAAGAGCTACATCATCCAGCAAATGGCCGACTACAAGAACGGCGCCCGCGGCACCGCCGTCCCCGGCCGCTCGCCACCGAACCTGATGATCGGTCTTTCCAAGCCGATCACCGATGCCGAGGTGCAAGCGGCGGCGGCCTATTTCTCCGACCTGAAGCCGCGCAAGCGCATCACGGTGGTAGAAAGCGACACCGCGCCGAAAAGCTACATCGCCGGCGTGCTCTGGGCCGCGGCTGAGGGCAGTGAACGCGAGCCGCTTGGCGAGCGCATTGTCGAGATTCCCGACGAGCTGCAGCGTTTCGAGAGTCGCGACCCGCGCTCGACCTTTACCGCCTATGTGCCGGTCGGCAGCCTGGCGAAGGGCGAGGCGCTGGTGACCAAGGGTGGCCCGGGAAGGACGGTCGCATGCGCCCCGTGCCACGGGTCGGACCTCAAGGGGCTCGGGCCATTGCCGAGCATCGCCGGGCGCTCACCGAGCTACATGTTTCGCCAGCTCTACGACTTCAAGCATGGTGCGCGGGCTGGCGAGTGGAGCCCGCTGATGGCGCAGGTGGTGAGCAATCTCGATCAGGAGGACATGCTGGCGATCGTAGCCTATCTTGCTTCGCTCCATCCGTGACGCCGCAACAAGCGTAGCCCGGATTGCGCGTTGCGCAATCCGCGGAGTGCATTCGAGCGCCGCGCTTATTCCCGGCTTTCGCTCCGCTCAAGCCGGGGCCGCGCAACTTTACATCAGCTTCAGCCCCTTCAGACTCGCGTGCCCTTCCTTGCCGACGATGATGTGATCGTGCACGGCGATACCGAGCGGGCCGGCGACCGCGACGATCTGCTGGGTCATCTGGATGTCGGCCTGCGACGGCGTCGGATCGCCGGAAGGGTGGTTGTGCACGAGGATGATGGCGGTCGCCGACAGTTCGAGCGCGCGTTTGACCACCTCGCGCGGATAGACCGGCGCATGGTCGACGGTGCCGACCTGCTGCACCTCGTCGGCGATGAGCTGGTTGCGCTTGTCGAGAAATAGCACGCGGAACTGCTCGCGGTCGGCGAAGGCCTGCGCGCTGCGGCAATAGTCGAGCACTGCCGACCACGACGAGAGGACCGGCCGCTTCTTCACCTCGCCGCGCAGCAGCCGGCTCGCAGCCGCCTCGATGATCTTGAGCTCGGTGATCGAGGCCTCGCCCATCCCCTTCACGTCGGCGAGCCGCGCCGCCGGTGCGGCGATGACTTCCGCGAACGAACCGAAGGTCGCGATCAGCGTCTTGGCGAGCGGCTTGACGTCGCGCCGCGGCAGGGCGCGGAACAGCACCGCTTCCAGCAACTCGTAGTCCGAGAGCGCATCGGGACCGACGGCGCGGAAGCGCTCGCGCAAGCGCTCGCGGTGGCCGTGATAGTGCGGCAGCGCTGCGGCGGGCTCCCGTTCACTCTCGCGCTTCTTTGCGTCCATGGGTTTTTTGTGTCCATGGGATCGAACGCGATGTCGCGATCGTGCCGCCGCGTTGGCGCGGCAAGCCCGCCAAGGATGACCGGATCAGCGCATTTGCAATCGTCTAGCGCGAGCCGCCGACGCGCCGGGTCACGTCCCGTAGGGCGGCCGGATGTATCCCTTGGGCGAGAGGGTGAAGACCTCGACGCCGGTGTCGGTGACCCCGACCGAATGCTCGAATTGCGCCGACAGCGAGCGATCGCGGGTAACCGCGGTCCAGCCGTCGGAGAGCACTTTGACGTGCGGGCGGCCGAGATTGATCATCGGCTCGACCGTGAAGAACATGCCGGGCTTGAGCACGATGCCTTCGCCCGGCCGGCCCACGTGCACGATGTTCGGCTCGTCGTGGAACAGCTGGCCGAGGCCGTGGCCGCAGAAATCGCGCACCACGCTCATATGCTGGGCCTCGACATAGGTCTGGATGGCATGCCCGATATCGCCGGTGGTGGCGCCGGGCCTGATCACGGCGATGCCGCGCATCATCGCTTCGTAGGTCACTTCCAGCAGGCGCTCGGCGCGGCGGGGAATCTCGCAGATCGAGTACATGCGGCTCGAATCGCCGTGCCAGCCGTCGAGGATCAGCGTCACGTCGACGTTGACGATGTCGCCCTCGCGCAGGGGCTTCTCCACCGGGATGCCGTGGCAGACCACGTGATTGATCGACGTGCAAGTCGCCTTGCGGTAGCCGCGGTACATGAGGGTTGCCGGCAGGGCGCCGTGGTCGTGGCCGAATTCGTAGACCAGCCGATCGACGTGCTCGGTGGTGACGCCAGGCCGGATCTTGGCGGCGAGCATGTCGAGACATTCGGCCGCCAGCGCTCCCGCCTTGCGCATGCCGTCGAACGCGGCGGGGCCGTGAATCTTGATCTGTCCGGTCTTGCGCAGCGGCGCGAGGGCCGCGTCGACATAGGTCATGACGCTTTGGAGGTTCAGCCGCAACGAAAGCGGCTGCGAGTCGCCGCTCGACCCGCAATGTAAGCATGCGCGCGTCCAACGCAAGCAATCTGCGGCCGGCGCTGCCGCCCGCTTGGAGGCGCAATTTACTCGTCGATGATCGGAACGGGCGCGGCGATCTCGATGCCGTTGAGGTTCACATTGCAGCGCCACGCCAGCATCTGCACCCCTTGTCCGCGCGCCACGTCGAAGGCGCCGGTAAAGGCCGGGTCGATGTCGCGGGCGACGGCGAAGCGATCCGCGGACGCGATCTGGATGACGAACAGCACGACGGCGCGCGCGCCGCTTCCGATCGCCGCGGCTAGTTCCTCCATGTGTTTGGCGCCGCGGTCGGTCACGCAATCGGGAAATTCCGCCACACGCGGCTTGCGCATGAGGTGCACGTTCTTGACCTCGAGGCAGCAGGGCCGCCGCGATGGGCTTTCGAGCAGAAAATCGACGCGCGATTTGGCGCCGTATTTGACTTCCTGGCGCACCGACATGTAATGGCGCAGCTCGGGAATGAGCCCCTCCTTGAGGGCCTCGGCGACAAGCGTATTGGGCTGCTGGGTGTTGACCCCGACGAACTCGATGCCGCTGCCAAGGTCAGTCTCGACGAGTTCCCACGTTAGCGGGAGCTTCCGCAACGGATTGTCAGAACCGGACAGCCACACCCGCGAGAACGGCCGGTCGAGGCCGGTCATGGCGCCCGGATTGGCGACATGGACCGTGGTCATCTCGCCGCTTTCGAGCACCACGTCGGCGAGGAATCGCTTGTAGCGGCGGGCGAGCGTGCCGGGGATGAGGGTTGAACTGTATCGCATCACAGCACATCAGCGCCGGCGGCAGGCGACGGAGGCGCGTGGTGCTCGGGGTCTAGGGTTGATGCCGAAGCCCGGCGACCTTTGTTACATCGCCATGCCGCCATCGACAAGATAGGCGTGTCCGGTAATGTAGCTCGCCTCGTCACTGCCGAGGAAGAGTGCGAGCCACGCGACCTCTTCGGGCCGCCCCAGCCGGCCCATCGGCTGGCGCGCGACGAAGTCCTGGCGCACGAGATCGGGCGAGCGCCCGGTCTGGCGCGACTGCTCTGTGATGCGCTCCTCAAGCGAGGGCGATTCGATCGTTCCGGGGCAGATGGCATTGCAGCGGATGCCCTGTTTGATGAAATCGGCGGCGACAGCCTTGGTGAGGCCGATCACTGCGGCCTTCGTGGTGCCGTAGACGTAGCGGTTGGGAATGCCGCGAATCGACGAGGCCGTGGAGGCGATGTTGACGATCGACCCGGCCTTCTTGTCCAGCATGGCCGGCAGGAAAGTCTTGATTGTACGGTGCATCGACTTCACGTTGAGATCGAACGAAAATTCCCAATCCTTGTCGCCGCAATCGAGCACCGTGCCGTGATGCACATAGCCGGCGCAGTTGACAAGAATGTCGAGCGGCCCGAATTCGCGGTCGACGTCCCTGCCGAGTGCGTCGATGTCGTCCTGCGAGCGCGCGTCGAGCTTGCGCAGCTTGGCACGCAATCCCTCAAGCTTGTTCGGGTCGAGGTCGGTCGCGATCACCTTGGCGCCTTCGTCGGCGAATTTCTCCGCGATGGCGCGGCCGATGCCTTGCCCGGCGGCAGTGACGAGCGCGACCTTTCCCTGCAGCCTGCCGCTCATGCGCGCCTTACGCCTTCTGCACGTTCAACGCCGCGAGACTTGCGCGCTGAAGACCTTCACTATCGAAATTCTCCGGCGCGAGCCAGCGCTCGAAATTGCGCTTGCGCTCCGGCCATTCGCCGTCGAGCATGGAGTACCAGGCGTTGTCGCGGTTGCGGCCCTTGGCGATCATGTACTGGCGGAACGTCCCTTCATATACGAACCCGTAGCGCAGGGCGGCGCGCCGTGAAGCTGCGTTGAGAGCGTCGCATTTCCACTCGTAGCGCCGGTAGCCCAGAGTCTCGAAGACGTAACGCGCCAACAGGTATTGGGTTTCTGTGCCGAGCGGCGTGCGCTGCAGCGCCGGCGAGTAGAGTACATGGCCCACCTCGATGACCCGCATGTCCGGCACGATCCGCAGCAACGTCACATAACCCACGGCACGATCGGCGGTGTCGATGATCGCATACGCATAGGGGTCTTCCGACGCCGCGCGCTCGCCCAGAAAAGAGGAGAATGCAGCCGCGTCGGCGAACGGCCCGTCGCGCGCAATATAGGTCCACACGTGATCGCGCCCGGCGAACGCCGACCACAGGTCCGTAGCGTGCGCGGGCGCGAGCTTCTCCAATCGTCCGTAGCGGCCCTTGAGCGTCACCGGGCCGGGACGCGGCGCCGGTGTCGTCTTCGCGACCGGCAGACCGACCGGCTGGCCGGTTCGCGGATGGGCTTCGAATGCGGTCAAGACGAAAGCTTCTTGCGGTCTTCGCGGAAGAACCTGTTCAGCTCCGCATTGGAAATCAGCCCGGCGAAGCCGTCGAACCGGCCTTCCTTCGCGATCGCGGTCGCGGTGCGGACGAAGGCGTCCATCGCCACGCGCGCCAGCGAGCC
>Ga0210402_10004310_pt1 | contig 12991 bp, 7 predicted proteins | sample IncBWC7MmetaG_FD_161055 | JGI IMG/M metagenome (GOLD analysis project Ga0210402, IMG submission 161055) | Forest soil microbial communities from Barre Woods Harvard Forest LTER site, Petersham, Massachusetts, United States - Inc-BW-C-7-M | ecosystem: Environmental > Terrestrial > Soil >...
GGCCGCCGCGAGTCGCTTTGGTTGCTAGGGTCGTTGCCTTAACCGGAAAACCAGCCCCGGTGAGTGCCGCAGCTGTTTGGCTGCGCGTCAGCAGTGCGTCTGAAGTCTCGGGAATCGAGTTTACCATCAACATCACCTTCAACGCCGGGTGCATCCCAGCGACGAAGGTGTATCTATCGAGAGCGGATAGCCCGAAACAGGCGCCCGAAATTCAGGAAGGGTCGATAATTTTGGGTGGCCTCCGGCGCCACAGTTCCTTAAATATCGAATTGTTCATAATTGCCTTTGGCGTCATTCGGGGCGCCTGAGGTTCAGCCTTTGCTAAGTCCTCGGCAAGTTGCTCCGAAAACTTAGTTTGTGTGTCCGGGTAGTCCCCGGACTTGAGCCGGCTTTGAGCCAGAGGCAGAATGAGGTTTATGGAAGTGGGTCGCCCCGCCAGCCCAGTTTTGTAAATCTTTTGATAGCCTGGCACATCAGCATCGGAATGTTGTTGGACCGAAACGCCCATTTTCCGCAGCAGTGCCTCAAAGCCTTCCCGGTCAAGGTGAACATCACGCCAGTCCTTCGTAAACCAACTTTGAGACTTAAACTTGGGGCGTTCTGGGCTCAGGTCGCGGACCCAGATTTCATCGCAGTCCCACCGGAGGCCCCGCGGCTCGCTAAAGTAGAGATGGTCAATGTCCTTGTGTCCGTCCGCGTGATTATCGCCATTTTTTAGCGCACGAAATCTGATGCGCCCAGCATAGGCGGCACTATGTAGTCGTTCGATCAGGTTCTTGGCCTTGGCGCATTGCTCTTCAGTTATGGCTTCGTCATAGAGCATATACTGCAAGCCATCGCTGGCTTTGCCTACAACAAAGGCGGTAACCGCCTCGCAAAGAGTGATCTCCTTACGGTCTGGCAACTTGATTTGTTGGCTATCGGTCTTTTGGCTCACGAATTTAACAACCGAAGAGATCATGCAGATTCGCGCCTGAACGGGACGATTGCGCCCTTGTTCCCATTCAAGAGCGCGGCCGTGTTGATCGCGACCGCATCTGCGGCACTCAACAGCACGGCATCTGCGGAATGTACGTACCGGGATGTGATCGTGCGGCCCCTATGTCCGACAAGTGCACCGATGGTCAGCTCGGAATAGCCGAGATCAGCGGCCAGCGATGTGAAGGAATGCCGCAATGTGTGCGGGGTCACGTCGGCCGATAAGTTGCCAAGTTCGGCAATTTTCTTCCACATCTTTTTGAATCCGGACATGATTACGTCGGTGTTGCCGCGTGTAGCAGGGAATACCAAGTCGCTCGAGCGTGAGCGGGTGCGCAGTATCTCGCATGCTTCGCGTGACAGCGGGCGCACCGACCGCCCGGTTTTTGTATTGGGCAGCGTCGCAGTCCTGCGCACGAGGTCTACGTCCGCCCAACGCAGTTCCAGCGCTTCGCCAGATCGCCAACCCGTGACTGCCAGGAATCGTGCGGCTGCCACTGCCGCCGGCCAGATTCGCTTGACATCGGCGAGCCGCAAAGCCTCGCCAAGCATCTTGTACTCGTCATCACTCAGTCGCCGTTCACGCTTGCCATCTGCGAAGCGGATGACGCCGCGGACCGGATTATCCGCGCGCATCCGGTGCGCTACCGCGTAGGTGAAAATCCCGCCTAGCAGCCCCACGGCACGGCTGGCCGCGCCTTTCCCGCCGCGCACGCGTGCTAAGCCACGCTTCCTGGCAGTTTTGGTGTTACAGGCCGTCTTGCCTACGGCGATGTCGTGCATGAATCCATCCACGTCTTCGCGGGTGACGGCGGCAACTTTCATTTGACCAAGCAAGGGCTTAATGTGGCGCGCGATGCGCCCCCGATCGATCGTTAGCGTGCTCGCCTTCTTCGGCAGTTTGCGCCGTGTGAGCAACCGTCCCGCCTCAGCATCGGCCACATACAGATCACACAGTTCCGCCACATTGGCGGCCTTGCGCTTGGCCTGCTTGGCGGCGGACGGGTCGATTCCGTCCACCACCTTTCCAAGCAAGCGCTTAGCCTCGTCGCGGGCAGTTTCGGGAGTCCAGGGTGCTCCGTGACGACCGATCGTGTGCCACCGCTGTCGGCCCTCCTGGGTGCGATAGATCAGCACGTAGGATACTGCGGAACTCTGCTGACGCCGTGCTCCGAACCCAGCAACGGCCGCATCCCATACCGTCTGTCCTGGCTTGAGAGCGCGCACCTCCCTCAGGCCGATCTTCCGCTCGGTCATTGCAGCCCTCTGTTGCTAGCTACGTGGCGCTAGCTAGCACATAGCTAGCAGCTTGGTGCATACGATCGCAAAACGTAGTAAACGTCAGCAAACATTAAGACATTGATTTAAATAGCCTTTGTGGACACGAGCAATCGGCTGCAAAACGACGCAAGCGTTAGGAATTACCTTGCCAAGGTCGGGGTCGAGGGTTCGAGCCCCTTCGCCCGCTCCAAAACTCTCTTCCGCGCAGCGTTTCGAGGAGCGGGCCCGCAAGGCGGTGCGGCGTTGACGGCCAACTCCATCGATTTTCGAGCTGTCCAGCCCGCGACTCCAGGCAACGAACGTATCCGACGTCGCTGCGCGGACACACAATGCTTCTAGAAACATTGTGAGCTGGTCGTCTTGACTCCGGCCCGCACTTTGCGGTTGGATTACTGTCACCGCTCTACTTAAACGTTGCTTCCTGGTTGATGGTGGAATGGTCTCGCCACCATTGAGACCGCGCGGCGCTGCGTGCAATTGGCGTCGCCGACAAGTCATTTTCAGTTGCCGAGATTTTGAGGTTTCCATGAGCACCAGCAGCCCCGGCGAGATGCCGCGCAAGATACTTGACTGGGCAAAATCGAAAACCGTCGGAGGCGTCAGTGAGATAGCCGTCCTGGTGCCGGTACGGCGCGGGTGCCCGCCCGGCGAACGGCGCTCTTACGAAGAATGCCTGGCCGCCGCCATCCAAAACCTCGCAGACCGGCATCTGCAGGGTCTTCCGAACGAATTGAACAGAATACCCGCGATCCATTTCGGCCGCATGATCATCATCCGGCCCGAACAATATCTGCTTTACTCCGACCTCTCGGACGTCGCGTACTATGAAGGCAGCGAAAAGACCAATCTCGCCGGCGGCAAGATACCCAAGCCGATTGATGACTACCTCGAAGGAGAAAGCAGGCCCGCGAAAGCGCGGTCCTTCCTTTTGACGCTTGTCGAATTCGACGGCGACCTGAAAGTCTACATGCACGACATTGCGGAATTTCTGGCGCGCGACTTCGACAAGATCTTCGTGAATTGCGAGGACTTTCCGGGGACGTCGAAGTTCGAGCAGTTCTGGTTGTGGATCAAACGCTACCAGATCAACACCAACCTGTTTTACGCACCCTATTCGAATCTTTCGACGGCCCGCATCAAGCAGCTTGAAGACTTCAAGCGGCGCTTCGACGCGCTTGTCGCCCGCATCTACTCTCCCGAGGGCAGGCGCGTGAGATCGCTCGAGGAGCTGTTCGACGAATTCCTGCGACACAGCGAGCAATACGCACGCAATTTCCCCTCGCCCGCGGGACTGTTCGAGACGGAAAAGAGCTGAGGGGAGGCGGAAGAAATGACCGATCAAGCCATCTGCCAGCAGACGCGCAAGAACGCGCAGGCCCACATTCTCAGGGCATCGAAATTCGAGGTTGACGGCCAGCAAGTGACGCGAAACTGGTCGTTGTTCTTCTTCTTCCGCATCCTCCCGCAGGCGGAATTCGACGCGACGATGGAGCGCATGAAAAGCGCCCTGGCGAAGGCGAGCGAGGAGACCAGGAGCGAGCTGTGGCAGGATTTCGCGCAACCGGCGCTGCTGAATGCCGGGCTCCTGCAGCAACGGCTGGCTGAAGCGGAAAGCAAGGCGGCAAACGCGCCGCCATCGGCGCCGGACGCGCCGGCAAAGGCCTTTCTCGATTGGCTGAAGGCTATCGTGTCGGCTGACAAATCCGGTATCGAGAACATTGCCGGCCTCATGCCTGACATGCCGGCGCCGGGTGCCGCTCCGAACGCGACGGCCGCAGACGTTTCCGCCGTCAACGCTCAGCCAGCCGGGCAGCCGAGCGCCAGCGTTGATGATCCCGCTCAATGGATCCAGCATCAGTTCGAATCGGGAATGCTCAATCTCGACCTGCTTCGGCAGTTGATTGACGTCTATACCCGGCCGGACGATTTTGCCGCCAGGTTGCAGTCGCTGAGCGGCAAGGCAGGTCCGGTCGTTCCGCAGGGGGCGCTCGGACCGCTGCCGATCGTGACGCTCTATGAAATCCTGCGCCAATGCGCGCCGGCCATGACGAAGCAGACCCCCCATACGGGGCAGCCTGCACCAGGCATCGTGCGCGGCGAGGACGCGGGCGAAGCGGACGCGCCGGGGAAGGATACGACACCGATCAATATTGCCTTCACCTATTCGGGGCTGGCTGCGCTCAAGATCGACGATGGCACGCTGAGGTCCTTCCCCGATCCATTCAAGCAGGGAATGGCAGCGCGCGCCGAACAGCTGCATGACACCGGCGCGAGTGCGCCCCAGTTCTGGGAGGGCGAACTGGGCCTGCCCAGTGTGCACGGTTATTTCACCGGGGGCTTTGCGTTGGGCGACAGCAATTCCGCCAGCGAAGCCTTCTGGAAAGCGATGCGTCGCGACGTCAGGGCATTCAACGACCCCGTCGACAAACATGGCCGGATGCTTCGTTTCGGGTTTCGCATGCTGTTCCGCCTGTTCGGCCTCGAGATTCTGCACATCGAGCTTGGCCAGGACCCCTATGAAATCGGCAAGGATGGCGAGGTGCAGGCGCTCGAGCATCGCTATGAGCATTTTGGCTTTCGCGACGGCCTGAGCCAGCCCTTCGTCGACATGGGACTCCGCGACACGCTTCCCGGAGGTGGCACGCCCAGCCGCGATCGCACCTGGAGCCCCGTCGCTCCGGGCGAGATCTTTCTCAACCTGAAGGACGAAGGCGGCGAGATTCAATCGGTGCCGGTCAATGGCGACCTCACCGTTGGAAGCACGTTCCTGGTGTTCCGCAAACTCGAGCAGGATGTCGCCGGCTTTCGAGGTTTTCTCAGCCGAAAGCGCCCAAAGGACCCCGACGCTCAAAAGGCGCTCGCGGCGCATTTCGTCGGACGGTGGCCCAATGGTGTGCCGCTCGTGCTGTCGCCCGACCAGGAGCGCGGCGTTGATCCGGAGATGGAGGCCGCACTCAACGACTTCCGCTATACTGCCGACGACCCCCTTGGGCGAAAGTGCCCGCTCGGCGCACATATTCGCCGCGCGAACCCGCGTGATATCGGCGGACGCGGCGAGGCCCGGCATCATCGAATCCTGCGCCGCGGCATCAGCTATGGCGGTCCGCTGCTTGGGGATGGCGTGCTGAATGACGGCGAGAAGCGAGGACTGCTTTTCATTGCCGCGAACTCGCGAATCGATCTGCAGTTTGAAGTCATTCAGTCCAACTGGATCAACGGCGCGGAATTTCTCGGCCAGGCCGGGCTCGGACGATGCCCGCTGATCGGTGATCACAGCGCCGCTCTGTCGGACAGTTTTCTGGAGGCCGGCGCGGCGGCGCCCGTCACCGGGTTGCCGCGCTTTGTCACGACGCGCGGCGGCGACTATTTCTTCGCCCCAGGCATCGAAGCTCTCAGGAAGATGGCGGACGGCAACCGCTTCGCGCCGGATGCCGCGATTCCCTATGCGGGCTACAGCATGGGTGATGTGAAATCGCCCGTCCTGCTCGACCTCGATCGATTGAAAGCTTACGGGGCTCGGATGCTCAGGCCCGGCGGCGAGCCGGCCATTCACGTCACCCTGCCGCCTTCGCCTCAGGGTCAATCCGAAAAGATCTGTTTCATCGGACGCTACGACGATGTCAAAGCCGTCCTGAAGAACCCGGTCACATCGACTGGACAGCTGGCGTTCTCGGTCCGGCAATACACGCAGAACGGTCGGAGCCTCGCGCGGGGCCAGGATCTTATCGTCGGCACCGAGGATGTCGGGCCGACCCAATCGGCACGCGAGCGCCTTCACACCATCCTCTTCATGGCCTGGAAAACACTCGGCGCCCTGCGCGATTCAACGAGGCGTCCCGACGAGGTATTGCCCGAGTTTGTCCAGCACCTGGCTCGCTCGGCTTGTGATGCCGCTTTGCGCCGAACGGCATTTGAGCGCCGGATCGATCTGGTCGCCGATCTTGCCACCCAGGCTACGCTCGCGGTCATCAACGAGCTGTATGGAATTCCGACACCGGATTGGCTGACCGAGATGGCCGTGGCGCTGCGTTTCGCGCATCAGCATATCGGTGAAGTGCCGCCCGAATGGCTCGCCACATTGGTCGACCAGAAGCCTGACAATCCCGGCTCGCTCACGCTGCAGATCTGGTCGTGCATCATCCTCGCCGATCTGATTGGAAACGTACAATCAAACCAGGCTATTCACGTCCTGGCGCGTCAGGCCGGTTCTGAGATGCTCAACTATATCGATACGGTTCGCGCCACTCTCCAGGCTTCCCCGATCCGCCCAAAGACGCTCCTCACGGCGTTCATCGACAACGAGAAGTCGCCGGACCTAAAGAAGCTATACGCTTCCGCGGGCGACGATTGGCAGTCCCATTACTATCGGGACGTCAGTGCGCTCCTGCTTGAAATCGTCGGTACCAGCCTGGCTACCACGCCATTGACCTTTGGCGCGATCATGGAAAGCCTGTTCAAACTGCATCTCGATTTGCCTGATCTCATGCAGGTGCCGGGTGCCGATGTCTTGTCGCACATCATCTATGAGGCCGAACGGCTCAATCCCAATCTGGCCATTCGCGTGCGTTACTGCGAGACGCCGCCGGATGGGCCCCTGCCAAGCGGCGCCCGGATCGAAGCAGGCGAATGGGTGGTGTCGTTGATCACCGCGGCCAATCTGGACCCTCAAGCCTTCCCCGAGCCGTTCCGCTTCAAGCTCGATCGCGACGTCAAAAGCTATCTGCTCTTCAATGAGGCGTCGAATCCCAGGGCTTGCTGGGGGCGGGATCGGATCGCCATGATTGTCATGAAGGAATGCGTCAAAGCGGCGAGCCGCCTGCAGGGATTGCGCAAGGTTGCCGGCAAGGGCGGCGAGCCGATAAAGCTCGTCAATGTCACCGTCGGTTTGCCGGCACGCTTCACGCAGGTTACCGAACAGGCCGGTTAGGCGCTGGAGACGAGAAAACCCTGTCAAGCCGCAACGCGTGACACGGCCCAGGGTACCACGCCGAACTGATCGCAGATCGTGCGTTGCTCGGCGAGATCCCGGGCGATGCGGGGGTCGTTGGGGTTCATCTCCGTCACCACTCGGGTTCTCAGGCCGAGGCATTCGACGATGAGCCAGGGGCTCTTGATGGAACGCGCAATCGAAAGGGCATGGTCCAAAGCCGAAAGCCCGCGCTCGACGTTGCCGGCCCGAACCAGCGCCTCGGCATAACCGGCATAGAGATGGCACACCTCGGCCTTGCCGGTCCGAAGGTGCATTCCGCTTTCCAGAAGCGCCTCCACCAGACTGATCGCCTGTCGCGCATGGCCCGTGCGCGCCAGCGCCATCGCAGTCGCGCCGGTCAGGTTGGCGCTGATCGTGTCGTAGCCGTTGCGTTCGGCGATCTCTCTGGCGGCAGACAGACATTCAACGGCTTCCTGGTTTCGGTGAAGCAGGAGGAGATTCCGCCCCATCGAACTGCGCGCCAGCACTTCCAGGTATGAGTCCTGCTCGCGAATGGCGATCTCGAAAGCACCTTGGGCGTAGCCGAGGCCCTCCTGATACTGGCCGGTCGCATTCATGAACCAGCTTATGAATGCGGACACGATGGCCTTCCGGATCGCCGCCGCGCCAAGCCTCACGGTTTCCAGCCCCTCCGAGAGCATCACGCTCAACTCCTCGAGCGCCGAAATCGCTTCCTGCAGTCGGCCCATGGCATGCAGCACATTTGCCATCATGAGCTGGTTCGAAAAAACCAGAGAGGGCGAGCCCAGGGCGCGGGCCATTTTCAACCCTTCGCTTGTCACCCGCAGCGCTTCCTCGTAACGGCCTTCAAACCAGCAAACCATTCCAAGTTGGGAATGAGCGTTGCACACCTGGGCAGTCCGGCCCTGGCGTTGAGCCAATTCCAGGGTGCGCGCCAAATGCATATTCACCTTCTTGAATTCGCCGCACTGCAGCATCGAGACGAAATTCATGAGACAGAAGTCGACATATTTTTCCTGTCCCGCTTCGCCCAGGCGCTCGATGAGATTGAGCGCGCGGTCGAATATCAGACTGAGCGACGTAGCAGCGGCGTTCCGGCGCGCCTCTGCCGCGGCCTCCCAGAGATAGCCGAGTGCAGCCTCGGTCTCTCCGGCCTCTTCCGCATGGAATGCCAGCTGCTCGTAACGGCCGTGCAGGGTCGGGTAGGTCAGGGTTATCGCCCGGATGGCGGCGCGATGGACCTTTCGGCGCTGATCGCGCGGTATCGTGTCCGCACAGGCCTCGGCGATAATCTGATGTCGGAAGCGCGTGGAGTTGCCGACAAGCGGATGGACGAACGCAAACCGCTCGAGTTCGAACAGCCCGTTCAGCAGCGCGCCGACCTCGATGCCCAGCACCGCCGTCGCGAGCTGGATATGAACCTCCTCGCCGAGAAGGCTGAGCGTTTGTGCAAGGGTCTTGATCTTCGGCGAAAGCCTTTGCAGCCGCGCGTGGATCACGGACGCAACGCTCTGCGGCAGTGATTGCGCGCCGTCTGCCGCATCCGCCGAGCGCAGGAATTCCTCCAATATGAACGGGACACCGTCGGCGCGCTCGATGGCTCGATCGAATACGGCCTGCGGCTGGTCTTCCGGCCACAACTGACGGCCCAGGGCCTCCATATTCGACCGGGACAGCGGTTGCAGAAAAATGGTCTTTTCCGCGATTGCCGCCGCGTGGCCTGTCGACTCCGGCCGGCTGGTCAGCAAGATGAAAAGTGGTTGCGCCGTATTTGCGCGCGCAAGCAATTCCAGGAATTGACGACTTTCGGTGTCAACCCACTGCAGGTCCTCGATCAGCAGGAAAGTCGGCCGTGTCAGGGCCAACGCGACGAAGGCGTTGACCAGGGCGCGAGCAATCTGGGTTTGCGTGGCCTCGGTGAATCGCTGGCGCGAACGAGACTTTCCGACCACGAAGAGGGATTCAAGTGTCATCAGGTCGCCCGGCTCAACGGCCAAGTCCGCAAGCGCCTTGCGGACGTGGTCATCGGACGACCGGTTGCGTGCGCCGAGCAAATCCCCCACCAGCGCGCGGGCGGCGGCAAATGGCGTGACCCTCAGCTGCACCGCGCCATAAAAGACGCAGCATCGCACTTCGGATGTCAGTGCCTCCGTGAGCGTGGCCGTGGCAAGGCGACTCTTGCCAATTCCAGCCTCGCCGATCAGGGCAACGGCATGGCTGTTGCTGCCCCATCGCGGGAGCCGTTCGCGAAGCGCTGCAAGTTCTGCGAGCCGATTCACCATCGGATTCTGGTATCGGCGCGCAGCGTCGTTGAGGCCGACATCGCTTGGCCTGGCATTCAGCCTGTAAACCTCGACCACGCGATCGCCGATCTCCGCAGACGCGCTGTGCGACGCCATGTCAAGCGGCGACCGGCACAGCCTGGCGGTTTCCGTACTGACCAGGATCTCGCCGGCAGCCGCTTCTTGCTGCAGCTTGGCGGCGACATGCACGGTCGCGCCGGCGACGTCGAAACGTGCAATCGCATTGCGGCCGCCCTTGCGGACGCCGACCAGTCCGGAATGAAGGCCCACACGAAAAGTGACCGGACTTCCTGCCGGCCCGACGGCTTCGCTGTGGCTCTGGATGTCCCAGGCCGCCACACAGCCCCTTTCGGCGTGATCCTCGAACGCGCTTGGCCAGCCGAAAATGGCAATGCCGCCGTCGCCGGCATAGTGCACGATCACGCCGCCGGCACGCTCGACTGCATTGCGGATGTGTGCGAGCCAATGATCCAGAAATGCCTGAGCATCGTCCGGATCACAGGCTGCGATGTGGCGGGTCGAACCCACCATATCGACAGCGAGCACCGTGATGATGTTGCGCTCCGCGGTCGGGGCACTACCAAAAGGCATCGGCTGGTTCCGTAAGTACTAAACCACACATTCAAGGCTAACATGTCGGCTCGACATTCCGCTATCTGTCGAACAAGCAGGACCGTGTCAGCCGATATTTGCACGAGTTAAGACGGACCCAGCACGCCAAGATTTCCGGCATGTCCGTCTGGCTATTAGTGGTAGAAAACGCCACCAATCGAACCTTATCCGATTCCTTAAGGCATCTTTACGGCACGACTTCGCGTGTCCGAGCCTGCGCCTACAGCGCTACCGCGGGAATGCCGGGATCGAAGCCGAGCGTCGCTTCGACCCATTTCGCCGTTTTCAGCACATGAAGATCGTTTCTGTGCTCGCCGACGATCTGAATGCCGAGCGGCAAGCCGTTCTTGCCGAACCCGGCCGGCAGCGTCACCGCGGGTGCGCCGACGAAAGTCCATGGCGCGCAATATTCGGCGTCGCCGGTATAAGAGAGCCCGCGCGGGGCCTCGCCGAAGGCGGGCAGCGTCAGCAGCGCGTCAAAATCTTTCATCTCCGTGCCGAGCGCGAGCCGCCGCTGCACTTGCAGCGCCCTGGCCGCGAGATAATCCGGTGCGCTGATGGCGTTGCCGTTTGCGACCAGCGATTTCAGGTGGTCGCTGGTGCGGTCGGGATTGCGTGCGACGAGCCCGGCGAACAGGTGCGCGCCTTCGCTTTCAAGGATGGTGAGGATCGCCCGCCAATTGACGCGATCGAGCTCGGCGAGCACGAGCTCTTCCAGCACCGCGCCGGACGCGCGCAGCTTTTCAATCGCAGCGTCGAAAACCCTCTGTTGCTCGGGCTCGGCGCGCGACCATTTTTCGAAACGCACGATGCCGAGCCGCGGCTTGCCCAGCGGCTCAAGGCCATGTTCGAGGTCGATCTGAAAAGCCAGCACCGGCCGGCCATGCAAATCATCGTCGCTCGTGGCTGCAAGCAGCGACAGGCCGAGCGCGACATCGTCGACGCGGCGCGCGAAGAAGCCGACATGATCGAGCGACGGGCTGAGCGGATGCACACCCATGCGCGGGATCGCGCCATAGCTTGGCTTGAAGCCGACAATGCCGTTGAACGCAGCGGGCCGGATCACGGACCCAAGCGTCTGCGAGCCCAGCGCGAGCGGCACGAGGCCGGCGGCAACCGCGGCCGCCGAGCCCGAGGACGATCCGCCCGGCGTATGCTCGGCATTCCAGGGATTGACCGTTGGTCCGGGCTGCCGCCAGGCGAACTCCGTCGAGACGGTCTTGCCGAAGATGGTCGCGCCGAGTTGGCGCAAACGCTCGACCACCCAGGCGTCCTTTGCGGGAACATGGTCTTTGTAGATTGGCGAGCCGTTGGTGGTCGGCATGTCCGACGTCGCGATGATGTCCTTGATTCCTACGGGAATGCCTGAAAGCGGCCCAAGCCGCCGCTGCGTGCCGGCCGGCAGGACCTCAAAGGCTTTCAGCTTCGGCTCGATCGCCCTGGCTTTCTCCAGGCACGAAGCGGCATAGCCGTCCGCAGCAAGCTGGTCCTTGCGGAACAGCCGCAGCAGATCGATTACGCCGGCCCCGGCCTTGGGCGGTGGCAGCTCGCTCATGTCAGAAATCCCGGACCGCAATCGCGTTGTGGGCCAATCTGCCGCAACGCGCCTGCCCGCGTCCAGCTACTTCATGGCGAGCGCGGGCTCGATGTATTTCCGCACCACGAATGCCTTGTAGTCCGGCTGGCTGGCGAGATTGCCGAGCGCGATCTGGGTGTCCATGGAAACCTTCAGCGCTTCCGGCGTGATGTCGACGCTCGGCGGATAGACGCCGTCGGCGAGCATGCGCTTGACCGCGGCTTCGACCACGGCGGGATCAAGCGTCGGGAATTCCTTCTTGGCGATCTCGACCGTCCTGGCCTCGTTCCCGGCCATGAAGCGCATGGCCATCTCCATGCCGTCGACCACGCGCTGGGCGGTGTCGGGGTCGACGTCGTTCCGCGCCGTCACCGCTGAAAATGCATAGGCGCCATAGGTCTTGGGGAAACCGAACACGACCTTCATGCCCTTGGCCACGGCCTGGTCGAGGCCCGGCTCGTACATCACGGCGATATCGGCTTGCTTGGCGACAAAGGGGCCGGGCTCGGTGCCGATCGCGACCTGGATCATCTCGACATCGCTCTTGGCGTCCATGCCGTTTTCCTTGAGCAGCTTGATGAACAGCGAAGTCGAGGTGGTCGGCATCAAGCCGGTGATGACCTTCTGGCCCTTGACGTCCTTGATGCCATTGAATTTGAAGTCCGGCGTGGTCGCAATCCACACCGCCGCGCCGTTGACGACATTGGCGATGATGTTGACGGGTGCGCCCTTGGAGGCCGCAATCGCGGTCCATTCCGGCCCGTGGATCGAGAACTGCGCGCTGCCGGAAATGACGGCCGAAAGCGCCACGGTCGGCGCGCCGGCGGTCTCCTTGGTGAGGTCGAGGCCCTGCTGAGTGAAGAAGCCCTCGTCGATCGCAACATAGAGCGGCAGATAGAGCATCGACTGGAACGCCTGCGACAGCGTGACTTTCTTGTTCTCGGCGAGCGCCGGCGTGGCCAGCAGCATCGTGATGAGGGCGGCGCGGGCAAGGCGCGAACTTAAAAACATCGATAACTCCTTCTTCTTTTTCGTTCAGACTTGAACCTGGTGTGCGGTGCTCGATTGCTTCCAGGGCAAACTCGTCCGCTCGATCACGTCGATGACGTAATAGAGCGCAAAACCCATGATCATCAGCGTGAAGAGGCCGACCCAGACCGTGTTGAGGTCGTAGAGGCTGGAGGCCGTGTAAATCAGATGGCCGAGCCCGCGCTGCGAGGAGATGAACTCGCCGACTACGGCGCCGACGAGGCCAAAGCCGACATTGATGCGGAAAGTCGCGATGATGGA
>Ga0210402_10004311_pt1 | contig 12990 bp, 10 predicted proteins | sample IncBWC7MmetaG_FD_161055 | JGI IMG/M metagenome (GOLD analysis project Ga0210402, IMG submission 161055) | Forest soil microbial communities from Barre Woods Harvard Forest LTER site, Petersham, Massachusetts, United States - Inc-BW-C-7-M | ecosystem: Environmental > Terrestrial > Soil >...
CAGGGGGCACTGTGTGACGGCCGCCGTCCAGAAAAATACGTTTTCTGGTGACCGCTAACAGTAAGACAGAGCCTCACCTGCAAGCCGTTGCAAAATCTACCGTTAAGCCCCTGCTTTCTTTGCTAGCAGTAAACTCCCGCTAGGTCTCACGCGGATTCAGTTCATGGAGCTGACCCGGGGGCGGAACATTCCCCAGCACGATTACACTTCCCAGGATTTGGCCGATGACCTCTCCGACCTGGAGAGGATCAAGAACGACTTGTCGCGCCCAGGTTTCCCGCGGTGATGAGTGGTTGTTGTTTCCAACAGCAGTCCACTGATCTATCTTGCGGCGCTTGCCGATTTTGAACTGCTCTCGGAACTCTTCGGCGAAATCCAGATTCCACCCGCAGTCTGGACGGAGATCGTCGAACAGGGTACTGGATTCCCCGTTCAACCCGCCGCACGCCAAGCCATTGCGCAGGGCTGGTTGCGAGTAACGGCGCTCCGGGATCCGGTTGAACCGGTCCATAACCTGGACCGAAGGTTGCACTTGGGAGAGACCGAGGTGATCCGGCTGGCGGCGCAGCTTTCCGCCGATGTCCTGTTGATCGACGATCGCCGGGCCGTAATCCAGGCCCGAGCCCAGGGATTTCGAGTGGCGCCTACCGTCGCGATCTACATAGAAGCCAGACGGCGAGGGATGATCGCGACCGTCAAAGAGAAGATGGATCACCTGCGCGCCGCCAGATTCCGGCTCACGGATCGGGACTACTAGACGATCTTGGCCGCATGCGGCGAGCTGTAGTGAAACCGCCCAAAAACTTTCCTCTTGACGCCCATAGCAATTTGCAATATACTAATTACGGATTGCGATATGCGGCTCGGTGAAAAACTTCGGTACCTCCGGGAAGTCGAGGGCACTCTCCGCGGCATGGACCGTGAGCTCTCGCAGGTCGAAATGGCCCGTCTGGTCCAGAAAGAGCTCGGCAAATCCATCAGCCAGAGCTACCTCTCGCAGATTGAGAGCGGCACCCGCCCGCACCTGACCAATTCCACGCGAATGCTGCTGGCGCGGTTTTTCAAGGTGCATCCCGGCTACCTGGTGGACGACCCCGAAGGATTCCAAAACGAGCTGATGTCAAACATCGGGGCGCTGGAGGACAAGTTGGACCTCTGGCTGGTGTCGGGTGCGGAGCGCTTCTGCCGCGATGTGGATCTGCACCAGGCCCTGGTCACCATCGCCAAGCACAGCGACTCACGGATGTGTCTGATCCTGATTGGCACCATTCTGGAGAATCCGGGGCTGGCCGACCGGTTGATGGAAGTGCTGAAGGCCCCGGTTGCGCCGGCGGCTCAGAAGAGCCGGAAGCGTACATGAAGAGGAGGCGTTCATGACATCGTCTAACATGACATGGTCTGATTTCTATCTGGTCTGTTTCCTGGTGGGGTTCGGCCTCAGCCTGCTCACGCTGTTGGCCGGCAGCGTGCACTTGCATTTGCCGCACTTGCACTTTCATCACGGCATTCATCTGGGCCGCGGCCACGCTGGAGGCGGGCAGAGCGCGTCGTGGTTCAACTTTGGGACCATGGCCGCCTTCCTGGCCTGGTTCGGCGGCACCGGGTACCTGTTGGAACGCTACTACGGCGTCTGGTTCGTGGCCGCGCTGGGTATCGCCACGCTCAGCGGCCTGGGCGGCGCGTCGGTCGTCTTCTGGTTCCTGGCCAAGGTTCTGATGTCGCGCGACGAGGCGCTCGACCCGGCGGATTTCGATATGGTTGGGATGCTGGGCCGTCTCAGCATGCCCATCCGCCAGGGAGGCACGGGCGAGTTGATCTACTCGCAGGAAGGGACGCGCCGCGTCACCGGCGCGCGCGCGGAAAACGGCGCCGCCATTCCAAAGGGTGTGGAAGTCATGGTGACGCGCTACGAAAAAGGAATTGCGTATGTCCGCCCGTGGGATGAATTCTCGGGCGAATTGGAGTCGAAAAGCTAAGAGGAGCTTTCAGCTATCAGTTATCAGCTAAGTCAACTGAGCGCCGCCAGGGGGTTAGCTGACCGCTGATAGCTGATACTGACCGCTGCTCGCTAAAAGCTAAGAGGAGCAATGCCCAACTTTATGGAAAACCAAGTGTTCGTGATCGCTGGTCTGATGATTCTGGCGATCCTCTTTCTGATGGCCATGTTCGCCAAGCTGTTTCGCAAGGCGGGGCCGCATGAGGCGATTATCGTATACGGCTTCCGCGGCACCCGGGTGGTGAAGGGCCGCGGCACGGTGATCTTTCCCATGGTGGAAAGCGCCCGCGGACTGTCGCTGGAGTTGATGTCGTTCGACGTGGCGCCCAAGCAGGATCTCTACACCCGCCAGGGCGTGGCGGTGACCGTGGAAGCGGTGGCGCAAATCAAGGTGAAGTCCGACCCCGAATCCATCCTCACCGCCGCCGAGCAGTTCCTCACCAAGACTCCCGACGAACGCGAGGGCCTGATCCGCCTGGTGATGGAAGGCCACCTGCGCGGCATTATCGGCCAGCTCACGGTGGAAGAAATCGTCAAGCAGCCGGAGATGGTGGGCGACCGCATGCGCTCCACCTGCGCCGACGACATGACCAAGATGGGGCTGGAAGTAATTTCTTTCACCATCAAGGAAGTCCGTGACAAGAACGAGTACATCACCAACATGGGCCGGCCCGATGTGGCCCGCATCAAGCGCGATGCCGACGTGGCCACCGCCGAAGCCGAGCGCGACACCGCCATGCGGCGGGCCATCGCTTTCCGGGAAGCGGCCGTCGCCAAGGCGCAGGCCGACCAGGAGCGCGTGTTGGCCGAAACGCTGTCCCAGGCCAAACAGGCCGAGGCCCAGCGCGACCTGGAAGTGAAAAAAGCCGAGTACCTGGAGCTCGTCAAAAAGCAGCAGGCGCAGGCGGACAAGGCCTATGAGATCCAGGGCAACATCATGCAGCAGCAGGTGCGCGGCGAAGAAGTCAAGATTCACCAGGTGGAGAAAGAGCACGAAGTGGAGGTGCAGAAGGCCGAAATCGCGCGCCGCGAAAACGAGTTGATTGCCACCGTCCTCAAGGGCGCCGAATACGAGAAACTGCGCATTGAGACCCTGGCTGGAGCCGAGAAGTCGCGCCTGATTATGCAGGCCGAAGGCCAGGCCTCGGCCATCCGCGCGCAGGGCGAAGCCGAAGCCGAAATCATCTTCAAGAAGGGCGACGCCGAAGCCAGGGCCATGAACGTGAAGGCCGCGGCCTACCAGGAATTCAACCAGGCGGCCATCGTGGATAAGCTGATCACCGGCCTGCCCGAAATCGTGAGGGCGCTGGCAGCCCCGCTGGCCAACGTGGACAAGATCACCATCGTGTCCACCGGCGACGGAAGAACATCGGGCATGCACAAAATCACCGGTGACATCACCGAGATGGCAGCGCAGATTCCGGCGCTCTTCGAAACTCTTTCGGGAATGCCGATGAGCGAGTTGTTTGCGAAGGTAAGGATGATTGGCGACAAGTCGCCCAGGCCGGACGACAAGCCGAAGAGTACAACATAAGTTAGTAAGGAAGGAAGGAGTAACCATGGCACTCTTAGAGCGTGTCTCAACGTTAGTCCGGGCAAATATCAACGACCTTGTCGACAAGGCCGAAGATCCGGAAAAAATGATCAAGCAGGTAATCATGGACATGCAGAACCAACTGCTGCAGGTCAAGACCCAGGTGGCGATCTCGATCGCCGACCAGCACGTGCTGGAGAGAAAGCTGGCGGAGAACGAAGAGAACGAGCGTCAGTGGATCAAGCGCGCCGAGTTGGCCGTGGACCGGAAAGACGATCCCCTGGCCCGCGCGGCGGTGGAGCGGTCCATGAGCTATAGGTCGATGACCGAGAGCTTCCGCCAGCAGGTGGACGACCAGAAGTCGCAGGTGGACACCCTCAAGCAAGCCCTGCTGAAGCTGCAGCAGAAGCTGGCCGAGGCGCAATCCAAGAGCGACATGCTGATCGCCCAGCACCGGCGTTCGCGCGCGCTCGGCAAAGCCACCGATGCCGGCACGGCCATCGGCAGCGATTCCAATGCCGCCGCCTTCGACCGCATGAAGCGCAAAGTGCAGCACAGCGAAGCCACCGCCCAGGCCAAAGCGGACCTGGCAGGCGACGACGTGAATGAGAAGTTCGCCGCCATGGAGAAGCAGGAGGAGATCGACCGTCTGCTGAACGAAATCAAGGCGAAGCGCAAGGTTGGGTAGCGGAGGGCTCAGGACTGCTCAGCGAGGATCACATGACTCACTCATCGACAACCAACTGGTGGATTGTGTCCGCGATCGGTGTTTCTATCACGGTGCTGCTGTTGGGCGCCAACTACTGGATCGTGGGGCCACTTTTGCTGAACCTGATGATTTGTGCGTATCCGCAAACTTACGAAACTACGGCGAAGGGCCTGTTAGTACGAACCGCTCTTCGCCGGCAGTTCATTCCTTACGACGCCATCACGTCGGTCGGCCTGAGGTCCGACGACCGGAACCGCAAGGCCATTCTGTTCGATCGCGTTTGCATCCGGTACGGCATCCACTCGGAGTTGCGCATCGCGCCGGCCGATACCGAAGCCTTCTTCTCCGACATCGCGGCGCGCACCCCGCATCTCTCCAAGCGCATGCAGAAGTTCGTCGCGGCGCTGGTGTAGGTGGCTGTGGATGTACTGGTGCAGGGGCCGCCTTGTGCTGGTGTAAGGGCTGTCTTGCCTGGTGGAGCGGATGTCCAGCACTCACCGGCGTTGGGGTTGGTGGAGGCCGTCGAAACCGGGTTTCGGCGCCGTCACTGTTCCCGGCGCCGGCTGTTTCCTGCCGTTCTTAGGATGAATGGCTCTGCCGATCACAGACCGCCAAACCAAAATGGCCGGTATCCAGATTCACGACACCCGGATGATGCGGCTGATGGTGCTCCTCCACGGCGGCTGCTTGCCGCGTGAGAATTCTGAGAGATGAATTCTCAGAATGGCTTGCCCGGAAACTAAAACGAATACTTCAATCCGAGTTGTACCTGCCGCATGCCGATAGAAGTACCGCTGATTACGCCGTAACCCTGGTGCGCGGCCGTGGCCGGTTGGCCGGTGAATGCCGAACCCGATAGAATGTTGAGATTCGGCGCCGCCCATGACGGGTGGTTCAGGACGTTAAACGCCTCAAATCGGAATTGCAGCTCATGCCGCTCGTTGTACGGCATCCGGAACTGCTTGTGCAACTCGGCGTCCAACGCAAAGATGCCCGGTGTCTGGATGGTGTTGCGGCCGACGTTACCGAAATTTCCGGGCGCGGCCTCAACGAAGGCCGCCGGATTCAGCCAGCGGGAGGGCGTCGGATTGCTGACGTAAGGACTGATGCCGGTCGAGACGGGGCGGTCATAGCCGCCGTCGGAGGTGCTGGCATTGTCCACGCCGCCGATGGAAAGCGTCGCCGGCAGCCCGGTTTGCAGGGTGAGGATTCCGCCGGACTGCCAGCCGCCGATAACGGCGTTGGCAACCGCATTGTGGATGTTCAGCATCTTGCCCTTGCCCACCGGCAGCTCATAAAGAACGGAGGTTACGAACCGGCTCCGCACGTCGAACGAGGAGAGCCCACGTTCGCACCGGATGCAGTCGCTGTTCTGCGGGAACAGTGTGTCATAGCCTTGCACGCGAATGCCGCTGGTGTCGTCAATCGATTTCGACCACGTATAGGAACCGATCACACTGAGGCCCTGGCTGAAGCGCCGGGTGGCCTTCAGGCTGAGGGAGTTGTAGTTGGCATTGGCGCCGTCGGCCACTAACTGGATAACTCCGTAGTTGGCGAACGGCAGCCGCGAGGTCGCGCTGCCCACCGTTCCCGGAATTCCCTGGTTGGCGTCCTGGAAGCCATAGAGGTGATGGCTTTCCCCTCCCAGGTACCCGGCCTCCAGCAGCCAGTTGCCGCCAAACTGGCGCTGCACGTTGAACAGGAACTGCATCGTGTAGGACGTCTTATGGGAAAAAGCGTCTACATAGGCGTAGGGAGGCGGTATCTGGGCCGTCGCGCCGCTGCCTCCGGGCACTGCGTTGTTATAGAAGAGGCTCGGCGTGCCCAGGTTCGACGTGAGGGTGACACGGGCCGCGATATTGCGCGACATGTCGAACACCGCGTTGCCGATGTCCTGGTTGTAGAAGATGCCGAAGCCGGTGCGGATCACGAGTTTCGAATCGGGCGAGTAAGAAATACCGATGCGGGGCGCGAAATTCTTGTAGGCCGTCTGCATAAGCTGAGCCGGCATGGCGCCGTTGCTGCACACCGCGTTGGTGCTGGTCCAGTGGATGTTGAGGCCGGCATACGGGTCCGTGCAATTGCCCTCCCGCACGAAGTAGGGATAGTCGGCCACTGGGGCGTTGGCGAAAAAGTCGAGGTGCGGAATAGCCACGGTGAAGTCGTTATTGAGCAGATCGGTCCAGGGAGGGGTCAATTCATAGCGCAAACCCAGCGACAGGGTCAGTTTCGGCGTGACCTTCCAGGTATCGTCGGCGAAGGCGGCCCACGTGTTGCGCTGGAAATTCGCGGTAGCGATCGCCACGGCGACGGTAGATTGATAGAGATCGCCCAGCAGGAACTCGGCGAACGCATCGCCGCCCGTCTTGGTCGAACTCTGCGTCGCGTTCGGCTGGAACACGAAATTACCGCGGGAGAACTGATTGCCCACCTGGTCGTAATTCTGACGGTTGTATTCGAACCCGAAACGGAACGTGTGCTTACCGTGAATCCAAGACAAGTTATCGACCACTTGTAGAGTGTTATTGTTGTTGGCGTAGGGGCCGTCGGTGTTGTCGCCGAAGCCGCTGAAGCCGTCTCCGTTCAGCGAGATCGCCGGAACTCCCCAGGTCACCGGCTGGCCGGGCTGAAGACCGGGGATGCCTAACGGGGTCACCGAATCCGTGGCGAATGCGGAGTAAGTGCCGGTGGAATTGAAGAACCGCGAGTAACCGAATCGCGCTTCGTTGACCAGATTGGGAGTAAACGTGCGCGTGTTCGATCCCAGGTACTGCTCGTAATTCGTAAGGATCTTGCTTCCCGTGATGCTCAGGCCCTGCGACGCCTGATTTTCGTCGCCCCAGCTATAGCGGCCCGTCCATTGCGACTTCGACGATTCCACGAAATCCATGCGCAGCGTAAACCCATCCCGGTTGTTAGGAGAAGCATTGAACTGTGAGTAGTTTCTGATCAGGCCCGGCAGGTTGGAGGAGTTGTAGTACTTCAAGAACTTTACCGAGATCGGATCGAGCCGGCTGCTGGGAATTACGTTGCCCGCGAATGGGGTCTTGGTGGCTCCGCCGGCTCCCGAATTCGGGTCGTAGATCACGGTCCCGAGGCCGCTAAGGTCGCCGGTGAACATGGCCGCGGTCGGAACCGTGTAAACGGCCTGGCTGTCCGCGCGCTGCGTTTTCCATTCGTCGTTGGCCATGAAGAACAGCCGGTTCCGTCCATTGAAGAGCTTCGGAATTCGCACCGGCCCGTCGATCACGAAGCCGTAGTCGTTCCACTTGAACGGCGACTTAGCCGGGTGGCTGGTGCTGAAAGAGTAAGGCACGGCATCAAATACGTCGTTACGGACGAACTCGAACAACGCTCCGTGGTAGGAATTGCCGCCGGACTTCGTCAGTACGTTGATCTGAGTCGCCTCGTGGCCGAATTCAGCCGGATAGACGCCCGTCTGTACCTTGAACTCCTGGATGGCATCGATCGACGGCAGCACGACGTATGAAAGGAAGTTCGGGTCCGTGTTGCTCACGCCATCCAGCGTGAAGTAGTCGAACATGATGCGTTGCCCGGCCGCGGAGATGGACTGGTTGGCGCGGTCGCCGCCCTGGCGCGAACCCGCCTGTCCGGAGGCCGGCGACAGGGTGTCGACGTTGGATGCCAGCGCGACCAGGTTCAGGTACGAGCGCCCGTTGAGCGGCAACTCCGTGACGCCCTTGTTATCGATCACCGTTCCGATGGACGCGTTTTCGGACTGCAACAAATCCGCACGGGCGGAAACCTCGACGGACTCCGAAACCTGGCCGACCTGCAGGTCAACATCGAGACGAACGGTTTGCTGCACCTGTACTTCGACGTTGTTGCTGGCCGCCGATTTGAAACCCGGATGCTCAGTCCTGATGTTGTAGAACCCCGGTGCCACCGCAGGGAACGCGTAATCGCCCGAACTCGTGCTAGCGGTGACACGCACGCCATTGGTACTGACGCTGGTAAGAGTGATCGTTGCGCCGGGCACTCCAGCCCCGCTTGGGTCAGCCACCCGTCCCGTGATTTCACCGAGCGTTTGACCGAACATGGGTGTGGCGCACAAAGCCACCAGCGCGCAAAGCGCAAGTGTTAACTGTTTCACTGTAGGTGCCCTCCAAAGGCGGACTAGCTGGGCGAAGTATATCACCTCCGCCAGGAGGGTGCAGTGCTCTCGGTCAAATCGGTCGGCAACAACGAACGGCCGCACCAAGTCTGTTGCCTTGAGTGCGGCCGTCTTCTCAATTACGAATCCTGCTTCAGAACGTATACTTCAATGCCACCTGCAACTGACGCATAGCGGTCCCTTGGAGGAGGCCGCTGATGACTCCGAATCCCGCGTGCGCGCTCCCGGCTAGCGCGCCCGGAATTGCCGCGCCCGCCAGAATGTTGCCATTGGGTCCACCCCAGTTCGGATGGTTCAGCACGTTGAAGGCTTCGAAGCGGAGTTGAACGCGATGATGGTCGCTATAGGGCAAGGTCCAGGACTTGTGCAGTTCGGTGTCCATCGCGAAAACCCCTGGAGAAGACAGCGAGTTCCGTCCGACATTACCGTAAGTGCCCGCAGGCGCTACCACGAATGCGGCGGGGTTATACCATTGCGCGGTCGTGTGGTTCGAAGGGTAAGGGGACACTCCGGTTGCGTTCGGCCGATCATAGCCATTTTGCGTCACCGAGTTATCCACGCCGCCGATCGTCACGGTTAACGGCACACCGTTCTGGACGGTCATGGTGCCGCCGGTTTGCCAGCCGCCGACGACGGCATTAAGGAAGCCGTTGTTAATGTTCAGACGCTTCCCTCTTCCGACCGGCAATTCATAGAGGACGGAGCTGACCCAACGGAGCGGCACATTGAAGGAGGACAGGCCGCGTTCGCACCGGATGCAATAGCTGTTCTGGGGGAACAGCGTGTCATAGGCCTGCGTGCGAATGCCGCTGGAGTCGTCAAGCGATTTGGACCAGGTGAAGTTGCTGAGAACGCTCAGGCCCTGGTTGAAACGTTTGGTGACCTTGAAGGACAGCGAGTTGTAATCCGCGTTCACGGCGTCGCGGACCAACTGGATCACGCCGAAATCGGCGAACGGAAGATGGGTTGAGGCAGCTCCCACCGTTGAGGGAATGCCTTGGTTGGCGTTCTGGAAGCCGTAAAGGTGATGGCTCTCCGAACCCAGGTAGCCGACTTCGAATGCCCAGTTGGCGCCGAGCTGGCGCTGCAGGTTGAGCAGGTACTGCTCGGTGTACGACGTATAGTGGCTGTAGGCGGAGACATAAGCGTAGGGCGGTGGAAACGCCGTCGGTTGTCCCCCAACGCCAGGTGCGGTGACGGCATTCGCCCAGGTGGCGGGCAACCCCGATTCCACTCCCGACCCCGGGGACCATGTGGTCCCACCGGTGAGGGCAGTCAGGGTGAGACGGACGCCGATATTGCGCGCCATGTCAAAGTACATCGAGTTGCCGTTGTCCTGCACGAAGAACTCTCCGAAGGCCGCGCGGATCACTGTCTTGGAATCGGGCGACCAGGCCAGGCCGACGCGCGGTGCGAAATCGTTGTACCTGGTTTGCTGGAGCTGGTAGTTCTCCTTACCGTTGCTGCAGACGGCGGGCGTGTTGCTCCAGATGAAGGGAATAGCAGGGTTGGCCGTATATGGATTCGAGCAGTTTCCCTGCCGGATCATGTAAGGCCAGAGTCCGCTGGACTGCGGCACGCCGGGGACAGCCAATATTGCCGGGATCGCGACGGCGAACAGGTTGTTTGCCGTATCGGTAAAAGGCGGAGTCAACTCCCACCGCAATCCTAAGGACACCGTTAGTTTGGGCGTGATCTTCCAGGTATCGTCGACGAACGCCGCCTCGGTATTGCGCTGATTAGGCGCATTGGCAGCCTGGAAGGCTACCGTGGATTGATAAATATCGCCCAGCAGATATTCGGCAAAAGCGTCGCCGCCGGTATGGGTTGCGCTCTGCGTGGCATTGGGCGAGAAGGCAAATCCGCCACGCAAGTATTGATTGCCATACTGGTTGAAATTCTGGCGATTGTATTCGAACCCGAATTTGAAGGTATGCTTGCCCTTGATCCAGGACACGTTATCGACCACCTGAAGAGTGTTGTCCTGAATCTGGTAGGGGAAGTCGGTGTTGTCGCCGATGCCGCTGAAGCCGTCTCCGTTGAAACCAGCGCTGGGCACGCCCCACTGGACCGGCGGGCCTGGTATCAGATTGGGAATGCCCAGCGTGGCCACGGTGTTGACGCTGAACGCGCTGGCGGGGCTAATCGCGTTAAAGAAGCGCGAGTAGCCGAAACGCGCTTCGTTCACGATATTGGGCGTAAGAATGCGGGTGTTCGAACCCAGGTACTGCTCGTAATTGGTAGTAACCTTGGTTCCCGTGATGTTCAGACCGCCGGTTTTCATATCTTCATCGCCCCAGCTATAACGGCCGCTCCACTGTGATTTCGCGGATTCGACGAAGTCCATGCGCACGATGAAACCGTCGCGGTCGAACGGAGAGGCGTTGTACTGGGTGTAATTATTCACAAAGCCTGGCAGCGTGGGGGTGACGTAGTAGTTCAACAGTGCCTGCGAAGTCGGATTGATCTGGTTCGCCGGAATGATGTTGTTGGGATACGGTATCCCCCCCGAGTTCGGCTGGTAGATGGTGGTCGGCCAGGCGCTGAAGTTGCCCTGCTGCATGGCGGCCGTCGGCACGGAGTAGATGGCTTGCTGACTCTGCCGCTGCAGGAGCCACTCGTCGTTGGCCATAAAAAACAATTTGTTCCGGCCGTTGAATAGCTTCGGAATGACAACGGGGCCGTCGATTTCGAAGCCGAAATCGTTCCATTTGAAGGGCGACTTGATGGGTCGATTGGCGGTGAAGGCATACGACGAGTTGGCGTCCATGGCGTCATTGCGCAGGAACTCGAACAGCGCACCGTGATACACGTTGCCACCGGATTTGGTGAGCACGTTGATCTGCGTCGCCCCATGGCCGAATTCCGCGGGATACACACCGGTCTGCACCTTGAATTCCTGGATGGCGTCGATCGAGGGAAGCACCATGTAGGTGTTAAAATCCACGTCGGTGTTGTTGACCCCATCGAGCGTGAAATAGTCGAAAAAGATGCGGTTCCCGCCGGCGGCAATCGACTGGTTGGCACGGTCGCCGCCCTGGCGCGACTGGGCCTGACCGGCCGGCGGCGCGAGTGTATTGGTATTCGAATTCAGCGCCACCAGGTTCAGGTACTCGCGCCCGTTGAGCGGCAACTCGACGATGCTGGCGTTACTGACCACCGTTCCAAGGGTCGCGTTTTCCGACTGCAACAGATTGGCCATGGCCCGAACTTCCACGGATTGACTGACCTGACCGACTTCAAGCGTCAAATCGAGGCGCACGGTTTGTTGCACCTGGACTTCGATATTGCTGCCGGCCGCGGTCTTGAAACCGGGATGTTCAGATTTGAGATTGTAAATGCCGGGTGGCACCGAGGGGAAGGAGTAGAATCCGTCATTGCCGCTGTCGGTTTGACGGACAGCGTTGGTGGCGGTGCTGGTTAAGGTTAAAACTGAGTTGGGCACCCCGGCTCCGCTCGGATCACTAACCCGTCCCGTGATCTCGCCGAAAGTCTGGCCCGACAGAGGAAGCCCGACGCAAAGGATCGCTCCCAGAAGCAACTTGGTTCGCATGCGATTCACCTCCTGGTGATTTTGACTAGCCCATAGATTGCCGAGACGTCTGTGACAACAGAGACTGTACAGTTAACATTATTTAAATTGATCGATCATGGCGGCGACAACACCGCCGGTTGAGGCGCGCGTCTGTCCGTCGATTGAGCTAAATGTCTGGCGAACCCTACCTCGCTCGACGTCGAACACCATCCCGGAACAAACAGGCGCGTTCGCATTCACACCCCAGTTGCAAACGTTTGCGAAATAGGGCGAATTTATCACAACCTATATTGATTGTCAAGGATTTTGCTCACGGTGAGCTCTCGGTCAAATAGACCAAGTAGTCTCTCCCGTTTTTGTTCGTTCGCGCCTATCCAGCCGCGCGCAGCGGCGAATCAAGGGTTAGTTTGGGCAGATGCCGCGAAAAGGCTGCGCCGATCAGATTTTCCAGCCAGTCGAGCCGGGAGCCGCGCCGATTCTCAGCAACTCACGCACGTCATGCGAGTAAAGTGAACTGCCGCCATGGTTCTCGGGCGAGCGGCTGCCGCCGGCCAGCCCTGTCAACCGCGGGCTGCCGCGCCCCGGGGGAAGTTCACCAAATCACTGGTATCCCGTAACGGGCGAGATCGCTATCGCGAGTCACAAGGACGAGGTTTTCCGCGAGCGCTTGAGCCGCCAGAATCCGGTCGAAGGGATCTTTCTGGATATCGGGAAGGCCAGCCAGCGCGCGGATGTGTGCCAGGCGAATCGCCAGCGTTGGGATGTGCGATTGGGTGACATACTCAGTCCACCAGGGAATGGGATCGGCAAGCAGCGCACCGGGCTTGCGCGCCTTGAGAACCAATTCCCAGAGGTTGGCGACGCTGGCGGTAAATGGATTTGAGGTAAGGGCCTCCCGCGCCGCGGTGCTGAGCTCTTCTGGTTTGGACAGCGCCCAGACCAGCGTGTGGGTATCGGTCAGAACCCTCACACCGTCCCGGAAATCCAATCGTCTGCCTCGGCGTCGGTCATGGGCTGCCACCAGTCGTCTCCGGCCGGTACCAGCGGTGCCTGGCGCGCAATGCCAAACGGAAAGGCAGTT
>Ga0210402_10004316_pt1 | contig 12986 bp, 8 predicted proteins | sample IncBWC7MmetaG_FD_161055 | JGI IMG/M metagenome (GOLD analysis project Ga0210402, IMG submission 161055) | Forest soil microbial communities from Barre Woods Harvard Forest LTER site, Petersham, Massachusetts, United States - Inc-BW-C-7-M | ecosystem: Environmental > Terrestrial > Soil >...
GTGGTTGGCATCTTCCAGAGGTCGGGCAAGGCGGACGTCGATGCAGCTGTCGGCGCCGCGAAGGCAGCCTTCGCCAGATGGCGCCTGATTCCCGCTCCGCGTCGTGCTGAAATCATCTACCGGGCTGCCGAGATGCTGTTTGAGCGAAAAGAAGATTACGCCCGCGACATGACCCGCGAAATGGGCAAGATCCTGAAAGAAACTCGCGGCGATGTGCAGGAGGCCGTCGACACTGCTTACTACATGGCCGGCGAAGGCCGCCGCATGTTCGGACCCACCACTCCTTCGGAGTTGCCCAACAAGTTCGCCATGGCGGTGCGCCAGCCCATCGGCGTTTGTGGAATGATTACGCCATGGAATTTCCCCATGGCGATTCCTTCGTGGAAGCTTTTGCCGGCGCTGGTCTGCGGCAACACCTGTGTGATCAAGCCCGCGCAGGATACTCCGCTCTCAACTTTCAATCTGGTGCGTGTGCTCTATGATGCCGGCCTGCCTCGAGGCGTGGTGAACATCGTAACCGGATTCGGATCTGAAGTCGGCACACCACTCACGGAGCACGCCGACGTGCGAGCCATATCGCTGACTGGCTCGTCCGCCGTGGGACGCATTGTGGGTACGACTGCTGCCAAGAGCTTCAAGCATTGTTCGCTCGAACTCGGCGGCAAGAATCCTATGATCGTGCTCGACGACGCCAACCTCGATCTCGCGATTGAAGGCGGGCTGTGGGGCGGCTTCGGAACCACCGGCCAGCGTTGCACTGCGACCAGCCGGATCATTGTGCAGAAGGGCATCTACGGCGATTTCATCGAGCGCTACGTGGAGCGAGCGAAAGCGCTGAAAGTCGGCAATGGTCTGGATGAAACCATCGAAATGGGTCCAGCGATCAACGAAAACCAGCTCAAGACTGATCTCAGCTATGTGGACATCGGCAAGGCTGAGGGGGCTCGCCTGAAGTGCGGCGGCAAACGGCTCGATAAAGGCGAATATCAGAATGGATATTTCATGGAGCCGACGGTGTTCGTCGACGTTGATCGAAAGATGCGCATCGCGCAGGAGGAAATCTTTGGGCCGGTGGTGTCGATCATTCCGTGCGACGACCTCGAAGAGGCCATCGAAATCGCGAACGGCATCGAATACGGATTGTCTTCCGCGCTTTACACCAAGGACGTGAACCGAGCCTTCACCGCCATGCGCGACCTTGATGCCGGAATTACCTACATCAACGCGCCGACAATTGGCGCCGAAGTGCATCTTCCTTTCGGCGGAGTGAAGGCCACCGGCAATGGCCACCGTGAAGGTGGGCTGGGCGCAATCGACTTCTACAGCGAGTGGAAGTCAATTTATGTGGATTATTCCGACCGCTTGCAGAAGGCGCAGATTGATCGACAGGATTAAGAGATTTCACCACCGAGCCACAGAGAAACCAAGAAGAATTTAGAAGGCTCTGGGTTCAACTGTAAAAAGCGTTGAGTTTCGTTCTAATCTTCTCTGTGACTCTGTGTCTCAGTGGTGCAGACTTCTGGAGCTATTCATGCCCGTTACTCAAAGTCGTGAAATCGCTGCCGCCTCTCGCCTCGACAACGTCCGCTATGCCATTCGTGACCTGGCCTGCATCGCCGACGAGGTCATCCAGCAAGGCCACAAGGTCCTCGCACTCAACGTCGGCGATCCGAATATCTTTGATTTCAAAACGCCAGATCACCTGATCGAAGCCGTGTACAAGGCTATGAAGGATGGCAAGAACGGCTACGCGCCCTCGTCGGGAATCAAACAAGCATTGGATGCGATTCGCTTAGAGGCCGCGCGTAAGGGAATCCCCACCGTGCAGGATGTGTTTGTCACCACTGGCGTGAGCGAGACCGTCGACCTCTGCCTGACCGCGCTGCTCAATCCCGGAGACAACCTACTCACGCCGTGTCCGGACTACCCGCTGTACTCAGCCGTGCTGGCCAAGCTTGGCGTTGGCCTCAACACTTATTACCTCAATGAGGAAGATGCCTGGCAACCTGATCTCGAAGATATTAAGCGCAAGATCACTGCGCGCACCCGCGGCATTGTGCTCATCAATCCCAACAACCCGACCGGTTCGGTGTGCTCTCGGGCAATGCTCGAACAGATTGCCGAACTGGCGCGGCGGCACAATCTGGTGATCTTCGCGGATGAAATTTACGACAAGCTCATCCTCGACGACGACGAGCATATTTCGATGGCCGCCGCCGCGCCCGACGTGCCGGTGGTAACGTTTGGCGGACTGTCCAAAAATTACCTCGTCCCCGGCTGGCGCATCGGATGGGGCATCGTGAGCGGCGAAGCGGCAACCGTAAAGAACTATAACGAAGGCATTCAGCGGCTGCTACGGGCGCGTCTGTGCGCGAATCATCCCGAACAGTACGCGATTAAGGTGGCGCTCGAGGGACCACAGGATCACTTGATCGAAGTCCGCAAGAAGCTGCGCAGCCGTCGTGATCTTACCGTGCAGTGGTGCAACTCGACCCCACGCGTAAGGTGCGTCTCGCCGCGCGGCGCGTTCTACGCTTATCCCCGAATCGATATTCCCGAAGGCGACGATGTGTTCGTGAAGGAACTTATTCTGCAGAAGCACGTGATGGTAGTTCACGGCTCCGGCTTCGGTCAAAAGCCCGGCACGAAACATTTTCGAATCGTCTTCCTGCCGGATGAGAAAACGCTGTCCCGCGCTTACGAGGCGATTGCGGAGTTCCTCAGCACCAGATATCGATAGCGGCCTTCCTCTGTCATACTTGCCCGTTGAGAAGATTTGGGCGTCCAACGGCAGACATCTAACGGCAGACCTTGCATAGTCGGTGGTTCCCCCAAAAAGTGCGGCCCCAGGTCTACGCGACCTGGGGCTTTGCTAAGTGCGGAAAACCAACCAGCGGTTGGGCTAGTTGGCCCCGAAAATATTGCTTAGTGTTTGACTACCGGGTTAAGTTGCGCAACCGGCTGCTTCAGCGCCCTGTTAGCAATAGCCGGCTTCGTGGGCACGCGGGCTTTGATCGGCTCGCTGAGGTGGGTTCCTTGTGGAGGAATGTGGGCAGCTTCTGCCATTCGAACGTTCTCGTGACCCTTGCGCTTTGCCATGATGCGGTAGTCAAATGCGACGCCCGAAGTGCCATGGTTCAGTTCCCGGACCACAAACGACGTTGCCGTTTTCTGGGCAACATAGAGTCCGTTGCAGTCGCCGTTGGGAGTCAGAAATACGTGGTATTCCATCTCCGTGTTCACGGTTTGACCGAATAGCGACTCCAGGTTAATGACGGCTTTCCCATTTGACAATTGCCCAGAACCGGCGTCCTCAAACCAGTTTTCTGGAGCTGCGACGCCATAGAGAGACACTTTGCGCGATCCACCATCGACAGGGGCGATTGGAGTTATCGTGCCCGAGCAAAACAGATCACCGTTTGCGTCGATGTTGCAATAGCCGCCCGGACCGACTGCGCCGAACGGGAAACCATTGCTGGCCAGCTCATTGGCCCAGAGCGCGTAGTACGTGCTGGGGCTGTTGTTTTCGGCGACGATTGCATTACGGTCGTCCGCAGTTCCAACAACTCCGAATGCGCCGTTGGAGGTCCCCGCATCCCCCCAAACACCCGACCCTGTGCCGAAACCACTACCAGTGCTACTTTGGTTCATATTTTCCCCGTACACACCGGCGCCAGTGGCGCTAGCGGTGACTCCTTCCACTCCGAGTGTGCGAGCGGATGATCCAGTTCCCTCACCGAAGATACCGGCAATAAAATTACTATTGTTCGAGGCCTCGGCGAATATGGCTTCTATCCCAGTACTGGGTGATTCCGCAAGGATTGGAATAAAACTGTTTTCAAGCAACAGTCCAATGTCTCCACCATTAACAAACAACCCGGCCCCGCTGCCGTTTTCGTTGACATCAATCGCGTCCCCGGTTGAGCTGTTCGTTACGGTTAGGGTTGTGCTGCTGTTGTTGGCGGTGATGGCATTGTTGTTGGTGAAGCTGTTAGCACCTGCCAACTGGGGCACGACCGAGGTGTTTATGCTCAGCGTACCGCTTGACGTGATCGGTCCGCCGGTGAGGCCAAGCCCGCTGCCAACGCTGGTCACTGTCCCGCCGCTATTGTTGTCTGCGGCGCAGGCCCATGCCGAACCATTCCATTTCAGAATCTGACCGCTGGCACAGCTCTTCAGGCTAAGACTGGTGCTGCCCCCCAAGGATACGGCTCCGCCGCCCGTCAGTGGGCTGTTGGCGGTTACGGTCAAGGACGAGTTTGCCAGCATGGCATTAGTTACGCCCCCCGTCTTGATGCTTAACGTTCCGCTGTGGGTGATCGGCCCGCCCGTCAGTCCGGCTCCGCTTCCTACGCTGGTGACCGTGCCCGTGCCGGGGAAGGTCTGGCCAGCAATGAAAGTCACGTTGCCGGTGTTGCTGACCTGGAAGGCGGTCCCGTGAACCGATAAACTGGGATGGGTTAACTTAGGAAACAGGGTCAGAGTGTCACGGACATCTCCGGTGCCGGCGACGTCCAGTTTGGCGGCCGGTGTCGTTGTACCGATACCGACGTTGCCACCGACGGTCTGAAAGATTTTAGAGTTGCCAATTGTGGTGGTGCCGGTAAATAAAGGAACAAAATCTGCCGTGCCGCTTCCGGTAATCGTTCCTGGCGGTACATTGGCATTCTTCCCTCCGGCACTCGAAGTCGGTGCCAGCATGAAGGAAGACGCCGGTCGGCCGCCGATGGTCTCGGCGTCAAGGGCTTTCAGAGCATAGGGAACGCTCATCAGCAGGACACGGGGTTGTTCGGCCTGACCCTGGACCTGCACACCCAGCCAGCGAGCTTCGCCTGTGGCAAAGACGTTGGCCGGCAATCCCTGGCTGCTGGTTGAGCCGAGTGCGACAGAGTAGTGCCCAGCCTTATCGGGCTGCACATTTTGCGTTTCCATCCAGAGCGGCGACCCGCCTTGAGACTCTTGATAGAGGTAGAAAGTTACCCCGACGGTTCCAGTTAGCGGTTTATTGTTTACGCCGGTCAACACGCCGCTGAAGTTCACCATGGACGGCACGGCTGCATTGGCGGAAGCGGCCGCCGGTTGCTGCGCTGCCATGGGCATAACGAAGCAAGCCAGCACAAGAAACGCACACACACAAACGCTGATGCGGAACATAGTTTCTCCTTATTTTTGATTTGCTAACTGATCGAGACATTCGAGCCCGAATCGCTCGCCTGGATCCTTGCCTCAGAAATCCACTGATCCAGTGATTTCCCCCGATTCGGAATGACGGCCCCAGGACTTGAACATCTGGGGCCGTATTGCTTCCGGGAAGGCAAACCTTCTCCCCCGAGAGTTTGTCTTCCCGAAATCCAATTTCCTGCTGAGTTGAGCGTCCAGCGTGCGGACCGAACGCTCAGGATGCGAACCCTACTTCTTGGCAGGGCTCTTGCTTTCGTTCATAGTGTTGCGAGCCTCGATTTCGTTTCAGTCGTGGCTTGCCGGATACGTATCCATCCCAGCGGAGAGTAAAGCCAAGGCCCTTTGACGACTCAACATCGAGAACCCGAAACTTCCGCCGCCACAGACCAATTGAAGCCTCCCTACTCTCTTAAAGCGCAAAATCAAGCCAGAAAGGATCAATCGTGCAAAGAGGCTTTGGGCGATGCACTCGTGCTTTAGTGGGCGCGCAGTGAAAGCTCACGGACTACTGGTTTCTGCTGGTGCGGACGTTCTCAGGTCCGGACTGGGTATGCAATGCACGGTCAGTGAATTGAAGGTGAATTACAGGTGATTCAGTAAACGATTGAAAACAAATGTGATTGTATTTTCATTGGCGGCGTTTTGAGAACACAATGGTACAATTCCCCGCTCGAAGTTCCCAGCACCCCACGCTGCGGTCTGGCCACATGGAGACGCCGTCGTTGATCTTCCGTTTTGGGCCGTTTGAGGCGAAGCCCCGCGCCCAAGAGTTGTCCAAGAATGGGACACCCTTGAGGCTTCGGGGCCAGCCCTTCGCCATCCTGGAGCTACTGCTCAATCGTGCGGGCGAGGTCGTGACCCGGGAGGAAATCCGGCAGAAGCTTTGGCCCGCCGACACCTTCGTCGACTTCGAGCACGGGCTCAACACCTCAATCAAGAAGCTTCGCCAGGCACTTTGCGATTCCGCCACTGAGCCGCGCTATATCGGGACCATCCCGCGACTGGGATACCGGTTCATCGCTCCGGTGGAAGCTACCGTGGAACCGAAAGCGAAGAAGCCAACCGGAGTCGAGACAGTAGCGGAGGAAGACTCGAAACACCCTGTGTCCCAGGTTGGGGGAGGACGTCCGCGCCTGCATTTATTTCTTGCGCCAGCGGTTCTGGTCCTGGCTGCTGCGGCTCTGGTCTTCAATATGGCTGGGGCGCGAACTCGACTCTTCGCGCTGTTTCGGTCGACGAAAAATGCGTCCGTGGCGGTTGCGTCTGCTCCCAAACCCCTCCCCTCGATTGCAGTCCTGCCGCTGCAGAATCTCTCCAATAACTCAGCCGAGGACTATTTTGCGGATGGGATGACCGACGAACTCACCACCGACCTCGCCCAGTTCGGCAGCCTGCGGGTGATTTCGAGGACCTCGGCCATGCACTATAAAGGCGCGAGCAAGACAGCCCCGGAGATTGGCCGTGAACTTGGCGTGGATACTTTGATTGAAGGAACGGTGCAACGGGTTGGAGACCGGGTGCGGATTCGGGTGCAGTTGATCGACTCTGCCAGTGATCGTCATCTATGGGCGAGAAGTTACGATCACGATCTCAAAGACGTGTTGGCTCTGCAGAGTTCGGCAGCACGTGATATTGCGGAAGAAGTGGAGGGCAAAGTCGTCCCCCCACCCGCGAACGCGCCGCTTAATCTGCATCCCGTCAAGCCCGAGGCATACGAAGCTTATCTGAAGGGGCGTTACTTCTGGAATAAGCGGACCGAGGACGGGCTGAAAAAGAGCATCGAGTATTTCGAGCAAGCGATTTCGCAAGACCCGAAGTTCGCGGCTGCTTATGCGGGCTTGGCCGATAGTTACTCCATCCTGGGCTCGGATGTCTTACCTGCTCGGGTAGCAAGCGCGAAGGCTCACGTCGCAGCCAGTAAGGCGTTGGAGTTGGATCCGGCCATCGCGGAGGGCCACGCCGAGCTAGGGCTGGTTGAGTTTTATTACGACTGGGACTGGACTCGATCCGAGCAGGAGTTTCGGCGTGCCATCGAATTGAACCCGAACTATGCGACCGCGCACCAATGGTATGGATACTATCTCGCGGCGATGGGCCGTTTTCCGGAGGCGCTGGAAGAAGCCGGAAAAGCGCAGCAGATTGATCCTCTCTCCTTATCGATCAACACAACCCTGGCGGGACGTTATCGCGATCTGCATCAATATGCTCAGGCTATCGACCTGAACCGTCGAACCCTGGAAATGGACCCCAACTTTATGCCTGCGCACATTGCCCTGGGGGCCACGTACGAAGATCAGGGAAACTGGTCGCATGCTATCAGCGAGTATCAGCAGGCAGTTGCCATCTCCCAGAACAACCCTATTGCATTAGCGTCGCTGGGCTCTGCTTACGGGCATTTGGGCGATCAAGCCGCGGCCCGCAAAATGATTGCCCGTCTGCAGGAGGCGTCCAAACACCATTACGTATCTGCTTTCGATATGGCAACCGTTTTCGCCGGCATCAGCGACCCGGACACCGCATTCCATTGGCTGGAGAAAGCGTATGCCCAGCGGGAAAGTCAAATGGCGTTTCTAAACATCACTCGGCGGATGGACCCGTTGCGCTCGGACCCGCGTTTTGCCGACCTGCTGCGCCGCATGGGCCTCAGTGTCCGCCAGGCCTCAAACTGATGGGCTCGCAACCAGCTTGGTCTTTGTGGCAAAATCTGCTTAAATCGCATTAAAGCCAGAGCAGTTCAGCGTGATCGACATCCATTGCCACATCCTCGCCGAGGTAGACGACGGCCCCAAATCCTGGGACGTGGCAGAGGAGATGTGCCGCATGGCGGTTGCGGATGGCATCGAACAGATTGTCGCCACGCCGCACGCCAACGACCGCTATCGTTACGACCGCGATTTCCTGGCGCGGCTGCTCGACTATCTCCGGCAACGCATTGGCCAGGCTCCCAGCCTCAGCCTGGGCTGCGACTTCCATCTCTCGTATGAAAATCTGCAGGATGTGATGTTGTTTCCCAATCGCTATACCATCGAAAATACGCGGTACCTATTGGTCGAACTGAGCAATTACAGTGTTCCGGTTCAGATCGAAGAGCACTTTAGCAAGCTGCTGGAGAAGGGGTTGACGCCGATCATCACGCATCCGGAACGCAATCCCATCATGCAGCGTACTCCGCAACGCATTCTGCAGTGGGTGGAACTGGGCTGCGTGATCCAGGTGACCGGGTCGGCGTTCACTGGGCGCTGGGGTGAGGCGGCGTGGCAAACCGCGCAATGGCTGCTGAAGCGGGAGGCCGTCCACGTGCTGGCTACGGATGCGCATGACACCAGGAATCGTCCGCCGGTGCTTTCCACGGCCCGCGACGCAGCTGCGGAAATCTGTGGAGAAGAGGTGGCACGCGCGCTGGTCGATGGCAATCCGCGAGCGATTGTGAGTGGGCAACCGCTGCCTTATTTTCCCGCTCCAGTAATGAAGAATTAAGTCAAAACCGTTCGCCACGGATTTCCACGGATCAACGCAGATAACCCTTTTCTTTCTTTTGTTCTTCAGATCCGTGCTGATCGGTGAAAAATCTGTGGCGAGGTTTTGACTCTATCTTTGTTGCTTGTCGGGTTCAGCCGCAGTGCCGGAAGTTGAAGGACGCGCCTCTGGTTGGCTGGTCATGGCGCTTTCGGGATTCAGTAGATGATCGTGATCCGGCCCTAATCCCAGTTTGATCAGCGCGCGAGCGTCAGGGGTACTTTTGGACTGCCAGTTGTTGTCCGCCTGATACTTCTGCATGGCTTGTTGCGTGGCGTCGTTCCACACGCCCGTGGGCTTTCCGTCCAGGTAGTGCTCGCGGATCAGGGCTTCTTGGATTTCCTCAGTGCGCTTCGAATCAATCTTCTGCTGTCCATGAGTGCGTCCTTTGGACGCAGACTTTCGCGACTTCTTACTCTTGCCCGTACTCGAGTGCGCGGACGTGTGTGTGGACTTGGAGGTCTTAGCATGAGAACTCGTCGAGGCATTTGAGGACGATGCAGCAGGCGTGCTCGTCGGCTGAGCGGAAGACTTGCTATCCGTGTCTTGCGCGCTCGACAATGTCGCCGCCAGTAGCGCGACGCAGCCGAGCGCCGAAAGCCTTATTATCCCCCGGTCAAATAAGCGCAAACATTATCCTCGCAAACCAGAGTCGGACACTGAGTAATCATCCCCGATCAGGGTTCTCAGTGCCAGTCTCGACGGTTTGTAACCTGGTTACGGAAGTGTACCGGCCAGGAAGATGGTGCCGTCCTGGCGGCCGGAACCCCGCTGGCGTACCAGGAACACCACATCCTGTCCGCTCTTCAGGGACGAAGAGATCCGGTTAAAGTCATCCTCGGAATTCACTGCCTGTTTGTTGATCTCGAGGATGACGTCTCCGCGCGTGAGACCGACGTCGTCGGCAAAGGACGAGGGCTTGATATCCTGCACAATTACGCCCTTGCCGGCAGGAATATCCAACCGGTCGGCCATTTCAGAAGTAATGGCGCGAACCGTCAGGCCCAACTTGCTCTCTTTGGGCGCTTCCGCCTCTCCGCTTTCATCGTCTTCACCGAGGCGAGCCGCGAACAGCTTGGCACGGTCAGTGACGGTGACCGCGGCCTCCTGTTTCTTGCCGTTGCGAACCAAGCCCAGGTTCACCTTGGTGCCAGGCTTGCGGCTGGCGATATCGGCGACCAGTTCGTCGCCATTCTTTACCGGCTTGCCATCGACCGAGACAATCGTGTCACCCACTTTCAACCCGGCCTGCTCAGCAGGACTGCCCGCCGTTACCGCCGACACAGTTACGCCGCCGGCGCCCGCTCCATAGACACGGGAGATGGCCGGATTTTCCTGCGCATTGAACATGATGCCGATCGAGCCGCGGGCCACGCGGTGTTCCGGAGCAATCAGCTGGTTGTAGACGCTCACGACAGTGTTTGAAGGCATAGCGAAGCCCACGCCAGCGTAGGCGTTCGTATCGGTGAGAATTGCGGTGTTGATGCCGATCACTTCACCGGCCATGTTCACCAGTGGGCCTCCCGAGTTGCCGGGATTGATGGCCGCATCGGTCTGAATGAACGATTGGAATTGCCGGTTGGGCACGATGTTGCGGCCCTTCGCCGAAACGATTCCTGCGGTCACCGTCTCCGACAGTCCGAAGGGACTGCCTACGGCGAGCACCCAATCTCCCACCTCCATGCTGTCGGAGTTGCCCAGCTTGGCGACGGGCAGAGGCTTTTCCGGCTCGATCTTGATCACGGCCAGATCGGTTTCCTGGTCGGAACCGATTACCTTGGCATCATGGAAAGTTCCCGGCGGATCGTCCATGAGCTTCACCCGGATGCGGTCGGCTTTTTCGACCACGTGGCGGTTGGTGACGATGTAGCCTTTAGCGTCGACGATCACTCCCGAGCCCAGAGAGCGCTCGCGGATGGGGCCGTTGCCTTGCTGGCCGCCGAAAAACTTATCAAAGAAATCGCCAAAGGGATCCTGATCATCGGGCTGGTCGGGATTGCCGCCGCGTCCTCGACGATGCGGATTCTTGATCGTCGACTCGGTGTTCACGTTGACCACGGTCGGTTCCAGTTGCTTGGATATTTGCGAGAACTGGTTCGACAGTTGCTGCGGCGAGGGGACGGTCAGCGGGGTTGCATCCGAGCCCTTCTTCTCCTGGCCCTTAACTCCCTTGGAAATGACCGTTCCGATAAGAATGCCGACCGTCAGTGTGGCCAAAATCGTGAGCGTGTATGCTGGGCGGTTGGCTTTCAAGCGCGCCCAGAAACCGCTGGCAAGCGGATCCATAAACACTTCCTCCGTACTCAAGCAAAATCAGTGCTTTAACATTATACCTTTTCATCGGGGGAGGATGATGAGCCTCCGGAGCACGCTATTGCATCGGTTGTCCTGGGGCGAGCACGCCTTTGCCCGTAGCCCAGGAATGGATTTCGGGCTTCAGCAGTCCGGCTTTGCCAGCCGGATCATCTTTCAGCAATGCTGCAGTCTGGTCGGTCCCGACGCGGAAAATAGCGACTGCCCGCAACTCGCCTGGCTCCCTCGGGGGGAATCGGCCGGCGACGGCGACCTGTCCCTGCGCCATCAACTGCTCAACGAAAGCGCCATGCTGTTTCAGAACGTCCACGAACCCAGGCGCGTCCGGATTCCATTTGTCGCCGCGCTTCATGAGCACGAGTGTGTACTGTTCCATTCCCTCAGGAGTGGACGGCGGGTGAATCGCGCCGGCATCAATAAGCCACGGCCCGTGAATCTCGGGCGCTAGACGGCCTGCCTTGACCGCCGGATCGCTATTAGCCCACTCTTGCGCCTGCGCCACCGAGTCGGCCCGAAACACGAAGATGCCTCGTATCATGGTGTCCTCCATGAATGGCCCGGCGATCACGAGTTTGTGCTCGGCAGCCATCTTTCCGATGTTTACCATGTGCTCTTCTTGCAGCTTCTCGCCAGCTTCTTTGCTCAGTTGCGGAGCGTTTGCAGGGCGATTCAGCAATACGAAGAAATACATAGCAGGCTTGGCGCTCGGATCGGCTTGGGCCTGAGCAAGAGCCGGGTGCGCAACCGAGAGCAGGCTCAGCAGAAGCACATGACTAAAGGCGTTTCTTCTCATACGTGAACCAATGGTCATAACCCGCCTCGTTTGCTGGATGTCTCTCCTGCCTCTTGGCGTTGGAGGCTTCCTACCTTAGACGTTCGAATTGGAAAAATGATCGACGCGATCCGTGGACTTGTGTGCACGCCCGCACAGCCCGGCAACGATCAGTGGTATTTCCCGGCACAAGCAGCCCGCTGTTCTTCACGGCTCTGCGTCCGCGGCGATTCGAGGGTGCCCCAGGTCTCGCGGTTTTCGAGACCTGGGATGCTCTCTTTTCCCTTGACGTGCGCACTCGAAACCGGCTAACATAATTAACATTACATTAGCTGTTTGATAACAGCAATGACTCTTTCGGCTCTTTGACAATTTAAGATTCAAGCGCAGGCGCGGCCGCTCAACCAGAAGGGATGGGATTAACCCTTCCGCGAAAATGTCCCCGCTAAGTCCTTTAGAAGGGATATTTTAGAGGGGTATCTCATCTCGCTGCCTGTTTTCAGAAACTTACGAGGCGAAGAAGCTTCCGGATATCCCTTCCGTAAGTCCTTTAAAAGGGATATTTTGCGTGGGTATCTCTAAGACACACCCTTTGTTATCATAGACCTAGCAATAAAACGCAAATTTTGGGGTATATACCCATTAGCATATGGTAAACAGTCGACCTTGCATATTAACTTATAAGTGAATGCCTGGGGTTCCATCATTGCGTGTCTGTAGGGGTTGGAGTTCGGCGATTGGAGTTTTATAATTGTTGGTGACGGCTGTTTGGAGAGCAGCCCGCGACTTTGATCAGGAGGTTCCCCCCGTGCTCTCCAAGTGCGCGAATCCGGCATGTCTGTCTCGGCTTCACTACCTGCGCGAAGGTAGGATATTCAAGATTGAGACCAGCATCGTCGCCTCGGACGGTACCCACTCGCCATCCCGCAGGATTGAGTACTTCTGGCTTTGCGCACGCTGCGTGCAAGTTCTTGAAGTAGTAGTGGAGAATGGAGTCGTGACCACGCGCCCCCTCCACCTGCAACTTGCCGAAGGCGCACGTCAAGAAGACTCCGAGAGAAAGCACGTTGCATAGCTGGGTTCAGATCGGCCGGTCCACTAACCGCCGATATGCACCATCGTCCTTGATGCGGGCACGAAATCTGCCTCGCCGATGTGATGGCGCTCTTCTTTTCTTTGAACTACGCGGCTGCTAAATTCCACC
>Ga0210402_10004317_pt1 | contig 12986 bp, 11 predicted proteins | sample IncBWC7MmetaG_FD_161055 | JGI IMG/M metagenome (GOLD analysis project Ga0210402, IMG submission 161055) | Forest soil microbial communities from Barre Woods Harvard Forest LTER site, Petersham, Massachusetts, United States - Inc-BW-C-7-M | ecosystem: Environmental > Terrestrial > Soil >...
TTCGAAGTGGTCGAGGATTTCGCCGGGTCACGCCGCGGCGCCGGCGGCTTCGGCAGCTCCGGACACAATTAATCGGCGCATCGCCAGTCTCGGCGGACCTCCAGTCTCGGCGGTCACCTTATATCTTCGGTCACCATTCTAGGCGGTTGCCTGCGAAATGGCGCTAGTGCTCAAGGGCAGCGCGCCGTCATGCTCGCGCATGGCAATTCGGGATTGGCCCCGCGATGAACGTCCGCGCGAGAAACTCCTCGAGAAAGGCGCCGCCGCCCTGTCCGATGCGGAGTTATTGGCCATACTGCTCCGAACCGGCACCCGAGGGTCTTCAGCCCTCGATCTTGCGCGCGATGTGCTCAAGCGCTTTCGAGGCTTGCGAAAATTCATCGCCGCCGATCGGCGGCGGTTTTGCGCCGTGCCCGGACTCGGGTTGGCGCGGTTCGCGGAGTTGCAGGCCGCGGTCGAAATCTCCCGGAGGCAGCTCACCGAGTCGCTCAAAGCGGGCCCGTCTCTGGCAAGTCCCCGTGCAACCTGCGATTTTCTCAGCGCGAAGCTGCGCGACCTCGAACATGAAGTGTTCTGTTGTCTTTATCTCGACAAGCGTCACCGCCTGATCGAGTACGAAGAGCTGTTTCGCGGCACCATCGACGGTGCGAGCGTTCATCCGCGCGAAATCGTCAAGCTGGCCCTGCAGCGCAATTCCGCGGCGGTGATCGTCGCTCACAACCATCCGTTATGTTGAATTCGATGTGTCACCCCCGGGGCGGAGGGGCTTGATATTCAAGCGAATTCTCTCAATCCGCCGGTCCCCCAGAGAAGATTGGTCTTGCCCTGTTTTTCGTCACCCTGCCACACCGGTCTCGCCGTCAAGGCGCTGCGCTGCTCACTCCTGCGTCGTTCCTCTGCTCGCCTGAAGTCGCTGCGCGAGCCTGTGACTGCTGCGCTGCGGTGTGGGGGAAAGCCTCGTGGGCAATCCCGCCCACTCACGAGGTGAGGATAAGGCCATGAAAACGCTATATGTTCGCGAGGGCGATCAGTTCCGAGAGGCAGCGGCCCAAGATGTTCTCGATCGCGCCCAGGCGCTCATTGCGCAGCGTTTTCGCAGCGGAGCGCCGGTTCTGTCAGCCCCGAATCGCACGCGGGAGTTCCTGCGCCTAAAGCTCGGGGCCCTCGAACACGAGGTGTTTGCCGTCCTCTTCTTGGACAAGCGGCATCGCCTGATCGAATACGTTGAGCTGTTTCGCGGCACGATCGACGGTGCGTCGGTGCATCCGCGCGAAGTCGTCAAGGAGGCCTTGGCGCGCAATGCGGCGGCCTTGATCTTCTGCCATTGCCACCCGAGTGGTCAGTCATCCCCGTCACAGGCAGATGAGCTCATCACGATGCGGTTGAAATCGGCACTTGAGCTGGTTGACATCCGGGTTATCGATCACATCATTGTCGGCGAGACCATTACGTCATTCGCCGAAATTGGCCTTTTGTGACCTCTGAACTCGGTCTCCAGTCGACCCATTCCTCCGTGACCGTCGGCTATCTGGAACTCAAAGAAATCGAAATTTGCCCTCACAAATCTCGGACGCCAACTCGCCGGGACCGCCTTCCCAGACACGACGCTACTTCATTTGCGCGAGATGCACGATCTCCGGTCCACCCTCACTCAGGTCATCGCTTTGGGCGAGTAGGGTGCGGTAGATGCGCAAGTCGGCTTCGTCCAGGATATCGATTGCGCGTTGATCCGATGCCGTGCGCGGGTTCGCGCCCAGATCCAATGTTGTCCCCAACCCGGCGTAAAGGTAGTGATCGCCAAACCCCCGTTGAAGTGCAGCGAATGTAGGTTCACCGGTACAGTGACCGGGAGCGATGAAGTCCACTTTGTAGTTGTCATGCAGGCTTGTGACAACTTTCTCGATAGCCGGGTCCTGAGCCACCACCAGATGAAATCCACCCGCGATGAAGTGGATGTGCGGATTGATCTTGGCGGCTTCGGCAACGATGCTCTCAATGCCCGGATGCGAACAGCCAACCACCAGTACGATGCCGTCCGGCGTGTTGATGGCCAACGACAATTCCTTCAATTCTTTCGTTCCGGGCGCATCTGATACCAGAGCAATTAACGTAATGCCCGGTACCAGCTCTGTGGTCTTGTCGATTAACTGAAAGTTGGCGCCGGGGAAGACCGTGCCAAACTTCATAATCTCAGGCGGTGTGCCGCCGTAATAGCGCATCTCGGCGGATAGCGCCTCATCCCTGCGATAGAACTTACTCGGTAGGTCGGAGCCAAAAATGCCAAAACCTTCCTTCGGAGCGTAAATCTTAACCTTCGGGTTCACGCTGAGCAGATAGGACAATCCACTGACGTGATCGCCGTGACGGTGCGATAACACCACGAAGTCGAGCTTGGTCAGATCAACGCCCTTGGCCTTCACGTTCTTCGCGAAAATCGCCGGGTCATCCCCGGTATCGAACAGAATGCGCTTGCCGTTGATCTCCACCAAGGCGGCGTAGCCCCAATCCTTGGTCATCGCCGCATCCTTGCCGAAGGCATCGTAGAGTACTGTGATGCGCGCTGTTTCGCTTGCCGGCGTTGTCGAAGAAGTCGTCGCGCAGCTCGACAGTAGCCAGGCCGAGCCAATAGCACCCATGAGGACAAAGAGCTGAGTTACTCGCATGACTCTCTCCTTGGTTGTGTTCGAATGATACACCGCTGGAGAGCCTCGAACGTCAGCTAAGTGGCGACCAGATCTGGAAGGCCAGTGACCGCAGTTGGCCGGTCGACGACTGTCGATGTCGCTCAGCGTCGCAGCTGAGTGGGCGACGATTTAAGGCGTCGCCGTAACTCCGCGATCTCCCGGTCACGACTCTCCAGGAGGGTCTGGGTCTCGCGATAGGCAGCATAATAATGGTCGACCAGGGCGGCGAGTTTGTTCAGTTGAGCTTGCAGGGACTTCAGCTCTGGTCGCAGATCGCGGCTCGCCGCGCTGGCCTCGACGGGGGTGGTGCGCTGTTGTTGCCGATGCAGCCGGCGCAGCGCCTCCAACACATCTGGATAATACCGATAGAGCGTGTTCCGGGAAACGCACGCGCGGCGGCACAGCTCGGCGACGGTGGCTCGGTCGGGCGGTTCGCCGCCCAATCCCGAACGCCTCAACGCTGCGAGAGCCTCGTTGATCCGCTCGGCGGCCGAGCACGCGGCCGCCGCCGTCTGACGACTAGGTCCGTCAGCGCCTGACACAGCGGCCCGCTGGGTCAGCGGCATCGATGGAGCGCACCATCGCTAGGGCTTCGCCCAAGCGCTCGCGCGCGATCTTGAGCGTCTGCGTCGGCAGCGACGGCTCGTTGAGCAACGCCTGGTGTCGACGGGCTTGTTCGTCCCAATACCCTCGATGCGCCGGGCCGACGGCGAAGTTGCGGCACCGCGCGCACGTCGACGGTTCACGGCGCACCGGGTTCGGCGCGCTCGTGCTGCCAAGGCAGGCGCTGTGTTCCTGGCGATAGACGCAGAAGCCCCAATCGCAGACCCCGAGTGTCAGGCCGGCGTCGACTAACATGCGTGCGTAGCGCTTAAGATCCTGCTTGAGGCGCGCGCCGCGAAACCGTGGCCGCTTCGCGAGGATCTCCGCCCCCGCCCGACCGCCGAGGGTACGGGCACTCAACATCTGTTCCCACGCGGAAGTCGACTGTTCGAGGATGGCCGTGTCGATCTCACGGTTCAGTACGTAATCGGTGCCAGAATAGCCGGTGTCGGTAATCCCGCGCTCGCGGTGCCCCAAATGTTGTGCCAAGGCGAACAGCGCCGAGCGATCGCGCAGCGCCGCGAAACGTACGAACGTCTTGCGACCCTGGTGGGTGGTAAACTGCCAAGGCTTCGCGCCGTGCAGTGGCAAATCGAACCAGTGTGCGCAGCGTCGTAACAACAATCGCATCGCTTGTGTACTGACAACGCGCACGGCGCCCACACAATCGTATCGCCACTCGCTCGCACCCGGCCGTGGCCGGGCGCTCACACGTAACCAGATCTCGGTGCGTCCGGTGCGCACTCGATGCGGTGCGGAGAGCGCTTCGAGCACACTGATTGCATGCACGGCCGGTGGAGGTGCGACCCACTGATGAGCGCGGCCGTGATAATCCGCCTCCCGCTTGAAGATGGCCCCTACGATCGCGGTGAGTCCGGTATCGACGGGGTGTGCATCGCTCGACAGCGCCCGCACACAGCCGACCCGCAACTGTAGAATCTCGCTGGCGCGCGGGCCCACCAGATAAGAAATGACCACGAAGCAGGCGGTGTAGAGGACGTCGATGAGTCGGGCAAGATCCTTGGCCGACTCGATCCGATGGGGTCCTCGGGGAGTCACGAGCGTGATCCGCTGCAGGGCCCGAGCACTGGCCTTGCGCCAAACCTCGCGTGTGTGACTGCGGCGTTGCACGGCGGCGACTGTGGTTGCGTAAATCTCGCGCGCCCGCAGCAAGTCAAGAGCACAGCTAGACAAGAACTCGATCGCACCCTGAATGAGCGCGACGGCAATGGCATCAGGCGTATAGGGCCACCGTCGCATATCGCTCTCGCGCACTTGGGCAAGCTGTCCGGTGCTTTGACCCGGGCAGGGGTCGATCTTCAATCCGTCACCGATCTCGTCGCGATATCGGTGCAGGTAGAGCAATAAGTGCAGATACTTCTGCACGGTGGTCGGCGCGAGCGCGGTGCCCGCGGCGTTGGTACGCTGTGCGATCGTGCGCTGGAACTGCAGCAAGGCCGCCGCGTCGAGATCGGCAAAGCGCGTGAAACCCGCCGGCTCCATCCAGCGGATCAACTGGCGCAGATACGAAAAATAACCGAGGACGGTGGTCGCCCGTTGGGCAAGACCGGTGTTGAGCGCACGGGCGCGAATCAAAGCCAGTACCCTGCGCGAAGTCTCGCGCAGCGCCGCGAATCGTCGATCCGAAAAGCGCCGTCCACTCGGAAGGACGAATCCCCAAATAATCCGTACGGGGCTTTCCTGTTCCAACGCGTTGGTGGGCTTCATAATCCACACGGCGTCATCCCAGGACGAGTCGCGCAGGAACCATCCTTGTTGAGGATCCCCGCCGACGGCCGTCTCGGCGATCGGGTGTTTGGCCGCCTGCGCACGGGTACTCACCGCAGCTCCGGAAGCAGCGGCAGCGCACTGCACAAGGCTTGCGCGGCGGCGAGTTCGCCGGCGCCGAAGCGCGGAAGGATGTCCTCCTCCAAGATCTGCAGCGGCGGCCGATAGACCACCTGCCAGCGCGCGGGATGCACGGTCCCGGCGGCAGCACGCAGATGGTCACGCGCTTGCAGCAAGCGCGCGAGGGTCTTAGCGTCGGACGGAATAACGGCGTTGGGGCAGGTGAAGCAGCCGAGGAAATGCGTGCAGAGTTCACCGCGACGCGACTCCGCGGCAATACCGGCAAACGGATCCTTGCAGTCGAATCCGAACAGCGACATGGCGGGTGGCGCGGGTGCTCGCGTGTTATCTGCAGCGGCGGCGTTCTGCACCGGGGGCTTGCGCGGTTGGTCACTGGTCGGGCGTTCGATGTGGCCTATGAACGTGCTTTGCAGCGCCGCCACACGAACCCGATGTTCCATCTCCACCTGCGCTCCTTCGACATATCGCACCGTCGTGCCGATGTGGCTATGGTTCGCCACCGCCTTGACCTGCCGCAGATCGCCGGATGCCCGATAGAAAGCACTCAAGACGCTGGGCCGTATCGAGGCGAGCGAAAAGGCGGGTAGCCCGTGGCGCACGATGAAATCCCGGCGCACGACATGCTTCGCCGCCCCGCTCGTCCATGCGGTCGTCCCGTGAGGGGCTCTGAAGAGCATCAGGTGATGGCGCAATGTCGGTGGCGCATAGCGTCGAAGCGTCTCGGTCCACCCGAGCAGCTCGCGCACGAGTGCCGGTGGCTCAAAGGGGTCGGCCGCCCGGAACGAGCGTCGTTGCATCGTACCGGCCCGGTGCTTGGCCCAAACGATCATCTGCCGGTCATCGAGCAGCGGGATCGGCTGCAAGCAATCGATCGTCAATCCTGCGATCGGGTCCGGGTTACCGGCCGTGTGAATCAGAATCGCGAGGTAGTAAGGCAGAATCGATTTGGCGTCCGGATACATCAGGGGGGCTATCCCTTTGAAGCCGCCGAACTTGTTCAATCCACGCACAATCCCGTGGTGGCCGGCTCGTTGCAGGGTCTTCCAGGGCGGCAGGATCCCCCCGTAGCGGTGCTCGATGGCCGCAACGAGCGCGCCGCTCGAACTTGTCGGGTCGCTGTCGGAGTCTCGTGCGGCGGCGCGCTCCACGTCGGCGCACGCACGCCGCGCGCGTGTCGCCTCGATGTCGCGTTCGCAGGCTTTTATGATCGCTCGAAGCTGCGCAGCGGGGAGTTTACGCATCGGTTGGGTATCCCGGTTGCGCCACGGGAAGGGGTTGAAGGGATACTCGATAGGGTCCAAGAGCCCCGGACGGCAGCGCTCAAGCCATTGCAAGAGCTTGCGCAAGTTGGTGTAGGCGCTCGATCGACTCGACTTGGTCCACGACTCACCGCTCGCGCGTTGCCGTGAGTTCAGCCACTCGACGTACCGCGTGAGGAGTGCCAAGTTGACATCCGCCAGGCTCTTAAGCGCAACAGTCTCGGCGACAAAGTGGCCGAACACCTTGAGGTGCGCCCACGCGTTGAGGATGCACCGGTCACTACGAACGCCAACGTGGTGCCAAAAGGCGTCCGTCAGGGCCCTTGACAGGTCCGCCGGCAACCTCAAGGTGGCAAAATCGATCCGTGTGTTACGCACTTGCCGCACCTGATCGTCGCGCCCCGGTGCGGTGGGGCCGACGGCGGTGCGGGGACCTACCCCGTCCAATACCCGTCGCATGCGCTGACGCCGGTGGTCCATCACGCGCCAGCCTCCGATAACAGAGAATCAAATACGTCACCGAGAACGCATGCATCGACCGTAATCGCGCGCAGGTATCGATCGGTGGTCTCGATATGCTCGTGGCCCATCAATACCTTGACGATCAAGAGCGGATTTATCGACTCGCCCGACTTGGCGAGTTGCTCAAGCCGGGCGAGCATCATGCATGCGAAGGTCGCCCTCAACAGATGAGTCGTCGCCTTGAAGCCGCAGGTGGCCCCAGCCTGTTGCATAACCTGCTGGTAGCGGTTCTTGCTGATCGCCGTGCCACGGCTGCCAATGAACAGGGCCGAATGATCGGCTCCGCGGCCTCTGCGAGCGCCGCGCCGCAGCCAAGCGCGTCGATAGCCGGAAAGGAAACCGGCGGTCTCGTCGAGAAGGCTCCGTGAGGCGATGACGTAACCGTTCTTACGTCCCTTGCGCAGAATATCGATGAGCTGAAACTGTGGCTCCGAATGCCGGCGGGGGTGCGTGACATCAGTGACGGTGAGGCGTAGCAACTCGCTCACCCGCAATCCAGTGTAGATCTGCCAACGGGCCATCAGATCATATGGTGGCGCGAGCGCGGCCAGCAGCTCGCGCGTCTGGGCTGGGCTTAAGGGTCGCGGCATGGACTCGTACTGCCGGATTACAAACATGCTGTGGTCGCTGCTTGGGTCGCTCTGCACGCGCGTGAATCGCGCGCGGCGCGCGACCGCGAAATCGTTCGCCCTCCCGGTCAACGCCGATGAAGTCAGCCACTTTGCCCGCACGGCCCACTCATAGAAGCGCAAGACACCCCGCACGCGATGGTTGATCGTGCGGATGCTGTAGCGACGACCGGTGTGATCACTCGGTTGCGTCATCATGCGGTTACGGTAGGCGACGAGATCCGCCGCCGCGGCATCGCGCCAGACAATGCAGTTCTGTTCGAGCGTCTCGAACCAGTCGTAGAGGATCTCGGAATAGGTCCGAACAGTATCCGTCGTATGTGCGCGCTGAACGGCGTGTTCGTGCAGAAAGGCGACCACCGGCTCGATCAGCTCCAGACTCGTGTCAAACATCAGCGGAAAGCCGCTCGGTCGCGGTTCACGCAGCGTGATCGTGTGCGCCATGGTAGCGGCTGCCCGCAGATGAGACGGCACCTCATCCGGCAGCGGTAATGCCGCTTTACGAATGATCTGGACCACGATCGCCGTCTCGACTGGTTAACTGCTTGACCGCATCCACAAACGAGACTTGCAGTACGTGCATCGCCAGATCGATCGCGCCGCCTCCGCCCTTCTTCGCCCGCGTGTCGTACCACTTGACGCCGGTGGCCAGGATCTCAAACTCGCCGCGTGCCGTCCGTACCTGCCAACGACGGCTCGCCGGTTCCTTCACCGGTCGATAGGTCGCATCGGCCTTTATGTGAATCGCGAGCCGAGCCAACGCCTTCTCGATGGGTAACTCGCGAAGGGCGACCAAAACCGATGGACTGAACGACCTACCCACGCGAAGGCCTCCGCAGCACAATCCCTCCCCGGACCCCTCCCGGCTACTCGCCTCTCACAGAGGCTGGGGCTACTTGAAGTGTGCGGAAATGTACGGCGGGAACCCAGCCGAATAAATGGTGGTGACATCCAGAAATGAAACCTAACATCCGTCCGGGATTGCCGAGCCGAGTCAGGCCGACGAACTCATCACCCAGCGAGTGAAGGAGGCGCTTGGGCTGGTGGATATTCGGCTGCTCGATCACATCATCGTTGGCGACGGAGCGAGCGTATCGCTTGCGGAGCGAGGACTGATCTGACATGCGAGCAACAGACTTCGCCTCGGCGCATTGACCTCATTCGCGCGCGCTAGCAATCATTGATGGGTCACCGTCGCCGCGGTCACCGTCGCCGCGAGAGATACGATTGTCACGTCTTTGTCCAACGTTCGTCAGACGTGGCCCGCGACAATAGCGGGGATCGTCAGTCTTTCCGGTGGTCGATTTGCTACACACGATTCGTGCAAACTTCGACGGCTGAAATGCCACAATACCCTGGTCGCTGCAATCCAGGTGGAACGACGCATGATGGGCGCTCATTCAGACGGCGGCGTTACATGGTACGGCGTGCCCGTCAGTCTCTGGATCATCTTCTTCGTAGCCCTAGCATGCGCGATCGTCGCGGTGATTGTCGCCTGGCGCTCCAATGTCAACAGCCGAAGGTACTTGGACGAACAGTTGACGCGCGGCTGGCAACAACTCGTCCGACAGCTCAAACATGAAGCGGAGCAGCGCGGTAAGCAGCGTATTCACGAGACCGAGCAACTAAGCAAGCAACTGGAGTATGACGCCGAACAAAAAGCGAAAGAGCTGCAACATTCTCTGCGCCGGGATGTGTATTCGGAGGCCGTGGCAGCGCTTCTGAATTTGCATACGCTGATCAGCCGAACGGCAACGGTTGAATGTAGCGACGCCCTACTGTGGGATTCGTTCATGGACAATCATGCGCGGGTTGTCAAGGTGCATTTGGTGGCAACCGAGCCGACGGTGGAGGTCCTCATGATGTATATGAACGAGTTAGCCCCAGCTTTCGTGGAACTGACCGCACGCCGGCGCCAAATTCGAAAGACGCTCAACTCTGCCAAGGGCAACGGTCAATCTAGCGTAGGGATTGCGGCAGAAATGTTGGCGGCCCAAAACAAAGGGCAGGCGGAGCTCCAACGGCGAGCTATCAACATCACGATCCAGAGCGCCAGATTACTGGCCACGTCGTTGTTGGCACTACGTGACGAAATGGGAGAGCCGCTTGATAAGCATCGCTATGAACAGCTCTGGCAGGTCCAAATCGCTAAGATGGAGCCCGCCTGGAAAGCGAGCTCAATTGACCTGGCCTGAGCCTCGGAGAATCGAACGAGTATTGCGCATGGCAAGGACGCTGACAAACGTCGCAATTCGTGACTGAGCCGAGAGCCGGCGGTATTCCGTCTTGTACACCTCGAGTACTTTCAACTCGGGCACATCCAGTCTTTGGGACAGCGCTTGAATAGCTCGCTGTGCGTCGTCGGCCCCTCGCTGAGCATCGTCGTCTGAGCTTGGAATTGACTCCGGCATAGCGATCATCCCTGTTGTTTACACGGTGCTTCGGAGAAGACCGCTGCGCAACTCGTCGATTGATCCCGCGGTCTCGGTTCGAATTTGTGGGTGGAATACTCTCAGGAAACAAACCGATTGACCAGCCGACATCCAGCCTGCAAAAGGTTCGATCTGAGGCACGAGATTGCCGGTGAACGAGATCCCAGCAGACGTGAGGATTCGAGTTCATCCCATTGTTTTAGCACGAGGAGATCGTCGCAAGCGGACCTGTCAAGCCGGCACCCCGGAGATCCGGCGCGCCCCATCATGATGCAATCCGTGGGTCCACACGATATCTTTTCACCGCGGGGTGAGAATTGTTCACTCGACCGCATAAGCGATTGAAAAAACAAGTCTTTTCGAATTTGCGAAGGCAGTCCCCGCTTACCGCTGCAATGCATTGCGTCGATAATGGTGCGGTCGGCTAGGAGCTATGCACCAAGCTTGATTCATTGCTATTTATTTTGGAGAGTGAAGATGATTGGAACGATCGCCCGGTGGGGCCACAACGTGTTGTTAACCGGCATTGCCCTCGTGACCGTCGCCGTCCTGATATTGGCGAAGTAATGGGGACAAGAGTGAGTAATTCGACAGGGTCGCCGCCGCGCCGCTCGCGGCCGTTCAGGACAGCCGTGGCCGGGTGCGCTGCGGTGCCATGACGCCGGCTGCGCGCCGCTCTTGATTGCGCAGCACATGCCGAATTCTTCGTGCCAACGTTTCGCGTGTGTAGGGCTTGCTCAGCAGGTCGATCCCCTGATCGAGCCGGCCGCCGTGTACGATGGCATTGTCGGTATATCCGGACGTGAACAGCACCGCGACTTCCGGCAATCGGGCACGCGCTTGGCGCGCGAGTTCCGGACTGCGGACCGGTCCCGGCATGACCACGTCGGTGAATAGCACGTCGATGGCGACGCCGCTGTCGATGATGGCGAGCGCGCTTTGCGCATCTCTGGCCTCGAGCACGCGGTAGCCCAAGTCGGCGAGCAATTCGACGACGGTGGCCCTGACTTCATCGTCGTCCTCGACCACCAGCACGGTTTCCGAGCCCCCGGTGATGGAGCCGGCGGCGCCTTCTGCGACGACGTCCTCCGCCGCGGACGCTCGCGGAAGGTACAGCCGGATCGTCGTGCCTCTGCCCGGTTCACTGTCGATCTTGATGTGGCCGCCCGACTGCTTGACGAATCCATACACCATGCTCAAGCCCAGGCCGGTTCCCTGGCCCTCCGGTTTCGTGGTGAAGAAGGGCTCGAACACGTGTTCGACCACCTCCGGCGTCATGCCGCAACCCGTGTCGGTGACCGCCAACATCACGTATTGTTCGGATCGCACGTCCTCATGGCGCATGTCGGTGTCATCCGTCAGCGTCGCATTGCCCGCCTCGATGGTCAGCTTGCCGTGCGCCTGCATCGCGTCGCGGGCATTGATGGCCAGATTTAAGATCGCGTTCTCGACCTGCGACGGATCGACGAGCGTATTCCAGAGTCCTCCCGAAATGACCGTTTCGATCTCCACGCCGTCGCCCAGAGCCCGGCGCAGCAAATCATCGAGACCACGGACGAATCGCCCGAGATTGACCACCTTGGGAGCCAAGGGCTGGCGGCGGCCAAAGGCGAGCAGCTGCGACGCAAGCCTCGAGCCGCGGGACACGCCGGCGACCGCATTGCGCAAACGCTGTTCGGCTTTTTCATTGCCGGCAACATCCCTGGCCAGCAATTGCAGATTCCCGCCGATTACTTGGAGCAGGTTATTGAAGTCATGCGCCACCCCGCCTGTGAGTTTTCCCACAGCCTCCATCTTCTGCGATTGCCGCAGGACCTGCTCGATCTTCGCGCGCTCCGCCGCCTCCGCACGCAGCTCCTCGTTCGCTGCCACCAGCTGCGCCGTGCGTGCGGAGACGATGCGTTCAAGGGATTGGTTGAGCTTGACCTGGCGCTCCTCGCTTTCACGCAACGCCGCCTCCGTCCGCGCGCGCACCGCGATTTCCCCCTGAGCGGCGTGGTACAGCCGGGCATTGTCGATGGCGATAGCCGCCTGCGGCGCAATGCCGGCGAGCAGCCGCTCCGAGCGCGCGGCGAACACGCCCGCTTGAGGAGACCCCAGGAACAGCGCCCCCAGGATCTCCCCCGACCGCGACATCACCCTTGCGGTCATGTAGCTGCGCACCGGAAGTCGCCCCTGCGGCAAGCTGAACGGCGGATCGTTGGGGTCATAGCGCGGATCGTTCATCACGTCATCCGAGCGAACGATCGGCGCGCCCTCGAACGCCGATGGGAATACCGTCTTGCTCTGCGGCATCGGTAAATTCACGAAGGCCTCCTGCGCCGCGCCCGACATCGCATAACGCTGGAAACTATCGCTGCCATCGTCGACCACGTTGTAGAAAAACGCTCCGTAGGCGGCACCGGTCAACTCGGTTGCCGAATCGATGACCACCTGAACCGCTCGCTCGAGATCGAGCTCCGCGGCAACGGCTGCACCCACCCGGTTCAATACTTCGAGGGAACGCGCCTCTTCGCGCAGGGCCTCCCCCATCTCGCGGCGCACGCGTGCCATCGACAACGCCCCGTCCACACGGGCAATCAACTCGCGCGCGGAGAACGGCTTGACGAGGTAGTCGTCCGCCCCTGCCGCGAAACCTTCAACACTGGATTCTTCGCCCGCCCGCGCCGAGATCACGATGACGGGAAGATCGCGCAATTGTGCATCGTCACGGATGGCCTTGATGAGCCTGAAACCATCCATGCGAGGCATCATGATGTCCGTCAGCACCAGATCCGGCCGCTGCTCGCGGATCGACTCGAGCGCTTGCTGCCCGTCTTGAACCGCGATGCAGTCATGTCGGGCGCTCAACAGCCGCGAAATATAATCGCGCATATCCGCATTGTCGTCGGCCAGCAGAATCCGCGCTTTCCCGTGAGTGGCCGGCCGATAGGAATCCGCGGCGATGATCTGCGTCTCGGCGAGATCCTCCGCCGGCGGCAGGCCGCT
>Ga0210402_10004318_pt1 | contig 12981 bp, 10 predicted proteins | sample IncBWC7MmetaG_FD_161055 | JGI IMG/M metagenome (GOLD analysis project Ga0210402, IMG submission 161055) | Forest soil microbial communities from Barre Woods Harvard Forest LTER site, Petersham, Massachusetts, United States - Inc-BW-C-7-M | ecosystem: Environmental > Terrestrial > Soil >...
CACCGAAGCACAGTGGCATCGCGCCGCCAACGGCACTTCTCAGGGAGCGGAGCAGCCTTATCCCTGGGGCACAGCCGCGCCCGGCTCCAATCCCGGCAATTTCGATTTCCGCCGTTGGGATCCCGCGCCGGTCAACGCTTTCCCCTTCAACAAAAGTGATTTCGACGTCGTCGGCCAACTCGGCAACGGCTGGGAGTGGACTTCAACTCCCTTCGCTCCATTTCCCGGCTTCCAGGCTTCCGCCTATTATCCCGGCTACTCCGCGAACTTCTTCGATGGCAAGCATTTCGTAATCAAGGGAGGTTCCGCGCGCACTGCCGCCTGCTTCCTGCGCTCCTCGTTCCGCAACTGGTTTCAGCCGCACTACCAATACGTCTACGCCGGATTCCGCTGCGTTTCTGAGTGAGTTCGTAAATGCCAAAAGCTGCCATGCAGACTCGACCTAGCCCCGCTTCGCTAATCAGCCAATTTGCGCTGGAAGTGTCTGCCGGCCTCACCAAGCAGGGACAAAAGGAACTTCCTTCGAAATACCTTTACGATTCGGTTGGCTCCGCGCTTTTCGAAGTGATCTGCGCTCTCCCGGAATATGGTCTTACGCGGTCCGAAGAGCGCCTGCTTCAACTGCATGCCAAGGAAATCGTGGACCAGCTTCCTCGCCCAGTCGTCGTCGCCGAACTCGGCAGCGGCACGGGCCGCAAAACGCGCCTGCTCCTCGAAGCCCTCTCCCGCTGGCAATCCACCTGGTATCATCCCATTGAAATTTCTCCATCCGCCCTCGCCGTTCTTCGCCGCGAACTCCGCGACATCAAGAGCATCAGCATCGTCGGCTTCGAACGCGAATATCTCGACGGCCTCCGCGAAGTCGCCGCCCGCCGCACCCAGGGCGAGCATCTCATTGTTCTCTTCCTCGGGAGCAACATCGGCAACTTCGATGGCTCCGCCGGCTTGGACTTTCTTCGCAGTGTGCGCCAGATTCTCCAGGAAGGCGATTCGCTGCTTCTCGGCGCCGACTTGCTCAAGCCGCTTCACACTTTGATTTCCGCTTACGACGACCCAATTGGGGTCACCGCCGCTTTCAATCTCAACCTTCTTGCGCGCATCAATCGCGAACTGGGCGCCGATTTCGACCTCCAGCAGTTCAACCATCAAGCCATCTTCAACGAAGAAACACGCAGCGTTGAAATGCACCTCCGCTCGTGCACCCGGCAATCGGTCGCCATCCCGGCAGCTTCAATCTCCGTCCAGTTCGAAAAGCAAGAGACTATCTGGACCGAGAGCTCCCACAAGTATTCGCAAGAGGAACTCGTCAGCTTGGCTTCGAGCTCCGGATTCCGCCGACAGGCGCAGTGGATCGATCAGACATGGGGCTTTGCCGAAAACCTCTGGATCGCGGAGTAGGAGTACACGCACAAGGTCAATACCCTCGTAGCGGCCACCTTTAGGTGGCCCTGCCAGCACCATACTTGCCTTTGTAGCGGCCACCTTCTGAGGCGGGCGCCTTTCGCTTAATTTGCGGTGAGAAATCTAAAGACCCTTCGCTTTTCTAAATTCGCTTACCACCGCCGTCGGCTCCCTGTGCAATCCGTCCACCGCATGATTCATCTGTCGGATATCCGATGAGGAAACCTTGCCCGCCAGTTCCGCAAGCGCCGCGCGTAAAGCAGGAAATTGCTCTAGTGTCGCTTTCCGCACAACCGGCACCGCATCGTACGGCGGAAAATAATGCCGGTCGTCTTCCAATGCTACCAGCTCCAACGCGCTGATCATCCCGTCAGTCGAATTTCCCGCAACCACATCCACCTGACGATCCACCAGCGCGCGATAGATCAACCCTAAATCCATCACCCGGGGTTTCGCCCAAAACTTCAAGTCGTACCGTTCACACAAGCCGTTGAATCCGTCCGGGCGTTCCAAAAATTCATAACCAACCCCGGCTCTCCATTTCGGCGCCAACGCCGTTATGTCCGAAAGTTTCTGCAAATTGAATTTCTTCGCGTCCTCCCCGCGGATCACCATCGCAAATGTATTCTCAAATCCCAGCGGCTCGGTCACCTCAAATCCAAATCGCTCCGTGTATTCCTTCTTCACCCTTTCATAGACGCCCTTCGAATCACCCTGCGGCGCTTCATTCAACACGGCCGTCAGCGCAGTTCCCGTATACTCCACATACAAATCCAGTTCCCCCGCCAGCATCGCCTTCTGCACCAGCAGCGTTCCACCAAGATTAGTCTTCCGCCCTACGGGGATTCCCGTCCGCGCCTCGATGTGTTGCGCCAGCAATTCCGCCAGCACAACCTGTTCCGTGAAAAATTTCGAACCGACAATAATTTTCTCAGGCCGCTTATGACCGCAACCACCCACGAGCATCAGGGTGATTGCCAACCACGCGCACAGCGATCGGAGAAGGGAAGTGTGCATAATAAGAACGATTCGCCTAGATACGCCCGCGCTCTAGCTCACGCGCAGCCGCCGCTCCAATCTCCCCAACAGAAAATCAGCCAGGATCGCCAGCAACGCCGCGGGAATGGCGCCAGCCAGCAACAGCGAATCGTTCACAAGCGCCACCCCGCGAAAGATAAATGTTCCCAGCCCTCCGGCTCCAATCGCCGCGGCAATTGTGGCGACGCCGATAGTGATGATCGTTGCCGTGCGCACGCCCGCAAGAATCACCGCCAGCCCCAAGGGAAATCGCACGCGAAAAAGGATCTGCGCCTGCGTCATTCCCATCGCCTCGGCCGACTCTAGCACCGCGGGATCAATCTCCGTTAACCCAACAAACGTATTCCGTAAAATTGGCAGCAGCGCATACAGAGTCAGCGCGACGATGGCAGTTCGTTTTCCGATTCCGCCGATAAAAGGAATCGGTATCAGGAACCCAAACAGCGCCAGACTCGGTATCGTCTGAAAAATCCCCGCAATCCCTAAAGCAAGCCCACGAAGCTTCGCCCGCCGCACAATCAACATCCCCAGCGGCACCCCAATCAAAATCGCAGCCGCCATCGCGATAAGCACCAGCTCCACATGCTCCAGCGTCGCACTCAGAATCTCGGCCTCGTGCTCCACCATGAAACTCCACAGCCCTGTCATGCGGCCCCTCCCCTTATATCCAACGAAGCAGCGAACGCCAGCACCTCCGGATGCCGCAACCGCAAAAATTCCTCCGGCCCCGCACTCGCCACCACCCGCCCTTTTTCCAGTAAAATGATGTGCGAAGCCAGCAGCAGCGCCTCTCGCAAATCATGCGTCACAAACACGATCGTCTTCTCCAGCCGCTCTGCCAGCGCTTTAAACTCCCGCTGCAATTCCGCGCGTGTCACCGGATCCAGCGCCCCGAACGGTTCATCCATCAGCAGAATCGGCGGGTCCGCCGCCAGCGCGCGCGCAACTCCCACCCGCTGCCGCTGACCGCCCGAAAGCTCTCTCGGCCGCCGCTGCGCAAATTCACCCGGCTCCAGTCCAACTAACTGCAGCATCTCCTTCACTCGAGTCGCAATCTTCTCCCCCGGCCAATTTTCCAGGCCCGGCACCAGCGCCACATTTTCCGCCACGGTAAAATGTGGAAACAACCCCGCCTCTTGAATCACGTACCCGATTCCGCGCCTCAATCGAATCGCATCCCACTCCCGCGTCGCGCGGCCCTCCACCAGCACTTCGCCCTTCGACGGCCAATGCATTCCATTTATCAATTTCAGCAACGTAGTCTTCCCGCTCCCGCTCCTCCCCAGCAGCACCAGCGTGCCTCCCCGCGGCACATCCAGCGAGACGTCCGCAATAATCTCCGCCGCCGAGCCTTCATTCGCTCGCCACGACACACCGCGAAACTCAATCAAGTTTTGCCCAGCAATCGCCATCAGTGCTTTCAAGATACTCGATGCAGTCAGAAGTGCCTGAACAGTCTAATCCACCCGCCCAGCCATTGCGCGCACACATTTCTCTCCTTCACCAACTCAGACCCTTTCGTGATACTTTGAAATTTACCGGCGATTTGTAGCGTCATTCTTAGCACAGCCATGAGCCCCCTCGAAACTCTCAGTCTTGTCCTCGGTGCCGGTTTTTCCTCCGGCCTGAATCTGTACGCCACCATCGCCACCCTCGGCCTCCTCCAGCGCTTTGGCATCATTCATCTCCCAGAACATCTCCAGGTTCTGGCTCATCCTCTCGTTCTCGCCATCGCCGGTGTTCTGTACGTCATGGAATTTCTTGCCGACAAAGTCCCCTACATCGATTCCGTCTGGCAAGCCATCCACACGTTTATCCGCCCGCCCGCTGCTGCGGTGCTGGCATTCAGCGCCACTGCCGCCGCTCCCGAACCCTGGCGCTGGGCCGCGGCCCTCCTCGCCGGCGGCATCGCGCTCACCTCGCACGGCACAAAAGCCAGCGCCCGCGCCGCCGCAAACATTTCGCCGGAGCCGCTCAGCAACTGGGCATTAAGTTTTGGGGAAGACCTCTTGGCCGTCTGGCTAACCTGGTTCGCCACCGCGCATCCCACGGTGGCCATCATCGTCGTCGTCGTTCTGCTCGCGATTTCTCTCTACCTGCTCTTCCACCTCTTCCATTTCCTCCGCCGCACCCTCCGCAAACTCGCCGAGACCTGAAGTTCCAATTTCAAAGTCAAGCAAGCCTTGTCATCCTGAGGGCATCCGACGAGGATGCCCGAAGGACCTCAACTGAAAATCCTCGCAAAATCTTTCTGTAAAAATCACTTCCAGCGTTTCGTCCTACTTCACGTACGTCCCCACCCAATCCAGAAACGTCTTATACCAAAGCTGCGCATTCTGCGGTTTCAGCACCCAGTGCCCCTCATCCGGGAAAATCATAAGCTTCGACGGCACTCCCTGCCGCTGCAACGCGCTGAAAAACTCCAGCGACTGCGTGTACGGCACCCGGTAATCTTTTTCCCCGCAAACCACCAGCGTCGGCGTTTTGTATTTCCCAAGTCCCGCCGCGTACGTCGATGGCGACCACTTCTTGTAATTCTCCGCGGCTCCCCACGGCGTCCCCTGCATGTCGTGCTCCTCGAACCAAAGCTCTTCCGTCGCAAACATCGAGGTCTTGTCATACACACCCGCGTGGCTGACGACCGCCTTAAACCGGTCCGTGTGCGTCGCTAGCCAATCCGCCAAGTATCCTCCGTAAGATCCCCCCGCGGCCGCCAGCTTCGTCTTATCGATGAAAGGATACTTCGCAATCGCCGCATCAATCCCTTTCATCACGTCTCCATAAGCGCGCCCGCCCCAGTCGTTTGTGATTTCGTCCGTGAACTTCTGCCCGTAACCCGTCGAGCCGCGCCGGTTGATCATAAGCGTCACGTACCCCGCCGCGGAAAATACCTCCGCGTTCCACCGGTAGCCCCAAGCGTCCGACCACATCGTCTGCGGCCCGCCGTGCAGCAGCACCAGCATCGGATATTTCTTTCCCGCGGCGAACTGTGGCGGCTTCACCACCATCGCCTCCACCCTCGCGCCTTCCGCGCCTTCGAACCAGAATTTCTCCGGCGCATTCATCTCCAGCGTCCCCAGAATCGCGTCGTTCTGATGCGTCAACTGCTTCATCCCGCTTCCATCTCCCGCCGCCACAAACAACTCGCCGGGCATCGTCAAGCTCGTCCGCTCCGCCACCAGTGTCTTGCCGTCCGCGCTGAACGAATACGCGCTGTTATATCCATCCAGCACTTTCTTCGGCGCCGCTCCGGCGCGCGCCTCCATCGCATACACCGGCTGCAGCGTCTCGTTTTCCGCCAGGAAATATATCGTCTTGCTGTCCGCAGACCACGACAAATTCGTCGCGCTCCGGTCAAAGCCTTCCGAAAGATTCTCAATCTTTTCGCTCTTCCGGTCGTACAACATCACTCGCCAGCGATCCGCTTCGTATTCCGCCGTCAGTTGTGCGTGGTAAGCAATGTACAGTCCGTCCGGCGAATACACCGGATTCCCGTCAAATCCCGGATTCGTCGTGATCTTTTTCGCATCGCCGCCCGCCACAGGCACCACGAACAATTCGCCATTCGTGCTGATCGCTTCCATCTTGTCCGGCACCGCCGTGTAGCAGATCTCCTTGCCGTCCGGCGAGAAAGCGAAGTCGCTCACCTCGCCCCGCTCATCCGGAGGGATGTCGTAGTCCGCCGCGGGTGTCAGGTCCCGCGCTGACGCGTTCCCTTCCACCGGCATCACAAACAGATGGCTCCGCTTCCCCTCGCTCCAGTGATCCCAATGCCTAAAAAGCAGGTGATCGTAAATCCGCGCCTTCACCTTGCTCTTTTCCTTCTCTTCATCACGCTTGCTGTTGCACGCGTCGTCCTTGCAGTCCAGATACACCGCCGAAGTAAAGGCAATCGTCTTTCCATCCGGTGACCACTGGAACAGATCCGCTCCCGTCGAAAGCGTCGTCAATTTCTTCGCCTCGCCGCCCTCCATCGAGAGCAGATACACCTGCGAATTCCCGTCGCGCGACGACACAAACGCCAGCGTCTTCGCGTCCGGCGACCATGAAGGCGAACTGTCGTGCCCGCTCTGCGTCACCTGCATCGCCTCGCCGCCCGCCGTGCTCACGATCCACACGTTGCTCGCGTTCCGGTTCGCTTCCATATCCGGCGTGGACACCACAAACGCCGCCCACTTTCCATCCGCCGAAACCTGTGGCGCGGAAACCCGATGCAGCTTGATCATGTCGTCAAACGTAATCGGATGCTTCGCCCCCTGTGCACTCAGCGAAAAGCTCAACGCCAGCGTGCCCACAACCGCACATCCCGCTCTCAACAAATTCATCGCTATCTCCTTAGCCGTCATCCTTATTCGCGAACTCAATTTCGGTACTTCAAAACTTCTCAACTTGAAACCTGCGAAAACGCAAATCTTGTCATTCTGAGGGCATCCGATGAGGATGCCCGAAGAACCTCAACTTCCAGTGTGCTTGGCCACGCAACAAGGATAGGAAATGGTTCTTGCTCCCCGCAAAGCATCGCATATTCCCATTATTCATTATTCACCACCCGCCGCGACAACGCTCCTCACGTCCCCCTCGGCGTTGGCACTCCCACCGCCCAAATATATCCGTCCGGATCCGCCAGCATCACGTCCCGCCACCCGTGCGGAAAATCCCGCGTGGTCTGAATAATCGTAGCCCCGGCCTCCCGCGCGCTGCTCCAATAAATCCGGATCGATCCCGAACACCCGCAACTCCGCCCCAGCCCCCCGCAGCCCAGGTGTCTTCAATCTCTCGAAGAGCGGATGATGGTCATACGTATGATCCGCATGCAACATGAACTCGAAGTCCAGAAGCTTCAGCACGGCAAAATCGTCATCGGCATACCGAACCATAGCCCCCAGAACCCGCTCATAAAATGTCAGCGATACCTGCATCTCCCGCACCAGCAGATTCACCGAAAACGGCCGCATCCCCCGCCCATACTCATCCGCGGGCATGAACGCCTCGCCCGTCCGCGTCTTCATCAAGGTCCTACCTCCTCACCACGGCCCAGTTCACCAACGCAATCACCGACGTGGTGCCAATCACCGCAAATTCGCTTCGCCCCATCCGTGTCGCCAGCACCACGGAAAACAAAATTCCCAATGCCGCGAATAGATACGGCACCGGCAGCAGAAACTTCGCTTTCCCATCGTTCCTGCGCCTTAGAATCGGCACCGCCAGCGCCATCGCGCCGTATACGGACAACCGCGAAGCCGCCGAAAGCAATGCATTCCACTGAAAATCCCCAACCAGCGCAAACAGGAAAACCAGTACCGCATACACCAGAATCGAGACGTAAGGTGTGCGGTATCTTGGATGGACGATTCCGAGGAACACCGGAAAATCCCCTTGTTGCGCCAGTGCGTACGTAATCCGAGGCGCGTGTAACACGTTCGCGCTCAGGTAGCCATACCCGGAAATCAGTGCAGCCATGGCAATTGCTGCCGCGCCTCTCCCTCCCACAAGTCGCTGCGCCGCATCCGCCAGCGGCCGCGCCGACATTCCCGCATCCGGCAGCGTCGCGATCGTCACATATTGCACTGCTGTGTAAATCAAGCACACCACTCCCAGCGCCAACAGCAGCGCCATCGGCGTATCGCGCTTCGGGTTTGTCGATTCGCCGCCCACAAACAGCGCTCCTTCAAATCCCCCATACGCATAAACCAGCAGCAGCATCGTCTCAAACCAGGTTTTCGCCGATACCGCTGGCAGCGCCATTGGCACGCGCAAATCCGGCCGCGCCACAATCGCCCAGCATCCTGCAAACACAAACGCCAGCAAAAACCCGACCTTCACCGCCGTGAAGAAGTTGCTCAAGTTCTTGCCCATCTTCACGCCGAAATAATTGAAAAGGGCCAAATGCCCGATCAACAGGAAGAGAACCAGAAATTTTCCAGGCCCGCCCTCCAGCCGGGGGAAAAACTTCGCGCTATACGTCCATACCAGATTCGCCGCCGCGGCAGGCGCCGCAATCCGCGTCAGCCAGGTCATCCACGCCACCAGCAATCCCGCAAATCGACCCAGCGCGTCCCGAGCGTACAAATAAAGCCCGCCCGTCTCTTCATACCGCGAGGAAACTTCCGCAATGCACCCGGCAATCACCAGAATCCCCGCGCCCGCCGCCACGCAGCTCAACGGGCTCCAGCCGCCCAGGTTCCGCGCCAGGTCCGCCGGCAGCTTGAAAATACTCACACCCACAATCGAATTCACCATCAGAGCCGTCAAGCTCCAGCGGCCGATCGTGCGCACCAGTCCGTGCGGGCTTTCCGTCAATTTGAATTTCCCTGAACCAGCTATTTCGCGGGCACTGCCACCGGCGCGGCTTTCATCTTCACAATTTCTGTCAGCACATCCGTCTTCCCGGAAATCGCTTCCAGGTGCGGATACCTCTCGCCCCCGTGGTAGTCGATCCGGTACGTCCGAAAATAATCGCCATTCTCCGCCAGCAATTCGATCGGCTCCTTCCCGTCCTTTGCCCGCCGCATGGCATCCCGCAAAATATCAGGAGACCACTTCCGCCCGTCCACGGCCACCAACTGCATCCCCGGCGCCAACCCCGCGCGATCCGACGGCGATCCCGGAATCACGTCCAGAATCTGTCCGCCATCCGGTCCGCCTGGCGCGTGCACCTGCAACCCCAGCGAAAACTGCACATCCACAACGAATTCCACGGCCTCTTCCGCTCGCTGGTGCTCATTCATCGTCTCGTTGAACGCAAGTTTCCAGCCGCTGTTCTCAATCCCGCCAAGCGGCGCGCCCGGCCCATGTGATTTCAGGCGCTCCTCAAAAAAATTCCGCCAATCATAGGCCGCAACCTCGTTCATCCCGGCAACCACATCCTCAAACCCATATGTCACCAGCTTCGGCCCCGTATTCTCCCCGCCATAAAATTTCCGGCAAAAATCATCCAGCGATTTCTTGCCTTTGCTCTCGCGCCGGATAATCGTGTCCGCCTCCAGCCAGATCAACGTTCCCTCGTCATAATAATCCACGCCGCGCCGCCAGGACGATCCCGCCGGCGGCGCGCTGTAGAGCAACTGCGCCGCAATCGCCGTATCCTGCAAATCCCGCCATGTCCGCCCGGGCCGGTCGTTCAGATACGCCGCCGTCGCTGCCAATTGCTCCCGGAATTTTTCCGGAGTCCAGAATCCCGCGCGCGCCGAAAGAATCTGCCCGTAGTATTGCGTCAATCCCTCATACACCCAGAGCAACTCTCCCTTCATCGGCGCCTGGTAATCCGGCGTCGCCAGTCCCGCAGGCCGCCGGTATTTTCCGTTCCACGAATGCGTGTATTCGTGCGCCAGCAAATCCATCTGTGTCTCGCGCACATCCGGGTCCAGAAACAATGCCTCCGGCGTCCGGTTATCGCTGGACTCGTGATGCTCCACGCCATCCGGCGGCATCCGATCCGAAAGCGCCAGCAAAAAGTCATAACGCCGGTAGTGCCGCGCCCCGAACAGCGCCAGGTCTTCCGCAATCAATTGCCGCTGGTGTTGCACTTCCGCTGCGCTCGCTTCCAGCGCCCCCGGCCCATCCGCGGCGACGTGCAGCGTGTGCTGCGGCTTCTGCCCCGGGGACAGATCGATGTCCTTGAAAAACGCTCCCGCAATCACCGGCGAATCGATCAGCGTCGTCAACGTCGCCGGCGCAAACTCAACCTCTCCCGCCGCTTCTTTCGACACCGGCAACGCCGTTCCATATTTCCATCCCGCCGGCAGCCGCAGACTGGCCACATAAGTAATGTCATCCGACTTCGCCCCTTGCGGGTACAGCATCACCACATACCAGTTCAAAACCGCGAGTTGCGCCGTCGCCGCCGGGTGTTCACGCGAACCGGTCGCCTCTGCCGGCGACAAATAATCCAGCTTGATCTCCAATCTGTCCGCCCCGCTGGGAACCTCAATATGAAACGCGAACACATCCACGTCGTCGCGCTCCCACGCAATTTCCTTCCCGCCCGCGCTGATTTTCAGCCCCGTCAAATCAAAGATCGGCCCCACCGGCGAGTGATCCCCTGGAATCCACTTCGGATAAACCAGTGTCATCGGTCCCGGCTTCACCGGCAGCGACAATCGCGCGTGAAAAAAGTATCTCGCAGCGTCACGCAGATCCACCTCAATCCTTGCCGGATCTTCCGTCGTTTGCGCCGATGCGCCGCGCAAGCCGGGAACACTCACCATCGCTAAAATCAACGCAATTCGTGCGTATAAATTCATCATCAAGACTCATCCTCCAAACCCGCGAAAGAGTATCACACCCCCTCGCCGTTTCCGTCCAACTTGGCTCTCGCGCCCGCTCCGCATCTCAACTCTGCGCTCCGCCGCTTCTGCTACAATTTTCAAATGAGCACCGCCATCCGCTCCTCCTCGCTTTTTTCCCGTAATCTTCACAAAGATTATCCCGTCGCCGTCCGCGGCGAAGGCTGCTGGATCGTCGCCGCCGACGGCCGCCGCTTCCTCGACGCCTCCGGGCAGGCCGCCGTCGTCAGCATCGGCCACGGTGTCCCAGAAATCGGCCGCGCCATGGCCGAGCAGTCCAATCGCATCGCCTTCGCCCACACCACACAATTCCACTCCGAATCCGCCGAAAAACTTGCCACCCGCGTCCTCGCCATCGCCCCGCGCAATTTTCAAAACGGCGGCCGCGTCTACTTCACCTGCGGCGGCTCCGAAGCCACCGAAACCGCCATCAAACTCGCGCGCCAATTTTTCCTCGAAACCAAACAGCCTTCCCGTTACCGCATCGTCTCCCGCAGGCAGAGCTACCACGGCAGCACCCTCGGTGCGATGACTGTCAGCGGCAACGTCGGCCGCCGCGCTCCCTACACGCCCATGATCCCGGAATGGGGCCACATCGCCCCGTGTTTCTGCTTCCACTGCCCGTTCGGCAAGATCTATCCCGAATGCAATCTTGCCTGCGCCGATGATCTCGACGTTTTTCTTCGCGCCAACGATACCTCCACCGTCGCCGCCTTCATCTTCGAGCCCGTAGTCGGCGCCACCCTCGGTGCCGTTCCCGCCGTCGACGGCTACACCACCCGCATCGCCGAAATCTGCCGCCGCCACGGCATCCTCCTCATCGCCGACGAAGTCATGTCCGGTATGGGCCGCACCGGCAAGCCCTTCGCCAGCCAGCACTGGAGCCTCGAGCCCGACATCATTCTCACTGGGAAGGGAATTGCCAGCGGTTACGCTCCACTCGGCGCAGTCCTCGTTGCTCCTCGCATTGTCGATGCCTTCGAAAAGGGCACAGCCGCCTTCATGCACGGCTTCACCTATCAATCGCATCCTGTCTCCACCGCCGCAGGCAACGCCGTCTTCGATTACCTCGAAGCCCACAAGCTTTTCGATCGCGTCACTCCCGCCGGCGACGCGCTCCGTAAAGCGCTCTCCCCTCTCGAATCGCATCCGCACGTCGGCCAAGTACGCGGCCTCGGCCTGCTGCAAGCCGTCGAGTTCGTGAAAGACAAATCCACCCGCGAGCCTTTCCCCAAAGAATCCGGCATCGCCGAAAAAATCCGCCAGGCCGCCCTCGAAAAAAACGTCCTCACCTATCCCTCCCAAGGCACAGTCGACGGCACTCGCGGCGATCACGTCCTCCTCGCGCCGCCTTTCATCATCACTCCACAGGAGTGCCAACTCTTCGCCGATGCTTTACAATACGCCCTGGGCAAAGTCTTTCCCGCTTGATCGCGTTCGGCTTTCGTTTTCATTTTGCTAAATCATTTTTTTCGACGGAGATCATCCATGCGTCGTGCTGCGTCCTCTTTTCTTCTGCTCTGCTCTCTAGTTGTCGTAACGCTTCCTGCGCACGCTCAAGAAAAATCCGCCACCAAACTCCGTGCCCGCGATCTCGGCGTCCCCTTTGACGGCTCGCCCGGCCCCTTCAACGCCATCACCGACGTCTCCGGCGTCCTCGTTGGCCACACCACCCTCATCTCCGGTGACGGCAAACTCGTCATCGGCAAAGGCCCCGTCCGCACCGGCGTCACCGCCATCCTCCCCCGCGGCAAGGATTCCATGATGAATCCCGTTTTCGCCGGCTGGTTCGCGCAAAACGGCAACGGCGAAATGACCGGCACCACCTGGGTCGAAGAATCCGGTTTTCTCGAAGGCCCCGTGATGATCACCAACACCCACAGCGTCGGCGTCGTTCGCGACGCCGTGATTCAGTGGCGCGTCGCCAACGGCCAGCCCGACGCCAGCGGCTATTGGTGGTCTCTCCCCGTCGTCGCCGAAACCTGGGACGGCTGGCTCAACGACGCCAACGGTTTTCACGTCAAGCCCGAGCACGCCTTTCACGCCATCGATTCCGCGCAATCCGGCCACGTCGATGAAGGCAACGTCGGCGGCGGCACCGGCATGATCTGCAGCGGCTTCAAAGGCGGCATCGGCACATCGTCGCGCAAGCTCGCCGAAAAAGACGGCGGCTACACCGTTGGCGTCCTCGTCCAGTGCAACTTCGGCTCCCGCCAGAATCTTCGCATCGCCGGAATCCCCGTCGGCCGCGAAATTT
>Ga0210402_10004320_pt1 | contig 12976 bp, 12 predicted proteins | sample IncBWC7MmetaG_FD_161055 | JGI IMG/M metagenome (GOLD analysis project Ga0210402, IMG submission 161055) | Forest soil microbial communities from Barre Woods Harvard Forest LTER site, Petersham, Massachusetts, United States - Inc-BW-C-7-M | ecosystem: Environmental > Terrestrial > Soil >...
ATGCGGCGGCGTTGTATTTGCCGACCTGGTCGGCGAAAATGTGCTCGGTCGCAAACCGGAACTGGGAAAGAACTCGCGCACGACCGGAGGTTTCGCAGCCAGCTACAAGACTCGCGTGCTCCCCGACTTTCTCTCCGTGGTCGACGATCCGACTCTCGCTTCGTACAGCGGACAAGCCTTGCTCGGCAATTATTCGATTGACGATGAGGGCGTTCCCGCACAGCGAGTCTCCCTGATCGAAAAGGGCATGCTGGTGAATTACGTCATTGGCCGCGAACCGATTCGTGATTTTCCTACCTCGAACGGCCACGGTCGCGCTCGGGCTCCTACCAATCCTCCCGGACCGAGTTTGGGGAATCTAATTGTGACGTCCGCTCAACCGCTCTCCAAAGAGGAATTGAAGAAGAAACTCATCGACCTGTGCCAGCAGCGCGACCTGCCGTATTGCTATTACGTCGAAACCTTCGGGCCGCGACTCGCGCCTCGACTGCTCTACAAAGTCTGGACCAAGGATGGACACGAAGAGTTGGTGCGCGGCGCGGCGTTTGGAGATCTCGATACTCGGGCCCTGCGCAGCGACCTGATTGCCGCTGGAAATGAGCCCTACATCGATAACCACATGCAGAATATTCCGCACAGCATTGCGGCCCCATCCATCCTGTTCGACGAACTCGAAGTGAAGCGCGCCAACCAGAACAAAGAAAAGCTGCCCGAATACCCGGCACCCACCGTGAGCAAATGACCGAAGGAGAAATTCCATGGCAATCAACAGTCGACGCAACTTCTTTGGCAAGATCGCGGCGGCGGCGGCTCTCGTAACCGGCGCGCCGAAACTCTTCTCCCAACAGGCTGCTCAGCAGGCTCCTCCTGGCGGTGCACCCGCACCTGGGAGCGCACCCGCGGGCGCACCTGGCGGAGATACGCCTCGCCGCCCCGGCGGCGGCAACCACACCCACGATGGCATCTACTATTTCTCCGGCACGGGTTCCAATGACGGCTATCCCAAGGAGGACCACGTCCTGGTCACGGACCCATTCGAAAAGCACGTCACCCGCACCATGGACGCGCTCAAGAAATCGGTCGAGCGTGCCGGCTGCACTATGGACAGCATCATTCACCTTCAAGTCTTTCTCTGTCTGCCCCTCGCCGACGGTATTCCCATGCCGACCGGCAAGGCGCGGTTCGATGCGCATAAAGCGCAGTACGACGCGTTGAATAAAATCTACGGGACGTATTTTTCCCCCGGCAAAGCTCCGTCCCGCGCCTGCATGGCTCTGGAATGGATTCCCGGCGATTCGCTGATTGAAATTGTTGGCAGCGCAGTGGTCGTCGCTCCGCCCGCTGATAAATAGTTGGCGAAAGACCTGGAGAGGGAACTACGCATGAACTTGAAATTCGGTTGGAATCGCCGTTCATTTCTCGCCGCGCTTGGGGCCGTCAGCGGCAGCCTGTTCGCCCCAGCGAAATCAAATGCTGCGGGCAGCTTCGGCGGAAAGGCCAAGCCCAAGGCGTCCATGCCCTCGATCGACGGCAGCCCCATCGTACCCATCACCAGCGGCCTTGGTTCTACCGGCGATATCTACGCCGAGCTTGGAGTCACTCCTCTCGTCAACATCAACGGTACGGTAACCGTCATCGGTGGGTCGGTGATGAGGCCGGAGGTCATGGAGTTGATCCGGAGAGGCAACGAGCACTTCGTTTTGCTCGACGAACTTGAGGTCGCCGCCGGGAAGTTCATCGCGAAACTCTGTAAGTCTCCTGCCGGCTACACCGGTCTGGTGACGGGTGGTGCGGCCGCAGCCATGGTGGTCAGCTACGCCGGAATGATGACAGAAGATCTCGAACCCCGGATGCGCGACATTCCCGACGTCAGCAATTTTCCCCGGAACGAAGTCATCATCCAGAAGAGCCATCGCTATCCGTTCGACCACCAGATTCGCCAGACCGGCGCGAAGCTGGTCGAAGTCGAGACCCGCGAGGAGATGATTGCCGCCATCAATCCGAAAACGGTGGCCATCCACTTCACCAATATTCTGTCCGACAAGGGCAAGGTCAGCGGGCCGGAGACCGTCGAAATCGCGCGGGCACACAACCTCTACAGCTTCAACGATGCGGCCGCGGATGTACCCCCGAAAGAGCGGCTCTGGGAGTATCCGGCGCTCGGCTTCGACATGGTCACCTTCAGCGGCGGCAAGGATATTCGCGGACCACAGGCCGCCGGCATCCTGATCGGCAAGGAAGAGCTGATCCATTACGCCTTGCTGAACATGAGCCCGCAGGAAGATCGCATCGGCCGCTGCTGCAAGGTCGGCAAAGAGACCATTTTCGGGATGCTTAAGGCGCTCGAGATCTTCGTCAATCAGGACCTCGACGCCTCGCTGAAGATGTACGACGAGCGCGCACAGATCATCACCGACGCAGTGAAGAAGTTCGGAGTGATGGCGTTACCCCGGCAATTTAATCGTGAAGCTCTGGGCAACGTGACCCCGCGTTACAGCTGGCAGATCGATCCCTCGAAGCTCAACATTACCGGACGGGAGGTCATGCAGAAGCTGGCCGACACCCGGCCCATCGCGATCGGCAGCATGGGCGCAGGCGCCAGCGGCATGCGCGGACGCAATCCGGAGGCGCCGGCTGGTGAGAGTCACAGCGAGCATCATGATGAGCATCATGGCCCTGCCCACGACCCCAACAGCTTCGGCTTTGCGGTCTGGCAATTGAAGGACGGCGAGGACAAGATGATCGCGGACCGCCTGGTCGAGATCTTCAGCGCAGCTCCGAAGGCCTAGTGATTGCTAACCTAAACCGCTTAAATTGCGCGTTTGAGGCCGTCCTCCGCGGGTTACTTTGCTAGTTACCACTGCACCAAAATTGATGCACATTTAATCACCCCGTAACATTCCACTGCTAGAACAGGAGCATGGATCTGCACGTGTACAACACGTTGATCCTCTCCGACCTGCACCTGGGTGCAGAGACGAGCCATGCCCGCGAAGCCACGCGGGTGCTCAAGGAGAATCGTTTCCGGCGGCTGATTCTGCTGGGCGACATTTTCGCCGACCTCAATTTCGCGCGCCTGACCAAGGATCACTGGAAGTTTCTCGGTTACATTCGCAAGCTCTCCAACCCCAAGCGCAACATTGAGGTCGTGTGGGTGGAGGGGAATCACGATCACGGGCTGACCAACATAATGTCGCATCTGGTCGGGGTGCGCGTCTACCAGGACTACGCATGGGAATACGACGGACTGCAGCATGTGGCGATCCACGGCCATCAGTTCGACGGATTTCAGGTGAACCGGTTGCGGCTGAGCCAGTGGGGTACGTCGCTGTTCCTGCAGTTGCAGAAGCTGGACTTCAAGAGCAAGCCGATTACGCGGCTGATTGACCGGCTGAATACACGCTGGCTGCGCATGTCGCCGAAGGTAGCGTCAGGAGCACTGAACTATGCGCGGCATCATGGCGCGGACCGTATCTTTTGCGGGCATACCCACGAGGCCGCTCACGTGGAGCAGGACGGAATTCATTACTACAACTCGGGCGGGTGGGTCGATTCGCGGCTGACATATTTGACAGTAGACGAACAGGGGGTAAAAATTCATGAATACAAAGAGCATGAATATGGCGAGCGAGCTGACGATCGTGATTCCGGCGAAGAACGAAGCGAAACTGATTCCGCGCTTGTTGACCTCGCTGACGAATCAGGACTACTCGAAGATGTCGAGTACGAGAGTGTTGGTCGCTGATGCGAACTCGACCGATGGTACACCCGAGATCGCGATGAGTTTTCGCGACCGCCTAAACGTGAGCGTGATTCGCGGCGGAATGCCTTCGGTGGGGCGAAACCAGGGCGCCGCGCTGGCCGACACACCCTACCTGCTATTTCTGGATGCGGACATCGAGCTGGCCGACCGCTCGCTGGTGCGGCGCTGCGTGGAACGCGCGCAGAGCAAGGAACTCCACTGCCTGACCACTAACATCCTGTGTAATGAAGGCAGCTGGCTGGACAAAGCGGTTTACATGGGCAACGACGTCTTTCAGTACCTCTCGTATTTGCATCGTCCGTTCGCCACCGGAATGTTCATGTTCTTCGACCGGAGGAAATTCTGGGAACTTGGCGGATTTCATGAGCAGATCCTGTACGCCGAAGACTATCGCCTGAGCCAGCAAGTCGAGCGCAAGCGGTTCGCGATTGTGCGCGGTGGGGTTTACACCACCAATCGCCGCTTCAAGAAAATGGGTCACTTGCGGGTGGGCTGGCTGTTCCTGTGGACCTTCATGAACTACTGGAACGAAAAATATTTCCTGCGCGATCATAAGTATTGGGCGCCCGAACCGGACAGCGTGCCACGCGCGTAAATCGGAGTGCCAGCGACGGGGCCGCGGAGAGCTCAGCTGGTTCGATATTGCGATCGCCGAATTTTAGCCGGCCACACAAAAACAGGATTCAGCCAACCAGCTGAATCCTGCTTTTGCTTGAATTGTCCCTCCGCTTAGAAGCGGAAAACGACGCCGGTCGACAGTCGGATGTTGTGCTGCGTCGTGTCGAAGAAGCTGGTTCGCAGGTAGTCTCCTTCGAGGCGCAACGCGATCGGACGAAAAATCTTGTAATCGATGCCTCCGCCCAACGCGGTTGCAAACGAAGTGTTGGAGGGTCCAGGAAACGTTCCACCCGTGTTGATATGTGCGAGTCCGACCATGAACTCGCCAAAGGGGCTGAACTTGCCCACAGGGATGGACACGCGGGGCCCGAACAGAACCTCCCACTCGTGGCCGGTAACTTTCACATCGACGGAACCTGACGGAGGAAGCTCGATAAACGTTTGTGAGCCGTAGTGCCCGCTGAAGTCGGCCACAATCCCCACCCAGGGGAGGATCTTGCCTTCGAGAGACCCCTCCCATCCCTGCAGATTGGGCCGGCTCAGGTTCAACTTGAGCGTGGACGAATTGGTATTCTCAAAGGAATATCCAACAAATATGTTTCCCGATGTCGGTACCTGGGCGTTTGCTAACCCGGCGAGAAGAAACAGAACAACACCGATGCACGCGGCTCTGAACATATGGAGACTCTCCCTTTCTGACATCCCTGAACCCGGTCGCACCCGCAAAGTTTTTGGATGCCTGTAGAAGAGATTCGGATTTCGGGGAATCCGTCGGCGAAGAGTAACTCTTTGGGAACGGGTCAGAAGCGCCAGACAATGCCGGTAGAAGCCCGGTAATCGTTCTGGTTGGCGCTGCCGTAGTGGCCGTGCATGTAGTCGCCCTGCAGCCGCCAGGAGAAATTTTTCAAGGGAAGTCTGTAGTCTGCCCCGCCGCCCACGTCAATGGCCACGGGATTGTAGACGAAGCCGTTGGAGTTCACGTGGCGAATGCCTCCCATGGCGTGGACGAAGGGGCGCCATCTTCCAATGTTTGCGGAAAGCCGTGGGCCGGCGAGGGCGTTGTATTGCGTTACCCCGCGGCGATATTCGCCACTGCCATCGATCACCAGTCCGATGCGCGGAAAGCGAGTAAAGGGGAGCGCTTCGAAGGAACCGTTCCAGCCGTGATAACTCTGCTTGTTGATGACGTCGGTGAGCTGGGCGTAGGAAACTCCGGCGTAGACGTTTCCGTTGGGAAGGAGTCCGTTAAATTGTGCTGACATCGGGATCGAGAACAAAATAAAACCCACAAACGCCAGCGCTCCGGCTGCAGACTTTGACACGAATTATTCCTCCCCGGCGGTTGCGCCGGCAAAAAGTGCATTGTAATCAACGAAATCTGTTAGATGCAGTGTACTGGATGCCCAAGATGTCCCAGTTTACAAAATTTGTTGCGACCGGGCCATGCAACCCGAACATTCCCTTGGCTTTGCACAGGGCAGGCCCTGTTCGCGGGCTTCGGGCTCGCAGGATGGATGAAAATTTACCAGATTTTCATGGTGCCAAAACCAACGCACCTGCGTCTATCTACTAGCATGCAACCAATGGACATGAATTGGCAAATAGGCGAGCAGCCCGGGGTTCTGGCTGCCTGTGAATACCACAAGGAGTCGAAGTTGAAACTCAGTCTGGAAACACGCAATCGCGGCGATGTCATCATCGTGCACTGCCAGGGCCGCATCGTATATCGCGATGAGGCGGCCGCGCTCTCGCGAGTGGTGGGCGAAGTCCTGCAACAGGCACGGAAGCTGGTGCTCGATCTGAGCGGGGTGACGTCGATGGACAGCGCCGGCATTGGAGAACTGGCCCTGCTGCAAACCTGGGCGCAGAGAAGGAACGTGAGCTTCAAGTGCGCGGGCGCGAATTCGCTGGTGAGGGCGCTGCTCGATCTGACGAATCTGGATTCGGTGTTGGAGGTTCATCCCTCGGTGGACTCGGCGCTGGCGTCCTTCCACGAGGAGCAGGTTTGCGCCGACTGACGGGCTGGACCGATCTCTAACCACGGATTTTCTAAACGCGGTTTTTCTAACCGCAAGTTTCTAACCAAAGGGAGCAAAGTTCGCTTTGCTCCTTTTTAGTTTTCTCGCTGAAAACGATATCTTCCTTTGCGCTCGACAGCCGCCGCTTCCGCGACTTTTAGAAATGCGCGGGCGGCGTGTGACAGGTTTGCGTCTTTGCGGTAAATGAGGCGCAGCTTGCGTTTGATTTGCAGTTCACGCACCGGGATTGCCACCAGTTCTCCCCGCGCCAGTTCGGTCTCCACGCTAATCTCCGGGACCAACGCCACGCCATATCCCATGGCTACGAATTGCTTGATAGCCTGTAGCGTGGGCAGTTCCAGGTCCATGTGCAGTGGCGTTTTGTGTGTTTTGAACAGTTGGATAACTTTCTCACGGTAGGGCGAGGACACAATGTGCGCCACAAAAGATTCCGCCCCCAGCTGCCGGATGCTGATTTGCGGCGCTGAGGCCAGCGGATGTTTCGGAGGAACCACGAACACCAGTTCGTCCAGATACACAACCACCGAATGCAGGCTCGGCTCCTGCGGTTCATACGACAGCACGCCGAACTCTGCTTTGTAACGCAACACATCGTCGGGAATGTGGCTGCCCAGAGTGCGTTCGACCGTGATTTTGATCATGGGATGCAATCGCCGGAACTCGGCCAGCAGCGGCAGCAGATAGAGCACGGTGAATTCGTTGGCCGCAATGACCAGCTTGCCCTTTTGCAGCTCGCGCAGCTCGGTGAGAGATTCCGCCGCTTCCGTGCGCAGGTTAATCAACTTTTCGGCATACTCGAAAGGAACCTTCCCCGCGTCGGTCAAGACGCCTTCGCGCGACGAGCGGTCGAACAGCGCCTCGCCGAGTTCGTCCTCCAGCTTGCGGATGGTCTGGCTGACGGCGGATTGAGTGCGGTAGAGTTTCTCGGCGGCGCGAGAGAAGCGGTGCTCGCGGGCCACGGCCAGGAATACTTCGAGTTGGGAAAGCTCCATGCGCCAGCTCCTTAAGCGATTCTCGAATGATCATTAGCAAAACTTATTATACAATTGCAGCTAATGATTACTGAAGAATTATAAGTTTTGCTTCTATGCCCGCCGCTCGTACCATAAAGGGTCAGTTTTGTTTTGAGGGAGATCGATGACCGCAGAGCGAGCCCGCATAACGATTTTCGACACTACTCTTCGCGACGGGGAGCAGTCGCCCGGCTGCAGTATGAATCAGCCGGAAAAGTTGCGGCTGGCTCACCAGCTCGACCGCCTGGGTGTGGATGTGATCGAGGCCGGGTTCCCCATCGCGTCTGACGGGGACTTCGAGTCGGTGAAAGGGATTGCTTCGGTGGTACGGCGTCCTGTTATCGCTGGACTGGCTCGCGCCTGCCGGCCGGACATCGAGCGCGCCTGGGAAGCTCTGCAACACGCGGCGCGTCCGCGCATCCATGTATTTCTCGCGACGTCCGATATTCACTTGCAGCACAAGCTGCGCATCACGCGCGATCAATGCGTGGCGCAGGCCCGGGAAGCGATTCGCTTCGCCAAGTCACTTTGTCAGGACGTCGAATTTTCTCCCGAAGACGCGACTCGCACCGATCCTGATTTTCTGTGCCGCGTGCTGGAGGCTGTCGTCGAAGCCGGGGCCACCACGCTGAACATTCCCGACACGGTCGGCTACACCATTCCGTCCGAGTTCGGAGACTTGATCACCACCATCCGGCAGCGGGTGAAGGGAATTGAGAACGTCGTTATTTCTGCGCACTGCCACAACGATCTGGGCATGGCCGTCGCCAATGCGCTGGCAGCGGTCGCCGCCGGCGCGCGCCAGGTCGAGTGCACCATCAATGGCATCGGAGAGCGGGCGGGAAATGCGTCGTTGGAAGAAATTGTGATGGCGATGCGGGTCCGTCCCGATCGCTTCGCTTACGAGACCGGCGTGATCGGCGAGCAGATATTCCCGGCCAGCCAGATGTTAAGCGAGATTACGGGGGTGCCGGTGCAGCCGAATAAAGCGATCACCGGGCGCAATGCCTTCGCGCATGAAGCCGGCATTCATCAGGATGGCGTCCTGAAGAATCCGCTGACTTACGAAATTATGACGCCGCAGTCGGTGGGTGTGCCCGACTCGAAGCTGGTGCTGGGCAAGCATTCTGGACGTCATGCGCTCAGCATTCGGTGCGAGCAGCTGGGCTACCAGTTCGATCGTCGGGCGCTTGACGACATCTACCGCCGCTTTGTGCGGCTCGCCGACAAGATCAAGAAAGTGGAAGATCACCATCTGCTGGAATTGATCCGCGACACGCACAAGCCGTCGGGTTCGGCGACGCCGCTGATTGAGAAACTGGTTCCTCCGCAAGCGGCCGTGGTCAACGCTCCTGCGTCAGGGGCGTCACCGGAGTCTACGCCCGAGCCCGCGAAGCCTTTTCCAGTGGGTCCGCAGACCAACGCATTCGGAGTGCCCCTACCCGCTCACAGCGAATCCCAACACGAGCAGACGCAGCAGGAAGACTATCTGTGGGGCGTGTAGCGGAATTGAGTAATTGGGGAATTTTGTAATTGAGTAATTTGTACAGCAAGACTCTTCTGGCAGCGACGTCTTCCACCCAAGCGATAAAATGACAAGTTTTTCAATTACCCAATTGCTAAATTTCCCAATTACACAATTCTCTCCATGCTCCTGAACCTCACCATCCTCCCCGGCGACGGAATCGGTCCGGAAGTTAGTGAACAAGCCGTTCTCGTTTTACAGGCGGTGGCGGACGCTTTCGGCCATCAGCTTCAACTTCAAACCAAGCTCATTGGCGGAGCGGCGCTCACGGCGGCAAACGATCCGCTTCCGGCGGATACGGTGCAAGCTTGCCTGGCTTCGTCCGCCGTGCTGCTGGGCGCGGTGGGAAGTCCGGCGTTCGATCACAATCCGGGGCATCTGCGTCCTGAGGCGGGATTGCTGGGCATTCGGCGCGAGTTGGGCGCGTACGCCAACCTGCGTCCGGCGGTTTTCTTTCCGGCGCTGGAGGATTGCTCGCCGCTGCGGGCGGACGTTGTGCGCGGCACCGACATCATGATCGTTCGCGAGCTGCTGGGCGGACTGTATTTCGGCCAGCCGCGATCCATTTCAGGAAACTCGGAATCAAGCGAGCCGGGGTCGCGAGTCGCGGTCAACACCATGACGTATGGGGAAGCTGAGATCGAACGCATTGCACGCGTCGCGTTTGAGCTGGCGATGAAACGGCGGCGCAAGGTTCTGTCGGTCGACAAGGCCAACGTGCTGGAATGCTCGCGCCTGTGGCGCGAAGTGGTGACGCGCGTGAGCAAAGATTATCCCGAGGTGAAGCTTGGGCATCAGTATGTAGATTCCGCCGCCATGCTGCTGGTGCAGCGGCCCACGGATTTCGACGTCCTGCTCACTGAAAACATGTTTGGCGACATTCTCTCGGATCAGGCGGGGGGCGTGGTGGGTTCGCTGGGACTGCTGGCGTCGGCGAGCGTAGGCGGCACGGTTGGATTGTATGAACCGGTGCACGGCTCGGCCCCGGATATTGCGGGGAAAGGAATTGCCAATCCGCTGGGCGCGATTTTGTCGGTGGCGATGATGTTGCGGCATTCGTTCCAGCTGGAGAAGGAAGCTAGCGCGGTTGAGAGTGCGGTGTCGGCGGTGCTCGCGCAAGGCGCGCGGACGGCGGACCTGGCGGGGAAGTCGCACCCCGCGATTTCGACGGCGGAGATGGGGCGGAGGGTGGTTGAGGCGGTGAAGGCCGACGCCACATAAATCTGCATTGTCATCCCGAGCGAAGCGAGGGAACTCTGTACTTGTCCGTGCGGCACCGAAGTTGCATAGGTCCTTCGCGGCAAAGGACGCCGCTCAGGATGACAATTCATCGCAAAATGCTTCGTGCTTCCGGGGCTCGACTTCAGGCTTGAGGGCCGCGCCCGCCGGGCAGCGTCTTCGCGGGCTGAGTGCTGGCCGCGGAATCTCTACTGTACTTTCCGGTCAAATCGTTCCAGCGGATGTGCATCATCTCCATCACCATGCGAGAGCCGTCCACCAGAGGATTGATGCTCGTGCCTTCGCGATGAGCCCAGGCCACGGGGACTTCCTGCACTTTGAATTTCAGCTTGCGCGCCAGGAACAAAATTTCCGGGTCGAATCCCCAGCGTTCGATTTTCTGCAGCGGGAAGATGGCCTGGACCGCGGATTGTTTGAAGGCTTTGAATCCGCACTGCGTGTCGGCGAATTGCAGGCCGAGCGTCAGCCGCAGGACCAGGTTGAAGATGCGGCCGAAGAGTTGGCGGTGCAGCGGTTGGCGCTGCGTCTGAGTTTCGGCGCGCAGCCAGCGCGATCCGATGGCAATGTCCGCGCCTGCCTCCAGTGCGTGAAAAAGCTTCGGCGCTTCTTCGATCGGCGATGACAAGTCGGCGTCGCTGAACAGTACGACACGTCCGCGCGCGTTGAGCATGCCATTGCGTACGCTGTATCCCTTGCCGCGATTGCCGGGATTTTCCAGCAGCCGCAGCGCTGAATCCTTCACCGCGAACTCGCGAACTATGCCAGCCGTGTTGTCGCGAGATCCGTCATTGACGACGATGACCTCCGCATCCCACCCCTGAGTGCGAATGTAGGCCAGCACCTTCTCGAGCGTCGCGCCCAGGCGCGCGCCCTCGTTGTAGGCTGGAATCACGATGCTATAAGCGGGCTCCAAAAGCAGTTCTCGGTTCTTAGTTCTCGGCCGGACGGACTAAGGGGTGATTCGCTTGGAAAGCATTGTCATTGTACGGCGGGATTTGAGAATTCCGGTAATCGGAGCTCGTCTGGGAAGCCAACCCGAGGTCCCTCGACTGCGCAGGGCCACTCGCTTTGCTCGTGGTCCTGCTTCGCTCGGGATGACAGAGGATTGGGATCGCCGAGAAACGGGGGAACCGGGGAACTGAGAACTGCCCTACGCGACTTGCCGCTTCTGCTCGAGCATCGAGAAGTATTCATCCACCAGTTCCGCGTCCCAGAGGCCGCGGGCCGCTTCCTCGCGCATGGTCTGAGCGGCCAATTCGTGGGTCAAAGCGGGTTTATAAGAGCGGGCGGTGCGCAGGGCATCGTAGACGTCGACGACCTGATGAATTCGCGGCAGAACTGGAATCTCTTCACCACGCAAGCCATCGGGATAGCCGGAGCCGTCGGTGTGCTCGTGATGGTGGCGGATGATGGGCAGCACCAGGCGGAGGGAGTGCAGGGGCTTGCAGATGGTCTCGCCGGTGATGGGATGCATCTTCATGACAAGCCATTCCGCGGGGGTGAGGTCGCTGCCTTTTTTCAGAATTTCATCGGGCACGGCGATCTTGCCGAGATCGTGCAGGTATCCGCCGCGTTTCAGGGCAAGGATCGAGTCTTCGTCCATGCCAAGATGACCGCCGAAATCCGCGGCGCGGACGGAAACGCGCTCGCAATGGCCCTCGGTATAGGGGTCGCGGCCCTCGACGATCAGGCCCAGGGTGCACAGAACGGAATCGGCGGTCTCCAACTCGTCGGTAAACTCTTTCAACCGGAGCAGCGATTTCACGCGGGCGATGAGTTCCTCGGCGAGCACTGGCTTGTTCAGGAAGTCGTCGGCGCCGGCTTCGATGCCGCGCACTTTGTCGCTGCTGTCGCTGAGTCCTGTAATCAAAACGAAGGGAATCAGGCGCGTGGCCGGGTTTTCCTTCAGGCCGCGGCAGAAGTCGTACCCCGACTTGCCCGGCATCATCACATCCGACAGGATCAGGTCGGGCAGTTGCCGGCGAACCTCGGCCTCGCCCTGCTCGGCGTTGGAAGCGGTCGTCACGTCGTAGCCGCGCATAGTGAGCAACTGGCTCATCAAGCCAGCAATGCTCGACTGGTCGTCGACGACCAGGATGCGCGGGGCACGACGTCGTGGTAGCAGGTCACCCATCTCTAGATAAGAATCGGTTTTGCCCATCGAAGTTGTCCGCGCATCCGGCCGAAAGAGACGGCGAGAGGGAAGCGGGCACGTTTGGTCAAAAATCGTTATTCTAACCCCCTGATTCTACCGCCATTCTCTGCCTTTCACCGGATCCAAGCCAGCTTTTTGCAACAGTACCACTCTTTTGTGTAAGCCGGCTATTCCCACTTTGGGACACTCCTTTCGCGAATGTGACCGGCGACCTTGCTTTGGGAACGGTTGGTGCCTACTCTCGGCTCATGCGAGCATTGCGAAGGATGCCGCCGAGAATGTTGCGAAACCGGCTGGTTCGCTGGCTGGCGTGTGTGCTGCTGCTGACCGCTGCCGCCGGCGCGGCCACCAAAGTCCACGTCGTCACTTTCGGAAACTGGACGTCCGTGCAGTGGTTGCCACGGGGAACAGACGAAAAGCCCATGTCTCTTAAGATCCGCGCGCTGGTGGTGGATGGACGCGTGAAAGAGTACGTGCTGGGCGCGCCGCACGAAGTGACCGAACGGCTGTTCGTGGTGCGACGCGTGTTTCGCGTGAATGACAGTCTGCCGGAGGATCTTGGTCCGCGCTGGCAGTGGCAGCGCGGAGGCTGGCTGCTGGTCGACCGGCTAACGGCCCGTGTAT
>Ga0210402_10004321_pt1 | contig 12976 bp, 9 predicted proteins | sample IncBWC7MmetaG_FD_161055 | JGI IMG/M metagenome (GOLD analysis project Ga0210402, IMG submission 161055) | Forest soil microbial communities from Barre Woods Harvard Forest LTER site, Petersham, Massachusetts, United States - Inc-BW-C-7-M | ecosystem: Environmental > Terrestrial > Soil >...
GGGTACGTCGGAAATCGACACCAGCGGGAACGAAACTTCGAAGTGATTGCAGGGAAGGCGCTGGATCGATGGGCATGCCACGCGTTTTGCCTTCGTGCGCAATGCAGGTCCCGAGGGGATGAGCGCGGTCGATCTTGCCATGCGCCAGTGCGGAGTCACCGAAACCACGTCGATCACAGTTCTTACCGATGGGGATGTCGGTTTGCGAGCCGTCCAGCAGCAGGTGGCGCCGGAAGCGGAGCAAGTGCTGGATTGGTTCCACATCGCCATGAGATTTACGAATCTTCAGCAGGTCGCGAAAGGTGTCAATGCTCTCACGGATGGCGGAGTTCGCCGCCATGCCCTAGATGAACTCGACCGCGCGAAGTGGCGTTTCTGGCATGGCCAAACCGAGCGGGGACTGGTCGGACTGGTGCACCTGCAGCAATGGGCAGGCGCCCGGTGTTTCGACCACATTCCCTCCTTAAAGAAGTTGGACAACGCGCTTTCGGAAATGGTTCGCTACCTGGAGTTGAACGCAGATTCCATGCCCAATTATGGAAAACGCTACCGTGCAGGACAGCGGATCTCGACCGGGTTCGTCGAATCGGCAGTCAACGAGATTGTCGCCAAACGAATGGTGAAGAAGCAACAGATGAGATGGAACCGGCACACTGTCCAGAGTTTCCTCGATGTCCGGATTCACGTGCTGAACGGCACCTTAGAAAATGCATTCCGGCAGTGGCACCAGGGATTTCGGCCAATCGCGGATCGGTCCCAGGTCCCGGTCGCAGCCTGATCACCCCACAACTTTGCATGCTCTCTGCCGCGCGACAGTAGCTGTATGCCCTCCAATGACGACTTTGGGCGCCGTGGTTCCGAAGGATGCTCCGGTGATGGTTAACTGATTGGCAGTGTAGTTGGGCACGGCGCTCGCGATCACAGGTTTCGTCCCTGCAGCCATCGCGGGCAGAGTGGCAGCCAGTAGGGCAAGCATGAGAACGGACTTCCGCAGTTGTTGTGTGCCAGCATTCATGATGGTTCTCCTCATTCCGTGTTCTTGAACTTTTCAGGTTCGCAGGATTTGCGGGAGTTTCCGATCTGATCACGAGTCGTTTTCGCCCGCTCACTTCCATAAGCGACAGTGCGCGGCGAAAGTGGACACCAATCCCGAATTTTTCTTCAGGGATCGTTGCGCCTTGCAGAAGATTAATGAGCGGTCGGACTGACCGACGTTTCAGGGGGCCTGGCGAAAACGGAGGTGGGCAGTCAGGAATGCCGGCCTGGGCTGGTGTTCGAGGTCGATTCTGCTTTGTCGCAAGAGTTGATCAGCCTCAGGCTCGCGTCCGAGAGTGGACAAGCACTCGCCCAAGGCACCCTCCGCCTCACCTATTTGCCAGCGCACCAGTGGAAACGTGCTCCCGACCGCTGACTTAAGTGCCTGCCGGAGAAGGGGCTCGGCTTCTGGGGCGCGTCCTTGGGCACTGAGCGATTCGCCCAGACGTACTTGTGCAAGCATGATTGCGGGATGGCCCGGGTTCAATCTCTTCTCGCGGATACTTAAGGCTTGCCGAAGTAACGGCTCGGCAGCGGTACTTTGTCCTTCAAACATCTTGGCTTCGGCGAGCGCAATCAATGCGGCCGCGACTTGCGGATGATCGTCCCCGCCTAGCTTTCGCACCAAGGCCAGGACCCTTGTGAATTCGGCATCGGCGCCAGCATAGTCGCGCTCGTCAAACTTGAGTTGGCCAAGGTTCGAACGCACCTTTTCCACCTGCCAGCTCTCGGGGCCGCGGAGCTCGATCATTTTCTTCAAGGCTTCGCCGTATGACGTCTTGGCGCCGGCGTAGTCGCCTTTTTCCTGCAAATAGTGCCCCCAGTTGTTTTGGGCGGTGGCAATGCGATCGCTCTTGCTCCCGAACTTGGCGGTGATTTGCAGATTCTCACGTAGAAATGGCTCTGCCTCTTCCCAGTTTCCTTCCTCGAGAAGAATCCAGCCGAGGTTGTTCAGCGAATATCCCATATCTGGATGACCGGGATCGACCTTTCTTCGTATCTCGATCACCAGGCGCTCGCTTTTCTCGGCATCCAGCAAGTCACCATTGTCGATCAGGGAGGCAGCAAGATTGTGCATCGTCATGAGATAGTCGGGGGTGTCCGAGCCCTGAGTTCGACGATAAATCTCTGCTTGTTCCCGGCGAAGAGATGCTGCCTCGGAGTAGTTGCCGGCACGCTGCAGGATCATGGCGAGATAGCCGCGTGTGTCGGCCCCTCCGGGATCGTTCGTTTCGCGAAAGATGGCAAGCGCCCGCCGAAGTACAGGTTCAGCTTCAACTTCCCGGTTTTCCTGGATCAGGCAATCGCCGAGGTCAGATAGGCTCTGCGCGACTAACGGGTCGTTCCGTCCCAATTTCTTCTCTCGCGTGGCCAGTGACTCGCGAAATAGTTTTTCAGCCTCTGAATATTCTGATTGCAAGCGGTCCGTCGTTGCCAGATCCTCCGCAGACTCGGCAGTTTTGAGATCCCCGTCGCCGAATAAATCTCTTCGTAGTTGGTAGGCTCGTTGCAGCAAGGGCTTGGCCTGATCGTAGAGCCCAAGAGCGTGGTAAGAACGCCCGATGCTTTGCAACATCGCTGCCTGAGCCTCGGGCTCACTTGACAACTCGCGGTCCACACGCTGCAGACCGCGGTCCAGCAAATCGCGCGCCGAGACTTGGTTCCCTCGCGCCTGTATCGGCATGGACGCTGCAAAGATGCTCGATAGAAATCCGGATTCCCTTTCCGCGATCGCCTGTTGCTGGCGGGCGCGTCTCTCGAGGACCGCCATGCCAATGCTGAATCCCACGAGAGCGACTATCGCCAGGGCCGCCACGGCGACTGCCGCACGATTTCGACGGATGAACTTGGCCGACCGGTATCCCAACGTGGCCGTTTTCGCCCGCACCGGGTAGCCATTCAGATAGGCTGTGATGTCATCGCCGAGGTCGCGTGCCGATCGGTACCGCTGCCCCGGTTCCTTGCGCATCGCCATCATGACGATGTTGTCCAACTCGCCATCGATCTTTTCTGCTGCGACAGCGCTGGGAACCTCGGCCTTCGGGGCGCGGATGCTCGGTGCTTCTGGATCACGTTCGCAGATCGCGCGATAGAGCTCCATCGGAGTCATGGTTCCGAGGTTGAAGGGTCGGGATCCTGACAGCAGTTCGTAAAGCACAACGCCCAGCGCATAGACGTCCGTCGCCGTGGTCACGGCTGAACCTGTGATCTGCTCCGGACTTGCATACTCCGGCGTCATTAGACGATCGACGGTACGAGTCTGGGCAGCGGTACCGTCTTCGGGATCGACCAGTTTGGCGATCCCAAAATCCAACAGCTTGGGCGTTCCTTCTTTTGTGACCAGGATGTTGGCAGGCTTGATATCGCGATGAACCACCAAATGTTTATGCGCGTAGTCCACCGCGCCGCAAACGGTTATGAAAAGCCGGAGCCGCTCCTCGATGCTGAGCCGATTTTGGCGGCAATACTCATGGATAGCAATTCCATCCACGTACTCCATCGCCAGAAACGGTAGTCCGCTCGGGGTTGCTCCTCCGTCGAGAAGGCGAGCGATGTTGGGATGATCGAGGTCCGCCAGAATTTGACGCTCGCTTCGGAAGCGTACCAACATGGCCGTCGTCTGGGCGAAGCCGGCCTGGAGCAGCTTGATCGCGACTTGTTTACTGTACTGATCGTCGGCGCGGGCGGCCAGGTACACTTTGCCCATGCCGCCTTCGCCGATCAGCTTCAGCAGTTCATAAGCCTGGATGCGACTGCCCGGACCTTCGCTTTCCTCAGCGAGAAGCTGGGCGACCTGGTGTAACGGGCGTTCGATAAATCCCACGCTCTTATCGACGGAAGCAAGCAGAGAGTCCACTTCCCGTCGTAATTGCGGATCGCCGGCGCACGAGCGATCAAGGAAGGCCGATCGATCTTCCTGCTTGATATCCAGAGCCTCATTGAGCACGGCTTCGACGCGCTTCCAGGAATCGTGTGCCGAAGGGCTCATGTCGAAGCATCCCCACCAGCAGTCAGTTCACGATGCAACCACGCCTTGGCCACTCGCAATTCCCGTTGTACGGTCTTGGGAGAGATTTTCATTACGGCAGCGATTTCTTCGTGGGTCATGCCCCCGAAGAACGTCATCTCCACAACCTGGCTTTTGCGCTCGTCATTCACGGCTAGCCGCTTCAAAGCCTCGTCGAGCTCCAATACCTCGGCGGACACCTGTGGGCCAAAAAGAACGGCGTCATCCAAGGAAACTCTTTCCGCTCCGGCGCCTCGTTTTCCTCGGTACTTGGCTTTAGCATGATCGATGAGGATACGCCGCAGCATCGTCGCCGCAACCGCGTAGAAATGGACTCGGTTCTGCCAGGGAACTTCCGAGTCGATCAGCTTAAGGTAAGCCTCATGCACGAGTTCAGTTGCGTGCAGAGTGTGGCCAGGACGTTCGCCCCGCAAACTATGAGCCGCCAGCTTGCGAAGTTGGCCGTAAACGACAGGCATCAACTGGTCGAGTGCGTCTTTATTGCCGTCGCTCCATTGTTGCAGAAGCGCGGTGACAGCTTCCGGCGAGGACATAGCGGAGACAGGCCCTCAATTCTCGAAAACCGCGGGTTGGCCGCTTTTTCGTGCAGAGATTGTAACCCAGAGTGGAAGGTTCGCAGGACGGGAATGTGCAGCAGGCGGGCAGGATGCGGATGGAGAAAAATCGGCGGGCAAGCCAGGGCCTGCCCGCCAATACGAAGTTACTTATGAAGACGGAGACCATCCGGCCCAAACAGATCCGGCCGGTGCGCGGCCATGACGTCCCTTTCCTTACCCTGGCCGAAGAGTTCCGGATGAATGTAGTAGCCACGCTCGTTCTCAGGCTTATCCACTTCCACTGGGATGCGATGCGCATTGGCCCAGGCGTCCTGCCGCGTACCGGTAACCTGCCACGAGACTTTTACATTCGGCTTGTCGGTCTTGATGGTGAACTGGTTGGTCTCCACTTCGGTGGCCACAATCGCTTGCGCGAACTGTCCGATCGGGGTCAGCTGATAGCGGAAATCACGATTCAACGCCTGAAACCAGGCCGGCAACTGGATGGTCGCATCGCCTGCCGCATCGGTGGTAACCGTACCGTCGTACATATGCTTCATGTCATCGGATTCCACGGAGGAGTGGTACAGGTACTTGTTTGCGGGGTCCAGGGGATCGTCGATCTTGGACTGCCCGCTCGTGAACTCGAGATTGCCGGTTATATTCACATCGCCTTGAAACCAGCCAGCCCAGGCATAGCCACTTCGTCCAACACCGAAAATTCCGTAACCTCCCCAGGATAGACTACTCCCGATAATAGCGATGCCGTCGTCCGCACCGTCATATGCGTCGATTCCGACACCGCCCCCAGTTTGCACATCAATGCCATACCCTCCAAGAGTAGGGTTGCTGACATAGACAGCCGGCTCTCCATCTGTGTTGGATTGAACTACAGAGATCGCTGGGGAGCCGTTACTCCCAATCAGGTTGAGCGGATTGTTGACACCCAGAGGAGAACTCGCGCTGCCGGTTCCAGTCATCGTGCCGTCGTGATTGACGGCGCTAATTCCTGCTGTCGCCTGCACGCTGTTGTCGGGGAAGGTAAATCCTCCGGCCAGGCTCTGGATCGTTCCGTTTACGGTCAATGGCGACGCTGGAGTCGTAGTTCCGATGCCAATGTTGTTTCCCTTTTGAACAATCCGAGAGCTTGCGATGGTGCTCTTGGAAGAGAACATTGAAATGCTGTTTGCAGTTCCTCCGGATGTGGTAACCGGCGAGGTCGTCGCAGGCGTACCATTCGCGTTGTCACTTTGAGCCCAGGCTGAAGCCGTCAGCAAAATAAAGACAAACATACTGAGTAAGCGGGTCATGGTGTTTTTCCTCTCTTGTTGAACCCTCGGTTTCTGGAATTGCGGGGATTGCCGACCTCGTGGATCGTTCTGACCCGCTCACTCTCATAAGCGACATCCAGCGATGAAAGTGGACAGTTGCAGGGTTCTTCAGAGAAGACTTCGTGACTGACTGATGCTGGGGGAAGACCGTCGGCGGGACTATGGTCGCCTAACGGCGCTAATCACGCAGGCCAGCCTCACGAAACTTCTTCACTGGTTTCTCCTCATAGTCGAGCCCGAGCTGCGTTATGCTCAGCATCCGATCACTGGCACCCAGCGCCCAGGAGCGCTGCAACATTGAAGAAGCTGTTGCCCGCGGGCACGGTTGTGAATATCTGATTGATCGTCCCGTCAGGAGCGCCATTCACGGCGTTGCCCTTGAGCGTGGTTGCATAGCAGCCCAGATTGATACCAGCGCTGCCGCTGTTGACGATGGTATTCAACGACAAGGTAATCCCGGCTGCTCCGATAACCACACCATAGAGCGAGTCGCCGAACACCTGGTTGCCCGATACGGCACCGCTGGGCGCCTGAGCCAGTATTCCAGTTTGTGCGCCTTGAACTGAATTGGTCGAGACCGCGCTTTTGACGTTCAGCGACTGCTGCTGAATTCCCACCGACCCTATCCCATAAAGGTCAACGTTGTTGTTAGAGATCATCGAGGCCGTATTGCCGTAGGCGTAAATACCGGTGCTGCCGGTACCGTAGGTGTCCACTGAGCTTGAGCTGACCGTGGCCGTCATCAGGCCCGAACTACTCCCGGATGTCGACGTGATTACTCCAAATGCGTTGACGTCGTGCACCGTATTATTGGAAAACGTCACACTAACCGGAAGGGTGGAGTCGTTTTCTGCCCAGATGCCGACGCCGCAATTGCGAATGAAGTTCGGGGCCTGATTCTGCGCTTCGACATCCTTTACCGTGCCCGATGCGCTTTCCAGAAAAATGCCGGCCTGCCATTGGTTGGAGTCGCAAGGGAAATTGGAATTGCTTCCATCGACGACCAGGTCGCTGAGGGTCACCGGCCCCGCTGTGACCAGGATTTGCGCGGCAACCGGTCCCGCCAGCGTCGAGAATCCGTTGACCGAAAGACCGGAACTGGGAACCGTGACGATAACCTCATCCCTGTTGTTGAATTTGAATCCCTGCAAAGTCAAGCGCTCACTGATTACGATCTGCTCGGGATAAGTTCCGGGGCAGATCTTAATCGTGGCTCCCGGGGGAGCGGCGGCAACCGCAGCCGAGATTGTCGGATAGCCGCCCTCGAAACAGCTGCCCACCTCTAACATCGCGGTGGCGTGCAGCGGACGAACCTGGAAAGCAGCGAGAATGACGAGAGCAATAAACTTAAAGCGAGACATTGGATGTTTCCTCCTGTTTTTGAAGTTGACTTGGATTTTGCTTCTCATTGATTAGGGCGACATTCCTCGGGCAATTCCCTCATGCCGGCAAGAACTCTTCTGGGACAGTCCTTGCAATGCAAGTACGCGAGAGCGCTTTGCCGGGGCGCACACTCCTAGCGCGGAGGTCGACGCAGACCACCCCGCCTAGCAGGTACCGCCAAGGACGGGCTCAACTACGTTGTAAAACTGGTTCGACGCAGGGATCGCACTTAATGGCAGAACCACTCCAAAGCCCCCGCCATTGAGGACGTTGCCCTCGAGCGTGGCCGGCGAGCATTGCAGGTCGATAGCCGCATGGATGGTGTGGGAAATCGTGTTCGATGAAATAGTTGCTGGGCCAAATTCAACAAAGATGCCCTCTAACGCCCCGGAGATCCGGTTGCCAGTGACGATCTGGCTGGGTGCGTAGGCGTTTATCCCCGTTGTGTAAATGTTCTGGAGGGTATTATCGGCAGCCGTCCCGTTGGGAAGTCCGTTCATCAGGATGCCGCTATAAATCCCGGCGATCTGGTTCTTGTTTATTTGCGCCGCGACCGAGCCCGAGGTGGCGATGCCGTAAGAGCCGTTGCTGGATTGTATCCAGTTGGAAGTGACGGCTGCTGTCAATGTGCCTGTTTCCGAACCTGTAGTTTCGACGAAGATGCCATAAAAGTTGAAGTCGTGAATGTTGCTGTCTTGAATAGTGATGCTGGCATTGGAGGATGAGTTGACCTCCACCCAGATACCAACTCCGCAAAGCAGGGGCGCAGCGAAGTCCTGGTTGCGGACTTCAACATTCTCTACTGTTGCCAATGAATTGATCAGGTAAATACCGGCTTGATAGGAGTTGTATTCGGTACACGCGACTTGCGAGTTACTTCCGTCGATTACCAGATCGCTGATCGTGACATCGGTGTTCTCAACGAGCACCTGTGAGGAAATTGTGCCCCACAACAGCGAGTAACCGTTCGCAGCCAGTCCGGTGCTGGGCGATGTAATGACGGCCGCGCCGGCGTTCCCGTTGCTGATCCCTTCAAGGGTGAGTGGCTGAGAAATCAGGATTTGTTCCGGATAAGTTCCGGGACAAACCTGTACCGTCGCGCCCGCGGGAGCCGCAGCCACTGCAGCCGAAATGGTGGGGTAGCTGTGTGCCTTGCATCCCCCTACCGTCAGGGTGGTTGCGGCGCGAAGAGGGGAAACTTGCAGTGCGAACAGAATGGACAGAACAGGAAGTGTGACCCAGGACATGGTTAATCTCCAGTTTGAAATCGAGGCTTAATCTGCCTTCATTCAATAAGGCGACAATCCGCCCGGGATTCCCTCACTGGAGTTTCGTCGGCCACACAATAATGGTGAAAAGAATTGAAAAGCCGTCGAAACGTCGGCTCCCAAGGTTGCAGGTGAGCTATAATTCGCCGAATCGGGCTCTGCCGCTGCGGCGGTGAAAGGAAGCTTCAAAGTAAGTGGCTTTTCCCCAAGGAGATGCCAACGATGTCTCCAGAACAGCAGTTGGTGACTCAGCTCCTACAGCAGTGGAGCGCGGGTAGCAAAGACGCACTGGATGAGCTGATGCCCGTGGTGTATGAGCAACTTCACAAACTGGCCTCGAACTGCTTGCGGGACGAGCGCCCCAACCATACCCTACGCTCTACTGCCTTGGTTCATGAAGCTTATCTCCGTTTGGTGGGCACCGACGTGGCTTGGGAAAGCCGGGTACATTTCTACGCGGTATCTGCCCGACTGGTGCGCCGTATTCTGGTGGATCACGCACGCACCCGCAACCGACAAAAGCGCGGCGCCGGCGCGGAGAAAGTTACTCTTGATGAAGCTATCCTGGTAGGCCCTGGCTTGGATGCCGGGCTCCTCGAAGTGGACGAAGCTCTGCAGCGTCTGGCAAAATACGATGCCCGCAAGAGCGAAGTGATTGAGTTGCTTTTCTTTGGTGGACTTACTTATGACGAGACTGCCGCTGCACTCAGCATTTCCCCTGCGACTGTACATCGGGAGTTAGCGATGGCGAAGGCTTGGTTGCACAAAGAACTCTCCGGCAACTCGGCGTAGCCGGACGCGTCCCATGGTATCGCTTACGGGCAGTGATCATTGGCACCGTCTTGAGCAGCTCTTCTACCAGGCTCTTGATCTGGAACCCGCCGTCCGCGCGGCCTTTCTTGACCAGGCTTGTGGCGATGACGCCGCTCTGCGCAACGAAGTCGACTCGCTGCTGAGGTCTTCCGAAAAAACTCTCGGCTTCCTGAAAAACCCAGTAGAGCAGGCCGTTCAGAGTCTCACTTCAGAGAGTCTCGGCCAACGAATCGGCCCCTATCAACTCGTCAGCCTGCTGGGTGAAGGCGGGATGGGGAAGGTCTTCCTGGCAACGCGCGTGGATCACGTCTACGAGCAGGAAGTTGCTATCAAGCTTATGCACCCCGGGGCAAAACAATCCCAAGGAATGCTCCTCCGCTTTAGCACCGAAAGGCAGATTCTGGCCAATCTGAACCATACCAATATCGCCCGGTTGTTCGACGGAGGGGTTACTGCGGAAGGATCGCCCTATCTGGTCATGGAATATGTCAAAGGGATTTCCATTGATCGGTATTGCCGTCAGCGTTGTCTCACAATTAAAGACAGGCTGCACTTATTCCGCACAGTTTGTGGAGCCGTTGAGTATGCCCATAAGAACCTGGTCGTGCATCGTGACATCAAGCCGGCAAACATTCTGGTGACTGAGGAAGGCGTACCCAAACTGCTTGACTTCGGAATTGCCAAACTGCTCAGCCCCGACCCAAATGAGCAGATATTGACACGCACCACCGAGAGAATGATGACGCCCGAGTACGCCAGCCCCGAACAAGTACGCGGCGACCAGATCACGACCTCGACTGATGTCTATGCCTTGGGCGTGCTGCTGTACGAGTTGCTGGCCGAAAGACGGCCGTTCCGTCTGGAAACGAAGAGTCCGCTCGAGGTATTACAGGTCATCTGTGGACAGGATCCGGAACCGCCGAGTGTCATTGCTAGAGCCGATGTGGATCCCGGTGGTCGTGGCCGTGCAAGAGAACTCGCCGGCGACCTGGACAACATTGTGTTGATGGCGATGCGAAAGGAACCAGGACGCCGCTACATCTCGGTTTCGGCATTGTCGACGGATATCGATGTGCATCTCCACGGTTATCCGGTGCATGCGCGTACTGACGCATGGGCGTATACCTCTGGAAAGTTTGTCAGGCGGCATAAGGCTGCCGTGATTGCCACCGCTTGTATTGCGCTAGCGCTGGTTGGCTTCAGTATTGGCATGGGCCTGCTGGCTTGCCGCGCCACTCGCGAACGGCTCACTGCCGAGCGCGAAGCGCAGTTCCTGAACAATATTTTCCAGGCGTCTACGCCGCTGCAGGCGCGAGGCAAGCAGGTGAGCGCTCGTGAGCTTCTCGACGCTGGCGCGGCGAAAATTAATACTGAGCTCTCCGATCAGCCGGTCTTGCAGGCCAGCATGCTCGACAACATCGGGCACGCTTATATTGCGCTTGGGGTCTATGACCAGGCGGAATCCCTGTTCCGTCGGGCCTACTCCCTGCGCACCGGCACCTCTGGTTCCAACGCCGAAGACACCGCAAGTAGTCTCGATGGGCTGGCGCTGACACTGCGCCTGGAGACCAGGTATCAAGAGGCCGAACCTCTATTCCGCCAATCTCTCGCAATTCGCCAGAAGCGATTTGGTGACGACAACGCGCTGGTGGAGCAGAGCATGGGCAGTCTGGGGGAGTGCCTGTATTTTGAAAGCCGCTGGAACGAAGCTGAACCACTTCTCCGGCACGCGCTGATGATCAAGCAACAGTTGCATGACGATTCCGATAGCGGAATTGAAAACTTTCTGGCCCTGGTGCTGGAGCGCAAGGGAGACTATCAGGAGGCGGCCGAGCTGTTGCGCCAGGCGCTTGAGATCAGCCGCCGTACACAAGGAACGGACGGGCCGGACTATGTGGTCGCGTTGCATAACCTGGCAGGCACGCTGATTGATGCCGGGGATCTGTCGGGTGCGGAAACCATGGAGCGGCAGTCGCTCGACATTCGCCGTCGCATTCTTGGCGAGTGGCACCCCGAAGTGTATTACTCACTCAATAATCTTGGGTGGATTCTGTTGCAGAAGGGAGAGTGGCGAACCGCGGAGCCCTTCTTGCGCGACAACCTGATCTTGGTCCACAAGAATTTCGGAGATAACAATTCGAAGCATGCCGTAGCTCTGAAAAACTGGGGGCTCGAGTTAGAGGAGAAATCGGATTACGTTGGTGCAGAGAAGGCTTTCAAGTCTGCGCTTGATGTCGCGACCAGAGTCTCCGGAGAAAAAAGCTGGTATGTGGCTCGCATCTTGGCGAGCCTGGGACGTCTGGAATTTGACCGGAGGCAGTACGGCGAGGCGGAAAGCTATGCACGGCAAGCGCTCGACCTAAGCCGGCAACTAGGGGGCGACGACAGCCCAGATGTCGCCACTGCTCTTATTGATGTAGCCGAAGACCACGTCTTTCAAAGCGATCCGCAAGGCGCGGAACCGATGCTGCGGCACGCTCTCGATATTCGAGAGAAGAATTTGAACAGCGGCAATCCTGCGATCGTTACTGCCGAAGTAAGGTTGGGTGAAGTCCTGACCCTGGAAGGAAAGACTGATTCGGCAGAACCCATTTTGCGCAAGGCTCTAACATCTGCACGGTCCGAGCCATTTCGGTTATTGCCGTGGCAGATTGCAGAACCGGAGAGCGCGCTGGGAGCATGTCTCGCCGCGCAGAACCGTTCCCAAGAAGCTGAGCAACTGCTTCGCGACAGTGCGCCCGATCTGATGGAGGATCCGCGGCCGGCTTTTCGATACCCCGCCAACGCTCGTACTACGCTATTCCGCACAAAGCCCGCTCCGAGCAAGACAGGGGTCCACGATTGAATTGGATTCGACTGTTTACTTGTCATGTGTCGAGCTGCACTTTACGACCGGAATGGACGTTGGTTTGTTATCAAGGGGTTCCGGTCAATTGGTGCAAATGTCGTTGTACTAACTAATTGAGGTTCTGGCTCAGGTTTGGTGCACCCTCCGGCGAGTCTCAGTAATCGAGATTGAATGGCTAAGAAGTTGTCGTACAAAGAATTGTTTTCGAATCTGAAAGGTTTGACGGTGCGCAGCGTGGTACCAGCAGAGCTGGGTTGGGCGGTCGAAGCGGAGGGGTCAAGTAGCGCGCTCTGTCCTGATTGTGGAGTGACGTCCCATTCCCGCCATAGTCGTTACTGGCGTAAGCTTCGAGACCTTCCGCTGCAGCGAGCGTCGGTTACGCTCAAGGTCCAGATGGGTCGTTGGCGTTGCCGAAGTCGCCGGTTGTGGTTACCGAAAACTCTGTCCGAGCTGGAAACGCGAAAATCTCGTCTGCATGCCGACACTCTGTGCCGGAGAAACTGATCGAGGTAACCATTCAGTAGCGATCCAATGGCGTTCTGAATCGCAAAGCGGAGAGTGCAAAAAACAATCCGGTGTCAGCTCGCGACGAGATTGCTTTGGTTCCTAAGAAGAACGGAAGCTATCGTCGCCGAGGACCGGCTAACACTAAGCGGCATGGCGTTGGTATCGGTGATGGAGTCCTCCAATTTGAGGAATCGCGACGATGCGCCCGCTTTCTGGCTTCTCCACGA